>ENA-OSEO01000972-OSEO01000972.1-sediment-metagenome-genome-assembly--contig:-NODE-972-length-60675-cov-6.790587_pt1 | contig 60675 bp, 67 predicted proteins | sample MGYA00237883_ERZ534232 | MGnify/ENA metagenome assembly ERZ534232
CTCAGAATTTGCGCGCCTTGCATCTGGAGCTTTTTACTTTGCCATCCCAATTTCGACTTTTTACGAGTTCATCAAAAAGAATGGAATCGTTGAAAGGGATGCGGAGGAGGCGATGAAACTCAAAAAACTTGAAGTGGCCGGGTTCAAATCCTTCCTCGACAAGACCGCCATCACGTTTCCACCCGGCATATCCGCCATCGTGGGGCCCAATGGATGCGGCAAGAGCAACATCGTGGACGCGTTGCGCTGGGTCATGGGAGAACAAAGCGTCAAGCAGCTCCGGGGCAAGACCATGGAGGATATCATCTTCTCCGGGGCCAACGGGAAACCGCCCCTGGGCATGGCGGAAGTCTCTCTCACCCTTCTCAACGACAACGGTTCGGCCCCCGAGGAATTCAAGGACTTCACCGAGATCCAGGTCACCCGGCGCCTCTATCGCTCCGGGGAAAGCGGGTATTTCCTCAATAAACAGCCCTGCCGCCTCAAGGATATCCACAACCTCTTTTTGGGTGCGGGGATGGGGGCCAAGACGTACGCGGTGATTCAACAGGGCAAGATCGGCGCCATCACCGATGCCAGCCCCGAAGACCGGCGGGTTTTTATCGAAGAAGCGGCGGGCATATCCCGGTTCAAGAGCCGGAAGATGGAAGCCTTGAGAAAACTGGAGCAAACCAACACCAACCTGTTGCGGATTCTGGACATCCTTTCGGAAGTCAAGCGTCAAGCGGCGGCCCTCAAGCGACAGGCCAAAAAGGCGGAACTGCACAAAAAACTGAAACGCCGGGCCAAGGTCCTCGATGTCCGGATCGCGCTTTCCGAACACGACCGGTATACCCGAAAGATCGAAGAAGTCGAAAAAATCCTCGAGGGGCTGCAGACCCGGGACCTGGAGCACTCTTCGCAACTGCAGCAGCTGGAGGCCCTGTCCGAAGAGATCAAGCTGAACCGGATGCGTAAAAATGAAGAGATCTCCGCCGAAAAGGCCCGGGCGTTCGAGGCCCAACGCGCCATCGACAGGATCGAAAACGACATCGCCCACACGGTAAAAGACATCCGGCGCCTCACCGATGAAATCGAAAATCTTAAAGACGAACGCCGGGAACAAGAAGGGAAAATCGCCCAGATCCTCTCGGAAATCGAGGGCGCTGAAAAGGATGCGAAACGATACCAAGCAGAAATCGAGGACCTCAAAGCCGTCGTCGTCCAAAAGCAAGACGCCCTGGAGGAAAGGCGGAGTGCCCTGGATCGGGAAAAAGAAGAACTGGAACGCCGAAAGACCCACCTGGCGGACCTCATGTCCCAGGAGGCGCGTTTTAAAAACGTTTTCGAAACATCCTTTGCCACCAAGCAGAACCTGCATCGCCGCCTGGACCGGATCCGTTCGGAAAAAAAGACCGCGGCCAAAACCGTGGAGGAATTGACCCGGAAAAAATCCCGATCGGAGCAGACCCTGGAAACGCTTGCGGCGGAAGTGAAAAACATCACCGGGACCATCGATGCCCTTCGCGGCGCCCTCGATGAAGAAAAGGGTCATCTGAGCCGGCAGGTAAAAAACACCCAGGCCCTGGAAATGGAGCGAAACGAAATCCGCTCCCGGTACAACGCCCTGAAAAAAATGGAGGATAATTACGAATGGTACAAGGAAGGGGTGCGCGCGCTGCTGAAGGCCCGGGACGCGGTCTCCCGGGAAGACACCCTGCCGGCGGCCCGGGACATCCTGGGGCTGACGGCGGATATTTTTGAACCCGAGCCTTCCTTTGAGACCGCCGTGGAAGCCGCCCTGGGGGATGCCCTTCAATACGTGCTCGTGGAAAACCAGGACGCCGGGGAAACTCTCATCGCGCACCTGAAAAAAACCGGTGCCGGGCGAAGCGGGATGATCCCCTTGAGCGCCCTCAAGGCCGCACCGTCGGCGGGCCCTTCATCCGCCGACCATCCGCACCGGCTCCTCAACCATGTCACGGTCCATGAAAGGTATGCCGCGGCGGCGGACGTCCTCTTGGGAAAAATACGGGTGACGGAAACCCTCACCGATGCCGTCACCCTCTGGAACCAAAACGGGTCGACAGGCGCCATCGTCACGAAGGAAGGGGATCTTATCACTTCCGAAGGCATCCTGGTGGGCGGCTCAAAAGAACAGCTTGCGGGAATTCTGTCCAAGAAAAACGAGCTCAAATCCCTGGGCGCGGATCTTTCAGACCTTGAAGATCGGCTGGGATCGGCCCGGGATACCCTTAAAACCATGGAATCAACGGTCCGGGAGGTCGAAACCCGCCTCCAGCAGGCCATGGAATCCCAGGCCGCCCTTTCGAAAAAACAGGCCGAAGCGGAAAAAACCGATTACATCCTGGCCGAAGAGCGCAAACATGCCGTCCGGCACCTGGAAATTCTTGACCTGGAAGAAGAACAGATTCTCGGGGAAGCCGAAGATATCGATGCCGACATCGCCCGCTTCCGAAAGGAGCTGGAAGGCCTGGGAGACGCATTGCACGAGGCCCGGCAGGCGTGCGAGAAAATGACGGCGCAGATCCGGAACCGATCCGAGGAAATGGAGCGGCTGCGCCAGGAGGTGGTGGACCTCAAATTAAACTTGACCGCCCTTTCCGCCAAGCGGGAAAGCAGCGTCCAGACCCTTAACCGCCTGAAGACCTTCCACGAAGAAGGGCGCCGGCGACTCGAAGACCTGTCGGCCCAGTCAAGCCGTAAAAGTGAACAGATCCGCCGCTTGGAAACGGCCAAGGCCGAATGGGAAAACACGTTGAAGGCCACGTATGCGGATGTCCGGGCCATCGAAGCGCGGGTGGAAAAGCGGGAGGCGGAATACCACGCCATTGAAGCGCGGCTCAAGGAAAACGAAGGGGCCGCCCTGCACATCCAAAAGGCACGGGAATCCCTTACGGAACAGATCCGGCTCCTGGCCATGGAACTCAGCGAACACCAGGTCAAGCGGGAAAACGTGGTGGAACAGGTCCAGGAACGCTACCAGACCCCCTTTGATGCCCTTGCCCGGGAAATCGAAGACGCCCCCCGGGACGAACCCCAAAAAGAACCGGATGCCCCCGGGGAATCCATGGAAGCCATGCGGGAAGCCCTTGCCGACCTTAAGAAACGCATCGACCGGATCGGGGACGTCAATATGGGGGCCCTCAAGGAATACGAAGAACTCACGGCCCGTCATGATTTCCTGGAAGCGCAAAAAGACGATCTCACCAAGGCCGTGGAAGATCTGCACCAGGTGATCAAGAAGATCAACCGGATCACCCGGGAGCGGTTTGTCGATACATTCAACGCCATCAATGAAAAACTCAAAGAAGTTTTTCCCCGTCTCTTCGAAGGAGGTACGGCGGAGTTGGTGATGACCGAACCGGACAACATCCTGGAGACGGGTGTGGAATTCATGATTCATCCGCCGGGGAAACGGGTCACCCGGATGAGCCTTTTGTCCGGCGGCGAGAAGGCCCTTTCCGCCATCGCCCTGATCTTTTCCATCTTCCTGCTCAAACCGGCGTCTTTTTGCCTGATGGATGAAATCGACGCGCCCCTGGACGACGTGAATATTCATCGCTTCAACAACCTCCTCAAGATCATCGGCGAAAAATCCCAGATCATCTTGATCACGCACAACAAGAAGAGCATGGAGTTCGCCGACACCCTGTTCGGGATCACCATGGAACAAAAAGGGATTTCAAAAATCGTCTCCGTGAACCTGACGCGCTAGGCCTGTGGCGCCCCACTTGTATTTCAAGGACTATGAATGGTGGCATTGAACTGGTTTAACAAAAAAAAAGAATCCGAAAAAAAACCTGCACCCGAAACCCATGGGGCGGCCCCTGGTGAAGCGGCCTCGTCCTCGACATTTTTCCAGCGTCTGAAAAAAGGGCTTTCCAAGACCCGACAAGTACTGACCACGGACATCGACGAACTCTTTTCGGTAAAAAAGAGAATCGATGCATCGGATCTGGAGCACCTGGAAGAACTGCTCATCACCGCAGATATCGGGGTTCACACCGTTACAACCCTCATCGAGAAAATCTCCCGCGAAGCGGACCGCCTCACGGATGCCGACGCCCTCAAAGCCCTGATTAAAACAGAACTGCTCCAGGTCCTGAACGCCGGCCAAACCCCTCCGGCGGCGCCGGTGGAAAAACCCCATGTGGTCCTGGTGGTGGGCGTCAACGGTGTGGGGAAAACCACCACCATCGGGAAGATCGCGGCGAAACGAAAGGCAAAGGGCGAATCGGTCTTGATCGCCGCGGCGGATACCTTCCGCGCGGCGGCCATCGAGCAGTTGGAAATCTGGGCCCGGCGCGCCGGGGCGGAAATCATCAAGCACAAGGAGAAATCGGACCCGGCGGCGGTGGCCTTTGACGCCATGGAAGCGGCCTTTGCCCGGGAGGCGGATACCGTGATCATCGATACGGCAGGCCGGCTCCATACCAAGGTCAATCTCATGGAGGAACTGAAAAAAATCCGGCGGACCGTGGCCCGGCGGCATCCCGGAAGCCCCCATGAAACCCTCCTGGTCCTGGATGCCACCACCGGCCAAAACGCCGTTTCCCAGGCCAGGCTCTTCCACGAAGCCCTGGAAATCACCGGCCTCGCGCTGACCAAGCTGGACGGCACCGCCAAGGGCGGCATTGTGGTGGGGATTTGCAGCCAGCTGCAAATCCCGTTGAAGTATATCGGTGTGGGAGAATCCATCGAAGACCTGCAGGATTTCGATCCCGTCTTGTTCGTGGACGCGCTCTTTTGACCCGATTATGGTTACTCCTCTCTCTGCCGATGTCTTCAACCACTGAATTTGCGCAGGACCACTCCCCTGGATTCAACATCCACGGGCTTTGTCTTGGACATTAAAAAATTTTTTTAGCAAAATCTGAATAAATTGTATTGACATCCCGTAAAAGCTTCGTTAAGGCTCAAGGAAAATTTCGGCTGGCGTGAACGTCAAACCACAAAAGGGGGGAAAGACTATGACAAAGGCAGAACTGGTGGAACAAATGGCAAAGGATGCGGGCGTTTCCAAGGTTGCGGCCGCTGCGGCTCTCGACTCGTTTGTCGCCAATGTCACGAAGGCCCTGAAGAAAAAGGCCGGAAAAGTGACGTTGGTCGGGTTTGGAACGTTTTACAAGTCCAAGCGAAAAGCCCGAAAGGGAAGAAACCCGCAGACCGGAGAACCCATCAAGATCAAAGCCTCCAACGTTGTCAAGTTCAAACCCGGGAAAAAACTCAAGGACGCCGTGTAAAAAAGCGCACAGCCACACAACGTAAGAAGCGGCCGGGAAATCGAGTATTCGAATCGGCCGCTTTTTTTATTTTTGACGGCTTGTCGTGTTCGCTGGCGACTTTTTACGATTTCATCATTTTTGACGGCGTCGTAAAAAGGCCACCTGCGGTGTGGCACTGTCCGCTTGAACCGGAATCGATAAACGCCATGCCTATGCGGATCCTGCGCCGGCACGGGTGCCTATGGCGCGGAGCCGGAATTGCCGGTCGTCAGTACCGGATGTCAAAGGTTGCATATTTCCCCGTGTACGGCGCCCACTCGAGTTTTACTTCGTCCACCCGGGCGTGGGGTGGACCGTGGCCGCACCAGGACAAGACCGCCTCCACCCGGGGTTTATCCCCTTCAAAGACCGCTTCCACCGTGCCGTCCGGATTGTTTCTCACCCATCCGTCCACTTCGTGCCGCAACGCGGTTTTGCGGGTTTCCATACGGAAAAAAACCCCCTGGACGCGGCCGTGGATCACCACATGGGCTTGAACGTTTTCTTCCATGAAATCCTCCTTGGTGACCGGAAGGCTTCCCGCAAGCCCCGCCTTTTAAGGCGGGGCATAGGGAAGCTATCTCAAAATAGCTACTTACCTTACCGGGGAGCCCCGCCCTTCAGGGCGGGTGGGCTCCACAACCGGGATGGCGCCGTAAAAAGCCGATTCAACCGGCGTAAAATCGTTTCCGATTCAAATTGAAGCCTCCCCGCTGCAAGCAGCGGGGAATGCGCTCGCTGTCGCGGTTCAAAAAGGGGATGTCTCACCCCGGCGCTCGAGCATCCGATAAAACGCCGCTTCTTCGATGATCTTCACTCCCAACTCCCGGGCTTTTTCCAGCTTGGATCCCGGTGCTTCTCCTTTTATCAGAAAATCCGTCCCTCGGCTCACCGTGCTGCTCACCTTCCCCCCTTGATTTTCGATCTGCGCCTTTGCCTCGCTCCGGGTCATTTCCTTCAGGGAACCGGTGAGGACCACGGTCTTCCCCTCGAAGACGCCCTTTCCCGCGTCGGGATCTTTTTCCGCCTGAATCGTCACGCCTCCCTGGAGCATACGGTGGATGGCCTCGCGATTCCGTTCATTGCCCAGAAAGGCACGGATGCTCTTGGCAATAATCGGGCCGATGCCTTCTATGGCGGCAAGTGTTGTTTCATCTGCCGCCAGGAAGGCGTCAAGGCGTTTGAACCGCCGGGCCAAAAGAAGCGCCACACTTTCCCCCACGTGGCGGATCCCCAGGGCGTAGATGAAACGCGCCAGGGAAACGGTCTTGCTTTTTTCAACGGCATTCATGAGGTTGGCGGCGGATTTTTCTCCCATTCGCTCGAGCCCCAGGAGATCTTCTCTTTTCAAAAAGAAGAGGTCGGCATAAGAGCGGACGTACCCCCTGTCCACCAGCTGGGCCACCAGTTTCTCGCCCAATCCGTCCATGTCAAAGGCCCCCTTGGACGTAAAATGCAAAATCGCCGCCTTCACCTGGGCCGGGCATGCGGCATTGACGCACCGAAGCGCCGATTCGCCTTCCAGCCGCACCGCCGGCTCCTTGCAGACCGGACAGGCGTTGGGCATCCGGAAGGATTTTTCCTTTCCCGTCCTTTTGGACACGACGGCCTTGACCACTTCGGGGATCACGTCCCCGGCCCGCTGGACCAATACGGTGTCGCCGACGCGGATATCCTTTCGTTTGATCTCGTCTTCGTTGTGCAGCGTGGCCCGGCTGACGGTGACCCCACCCACGGTGACGGGCTGCAAACGGGCCACCGGGGTCAGGGTTCCGGTGCGGCCCACCTGGATCTCGATGTCTTCCAGGACCGTCGTCTCCTGGGTGGCGGCGAACTTCCAGGCCAGGGCCCACCGGGGACTCCGGGCTTTGGCGCCCAAGCGCTGCTGAAAGTCGATGCGGTCCACCTTCACCACGATGCCGTCGATCTCGTAAGGAAGGTCGTGTCGCATCCGTTCGAGTTTTTCATAAAAGGCCTGCACGGCATCAATAGAGATGCGGGGTTGGATGTGCGGGTTGATCTTCAGTCCCCATTTTTTCAGCCGGCAGAGGGTCTCCCAGTGGGACGCAAAGGAAACCCCGGTCATTCTCCCGACGCCGTAAAAAAAGATGTCCAGGGGCCGTCCCGCCGTGATCCGGGAATCAAGCTGCCGGAGGGATCCGGCCGCCGCGTTTCGGGGATTGGCAAAGGGGGGTTGGCCTTCCTCAAGGCGTTTGGCATTGAGCGCTTTAAACTTTTCGACTTCCATGAAGACTTCGCCGCGCACTTCCAGATACGGCGGCACCCCTCCGCCGTGGGTCTTTTCGAGGAGCAACGGGACGCTCCGGATGGTCCGGATATTGGCGGTGATCACTTCTCCCCGGATTCCGTCCCCCCGTGTTGCGCCCAGGACCAATGCCCCGTCTTCATAGACGAGTTCCACCGCGACCCCGTCCATCTTGGGTTCCACCGTGTAGAGGACGGTTTCTTGTGTTTTCAATTCTTTTTGGATGCGCTTGTGAAATTCATGAACTGCATCATGACTGAAGGCATTGTCGAGGCTGAGCATGGGCACCGACCGCTCCACGGTCTCGAAGGCCTCCAGGGGGGGTGCCCCCACCCGCTGGGTGGGGGAATCAGGCGTGCGCAACTCCGGATGCGCCGCTTCCAGGGCGACGAGTTCCTGCATGAGGCGGTCGTACTGGGCATCGGAGACCTCGGGATCGTCCAGGACATAGTAGCGATAATTATGCCGGTGGATCGTCTCCCGGAGGGCCTTGGCGCGGGCTTCGATTTCAGGGGTTAAAGAATTTGACATACGCTGTGCACCACATCACAGACCCGTTGTCGTGCGGATTGGAAGCGCGGGTCCTTGAATCCCGGAGCCCATGTGAATGACGCAATTTCATCGGAAACCACCATCACGGCCCCCACGGCGACCCCGTGGAATCGCCCGGCGGAAAACAGCGCCGAGGCTTCCATTTCAACGGCCGAAACCCCCTGTCGCTGATGGTGCGCCGTTTTCCGGGGGGTCTCCCGGAAGATGGCGTCCGTGGTCCACACCGGGCCTTCGTGAAAGGCCATTCGTCGCCGCATCATTTCCCCGCGAAGCGCTTCCTGCACGCCCGCCGCGGGCGCGACCCTTCTGGGCCTCCGCCTTTGGTCCGCCCTCCCCTCCCGGTTCGGATAATGCCGGGAAGTGCCTTCATCGATGACCGCTTCCGTGGGGAGAATGATGTCCCCGATATGCACCTTTTTGGAAACGGCGCCGCACCATCCGTAAAACAGGATTTTTTTTGCACCCAGGGCCACGAGCGTTTCAAGCAGCATGACGGCATAAGGCGCGCCCACCATGGGCCCGGACATGTACCATCCTGCGGATCCGGCGTTCACCCGATAAAGCCGGCTCAAAAACAAGGGGATACCTTCCACCGGATCCGGGGTTGTTTTCTCGATGAGGCGCAAAAGATCGGTGCGGGTTCCCACCATCACGGCCCCGTGCCCTCCCGGCGGAACCGCCTTCGGCACCACAGGCCGGACGATGGGGGCGTCCGTTTCCCTCTTCCCGGCGGCGTTTCTTTTCTCCTTCGCGGAAGGGATCATTCGGGTTTGACCCGGCGGCTCAACTCTTCCTTGACGTCGTCGATGATCTCATAAAGCCACAGGAGGTCTTCCATGGCCAGCCGCCCCGCTTTTCTCTGGGACGGGGTCCCGTCTTTGCGCTGAAAAACCCGGGGGCCGATCTGCACCTTGGGCTGGGCATCCGCGTACTGGTTGATGGTGACCACGAGACCGGTTTCCTCGCAGACCCATCGCTTGAGTTCCTTATCCTTTTCGGGTTCAAATGGCATTGATGTCTCTCCGTTTCTTTTCTGTTATGTTTGAAGATTCCCGTCTTTTTTCGCCTACAGATTTTTTGCATGCCCCAAGGTACTTTTGTTGATCACCAGGGCATAGCGTTTTTGAATCCACTCATGGCGGCTTTCTCCGAAGGGCAAATATACCAGGCTGTAGCTTTTGGGCCGGATGCGCACCGCATCGATGCGCTCCAAAAATTCCCGCTGGGGCCGGACAAAGGAGATGAGGCCGGGCATGAGGGCTTCCGCGGCCTCCTTGACGGAAAGGGTCACCGGAAACGCGTTCCTCTTGGGGATCCGGGGAATCGTGGGATCCATGGGGGCCGTCAGGGTCATATGGGCCGTGAACCGCAGGAACCGCGCCGGCCGGATTTTAAAGGCCGGTGTCCAAAAATACGCCGGGACCGCATCCCATTTCTTACGGATGACTTTCGGGAGATTGGCCGCCCGGACCAGGTCCGCGTAGGTGGCCAGGCGCATCCCTTCCACCTCCGCCCGGATCCGCCAGAAGGGAAGAAACGTATCCGCCTTCCGGGATTCGGGAAAATATTCCACCCGAATTTTTTTGAAGCCATTCCCCGCGGCTTGCCACGCGGTTTCGCAATTGGGGCAATGGAGCACCAGGGAGTCCCGCTGCCCTTCCATGTCCCAGCCGCAATCGGGACAAAGGCAGGCCAAAAAGCGGAGGCGCCAGCGGGGACGGCCTCCGGGGAGGGCGCCGGCGTCGATGTCTTCGGACAAGGCCCCGTAAACAGGCGTGTTCAAGACGGCGTCATACAGGCCCTTTTTCACATAAAAGGGGGCGTAGATCAGGCTCACGGTTTCCCCGATCCGGGATCGGTGGCACACCGGGGCGGAAAGTTTCACGTCCAACCGCCGGAAGATTTTTTCCATTGCTTCGTTGAGCAAACGCCGGGGCGTCACAAAATGCCCGGCGGTGTCCGGGGACACGAATTTGAGCTTGAGGGCCTGACTCCGGAATCCCAGTGACGGCGGGAAGGCGGGCAGATCCACCGCCGGCACGCTCACGTCGAGAAAATCATGCCGGATCCCCTGGAAACCCGAAGAAAAGATCATGCCCTTGAAACGCCAGTAGGGGATAAAAAACAACGACGTCCCCTCGGGGGCCCGGTCCGGAAGCCGGTAGCGGAAAAAATCCCGGGCGGCCAGGTACGACCGGACCCGGCAGAAGTTACAGGAAAAGAGGCGATCCGTCTCTTCCAGGGTCGCCGGCGCTCCGCACTGGGGGCACTGGTGTTCGATGGTCAGATTATAGCTTTTCACCGCACTGGTTGCAGAACACCGACTCCGGGAGGTTTTCCGCCTTGCACCGGGCGCATACCCTGGGCGCCGGTGCGGCTTCCACCGCCTGGCCGCATCGGGGACAGAATTTGGCGTTGGGGGTTAGATTTTTGCCACAGCTCTTACACTTTTCAAAGACCACCTGCTGGTGCCCGCAAAGGGGGCAGAACCGCGCCTCCATGGGGATGGGATGGGAACATTCCGGACACCGGGCGGACGCGGCATCCGCGGCTTTTTCGGTCCGGCCTTCCATGAAGTACCGGCCGAACATGGCCGGCATCATCATCCCCATGCCCATGCCGATCCCCGATCCGGCCGCCCCTTCCGCCTCCGCGGCTTTTTCCACCGCCATGGCGGCCTTTACCTGAAGGAGCTTGTTGACGTCCGTGAAAAGCGCCATCCGGCTCCGGTCATCGATGGCGGCCTGGACTTCCGGCGGGGGCGTGATGGCGTTGATGTAGAGACGGTCCAGGGCCAGGCCGAAGCGGCTGAAATCCTCCGCCAGCCGCCGGGAAAGCCCCTCGGAAAGGGCCTCGTAGCGGGACGGGAGGCTCAAGACGGAATCGATGGTCTCTCCCATGAGGTCGTTGAACCGGGAAACGATGACGCGGTTCAGGTACTCCTCGATTTCTTCGGTGGTATACATCCCCTGGGTCCCCACCAGGCGGTTGATAAACAGGACCGGCTGGACCACCTGAAGGTTGAAAACCCCGAAGGCGCGCAACCGGATGAGCCCCAGCTCGTTATCCTTGAAGGCCACCGGATCCCGGGTACCCCACTTAAGGTTATTGAAGACCTTCATGTTGACCATATACACCTCGGCCCGCAGCGGACTCGTCATCCCCCAGGGAAGCGCGGCGATCTTGGTCAAGATGGGGATGTTGGCGGTGATCAACGTGTGCCGGCCGGGTCCGAACGCCTCCACGGCTTTCCCCTTGTAAAAAAAGACACCGGCCTGGCTCTCCCGGACGGTAAGCTGGGCCCCGAACTTGATGTCCCCGGATCCTTTTTCCGGGATCCGATGGACCAATTCCTTACCGGTATCGTCGAACCATTCGATGACCTCAAGAAACACAATGTTGTCGGTGCCCATCTTTTTCTCCTTTCTCCGTGTTTTCCCGGGAGCCGTCTCATTTGCCGGGGGCGTTTTGCGGCCGCCGGCGATTATAGCGCCCGCGCGCCGGGTGTCAACGCTGATGGCGTCGTAAAAAGCCCACCTGCGGCGTTGCGCGGCATCCTTCGTCATTGCGGCGTAACTGTAAATACGCCTCATTCCTCAGGATTTGCACGCCTTGCATCTGGCGCTTTTTACTTTGCCATCCCAAAATCAGCCTTTTTACGATTTCATCAACGTTCCAGGAGGCGCTTTTTCATGGCCGCGATGGCGGCACCGTAATCGGGGCGTTGAAAGATCGCCGATCCGGCAACGAAAATATCAGCCCCCGCCCGGGAGACCTCGGCGATGTTCTCTTCCTTGATCCCGCCGTCCACCTCGATCTGCACGTTCAGTCCGGCATCGGTAATCCTTCGATGCAGTCGCCGGATCTTTTCCAGGCTGTTTTCGATGAAATGCTGTCCTCCGAATCCCGGGTTGACGCTCATGATCAGGACAAAATCGACGGCGTCGAGGACCCACTCGATGGTCTCCAACCCGGTGGCGGGATTCAACACCACGCCGGGACGGGCGCCCGCCTCCCGGATTCGATGCAGTGTGCGGTTCAGGTGCACACAGGCTTCCACCTGGACCGAGACCAGGTCTGCGCCGGCCTGGACAAAGGCCGGAATATAGGCGTCCGGATTTTCGATCATGAGATGCACGTCGATGGGAAGGGGCGTCACCGGCCGGAGGGCTTCCACCACCAAGGGGCCCAGGGTGATATTGGGGACGAAATGCCCATCCATGACATCCACGTGAATCCAGTCCGCGCCCGCCTTCTCCACGGCCCGGACCTCTTCGGCCAGGCGGGAAAAATCGGCGGAAAGGATGGAAGGGGCGATCAGTTTCATAGCCGGAATCTCCTTTTTTGTCCGCATCAGTCGATTGTTGCACCCCCCCTCTTATCAGGGTTTGAACTGCCGGGAAACCGTTAAGGTGTCGTCTTCATACAGGTGAAGGGATCCCTCCGCGCCTTCCGGAACGAAAAAAAGAATTTCATCCCCGGGATTCATGTAGGCGTCGATCACGTCACCGGAAAGTCCGTATCCATTAAATTTCAATCGAATTCGGGTTTTTAAAAAACCATCCCGAAGGCGATGCCTGAATAAAAAACCGTTGTTTTGATCCGCTTGCGGACCGCTTTTTCCCGGCGGATGCTTCCGGTTTTGAACCAGTTTCACGGGCCGGCCTTCAAAAACAGGATGGCCGGCCGGCGGATCCTGCTCCAGGATCACATCCTCGGGCCGGTACGGGTCATGCCCCGTGGAGATCGGCCCGAGGACAAGATTCATCCGCTGGACTTCCAATTGCGCCTCAGGGGCAAAACGCTCTGTCAGATCCGGCATTTTCAGGACCCGGGGGCCCGGTCCCAGGCTCACCAAAAGGTCCACGCATCTTCCCTGGGGAATCTCCGTCCCCTTTTCAGGATACTGGGCCAGGATCGTTTCGCTTTCGGTGCGACCCTGTGAAACCCGTGATACAACACCGGTGCAAAGGCCGTTTTGTTCCAGGATAATCCGGCCCTGGCGGTAAGAAAGACCGATCAGGTGAGGCGCCGGGAGGACCCTGGGCCCTTTGGACAAAACGATCCGCACATCACGGCCCTTCTTGATTTCACTCCCCGGCGGCGGATCCTGAAGCAAGACATGATTTCCCGCCACCTGATCCGAGTACTCGGAACCCTTCACCTTGGTATTGAGCCCCAAACCGCTTAAAGTTTCCAGGACGGTCGCCACATCCTTTCCCACAAGGACCGGCACGATCACCCGATCTTCTTTTTTGACGACAAAAGAAACGGTGAAATAGGCACTGGCCCCGGCGATCAGGAAAAAGACGCCACCCAGGACTACCCATTTTATCAATCGTTGAATCAAGACCGCCTCTCGAAGCGGGCGGCAAAAAAGCCGTCCATTCCATGATCCAGGGGGCGGGTTTCCAGGTAAGACCCCCTTTGCAGCAAGGGCCGAAGCGCGCCGGGGAGGGAGGCGTCATCCCCGCACAGACAAAAATCCGGGTGTGTCTGTAAAAACGCCTCCACCACCGCCTCGTTTTCTTCGGGCTCCGTACTGCAGACGGCGTACACCAAGACCCCGGAAGGTTTGACAAGGGTGCTCGAACGGGAAAGCAGCCGTAACTGCCTTTCCCGATGGCGGGAAAGGTCGGTCTCTTTCACACGCCACCGGGCATCCGGATTCCGCCGCAAGACCCCCAGCCCGGAACACGGCGCATCCAGCAACACCCGGTCGGCGCGCAGCTTCGGATCGAACCCTCCGGGGGATTGGAGATTTCTTTTTTCCACCGTCACCAGGGTAACCCCAAGGCGCTGCATCTCCGATACCAGGATTGAAAGCTTTCTCGCATCCACATCCCATGCAACGATCCGCCCCTTGTTTTCCATCTGCTGGGCCATATGGCCGGTTTTTCCCCCCCGGCCGGCACAGGCATCCAAGACCGTTTCTCCGGGGCGGGGATCCAGCAAAAGGGTGACGAGCTGAGCGGCTTCATCCTGGACCTGAAACCATCCCCGTTTAAACGGGATCATTTCCGGAATCGGTCTCCGGGGGGTGAAAAAGGAAACGCCGTCCGGCGCATAACGGCACGGCCGGATATTTTCGGATTCTTCCTTCAACGCCGCCAGGAGGCGCTCCCGGGAAACCTTCAGTCGATTGGCCCGTACCGTGATGGGCGGAATTTCGTTTTGCGCATCGCAAAAGGCCGCCGCCTTTTCAAGCCCCATCCGCGCCGCCCAGCGGGAGACGAGCCAAACCGGAAAAGAGCGGCTTTGGGCCAGCCGTTTCACAGGATCTTTTTCCGGATCCGGGAAGGTGTCCCCGGAAGACGGCTTTGCCGCGGCCCGAAGCACGGCGTTGACGAATCCGGCCGCCCAAGGCCTTGAAATCCGCCGGGTCAATGCCACGGCCGTATCCACGGCCGCCGAAACCGGGATTTTGTCCAGATACCGGATTTGAAACAGGGCGATCCTCAAAACGGTCAGGACTTCGAGTTCCATGCGATCCAGGGGCCGGCGGGAAAAACGGACGATGGCGGCATCCAGGGTTTGCCGCCACCGCAACACCCCGTGGCAGATGGCATGGAAAAGGGCCTGGTCCCGGGGGGTCAGGCGGAATCGGTCCGAGAAGCGCTCCAGGGCGGCATCGAGGGTCCAAGATTCCTTTTCCAGTGCGCTTAAGACCATCCACGCCGCAGTGCGCGCATCAGAGGCCTGAACCGGATCCTTCCCCTTGATCTTTTTGGGATGCCGGGGTGCGGCGTCCCTTTTTTTTCCCGCGCCTTCCACGCCGGTGTCCTTTTTACGGTTGGGCGCGGCCGTTTTCCCGGCCGCCGACCTTTTCATCATGACAGGCGGCTTCCCTCCGGAATCCGGTTTCCCCTGAGGAATGCGTCCACCGGCATCCGCCTTCCGGACGCGGCCTGCAGTTCCAAAAGACACAGGGTTCCTTTCCCCGCAGCCACCCGGAGGGTCTCTTTCGATTCCAGCACCGTCCCCGGGATCGCCGCGTGACCTTCCGGCGCTACCCGGGCCCTGAAAATACGGATCGGTTGATCCCCCCAGTGGGTGAACGCCCCGGGCCACGGCGTCAAGCCCCGGATCCGGCGTTCGATGGCGTCTGCCGGGGCGTTCCAGTCGATACGGCCGTCACTTTTTTTGAGCATGGGGGCATAGGTGGCGCGTTCATGATCCTGGGGCACGGGCATAAGGGTTCCCGCCGCTTTTTTTTCCAATGTCTCCACCAGGAGGGCGGCCCCCATCTCCGACAACCGGTCATGCAGGGTTTCGGCCGTATCCTCCCCGAGGACGGGTGTCTCGGCCCTGGCCAGGATGTCTCCGGTATCCAGGCCCGCATCCATCTGCATGGCGGTGACCCCCGTTTTTTCTTCGCCGTTAATGACCGCCCATTGGATGGGGGCGGGCCCCCGGTATTTGGGAAGGAGAGAGGCGTGTATATTGACGGCACCCATGGGGGGGATCTCCAAGAGCGCTCTGGGAAGAAGGGCACCGAAGGCCACCACCACGATCACGTCCGGCTCGAGGCCGCGGATCCTTTCCAAAACGGCAGGCGTTCGAACCGAGCCGGTTTGCAGCAAGGGATACCCTTTTTCTTCGGCAAAGACTTTAATCGGCGGGGGCATGCGCCGTTGCCGGCGTCCCCTGGGCCGATCCGGTTGCGTGACAACGCACAAGACCGGATATTCCCCTTCGTACAACGCCCTTAAGGAAGGGACCGCAAAGGCCGGCGTCCCCATGAAAATGACACGAGGTCCGTCTTTCACGCGTTCTTGACCTTCTTTCGCACCTGGCGCTTGTAAAGTTCCCGCTTCAGCGCACTGATACGGTCGATGAAGAGCTTGCCGTTGACATGATCGATCTCGTGCTGGAGGACCAGGGCGGGGTATCCTTCCGCTTCGAAACGCCGCGGGTTCCCTTCGGCATCCACTCCTTCCACGAGGACCCTGGCGAAACGCTTGACGTCGGCCCTGAAATCCGGGACACTGAGGCACCCTTCGTTTTCGGATAAAAATTCCCCTTCGCCTTCCACAATGCGGGGATTGATGAGTACCTGGATGGATCCCTTTTCTTCCAAAGGGGCCAGATCGTATACGATCAGCGCCTTGTCGATCCCCACCTGGATGGCGGCAAGCCCCACCCCCGGGGCATGATGCATGGTCTCCGTCATGTCCGCGATGAGATTTTGAAGGGATCCGTCGATGTTCTCGACGGGTTTGGAGACTTTGCGCAGCCGCGTATCCGGATATGTCACGATTTCAAGAAGGCTCATGGCACATTCTCGGACAATACGTTCTTTTCCACGCTGTTCGAATCCTTTTCCACGGGATGTCCGCGGCGCTCCCGGATCACTTCCACGATATTCACCCCGGTGACGGCCGCCGATATGAGGCCCACGAGGATCACCGGGAACATCTGGATGGCATGATTGGCCAGCGTAAAGCCGGCAGCCTCGTGCTTGGCCACGCCGAAGAGGGCCAGAGCGAAAACCCCTCCCGCTTCCCACAATCCCCAGAATCCCGGCGCCGAAGGCAGCGCAATGAAAAAGCAGACGATGATCATCACCGCGGTCAGTTCAAAAAACGTCAGGTCGATCCCGGGGCATCCGACGGCGAAAACCGCCATGGATCCGGCCAAAAGGGCCCAGATAAAAAAAGAAAGGGCCAAACAGGCGACAACCCGCCGGGGACGGCGGACCAGGGAAAAACCCGAGGCCAGGTTTTCAATGATCCGGATCACGGTTTTGCTCCCCTTTTCCCGGAGCTTTTCCTTGAACATCCGGCCGGCCGGGAAAAAGAGCATGGGAAGGTTCCAGATCAGCCGGGTAATGAGGGCCCGGGTCCGGGAAAGGCTCACCAGGGCGATCCCCACCACCAGTACGGCCATGATCTTCACCATTTGCGCGTTCACGGTCACCAGGGTATCCCGGTTCAATCGATACGCCCCGAAAGGAATACTCAAGTCCGGGTCGATTTTTACGAAAGCCATGATCACGGCAAAAAGACCCATCAGCAACGTGATGTCAAAGACGCGCTCCGCGGCCACGGTCGCCAATCCGCTGGAAAAGGGAACCCGGTCCCGCTTCTGGAGCAGCGCGGGCCGGACCACCTCTCCCACCCGGCCCGGCAGGATGCAGTTGACCATAAAGCCGATCATCAACGGGTGGAACGCGTTCCAAAAACCGATCCGGTGGAAGGTGGCCAATATGATCTGCCAGCGAACCACGCGCAGGGCAAAGGATGCCAGCACCAGCAAGGTCGACGGAAAGACCCATGCATACTGGATGGAAGAAAGATACGCCGTCAGATCATGAAAGGGAACGTTGCGGAAGGCAAAATACAACGCCACGGCCGAAAGGGCGATTCCGACGAAAAGGGAAATGAAAAGCTTTTGTTTCATTGTCTTGAAAACCCTTTACGCGAGAATCTCCCGGGCCGTTAGGATGTCTTTTCGGATTTGATCGGAAAGTTCCCGGATTCCGGAAAATCGGATTTCATCCCGGATGCGACGGACGAAATTGACGCGGATCTTTTCATCGTAGAGTTTTCCATTAAAATCCAGAAGATGGACTTCCACGGTGAAAAGAAGGTCGTCGAAGGTGGGACTGAACCCGATATTGGCCACACCCCAGAAGCGTTTCCCCAGGCACTCCACGGTGACCGCATAGACGCCGGCCTTGGGGCACAACTCGTCCATGAGATGAATATTGGCCGTAGGAAACCCCAAAAGCTTCCCTCCCCGGTCCCTTCCTTTGACCACCGTCCCGCGCACCTGGTAATCCCGCCCCAAAAGCTTCTTTGCTTCTTCCATCCGGCCGTCCAGGATCAGTTCACGGATGCGGGTACTGCTGACCCTGTCGATCCCCGGAATCGACAGGGTGATCCAATCCGTTACCAGGACCTCGAAACCGAATCGGTCCGAGAGCCGATGCAGCATGTCCAAGTCCCCTTCCCGGTTTTTCCCGAACGCATAATCTTTTCCCACCACGACGGCTTTCATCCCGATGCGTTCCAGCAGGATCTTTTCGACGAAATCCGTGGCGGATATTTCGGCGAACTTCCGGGTAAACGGAATCACCACGAGCACATCGATCCCGGAGCGTGCAATGAGTTCCACCTTTTGTTCATAAAGGGTGATCAACGGCGGCGGGTTGTCTCCGTTGAGCACCCGGGCGGGATGGGGCTCGAAGGTCATGGCCACCGACGTCCCCCCCAGGGCGTCCGCCCTGGCGATGACCTGGTGAAAGAGGGCCTGGTGCCCGATGTGCACCCCGTCGAAATTACCGATGGTCACCACCGCATTGGGATACGGCTGTTCAATTTTTTCCAGGCTTTCGATCAAATCCATTTCAGGAATCTCTTGACAAATTCTCAAACTAGATACTATATACACACACTGATGTGAAAAGCAATGGATTTCCCCGCCTGATGTGCCGAAGTGGCGGAACTGGTAGACGCGCTAGGTTCAGGGTCTAGTGGGCGCAGGCCTGTCGGGGTTCGAGTCCCCGCTTCGGCACCATCTCCAAAAAGACTCCGCAATATCCGTAAGTTGCGGATTTTCTTGTTCAGGTGAGGACGTGACGGTGTAAAAATTTCCGTTGCATCGGCCTGGAATGCCTCCCTAACGTATCGGTTTGATCTTGAGGCCTCTTGCGTCTCATCCGAAGGAACGGAGTTTTCCGGTATTGCTTTCTGGTTTTTGCTGATTTATGAGATACATTTTAAGGAAACCCAGGGAACGGTGAAACAGACGGGACAGGTCTCATGGACGGCGTAAAACCGGATAAATGCTTTACCTGCGGATGTTCCAAGTTCTGCTGGACCAAGGAAAAAGGGTGGGCCTGTCTCCGGTGCGATCCGCCGTTGCCGGGAATCTCTGAATTGTTGAGAAATCCCCGGGATCATCATGCACCGGAGGAACCGGACACCGCGGAAGAAGGCCCGCACAAATAAAGGAGGATCCGGGCCCATGGGTTGGCTTGGGAAAATCATCGGGGGAACCATCGGTTTTGCACTGGGCGGCCCATTGGGCGCCGTGGCCGGCGCCGTCTTCGGTCATGCCTTTGATGCGGGAAAGGACGACGGCGTCTCCCCGGAACGGGTGCACCTGAGTGCCCTTGAAAACACGCAGCTGACCTTCTTCGTGGCGGCCTTTTCCATGTTGGCCAAACTCGTCCGGGCCGACGGCCGGATTTCAAAGGAAGAGGTTGATTCCATTGAAAAAATCATGCTCTACGATTTGAACATGGACCCCCAGAGCCGGATGGTGGCCATGAACATTTTCCATACCGCCATGAACTCCCCCGAGTCCTTTGAAACCTTCGCCTCCCAATTCTTCCGGCAGTTCAGCGGCCAGCCGCCCCTCCTGGAGCTGATGATCGACATTCTCTTTCGGGTCGCCGTGGCCGACGGCGCCTTGAGCCCTGCGGAGGAGACGCTCATCCGATCCGGCGCTGCCATCTTCGGTTTCAGCGACGCCCATTACGCCCGGTTGAAATCCCGCCATGTCCAGGACACCCAGAAACATTATGCGGTCCTGGGGTGCACGCCCGCAGACAGCATTGAGGACATCAAACAGCGCTACCGGAAGCTCGTCTCGGAATACCACCCGGATAAAATCGCCTCGAAAGGACTCCCCGAAGAATTCATGAAGTTCGCCCACGAGAAGTTCCGGCAGATCCAGGAGGCATACGAAGCCGTAAAAAAAGAGCGGGGCTTCAAATAGGGGCGTGCTTCCGGCGCTCCGAAACGATCCTGAAATACATTTCGGCGATGTTTTCCGGGGGGACCCACCGTTCATTCTCCGCTTTCGGCTCCAGGCGGATGGCAGCGGTTTCACAAGTCGGAACACACACCCCGCACCCGATGCAGCGGTTTGGATCCACCCGGGCCGCTTGTTCCACCGCAACGGCCGCCATGGGGCAGCGCTCCTGGCAGGTCCCGCACGCCGTACAGCGTTCCGCGGCCACCACGGCCCGATAACTGGTGCACACCATCTCCGCGGGCCGTTCAAGTCTTTTGAGATTTTTAAGAATTAGACAGCAGCATCCGCAGCACATGCAGATATTGGCCGGTTTCTTTGCGTTGCCCGGCTGGAGCACGAGCCCGGCGTCCATTCCCCGGCGGAGGATCTCCAGGGCCTCTTTTCGGGTAATGGAACGGCCGAGACCGTTTTGTTCGTAATAGAAGGCGCTTCCTCCGAAAACCAGGCAGGTTTCCAGGGGGTTGTCGCATCCCTTCCCCACCATGGCATGATCCTTGCGGCAGATGCACGGGGCCACCAGGATTTTGGACTGGTTTTGAATGATCGCTTCTGCGGCGTCGTAGGGCATGATCCGCATCTCCGCGCGGATACCGGCCGAGACGGGAATCACCCGGAGCGGCTTGGTCTTGGGTTTGATCCAGCTCTCCTGCAGCAAATGGGGCAGATAGGCGTTGACATCTTCGATGAGTTCCACATCCAGGGCGTTGACGTGGTACTCCCAGATGCCCACCATGAACTGGGCCGCCATGTAAAGGGGCCGGCCGCCTTTCAAGGACCGGAGAATCAGCCCTTTCTTGGACATGGCCTCCAGCAGGGCGGCAAAGGGTTCCGGGTCCGCCTGGGCCCGGGCCGCGATGACCTCCGGTTTTTCCATGGTCATCCTCAGGTGGACGGCCGCCGCCGCCTCTTCCGGCGTGAACAGCCTTTTGAGGATCCGGATCTCCAGGCCCGAATCGGTGGGGGGGAATCCCCCGGGCAGCGCATTGAGGTGCTCGGCCAGCCGCTGGTAGACATCATTCATGGGACATCCTTTCTTTCCCTTTCAATTCATTCTCATAACTGACGGTGCCGAAAACCTTGAAGGAACCCTCCACCCGATCGATACGGGCCGTCGCCGTCATGCCGGGAGGCAATGTGTCGCGTTTCAACCAGACCGGGATATAGGTATCGCTGATTCCCCGGTACCAGCCGGTTTGAAAACCGGTTTTTCGTTCCATCACCAAATCCACCGTTTGCCCCAAGGCAGCGGCATAAAACCGCGCCCGCTTGGCCCTTCCGATGTCCCGCAGGCGGCGGCATCTGTCCCGGATGGTCCGGGAGTCCACCCGGTCCCCGAATCGGGCCGCCGGGGTCCCGGGTCGCGGAGAAAAGGGGAAAACGTGGAGATACGCCAGGGGGAGGGACTCAACGAACGACAGGGTCCGTTCAAACGCCGATTCGGTTTCCCCGGGAAACCCCGCCATCACATCCGCCCCCACGGCAGACCCGGGCAGCACGGAAAGGATTTTAAGGACCCGGTCCCGGTACATGTCGCGGTTGTACGGCCGCCCCATCCGCCGCAGAATGGCATCGTCCCCGCTTTGCAGGGGCAGATGGAAGTGGGGGCAAATCCGCGTCGGGCCGGTCTTTGAAGCCGCTGCAAGCTCGATGAGCGTGTCCGGACACTCGTTGGGTTCGATGGAGCTCAGGCGGATCCGTTCAGGCGCACTGCTCGAGGTGACTTCCTGAAGAAGATCCACCAAACCCATGCCGTTTTCAAGATCGGATCCATAGCTTCCCAGATGAATCCCGGTCAGGACCGCTTCCGGATATCCGGCCTCTTTGAGCCGCTTCAGCCGTTCCAGGACCGTCACGGGGGGCAGGCTGCGGCCGGGTCCCCGGGCACGGGGAACAATGCAGTAGGTGCAGACGGCATTGCATCCGTCCTGAATTTTTAAATAGGGCCGGGCCCGGTTTTTGAAATGTATGGGGTCGACGGCGGAGCGACAGGCCCGCCGGTTTTCAGAAAACTGCATTCCTTCAGGGGCCGGCCGGCTGTTTTCCCGCATCTCCGATACGATATCGGGAAGCCGCTCCTTTTCCGATTGCAGAATGACGGCATCCACGCCGGGGATGGATGCCATTTCCTCGAAAGCCACCTGGGCGTTGCATCCGGTGACGATAATCCGGGCACCGGCGTGGGATCGGATCATCCGCCGCACCGCCTGGCGGGATTGCATGGCCGCCCTGGAGGTGACGGCACAGGTATTGATGATGCAAAGATCCACGCCACTTGGATCGGGGTTCGGGACCAGCCCGGCCCCTTCCAGGGCGGCGGCCAGGTTCTCCGATTCGGATTGATTCACCCGGCATCCCAGTGTGGTGATCCAAAACGTCTTCATGCCCGAATGCCCTTTTCGTCCGGGGTCTTGGTGATCCACCCACCCCCCAGCACTTCGTCGCCCCGGTAAAATACCGCCCCCTGCCCCGGGGTCACGGCCTTCTGGGGGGAATCGAAATGCACTTGCACGGTATCGGGTCCGGTGGGGCGGACGACGGAAGGGGCCGCCCGGTGCCGGTAGCGGATCCGGGTTTCCCCGCGGAATCCGCCGTCCGGCATACCGTTGATCCAGCGGATCTGATCCACCATACAAGACGACGCATAGGTTTCGGCCTTTTTCCCTACAACAAGGCGCCCCGTATCGGGCTCCAAAGACAGCACGTAATAGGGTTCCGCCGCCGGGCAGTTGATCCCCCGGCGTTGCCCCACCGTGAACCGGTGAAGCCCCCGATGGCTTCCGAGGATATTCCCCCGGCGGTCCACGATGCTCCCGGTTCGGGGCGAAAACCCGGGAAGGGAGGACAAGAATTCACTGTAAGAAGCGCCCTGGATGAAACAGACATCCTGGCTTTCCCCCTGCGCGGCGGGGACCAGCCCTTTTTCCCCGGCCAACTGCTTCACGGTGTCCTTTGTGAGATCCCCCAGGGGAAAAAGGGCCCGGGAAAGCTGTTCCTGTGTCAGGCGGGAAAGAAAATAGGATTGGTCCTTTTGTGTATCTTTTCCCCGGTACAGATGATATCCGCCGTCGGCCTCCCGCCGGACCCGGGCATAATGGCCGGTGGCCAGATGCGTGGCGCCGAATCCTTTGCAGACGTCGAACAACAGGCCGAACTTGATATCCGGATTGCACACCAGGCAAGGATTGGGGGTCTTTCCGGATGCATAGGATTCGGCAAAATAGTCGATGACTTTTTTGCGAAACGCGTCGGAAAGATCCACGAAATATATCTTGATGCCGAGCCGGTGACCGAGCCGTTCCATCTCCGACGGACAGGGCCCCGCGCCAAAGCCGTGAGTAAAATGGACGCCGAATACGGTGGCGCCTTTTTCCCTGAGGAGGTGTGCCGCCATCATGGAATCGACGCCGCCGCTCAAGGCCGTGGCGACACAGGGTTTCATTCGAAAAAAATCTGGCGCATGGGCCGGACTTCCATGGCCCGACTCGGGCATGCCGGCACGCACAGTTCGCATATGCTGCATTTTTTCTGGTCAAACGCCACCGCCATCTCGGGCCGCTGGATGTACAGCGCCCCCGTGGGGCATACGGCGGTACAGGCCCCGCAATGGGTGCACCTGGCGGTGCGCCGCTTGACCTCCTCGGCGGCGTTCTGGACCTCCACGCCGCTGCGCTTGAGATACGCCACCCCCTCCTTGAAATCCTTCCGGGGTCCGGACAGTTCCATGACCATGATCCCCTCCTTCCGGGGGAGGACGGATGCGTTGAGAATGTTGAAGATCAGGCCGTAATCCCGGGCCAGATGACAGACAATGGGCTTTTGGGCCTCGTTCTTCGGAAATCTCAGAATCAGGATTTTGGAATACACGGAGCATCTCCTTTATAAAACGTTTACAACATCGGGGTTTATATCCGCGCGATTATAATGAAACGGGATCAAAGGGTCAAGGCATCAACGCCAAAAGACGGTGAAATCGTAAAAGGTCCCCTCCCGCGCCGCCGGCCTGAAAATTGATCTTGAATCCCGGCATCGTATCCTTTAGGCTGGAAGCAAGAAGAAACGGCTCGGATCATTGCACCGCGTCCTTTTGTACTCAGGAGTCGAAAATGAAAAAAGACACTGCGTTGCTTGACGGAAAAATCATTCTGGTCGTGGACGACGAGGTCGATGTACTCGAGACGGTGAAAGAGATCCTGGAAGGATCTCGGGTGTATACCGCCCAAGATTACGACACCGCCCTCCAGTACATTCTCAGCTACACCTTCGATATCGTGATCCTGGATATCATGGGGGTCAACGGGTTCGAGCTCTTGAAGGCCTCGGTGAAACGGGGGTTTCCCACGGTCATGCTCACGGCCTATGCCCTTTCCCCCGACGCCCTGGAAAAGTCCATCCGGTTGGGGGCGGTCTCCTTTCTGCCCAAGGAAAAGATGTCCGGCCTCCCGGAATATCTGGCGGACGTGGTGCTGGGAGAGGGGAAACCGGTGTGGCGCAAGCTTTTCGATCGACTGGGCGCTTTTTTCGACAAGCGTTTCGGCCCGGACTGGAAGCAGAAGAATCGGTTCTTGAAGGAGTTCGAAGCCGCCCTTCAAAAGGACGCGGTAAAGAAGGAATAAACACCGCTGTGCCCTTTCGCCGGTCAATAAAGCGGAAAAAGGGGACGTCCTCCAGGCATTAACCTACTTTTCCTTTTGCTATTTAAAGGAGTACCAATACAAATTTGAGTGAAAGTTTATTATTTTATAAAGTCATCTTAAAGCAAAACATTAGATACTGTCCCTACAGCGTTGCTGGATGGGCACTATTTAATAAGATTGGGGAGGAAAAGGGCAATTTGGGGAAAAATCAGCAGGAGTACACAACAAATCCACAGGCTGATCAGGTAAGGCCACACTCCCCTGAAAATATCCATTACCGGTGTCTCTTTGTCGACGGCGTACACGACGTATACATTGGCACCCACAGGGGGCGTCAGCACGCCCATCCCCAGCGCCAGTGTCATAATAACCCCGAACCATGTTCCGTCAAAACCAAGACTGATTGCCGCCGGATAAAAAATAGGTATCGTCAGCAAAACCATAGCCAGGGCGTCGACAACGCAACCCATTACCATGAGGATGATAAGAACGGCAACAATGATAATACCGGGCGGTAAAGGAAGTGCCACCACCCAGTCTGCCACAACCATGGGAAGGCGTGTCAGACCAAGAAACTCTCCGAAGACGGCTGCCGCACCCACCAGGAACATGACCATGGTCGATGTGCGGACGGTGTCTTTCAGCGAGTTCACAAAGCCCTTCCAGGTGAGGGCCCGCCTGGCCAGCACCACCAACAACGTGGCAAAACAGCCCACGGACCCGGCCTCCGTGCCCGTGAAGAAACCAGCCAAGAGCCCCCCAATGACAGCCACAAAGATGATGATGACCTCGATTCCCCCTTTTGCCAGCGCCTTCATCCTTTCTTTCCAAGGAAACGACGGTCCGGGGGGTGCCTTTTCAGGGTGGCGGGCTACCACCAGGTAAGTTGCACCAAGGAAGAGCACCGCCAGAAGAATACCGGGAAAGATACCGGCAATGAAAAGCTTAGCCACGCTCTCTGCCGTGATACTGGCATAGACGATGAAAATGACGCTGGGCGGAATCAGCACCCCCAGGATACCCGAGGCCGCGACATTGGCTGTGGCCAGAGAAGGATTGTAACCCCGTTTCTTCATCTCGGGTAACGCCAGAACCGCAAATGTCGCCGAAGTCGCCGTTGTAGAACCGCAGATGGCGCCGAAAGCGGCGCAGGCCATGGTGGTCGCCATGGCCAGGCCACCCTTCAGCCGGCCCACCAGTTTATATGCAGCTTCATATAGATGCTCGCTGATGCCGGAGTGGTAGCCGATATAGCCCATCCAGGTGAAAAGGGGAACAACCACCAGGGCATAGTTGGCAAATGTCCCGAACATGATCGTGCTCGCGGCACCCAACGCGGCAGCCGGGCCCTTAATGTAGGCGATACCGGACATGCCCAGCACCAGCATCACGAAAGCCACAGGCATGCGGGAGAGAAGAAGTACTATGAGGACGATGACCGATATGACACCTACCAACTCACGCTCCATCTCCATCTCCTTTTCGAATCACAATCACAGACCGGATCACGTCCCTGACAAGGACCACGCATGTTAGTGCCAGCGACAAGGCGATCAAGTAAATAAAAGGATGCCTGGGTATTTCCAAAACTCCCGTCACCCACCCGTATTTGGAATTTCGAATGGCCATTTCGACCATTCCCTCAGTGAGCCAGACAGTAAAGCCAAGAGAAATAACACCGGTAACAAGGTCAACGACAGCCTGCACTCGTGGACGAAAGCGGTCCACCAGGATACCCACCGCGACATGTCCTCTCACAAAGGTAAGGTAACCGATTCCCATGCTCAGTATAACAGACGCGATCAGCTCCACAACCTCGTGGGTGCCGGGAACCGGCTTGTCAACAATTTGATACCGAATAACATCAGTTACCACAAGGGCCATACACGCCACAATGGCGAACATGGCAACCAAGGCCATCTTCTCTGTGATAAACCGCAGCACGTTTTCAAAAGCATTCATCCGGTACTCCCGTGTCTCTTGTTGTAAGCAACCAACAAGCTTTTCAGCAAAAGAGTTGGGGTGCACCGGGAAGAACCCCGTGGCACCCCAACTTCATTACCGTGTTTTGATCAACATCACGACAAGTCCACGGTGATTGTCCTATTTTTTCCCAGAAGGCGGTTCCGGTGAGGTCGGCCAGCTGTGTGTCCAGGTGGAATACGGGGGTGTTGTATTATAGTACTCATCCAGTTCAAGATATTTATCCCACACTTTCTGCTTCTTGGCGTCACCGCCAATCCATTTTTCGATGAGATTCTTTGTTGCGGCCACCCACTTGGCATATTCATCCGGATTTTCTTTGGGCAAGTCATAGTAGCTGTAGCCCTCAAGCTCTTTCATGTACTCCACCCCATCTGCCTCACCCCATGTTCTCAACTGGCCGTAGTATGCAGGCCATACAGCGTTGACCTCATCAACGATCGTCTTCACGCTTGCCGGCAAATCCTCATAAGTGGCCTTGTTCATGACCTTGAAGAACACGAAGTGGTAGCTGAATGGAGCAAAAGTAACATGCCGCACATACGCACCCAGACCGAAGCCCTTGGGCGTGTCAGTGGGACAAAGGATGCCATCGATCAGCCCGGCCTCAAACCTCTCGAGTGCAACGCTCATAGGGGCGAACATGGCTTCTGCTCCCAGGGCCTCAATACACGCCACTGATGCTGGGTTGGCCGCTCTGATGGTTTTACCTGAAAAGTCAGCCAGCGTTCGAACCTCTTTCCCTGGTGTCATGAGGAAGTAGCCCGGCCCGGTGGACCAGAAGTGCATCAGCTTCATCTTTGTGGGGGCGAATTGTGCCTGCAACTCGGGCACCTGGTCATGCAGGGCCTGAATCGTCAACGACATCGTATACGCGTTTCTTCTGTGGGCACTGGCCGGGTACTCGGGGCCCGCCCACAAGGGAAATACGCCGGGACTATAACCCGGGCCGCTCGTCCCGACATCGTAAGTTCCGGCCTCAATACCGTCCAACAGCTTCGCCGGATGCACGCCATAGAACTCGGTCCACACGATCTCGTAGTCGGTCTCGGCCTTGACACGGTCCGCTATGGTCTTCATCCAGTTCTTGTGCCCGATTCCGGCCTGGAAGTCGCCGGCCGGCCAGAACGTAGCAAAATCGAGTTCGATCTTCTTGCGAGCAAAAGCGGGCGCAGACCAGACGAGAAAAACCATGCTCACAGTCAGCACTAATGCTAACACGATTAGGGATACTTTCTTCATGTTTCTCCTCCTTTTTTATGTTTTAGAGCTGCCTGAAACTACCTTCGCGCGAGGCCGTCCACCGATTTGCGCGTCTGTTGCTCCTGGCCCCTGAAGCTCACCTCCTTTCATCCGCCAGACGTTGTATGCACTTTAAGTTAGTAATAAAACGAGCGCCTTGAAAATCCGCCGGAAAATGACGGCCGATTGTCGGCGGGGATATTCGGCTGTGTTATCAATAGCCTGTCAACTCCTTGAGCTTCTCATCCCAGAACTTCTTATGCTCTTCTCTCCAATTCGGGCCCCTAAATCTTTTCCTTTCGTCAAAAAAAGGGCCGAGTCTCTCTAACCACCTGATCCACGGGTTCTTTTTTTTCTCTTTGGCCTCAATAACATCTGCGACAAACACATCAATCTTTACTATCTCGTCCTTAGGGACATAATAGGAAGCTCCCTCTTCTGCGGATTTCTTCAAGGTCTCTTTGCTCATAGCATGGGCGGTGAGCATTAGAGCAGGAATGTCATTTTCTTTCGCAATCTGGAGAAGTTCGAATCCATTAACGCCCATAATGTCGAGAACAACGGCGTCGTACCTATTTTTTTCTAGAAGCGCTTTTGCTTCCTCGAACGTAGACGCACGATCTATCATACATGTGCTCAGAAGCTCAGTCAAAACTTCAAGAATGTCGGGCTCATCATCAACTATCAACACCTTTTTCCCCTGAAGAATTTCTTCCGTTTCCAATTCCCAGCCCTCCTTTGAAAGGCATTGAATCTACCCGCAGCCCCGCAAAGCGTGATTTTCGCTTCGCTCCAACAGGCTGCGGGGAATGCGCACGCTGCTCATGTCGTCGCCACACTATCGTCCTGAGATAACGGTTGTACGTTACCCAAGCCCGACTGCGCTGTCAAGATGGAAAATATTATTGTTTTTCAGGTTTACGGCCTTCAAAATTGCTTTTTTAAAAAACACCAAGCGCCTTTTCACCCGGGGATTTTTCCGTTCCGGTCCAATATCCTCCGGGATCGAATCGCCGGATGACGGTTAATTCTTCCCGGGTCGGGGGAGGCGTTTGTGCAAGATTCCGGGCCGTCTTCAAGTGCCATCCCGTGTGGGATTGCACCGTTTCCGCGGATACACCGGGATGGACGGAAACAAGCATCATCTCCTTGGAATCCGGATCGAACCGGAGGACGCCCAGCGTGGTGATGACGGCACTGGGGCCTCCCCGGGGAAGCCCGACACCTTCCCGCCATCCGGGTCCCTCCCCGTAGCCCGGCGACGTGATGTAATCCACCTTTTCTTTGAACCGCCGCTTTTCATGGGTCATGACGATAATGTGACGCTGGGCCAGGCAGGCCAGATCGCAAGCGCCTCCGCTCCCGGGCAGGCGTGTTACGGGGGAACGGAATCCCCCGATATAGCTCGTATTCAGGTTCCCGAACCGGTCCACCTGGGCGCCCCCGATGAAGCTGACGTCCACCAGTCCTTTTTGGAGCAGGCCCATCATGTCGATGGTGTCGGCAAGCCAAGACGCCCCTGACAGATTGGGAAGATCCCCCATGGTCAAAATCGGCTCGGGCGAAACGGTATCCCGCACCACCCCCAGTTCATAGACCCCCACGGCATGAGGGGCATGGGTGCTCTTGGCCAGGAGGAATCCCAGAAGGGGAAGGCGCATCCCCACAAAGACCGTTTCATGATCAAAGACCTCCCGGGCGGCGGCGGTCACCATCAGGTGAAGCAGGGTATATCCCGATGCCGTTGTCTCGAATGCGTCTTTCGTTTTCAATATCCGTAATCCACAGGCACAGACGGCCGCCGGTGCGTGATCGCCAGGGATTCCCTGCGCGCGTTCCCGAGGATTTCGGCATACGCCCTCCCGTCATCCACAGGATCCACCCATTCTTTACGCCACGCACGGAATCCTTCCGGGGTTTTGCTGCAGTTCCGGTAGTCAATGAAGGCCTGATGGTCCCGGTTGTAATACCCCGGCACCGGAGAGGGGTGGCCGCCCCATGGGGCGTGGACCACCGCGGAGACCCGGAATCCCGGCACCACCACGCGGTTGGGATCTCCGGTGATCACCGTCGTGTCCACGATCTCTTCGGCGGTGAGGATGACGTGACGGCTGGCCAGGCACGCCTCCCGGGTCACCCCCAGGTTCCCCCATACATGGCTGTTTCCGAAGATATCGGCCCGCTGGACATGCACCACGGCCACGTCGGGGGTGAGTGCGGCCACGGCGGTGACGGGAACCCCGGAAAAAGGGCAGGATAAGGTCTTCAAATCGGGATTGGTCTGGTAGAGGTCACTCCCCAGTGCCGTGCGGGTGGGCATGAAAGGCACACCCATGGCGCCGGCCTTGAGCGCCATGGCCAGGGTCAGGTTGGAATGATCCTTGATTCTCAGGGTCTTTTCTTCCACTGCCCGCCGGAAATGGTACGCCGATCCGGTGATGACGTTGCCGATCCAGGCCGCCCGGATTTCGGTCACGCACCCCGCCCCCACCAGTTGATCGAAAAGGATATCGGAAATGGGGCCGATGAGGGTCAGGTCTTTCTTTTGCCTGCGGATCATTTCATGGCCGGCGGCAAAAGGGATGAGGGTCTCCTGGGCGCAGCCCATGGCCACGGCGTCACCGTCCTGCACGAAACGGGATACGGCTTCGGACAGGCTGAGGCGTTTTGCGGAATCCATCTTGGAATGGGGTTACACCCCTATTCTTTTTCGGCCTCTTCTTTTGTTGCGCCGTCAGTGGGATCCGGTGCCGGTGCCGGCGTTTCTTCGGTTTTTTCCGGGGTTGTCTCCGCTGGCGGTGCGGCTTGTTTGGCATCAGCGGATTTTTTGGGTGTTTTCCGGGAAGGCGTTTTCGCGGGTTTCTTTTTCCCCTTTTTCTTTTCTTCCACGGCGGGGCCGATCAGTTCCACCAAGGAAACGGGTGCCGCATCCCCCGGGCGCCTGCCCAGCTTTACGATACGGGTGTAGCCGCCGGCCACATCCCCGAAACGCTCCCCGGCCTGTTCAAAAAGTTTGGCCACCACATCCTTTTCCCGAAGCACCGCCATCACCTGGCGCCGGGCATGCAGATCGCCGCGCTTGGCCAATGTGATCATGCGGTCGGCCCATCGTTTGACTTCCTTGGCCTTGGCATCGGTGGTCCGGATCCGTTCATATTTGAAAATGGACGTCACCATGTTCCGAAACATGGCGCTCCGGTGGCTGCTGGTCCGATTCAGTTTTACTCCGGCTTTACGGTGTCGCATGCGCCTCTTTACTCCCTTTTCCCCGCATCCTCCTGAGGAGGCGTGAAGCCTTCCAGTTTCATCCCCAGGGAAAGCCCCATTTCGGAAAGCACTTCCTTGATCTCATTGAGGGATTTGCGCCCGAAATTCTTGGTTTTCAGCATTTCCGCTTCGGTTTTTTGAACCAGTTGATACAGTTTGTGAATGTCCGCATTCTTCAGGCAATTGGCACTGCGCACGGAAAGTTCCAATTCTTCCACGCTTCGATATAAATTTTCGTTGAAAGTGGGTGTTTCCGTTTCCATCGAACGTTTCAACGAATCCGGTTCGTCCTTTTCGTCGAAGTTGATAAACAGCGTCATCTGCTCCTTCATGATTTTGGCGGCGTACGCCACGGCGTCCTCCGGCGTGATGCTTCCGTCGGTCCAGACTTCGAGCGTCAATTTATCGTAATCCGTCTTTTGACCCACCCGGGCATTGGTCACCACGTAGTTCACCCGTTTGACGGGGGAAAAAACGGCATCAATGGGAATAGAGCCCACGGGGGCGTTTTCATCCCGGTTCATCTCCGCCAGGGAGTACCCTTTTCCGACCTTGACGGTGATCTCCACCTTCAACACCCCTTTATCGGACAGGGTGGCGATATGCTGCTCCGGATTGAGGACGTGACATCGGCCGTCATCTGCCGTAATGTCCGCGGCGGTGACCCTTCGTTCTCCCGACACATCGATCTTGAACGTTTTCGGCTGGGTATCGGACATCTTGAAGCGCACCTCCTTGATGTTCAAGAGAATTTCCGTCACATCTTCCAAAACCCCCGGGATGACGCTGAATTCGTGCATGACGGCATCGAATTTGACGGCCGTCGCCGCGGCGCCGTAAAGGGAAGAGAGAATGATTCTCCGCAACGCGTTCCCGATGGTGATGCCGAAACCCCGTTCAAAGGGTTCACAAACGAATTTCCCGTAAGTCGCTTTGCTGTCGACCTGGATTTTTTCCGGCTTGATCATTTCCTGCCAATTGATATACATCAATTTGTCTGATGCCATGTTTGCCTCTCCACTGCGCTTATCTTCGATGGAACTTCCATGGAAGTCTTTCTCTCCATCGACAAAGAAATAAGGGCCCCTTACTTGGAATAGAGTTCCACGATGAGCTGTTCCTGGATCGGCATGGTCAGATCCTCACGCACGGGATACGCCTTCACGGCGCCCTTCATCGTCTCCTTGTCCAATTCAAGCCACTGGGGGATACCCCGTCGAACCACGGCTTCCAGAGAATCGTTAATGGCCTGAACGGCGCGGCTTTTTTCTTTGATCTCCACCACGTCCCCCACCTTGATCCGGTACGAGGGGATATTCACTTTCTTCCCGTTGACCAGGAAATGATTATGCCGAACGAGTTGGCGTCCCTGGGCCCGCGAGTTGACGAAGCCCAGCCGGTACACCACGTTGTCGAGCCGCCTTTCCAACAAGACCAAGAGGGTGGTACCGGTGATCCCTTTCTCCCGATCCGCCTTCTCGAAAGTCAGGCGGAATTGTTTCTCGGACAGGCTGTACATTCGCTTGACTTTTTGCTTTTCCCTGAGCTGAATGCCGTAATCCGACGCTTTTCTCCCCCGCCGCTGGCCGTGCTGGCCCGGCGGGTATCCCCGTCGATCAAAGGCGCATTTATCCGAATAGCATCGGTCGCCCTTTAAAAATAATTTCAGGTTCTCTCTACGGCAGAGCCTGCAAACCGATCCGGTGTATCTAGCCAAGTTCTCCTCCTTGAAGCCTTTTTACCATTTGATGGATGCATCGTTTCTTTAACGCGAAGCGGTTACACCCGCCGCCGTTTGGGCGGTCGGCAGCCGTTGTGCGGAATGGGTGTGACGTCCTTGATCATCATCACGTTGAACCCGGCGGCCTGGAGGGATCGAAGGGCGGATTCCCGGCCCGATCCCGGCCCCTTCACATAGACCTCGACGTTCTTCATGCCGTGTTCGATGGCCTTCTTTGCGGCGGCTTCCGCGGCCATCTGGGCGGCGAACGGCGTACTCTTCCGGGACCCTTTAAATCCCTGCCCCCCCGCGCTGGCCCATGCCACCACGTTGCCTCCCGGATCCGTGATCGTGATGATGGTGTTGTTGAACGTGGACTGAATGTGGACCACCCCGGAGGGGATGTTCTTCTTTTCCTTTTTCTTCGTATGGGTCCTCTTTGCCATGGATTCGATCCTTGCCTTTCAAACATAAACGATCAATGGAATGAATTATTTCTTCTTTGCCGCGCCCTTTTTCTTCACCGCGGCCCGCCGGGGTCCTTTTCGTGTCCGGGCGTTGGTTTTGGTGCGCTGCCCGTTGACCGGAAGCGATTTTCGGTGCCGCAGTCCCCGATAGCATCCCAGGTCCATCAACCGTTTGATGTTCATGGAGACTTCGCTGCGGAGCTCCCCTTCCACCTTGTATTTCCCATCGATCATCCGGCGGATGTAGTTGATTTCGGATTCCGAAAGCTGATCGGTCTTGGTGTTGAAATCGATGTTCAGCTCCGAAAGGATCTGTCTGGCCGTACTCCGACCGATCCCGTAGATATAGGTCAGTCCGATCTCCACGCGCTTGTTTTTCGGCAAATCGACGCCAGCAATTCGTGCCAAGGCTTGTCTCCTCTTTATCCCTGTCTTTGTTTGTGCCGCTTGTTCTCGCAGATCACCCTCACGACACCGTTTCGGCGAACGATTTTACATTTTCTGCATATTTTTTTTACGGAGGGTCTGACTTTCATACGCTTTTCTCTTTCTTTTCAATGCCGGGGCTTACTTTGCCCGGTAGGTGATCCTCCCCCGGGTGAGATCATAGGGAGACAGTTCCACGGTCACCTCGTCGCCGGGAAGGATCTTAATGAAATGCATCCGCATTTTCCCCGATATGTGCGCCAGCACACGGTGCTTATTCTCGAGTTCGACCCGGAACATGGCGTTGGGCAATGTCTCCACGACGATGCCTTTCACCTCAATGGGTTCGTCCTTTGCCATAGGTCAACTCCCGTCCAGCCAGCTCAATATGACCGGACCGTTTTCCGTGACGGCGATGGTATGCTCAAAATGGGCCGACAGGGCCCCGTCTTCGGTCACGGCGGTCCATCCGTCTTCCAGTATTTTCACCGCATATCCTTTTTCGTTCACCATCGGTTCAATGGCCAGGGTCATCCCGGGTTTCAACCGGACCCCGGTCCCTGGTTTTCCGAAATTGGGAATCTGGGGTTCTTCATGAAGCTTGCTTCCGATGCCGTGTCCCACGAACTTCCGGACCACCGCATACCCGTGGGCCTCCACATGAGACTGGATGGCATGGGAAATATCCGACAACCGGCCTTCCGGCACGGCCTGTTCGATCCCTTTGTAAAGGGCCTCCTTCGTGACGGTCATCAGTTGTTCGGTGGAAGCGGGAATCTTTCCGACGGCCACCGTCACCGCGGCGTCCCCGTAATATCCGTCATACAGGACCCCGAAATCGAGACTCACGATGTCCCCCTCCTTTAAAGGGGTCTGGTTCGGAAACCCGTGCACCACGACCTGATTCACGGAGGCGCACAAGGAAAAAGGAAACCCCCTGTATCCCTTGAAAGCCGGAACGGCCCCCTGTTCCCGGGCCAATTTTTCAGACAAATCGTTCAGCTGCATCGTCGTGACCCCCGGCGCCACCGCGGTCTCAAGGGCGCCGAGGATTTTGGCGACAATTCGATTGCTGAACCCGATCTTTTCAATCTCCTTCGGTGATTTCAGAACCACCATTTCAATAGCGACCCTTTATGGATCCGCTCTTCTTCAGGAACCCCTCATAGTGGCGGGCCAGCATATGGGACTCGATTTGGGCCATGGTATCCAGGGCCACCCCCACCACGATCAGCAACGCCGTGCCGCCGAAGTAAAAGGGCACGTTGAACTTGGTGGTCAGGATGGACGGTAAAACGCATACGATCGAAACATAGGTGGCCCCGCCCAAAGTGATCCGGGTCAATACCCGATCGATGTGCTCCGCCGTCCGTTTTCCGGGGCGGATGCCCGGAATAAATCCCCCGTGCTTTTTCATGTTGTCCGCCACATCCACCGGGTTGAACGTCACGGCCGTGTAAAAATAACAGAAAAAAAAGATGAATCCCACGAACAACAGTTCATAGATGATGCTTCCCGGCTGCATGGCATTGGCCACGCTCTGCATCCAGGGAATCTTGATGAAACTGGCGATGGTGGCCGGAAACATGATGATGGAGGATGCAAAAATCGGGGGAATGACACCCGAGGTATTGATCTTCAGGGGAAGATGCGTACTCTGACCGCCGTACATGCGCCGCCCCACCACGCGCTTGGCGTACTGCACGGGGATCCGCCGCTGCCCCTGCTCCATGAAAATGATGGCGCCCACCACGGCCACCATGAAAATCAACAGGATCAGGACCAAAAAAATGCCCATTTCTCCGGTGCTCACCAGCCGGAAAGTGTTCCCCACGGCATTGGGGAGCCGGGCCACAATGCCGGCGAAGATGATCAGGGAAATCCCGTTGCCGATCCCCCGTTCCGTGATCTGCTCCCCCAACCACATGATGAACGCCGTCCCGGCGGTCAGCGTGATGACCGTCATCAACCGGAATCCCCATCCCGGATGGATCACCACCGGAGCCCCTCCGGGGGAACTCATGCTTTCCAGCCCCACGGCGATTCCGAATCCCTGGATGATGGAAAGGACCACGGTTCCGTAACGGGTATACTGGGTGATCTTTTTCCGTCCCTGCTCCCCTTCCTTGGAAAGCCGCTCCAGGTGGGGAACCACCACCGTCAGTAATTGGAAGATGATGGAGGCGCTGATGTAGGGCATGATGCCCAGGGCAAAGACCGAAAGGCGTTCCAAGGCACCGCCGGAAAACATGTCGAACAACGCAAGGAGGGTCCCCTTGGCCCGCTCGAAAAAAGAGGCCAGGGCCACGGCGTCGATTCCCGGTGTGGGAATATGCACGCCGATCCGGTAAACGGAAAGCAACCCCAGCGTGAAGAGGATCCGCTTTTTCAGTTCCGGGATTTTGAAAATATTTCCGAATCCGCTGCCAACCATGGATTAAACCGTTTCCACCTTTCCGCCGGCCTGAAGGATCTTTTCCACGGCGCTTTTGCTCGCCTGATGCACGCGAACGGTAAGGGGACGCTCTAGGGTCCCATGGCCGAGGAGCTTGATGCCGTCATGGTTTCCTCGCACCAGACCCGCCTGGACCAGCGCGTTCTCATCCACCACTTCGCCCTCTTGAAACCGGGCCAGGTCCCTGAGATTGATCACGGCGAAGCGCTTCTTGAATATATGGGTGAACCCCCGCTTGGGAAGGCGCCGCTGGAGGGGCATTTGCCCCCCTTCGAAACCGGGGCGCACACCACCGCCGCTTCGAGCGTTTTGTCCTTTGGCACCCCGTCCCGAGGTGGTGCCCCGGCCGGAGCCGTTTCCCCTGCCCCGGCGCTTTTTATCCTTCCCTGCGCCGGCGGCCGGTGATAATTCGTGCAGTTTCATATTTTCTCCTTGGTCTCGACCAAGTGGGCCACTTTGGCGATCATGCCGCGGATGGCCGGGGTGTCCCGGAGGACAACGGTCCGCCCCCGGCGCCGAAGACCCATGCCGAAAAGCACCTTCCGATGCGCCTGTGGACGCCCGATCATGCTTTTCACCAGTGTGACTTCCAATTGTTTTGTCATGAATTCCTTCCGTTTTAAATGGCTTCGGAGGGGAGGCTGCGCCGTTTGGCCACCTCTTCCCGGCTCTGGAGTTTTTGGAGCCCGGCGATGGTGGCCTTCACCATATTGTGCGGGTTGTTGGATCCCAGACATTTGGTCAAAATGTTCTGGACGCCGCAGGCCTCCAGGACCGCCCGTACCGCGCCGCCCGCGATCACCCCCGTCCCTTTGGAAGCGGGTTTTAAGAGCACCCTTCCGGCACCGAACTTCCCGATGACTTCATAGGGGATCGTCTCGTTGATGAGGGGAACCTGAATCATGTTCTTTTTCGCTTTTTCCATCCCCTTCCGGATGGCTTCGGGGACTTCTCCGGCTTTCCCGAGACCGTAACCGACGTTTCCGTCCCCGTCCCCGACCACCACGATGGCGCTGAAGCTGAAGCGGCGCCCCCCTTTCACGACTTTCGCCACCCGGCTGATGTGAACGACCTTATCGATGAAATCCTTTTCCCCCGTGTCTGGTTTGAACAAGTATCGCCTCCTTTATCCCTTGCCGGTTGCGGCGGTGCTAGAACTTCAGGCCCGCTTCCCGGGCGCCGTCCGACACGGCCTTCACGCGGCCGTGGTATAAAAACCCGTTTCGATCAAAAACCACCTGCACCACCCCTTGATCCAACGCCCGCTTTGCGATGCGTGTTCCCACGATCACGGCTTTGCCGATTTTCCCCCCGGATCCGGTTTCGGCATCCGTTTCCTTTTCCAGCGAACTGGCCGCCGCCAGCGTTTGCCCTTTGGTATCGTCCACCACCTGGGCGTAGATGTGGTTGGCGCTTCGAAATACACAGAGCCGCGGTCGCTCGGGTGTGCCGAATATCTTTTTCCGGATACTTTTCTTCCGTTTCAACCGGGCCATTTTTGAAGGATTGATGCGTCCCATGTTATTGCCTGCCTGATGAATGTGTGGATGAATCCCAATATACGTACGATTCGATAACGGCTATTTTTTACCTGTTTTTCCGGCTTTCAGATGGAGACGCTCCTGCGCATACTTGATCCCCTTCCCCTTATAGGATTCGGGGGGACGAATGCGCCGGATGGAGGCCGCCGTGTGCCCGAGGAGCTCCTTGTCGATCCCCGACAGCCGGACGATGGTATTTCGATCCACGGAGGCGGTAATCCCCTGGGGGAGTTCATATTGAACCGGATGAGAAAAACCGAGGTTCATCTCCAGACGATTTCCGTTCACCGCCGCCCGGTATCCGATGCCGTTGATCTCCAGGACCCTCTCAAAACCGTTTTCCACACCCGTGACCATATTGAAGACAAGGCTCCGAGTCAGTCCCGAAAGGGCGCGGCTCTCTTTTCCGCCAAGGGTTTTCACCCGGATTTCTTTTTCATCGATTTCCAGATCCACATCGGGATGAATCGTCTTTTCAAGGGAGCCCTTGGGCCCGTCCACCGTTAACTTCCGGTCCTTGTAAACGACCTTGACCTTTGAGGATATCGGAATCGGTTTTTTCCCTACACGTGACATGGTGAACTCCTCATATCCCTGCACCTCATCCGTCCCCGATTCCGGGGATTACCAGACCGTGCATAGCACCTCACCGCCTAAATTTTCTTTCCTTGCCTTCTTGTCCGTCATCACGCCTTTGGACGTGGAAATGACGGCAATCCCCATGCCGTTCAGTACGGGTTTGATGTCTTTGCCTTTAGAATAGACCCGTTTACTGGGCTTGCTGATACGCGCCATGTTCAAAATGGCGCTGGCCCTCTGCGGACCGTATTTGAGATAGACCCGAAGCACACCCTGTTTGGTATCCTTGATGTACTTATAGTTCTTGATGTACCCTTCTTCCTTGAGCACTTTCGCGATCTCGATTTTCAGCTTCGACCCCGGTATATCGACACTCGAAAAATTGGCTTTCGCTGCATTCCTGACCCGCGTCAGCATATCCGCAATCGGATCATTCATCGCCATGGTTTTCTCCGTTTTTTTTTCCTTGATATTTTCGACATATCCCGCCTGGATTGTCCTCCAGCAGCGGTCCCGGTTCCGCCGTTTTACCAACTGGACTTGATCACGCCCGGGAGTGCCCCTTGGGAAGCAAAATTCCGGAAACAGATCCGGCAGACGCCGAATTTTCGGATAAAGCCTCTGGCCCTGCCGCAGATGGGGCAACGGTTGTAGGTCCTCACCTGAAATTTGGGCTTTCGAGTGGCCTTGATTCTAAGGGATTTCTTCGCCAAACTCTCCTCCTTGACCCAAAGGATCCATGGATTAATTTCTGAACGGCATTCCCAAAAGACGCAGGAGTTCCTTTCCCTCCGCGTCGGTTTCCGCCGTGGTGACGATGCTCACGTTGAGGCCCTTGATCTTCTCGATCTTATCATAATCGACTTCGGGGAAGATGATGTGCTCCCGGATTCCCAGGGAATAATTCCCGCCGCCGTCGAAGGCCTTTCCCGACAGTCCTTTGAAATCGCGCACCCGGGGCAGTGCCACATTCACCAGTTTACCGTAAAAATCGTACATGCGATCCCGCCGGAGGGTCACCATGCAGCCGATGGGCATTCCGGCCCTTAATTTGAAGGCCGCAATGGATTTTTTCGCCCGCGTGATGACGGGCCGCTGGCCCGCGATCCCTTGCAGCTCTTCCACCGCGCCGTCCAAGAGTTTCATGTTCTGGGAGGCCTCACCCAACCCCATATTCAAAACAATTTTTTTCAATTTGGGGATCTGCATGATGTTCTTGTATTGAAACGTCTTCATCAACTGAGGCGCCACTTCCTGCCGGTAATATGTCTCAAGCTGTGTCATCCCGGACTCCGCTTTTTTCTAGTGATCCATCACTTCGCCACACTTGCGGCAGACCCGGACTTTTTTCCCGTCTTCGAGTTGCTGCAACTTGACGCGCACCGGCGCCAGGCATTTATCACACATCAACATCACGTTGGACCAATGGAGAGACGCCTCCATTTCCAGGATTCCCCCCTGGCGCTGTTTTGCCGAAGGTCGTGTGTGACGCTTCACGATATTGACGTTTTCAACCAGGATGCGATCCTTTTTTCGATTCACCTTCAGGACTTTTCCGATTTTGCCGCGGTCCTTGCCGGTGATCACTTTGACCTTGTCATCCTTCTTGATCCGGGTCTTATCCCTCATCGCTTATCCGATCTCCGTTGCCTTTTTTACCTGTTTTGTGATTCTTTTCTCCGCCGAATCGAATCCGGATCACAGGACCTCGGGGGCCAGGGAAATGATCTTCATGAACCGCTTGGCCCGCAGCTCTCGTGCCACCGGACCGAATATCCGCGTACCGATGGGCTCTTTGCTTGCGTTAATCAGGACCGCCGAGTTGTCATCAAAGCGGATAAAGGATCCGTCCGCCCTTTTGAGCGCCTTTTTGGTCCGGACCACCACCGCCTTGAGCACGTCTCCCTTTTTGACCTTGGCGTTGGGAATGGCCTCTTTCACGGAAACAACGATGATATCGCCCACTCCCGCATACCGTCTCCTGGAACCGCCGAGAACTTTGATGCAATACAACGTCTTGGCGCCGGAATTATCAGCCGCCGTTAATCGGGTTTCTGCCTGAATCATCTCGCCATCTTCCTCGCATGCGCTATTCGGCTTTTTCGACAATCGCACTGACGCGCCATTTTTTGGTTTTGCTCAGCGGCCTCGATTCGGTAATGAGCACCTTGTCCCCCACCCGGCAGGCGTTTTCTTCATCGTGCGCCGAAAACTTCGCATGCCGGCGGATATACTTTTTATACAACGGATGCATCACCATCCGTTCCACTTTGACGACAACGGATTTGTGCATCTTGTCGCTCAACACCGTTCCGACGAGCTGTCGTTTCATCCCTCGTTCTTTCATACCGGCTACCCGCGTTTCTCTTTTTTATCAGTGGATGATGCCTCCCGAATCACCGTCCGGATCCGGGCGATGTCTCTCCGGGTCTGCTGGATCCGCTTGGGGTTTTCGAGCTGTCCGATTTCATGCTGAAAGCGCAGATTGAAGAGGGCTTCCGTTAAATCCGTGAGCTGCCGCTCCCGTTCTTCCGGGGTCAATTCCCGAATTTCACTCGCCTTCATCAGTCCTGTTCCCTTTCAATAAACTTTGTCTTCACCGGGAGCTTGTGCGCCGCCAAACGCAAGGCTTCCTGGGCCACGTCCCGGGGAACCCCTTCCATTTCATACAGGATTCTTCCCGGACGCACGATGGCGACCCATCCTTCGGGGCTTCCCTTCCCGCTGCCCATCCGTGTTTCCGCCGGTTTCTTGGTGACCGGTTTATCCGGAAAAATCCGAATCCAGATCTTGCCGCCGCGTTTGGCCCGCCGGGTCATGGCGACCCGCGCCGCCTCGATCTGCCGGGCCGATATGGCGCCGCACTCCATCGTCTGAAGTCCGTATTTCCCGAAAGTCAACGTCGAGCCCCGATACGCTTTCCCCTTCATTCGGCCCTTTTGCTGCTTGCGGAACTTGACTTTTTTGGGACTGAGCATCGAATGCGCCTCCTATCCCTCCAACACGGGCTCTTCTTTTTTGAGGATTTCCCCGTGGAATATGAATACCTTCACCCCGATGATCCCGTGGGTGGTTTTGGCTTGGGTAAAACCGTAATCGATATCCGCCCGCAAGGTGTGCAACGGAATGCGTCCTTCTTTGTACCATTCCGTTCGGGCCATCTCCGCCCCGGCCAGCCGTCCCGCACAAATGATCTTGATCCCCTTGGCCCCGAAACGCATGGCCGAAGAGACGCTCCGTTTCATGGCGCGGCGGAACGCCACCCGTCGTTCGATCTGGAGGGCCACGTTTTCCGCCACCAGCTGGGCATCGATTTCGGGCTTCCGGACTTCCTGGATATCGATGAGAATCTCCGAGGGGACAAGGGCCTCCAATTCTTTTTTAAGCTGGGCGATCTCGGCGCCCTTTTTGCCGATGACGATACCGGGCCGTGCCGTATAGATCCGCAGCCGGATCCGATTCGACGCCCTTTCGATCTCGATTCGGGAAATCCCTGCATGGAACAGCTTCTTCTTGATGAAGGTCCGGATTTTGTGATCTTCGAGGACGTAACCGGCATAGTTTTTCCCGCCGTACCATCTCGAGTCCCAGGTCTTGATGATCCCCAGCCTTAAGCCGATGGGGTTGACTTTCTGGCCCAATGCTTTCTTTCCTTCCTATTCGGTTGACCGGAACGCTTCCCGCAAGCCCCGCCTTAAAAGGCGCGGTATAGGGAAGCTATCTCAAAATAGCTACTTCCCTTACCGGGGAGCCCCGCCCTTCAGGGCGGGTGGGCTCCACTTCTCGCTCAAATTCACTGTGATGTGGACGGTCCGTTTCAGGATCCGCGTCCCCCGGCCCCGGGCCCGGGCCCGGAACCGTTTCAAGGTCGGGCCGGGATCTGCCGTGATGTTTTGAATCACGAGTTTATCCACATCCAGCCCTGAATTTTGACTGGCATTGGCAACGGCGCTGCGGATGACTTTTTCCACCAGACCCGCACCCCTTTGGGGCATGAACTTGAGTGCCTCCAGCCCGGCTTGCACCGGCTTGCCTTTCAACTCCCCGATGACTTTGCGCACCTTCAGGGGAGAGATCCGCACATATTTGGCTTTTGCTTTGATTTCCACCTTCCCGATTCCTTTTCTCCTCGCAGGGATAATACTTTCCGCCCGGCGGTCGGGCCGCGTCTTCCGGCCGATTGAAGCTTACTTCTTGACGGTCGATTTCTTGTCCCCGGCATGCCCGAAGAAGATTCGAGTGGGGGAAAACTCCCCCAACTTATGCCCCACCATGTTTTCGGATATGAAAACAGGGACAAACTTCTTCCCGTTGTGGACCGCCAGCGTGATACCGACCATCTCCGGGATGATCGTCGATCGCCTGGACCACGTCTTGATCACCCGGCTGCTTCGGGTTTCCTGGGCCTGCATCACCTTTTTAAACAGATGGGGATCCACAAACGGACCCTTTTTTACGGAACGCGGCATACTGTCTCCTGCATTTCAACCCCGGAACCGATACGTGGTTTAAGCACCGTATGGTTGTTTGAGGGTTATTTCTTCTTCCTGCTTTTTACGATGTAGCGATCGCTCTTTTTATTTTTCCGGGTATTATACCCCTTGGTGGGCTTTCCCCAGGGAGTACACGGATGCCGTCCGCCCGAGGATCTCCCTTCACCGCCGCCCATGGGATGATCCACGGGATTCATGGCCACGCCCCGAACCCGGGGCCGCCGGCCAAGCCATCGCTTGCGGCCCGCCTTTCCCAGATCCAAATTACTGTGTTCCACGTTCCCCAACTGCCCGACGGTGGCCTTGCACTCCAAGAGGACCATCCGCAGTTCGCCGGAAGGGAGCTTGATCAGGGCATACGGCGACTCCTTGGCCATGACCTGGGCATAGGTGCCGGCGCTGCGCACGATCTGGCCTCCCTTCCCCAACCGCAGCTCGATATTGTGGATTTGGGTGCCCAAAGGGATGTTTTTCAAGGGGAGGGTGTTTCCCGGCTTGATGTCCGCATCCGGACCCGATACGACCCTGTCGTTGACGGCCAGATGCTGAGGCGCCAGAATATACCGTTTTTCCCCGTCCACATAATGGAGCAATGCGATCCTGGCGCTTCGGTTCGGGTCATATTCAATGGCCGCGACTTTCGCCGGAATTCCGATTTTATCCCGCTTGAAATCGATGACCCGGTATCGCCGCTTGTGGCCCGCACCCCGATGTCGGCTGGTGATCCTCCCGTAAACGTTCCGCCCGCCGCTTTTCTTCAAGGCTTTCGTGAGCCCCTTTTCAGGGGTTTCTTTTGAAATCTCCTGAAAATCCGAATAGGTCTGAAACCGTCGGCCGGGGGATGTCGGATTTTTCTTTTTCAGCGCCATGTGTCTTCCTCGCCGGCGTTCATGCCGGAATCCATATGATCAAATTTGATGGCTTCGTCAAATTGTCCCCAGGGGGCGTTATTACGCCCCTTCGAAAATGTCGATCCGTTCTCCGGGGGCCAGTGTGATGATGGCCTTTTTCCAGTTCCTGCGTTTCCCTAGGACCCGGCCCCGGCGCTTGATCTTTCCTTCCACGTGGGCGGTGCTGACACCGATCACCTTTACCTTGAAAATCTTTTCCACGGCGCGCCGGATTTCAATGCGGTTGGCATCCGGACGCACTTCAAAGGTGACCTGATTGGCCTTTTCTTTCTGGAGCGTGGTCTTTTCACTCACCACGGGTCTTTTAATAATGTCATAGGCAATCATGACGAGAGCCTCCCTTGGATTCCCGGGATGGACGCTTCCAGAAGAATCAGCGTCTGGTGCTTCATGACGTCGTAAACGTTCAGCCCTTCCACCCGCAGCACTTTGATTTCCGGCACGTTTCTGGAGGACCGCTCAAGGGTTTCATCCTTTTGGTCCGTCACGATGAGGGCGTTTTTCACGCGCAGTTCCTTTAAGGCCTGCACAAAATCCCGGGTTTTGATCCGGGACAGGGCAAAAGCGTCCAGGACCACGAGGGCGTCGTCGGTCAGCTTGCTGCTCAGGGCCATCTTCAGGGCCAGTTTCCGAATCTTTTTGGGCACCGTAAACCGGTAGTTCCGGTTATCCGGCCCGAAGATCACGCCGCCGCCCCGTAAAAGGGGGGACTTGATGTCCCCGCGCCGGGCCCGCCCCGTCCCTTTCTGGCGATAGAGTTTTCGGGTGCTCCCCCGCACGTCGCTGCGATGCTTCACCGATGCCGTTTGGGAACGCTTGTTGGCCAGCTGCATGGTCACCACCTGATGCAGGACCTCGGCCTTCACCGGCACGTTGAAGATGGCATCCGGGAGCTCCACCGTGGATACGGCCTCCCCTTTGATATTTTTCACGTCTAAAACCGCCATATGCGCCCTCGTATTAAAACCGCCCGTTTCCTTAAATCGATGGTTTCCAATTTGGCAAAGAAATCATCCCGCATGTCTTTTATGGATCTCCACGAGTCCGGATGCGGGTCCGGGAACCGCCCCCTTCAACAAGAGAAGATGCTCTTCGATCCGGATATCCACCACTTCCAGGTTATGGAGGGTCCTGCGCTCTTTCCCGAAACGGCCCGGAAGCTTTTTTCCCTTGACGACCCGGGAAGGCCATGCACTGCAACCGATGGATCCAGGCGGACGCTCGTTGTGGCTCCCGTGGGTCTTGGGCCCCCGGTGGAAGCCGTGCCGCTTGATGGTTCCGGAAAACCCACGGCCCTTGGTGATTCCGGTGACGGTCACCCGCTCCCCCACCTGGAAAAGATCCAGCCGGATCTCCTGTCCGAGTGTATAGGCATCAGGATCTTCCACCCGGAATTCTTTCAAATGGGAGAATCCATGCCCCCCGCTTTTTTGAAAATGCCCCTTTTCCGGCCGGTTGACTTTTGCGTCCTTCTTGGGGCCGAAACCCACCTGGACGGCGTCATATCCGTCTTTGGCCTCGGTCTTGATCTGGGTGACCACACACGGCCCGGCCTGGATGACGGTAATCGGCACCAGGGTCCCATCGGAAGTGAACAGGCTCGTCATTCCCAGCTTTTTCCCCAATACCCCTTTGCTCATGGCTCGTTTCCTATCGATGGACCGGCCTGCAGTCATTGCCGGTATTCGGCGTCTTTAGAGCTTGATCTCCACGTCCACGCCGGGTGACAGATCCAGTTTCATCAACGCATCCACAGTTTGCTGCGTGGGTTCCACAATATCCAACAGACGCTTGTGCGTCCGCACCTCGAATTGTTCCCTCGATTTTTTATCGATATGGGGAGACCGCAGGACACAGTACTTGTTGATCTGTGTGGGCAGCGGAATCGGTCCCACCACTTTGGCCCCCGTCTTGTTGGCCGTATCCACGATATCCAGCGTCGCCTGGTCCAAAAGCTTGTGGTCGTACGCCCGCAGCCTGATCCGAATCTTGGTACCCGTCATGTCCGTCTTCTTTCCGCGCTATTCCAGAATTTCACTGACGACGCCGGCGCCCACGGTGCGGCCCCCTTCCCGAACCGCAAACCGCAACTCCTTTTCCATCGCAATCGGCGTGATCAACTCCGCATTGATCGTCACGTTGTCCCCGGGCATCACCATCTCCACACCCTCCGGCAACGTCAACGTCCCCGTGACATCCGTCGTCCGAAAATAAAACTGCGGCCGATACCCCGAAAAAAACGGCGTGTGCCGACCCCCCTCCTCCTTGCTCAATACATAGACCTCCGCCTTGAACTTCTTGTGCGGCTTGATCGAACCCGGTACCGCCACCACCTGACCCCGCTCCACTTCCTCCCGCTTCGTCCCGCGTAACAATAACCCCACATTGTCCCCCGCACGACCCTCATCCAATAACTTCCGAAACATCTCCACGCCCGTGCACACCGTCTTGGCCGTCGGACGAATCCCCACAATCTCCACCTCGTCCCCAACCTTGACCACACCCCGCTCCACTCGACCCGTCACCACCGTCCCACGACCCGATATGCTGAATACATCCTCTATCGGCATCAAAAACGGCTTGTCCACGTCCCGCTGCGGCTCCGGTATGTAACCGTCAATCGCATCCATTAACTCAAATATACACTTCACATCCTCACTGTCCGGATCATCACTCTCCAACGCCTTCAACGCACTCCCCCGAATGATCGGCGTCTCATCCCCGGGAAACTCATACTTGTCCAACAACTCCCTCAACTCCAACTCCACCAGCTCAATCAACTCCGGATCATCCACCATGTCACACTTGTTCAAAAACACCACAATCCGCGGTACTCCCACCTGACGCGCCAATAAAATGTGCTCCCTTGTTTGCGGCATCGGACCATCGTCCGCCCCCACCACCAGTATCGCACCGTCCATCTGCGCCGCACCCGTAATCATGTTCTTAATGTAGTCCGCATGACCCGGACAATCCACATGCGCATAATGCCGGTTCGCCGTCTCATACTCTACATGCGCCGTCGCAATCGTGATCCCCCGCGCCTTCTCCTCCGGCGCCTTGTCTATCTGATCAAACGGCACATACTCCGCAAAACCCTTCCGCGCCAACTGCTTCGTGATCGCCGCCGTTAACGTCGTCTTCCCATGATCAATATGCCCTATCGTCCCCACATTCACATGCGGCTTCTTCCGCTCAAACTTCGCCTTCGCCATCTCACACTCCTCCCTCGGATTTTTCCTTACCAGCGGTAATGCGCAAATGCCTTGTTGGCTTCGGCCATTTTATGCGTATCTTCTTTCTTCTTGACCGACGCCCCCCTTTGATTCGCCGCGTCCATCAGTTCCCCCGCCAATTTCCGGGCCATCCCTTTTTCGGATCGGCCCCGGGCATAGCTGATGACCCATCGGATCCCCAGCGCCGTACGCCTGGAGGGACGGATTTCCGTCGGTACCTGGTAGGTCGATCCTCCGACCCGTCTTGATTTCACCTCGATGATCGGCTTGACGTTGTCAAGGGCCTGTTCAAAGACCTTCATGGGCGATTCATTGAGTTTCTTTTCAATGATATCCAAGGCGCCGTACAAAACCGCCTCGGCGGTGCTCTTCTTGCCGTCTTTCATCAGCGCGTTGATGAATCGCGCCACCAGTTTGCTGTCGTAGCGGGAATCGGCGATGATTTCCCGCACCGGAACTTCTCTTCTCCTGGGCATATGTGCGTCCTGCCTGTCTCTTTTCGATTATCCCCGATCCGGATGTCTCATGGGCCTACTTCGGTTTTTTCGCCCCGTACTTGGAGCGGCCTTTCTTCCGATCTTCGACGCCGAGGGTATCCAGGGTGCCCCGGACGATATGGTATCGAACACCGGGGAGGTCCTTGACCCGTCCGCCCCGGACCAGAACCACGGAATGTTCCTGAAGATTGTGGCCGATGCCCGGGATATAGGCAGTCACCTCGATCCCGCTCGTCAATCGAACCCGTGCCACTTTCCGCAGGGCGGAGTTGGGCTTTTTCGGCGTTGAGGTATACACCCGGGTACAGACCCCGCGTTTCTGGGGAGCCCCTTTCAGGGCCGGCGTGGTGACTTTCCGTTTGACCCGTTGTCTTCCCTTTCGGACCAGCTGGTTGATGGTCGGCATACGATCCCTTTCGTCCTCGATTAAAATCCGGCAACGCCCGCGACTTCGGCACTCTCTGCGACCGTACCGGATTCATTGAAAAGTGCAGTGATAAAAATAGCTAAATTAGCCGGCAATGATATATTTGTCAAGTGTTTTTATGAACCCTTCATCCTTTTCCACGCTTTTTTACTCGGCGACGATTTCCAACTCGATATCGCTTTCGCTGTATTTGGGAAAACCGCTCCCGGCCGGAATCAATCGCCCCATGATCACGTTTTCCTTGAGCCCCCGGAGATGATCCACGGCGCCGGTGATGCTGGCGTCCGTCAACACCTTTGTGGTCTCCTGGAAGGAGGCCGCCGATATGAAACTCTCCGTGCTCAAAGAGGCTTTGGTGACACCGAGGATCAGGGGTTCCGCCACCGCCGGTTTCCCGCCTTGGGCGGTCACCGCCTGGTTGGCCTTTTCGAACTGCATTCGATCCACGTTCTCTTCGGGGATAAAATCGGTGTCTCCCACCTCCACCACCTTCACTCGTTTCATCATCTGCCGGACGATCACCTCAATATGCTTGTCGTTGATGCGCACCCCCTGGAGGCGATACACCTCCTGGACTTCGTCCACCAGGTAGCGTGCCAGGGCGACCTCCCCTTTGATGTTCAGGATGTCTTGGGGGACCGCCGACCCGCTGATGAGGGCTTCCCCGGCACGGACATAGTCCCCTTCATACACATTGATGTGTTTGCCCCGGGGAACAAGGTATTCCTTCTTTTCCCCGGCATCCACCGGGGTGACGGTGATCTTTTGTTTCCCCTTCTTGGCATCTTTGGAGACCGAAACATATCCGTCGATCTGGCTCAAGATGGCCGTATCCTTGGGTTTGCGCACCTCAAAGAGTTCCGCCACCCGGGGCAGACCGCCGGTGATGTCTTTGGTCTTGGTGGTGGCCCTGGGAAGCTTGGCGATGACATCGCCCGCCTTGACCGCGTCCCCTTCCTCCACCAGCAAAATGGCGCTGTTGGGGAGAAAATACCGGGCCATCCCCGAAGACCGGGGGAGCTTGGCGGTCTTCCCGCTTTCATCCTTGATGGAGATTCGGGGCCGGACCTCGGCGCTCTTGGACTCGATAATGGTACGGCTCGACTTCCCGGTTACCGGGTCCACCTTTTCCTGTAACGTTTTTCCCGCCTCAATATCCCCGAACTTCACGGTGCCGTTCACCTCGGTGATGATGGGCGTGGTGAACGGATCCCAGGTGGTCAGAAGATCCCCGGCCTGGACGGTCTGGCCGTCCTCCACCAACAGGTGCGCGCCGTAGATGACGGGATATCGCTCCCGTTCCCTCCCGGTTTCGCTGACAACGGCGAATTCACCGCCCCGGCGGTTCATGACCACATTGACGTTCTCGGCGTTTTTCACCACGTTGAGATCGATGAACTTGACGACCCCTTCCACCCGGGCCTTGATGTCGGCCTGTTCCACCCGCCGGCTCGCCGTCCCGCCGATATGAAACGTCCGCATGGTCAACTGGGTGCCGGGCTCGCCGATGGACTGGGCCGCCAGGATCCCCACGGCCTGACCGATTTCAATGAGTTTGCCATGGCTTAAATCCCGGCCGTAGCACTTGGCGCACACGCCGAACTCGGATTTACAGGTGAGAACGGAGCGGATCTTCACCTTTGCCAGGCCGGCGCTTTCCACCCGGTTGACGGCCTTTTCATCCAGCATCTCCCCGGCTTTCACCAGGATTTCATCGGAGAAAGGGTCCCGGATATCCTCCATGGCCACCCTTCCCAGGATCCGTTCGCCGAGCCTTTGAATGATCTCGCCCCCTTCCATGAGCGGTTCCACTTCCACCCCCATCAGGGTCCCGCAGTCATCTTCCGAAACACTGCAATCCTGAGCCACATCGGCGAGGCGCCGGGTAAGATATCCGGAGTTGGCCGTCTTCAAGGCGGTATCCGCAAGCCCTTTTCGCGCGCCGTGAGTGGAGATGAAGTACTGCAGCACCGAAAGGCCTTCCCGGAAATTGGCGGTGATGGGGGTTTCGATGATCTCCCCCGACGGTTTGGCCATGAGCCCCCGCATGCCGGCCAGCTGCCGCATCTGGTCCTTGCTGCCCCGGGCGCCCGAGTCCGCCATCATGTAAATGGGATTGAAACTTTCCTCGGCAATGGGGTTTCCGTGTTCATCCAAGACCGGGTTTCCCTTGGAATCGAGGGCAGGCGCCGTTTTCATGGCCTCCATCATCTCGTTGGCCACATCCTCCGTGGCCTTGGCCCAGATATCCACGACCTTGTTATACTTTTCCCCCTGGGTAATGAGACCTTCCGTGTACTGCTTTTCGATATCGGCCACCTGTTTTTCGGCCTTTTTGAGGATCTCCCACTTGCCCTGGGGCGTAATCATGTCGTCGATGGAAATGGAGAGCCCCCCCGCCGTGGAATACTGGTAACCGATGTCCTTGAGACGGTCCGAAAGGATCACCGTGGCTTTGGGGCCCAGGTTGCGGTAGGCATAGTCCACCACCTCCCGAAGGGCCTTTTTATCCATCACTTTGTTGACGGCCTCAAAAGGCATCTCCGGCCGCTTGTCGAGGACTTTAAAGATATGGTAACGCCTTCCGCCCTGCAGGATGGGACTGATCTGCCCGGGCGCCATTTCAAAGATCCGATCCGTGCCCGCGTCTGAAATGGAGAAGATGCGTTCGAATTCATCCCGGACCAGCAACCCGCACAAGCCCTCCGGCTCCCGATCCAAGGCCGTGGAGAAGGTCTGGACGACTTCCCCGAAATCGGTCCCGCCCTGGATGGCTTCCATGGCCCGTTGGGCCTTGGCCGCATCCTTGGTCTCGATGTGGCACAGTTCCATGAGGCTGCTTTGGGGGATAATCTCCCATAAAAGGATCCGTCCGGTGGTGGTGTCCACCATTTTTCCGTCGAGACGCACTTTGATTTTGGCGTGCAGGTCGATGGCCCCGCCGTCGTAGGCGTTGCGGACTTCTTCCGGACTCGAAAAAAGCCTTCCTTCCCCCTTGAGCCGGGGAACCGCCCGCGTCATGTAATAAATCCCCAGGACGATGTCCTGGGTAGGGACGATGATGGGGGACCCGTTGGCCGGGGACAGGATGTTGTTGGTGGAAAGCATCAGGGCCCGGGCCTCGATTTGGGCTTCCACCGAGAGGGGGACATGGACCGCCATCTGGTCCCCGTCGAAATCGGCGTTGAAGGCCGTGCACACCAACGGATGCAGTTGAATGGCCTTTCCTTCGATGAGGATGGGTTCAAAAGCCTGGATCCCGAGTCGATGGAGCGTGGGGGCCCGGTTCAACATGACCGGGTATTCCCGGACCACTTCGTCCAGGGTGTCCCATACCTCCGGGACCCCTTTTTCCACCATTTTTTTCGCACTTTTCACGGTGGAGACCAGGTTTTTCTGCTCCAGGCGGTAATAGACAAAGGGCTTGAAGAGCTCGAGGGCCATCTTCTTGGGAAGACCGCACTGGTGTAGGCGCAAGTCGGGACCGATGGTGATGACGGTTCTTCCCGAGTAATCGACCCGCTTCCCGAGGAGATTCTGCCGGAAACGTCCCTGTTTTCCTTTCAGCGTATCACTCAAGGATTTCAGGGGCCGCTTGTTGGTCCCAGTGATGACGCGGCCGTGGCGGCCGTTGTCGAAAAGGACGTCCACGGATTCCTGGAGCATCCGTTTTTCGTTTCTCACGATGATTTCAGGCGCCTTGAGGTCGATGAGGCGTTTGAGTCGGTTGTTCCGGTTGATGACCCGGCGGTAGAGGTCGTTCAAATCCGACGTGGCGAACCGTCCCCCTTCGAGGGGCACCAGGGGGCGCAGGTCGGGCGGCAGCACCGGGATGACATCCATGATCATCCATACCGGATTGACACCGCTGCGACGGAACGCATCCACGATTTTCAGCCGCTTGGCCAGTTTCTGGCGCTTGGACGTGGAATTCGTGGCCAGAATCTCCGCCCGGATCTCTTTGTAGAGGGTTTCCAGGTCGAGGTGGCTCAAGAGCGCCTTGACGGCCTCGGCGCCGATGCCGGCGTCAAATTTGTCCCCATAGGCGTCCAGGGCCTCCCGGTATTTCTCCTCGGATAAAAGCTGGCCCCGTTGCAGCGGCGTCCCTTTGGGATCGATGACGATGTGGTTGTCAAAGTAAAAGACCTTCTCCATGTTCTTCAAGGTCAGATCCAGCAGGTTCCCGATCTTGCTCGGCAGGCTTTTCAAAAACCAGATGTGGGCCACCGGGGTGGCCAGCTCGATGTGTCCCATCCGTTCCCGCCGCACCTTGGACTGGATGACTTCCACGCCGCATTTTTCGCAGATGACGCCCCGGTGCTTCATCCGCTTGTACTTCCCGCAGTTGCACTCGTAATCCTTGGTGGGGCCGAAAATTTTGGCGCAAAACAGCCCGTCCCGTTCGGGTTTGAACGTTCGGTAATTGATGGTCTCCGGTTTCTTGATCTCGCCGAAAGACCATTTCAGGATGTCGTCGGGTGACGCCAATGCCAGGCGCACCCCGACATACTGCTTCGGATCCTTGGGTTTGGCGAAAAAGTCGTAAAGTGTTTCCATGTTATGCCTTGCTCGTCTCCTCTTTTTCCATGAGGGTTACATCCAGACCCAGGCTTTTGAGTTCCATCATCAGCACCTTGAAAGATTCGGGCAAGCCGGGTTCGAGGACGTTTTGGCCCTTGACGATTTTTTCGTACATGCGGGTCCGGCCCGCCATGTCGTCCGATTTCACCGTCAGAAATTCCTGAAGGGCATAGGCCGCGCCGTACGCCTCCATGGCCCACACTTCCATTTCGCCCAACCGCTGACCGCCGAACTGGGCCTTGCCTCCCAGGGGCTGCTGGGTCACCAGAGAATAAGGGCCGATGGACCGGGCATGGATCTTGTCGTCCACCAGGTGGTGGAGCTTCATCATGTACATGGTCCCCACGGTGATCTTCCCGCTGAATGGTTCCCCGGTTCTTCCGTCGTACAACGTGGCTTGGCCGCCGGCGGGGAGACCGGCCTCCACGAGGAGGCTCTTGATCTCCTCTTCTTTGGCACCGTCGAATACCGGGGTCGCCATGTGCACCCCTTCCTTGAAATTGGCCACCATTTCACCCAGCGCGCGGTCATCACTTTCTTCGATCATCTCCTGGTGGGTGGAGTCAGGGAAGATCTTTTTGAGTTTTTCCCGAATTTCCTGGAGGCGGTTTTCTTCCCAAAGCCGATTGAGCTGATCCCCCAGCCCCTTGGAGGCCCATCCCAGATGGATTTCCAGGATCTGTCCCACATTCATGCGGGAAGGGACGCCCAGGGGGTTTAAGACCATGTCCACGGAGGTCCCGTCTTCGAAATAGGGCATGTCCTCCTGGGGAAGGATCCGGGAAACCACGCCTTTGTTTCCGTGGCGGCCCGCCATTTTATCGCCCACGGAGAGCTTGCGCCGCATGGCCACATAGACTTTGACCATCTTGATGACCCCCGGCGGGAGATCGTCCCCTTCTTCAAAATGGTTCACCTGGGTTTCAAATTCCTTCCGGAAGGTCTCACACTGATTCCGATACCCCTCCAGCAGTTCATGGATCTGTTCGGTCAAGCCGGCATCTTCCAGGACAATCCCTTCCAACTGCGCCATGGGAATATCGGCGATCGCCGCGGCATCAATGGGGGTATCCTTGGGAATCAGAACCTTCTTCCCTTTTTTGAGCGGCGCGGCGATCTTTTTGCCCGTCAAAAGCCCTTCGATGCGGGTGCGTACCACGTCGCCCGTGACCCGGATCTTGTCGTTGAGGTCTTTTTTCAGGGATTCGATTTCCATTTCTTCGATGATGCGGGTCCGCTCGTCTTTTTCCACGCCCCTGCGCAGAAAGACCTTCGCATCAATGACGGTCCCCTCCACACCCGGCGGGACCCGAAGGGACGTGTCCTTCACATCCCCGGCCTTTTCGCCGAAGATGGCCCGCAGGAGTTTTTCCTCCGGAGAAAGCTGGGTTTCCCCCTTGGGGGTGATTTTCCCCACCAGGATGTCTCCCGGCCTCACCTCCGCACCGATGCGGACGATGCCGCTTTCGTCGAGGTCCTTGAGGGCTTCTTCCCCCACATTGGGAATGTCCCGGGTGATCTCTTCCCTTCCCAGCTTCGTGTCCCGGGCGATGACCTCGAACTCTTCCACGTGGACGGAGGTATAAACGCCGTCCCGGACCAGACGTTCACTGACCAGGATTGAGTCTTCGAAGTTGTACCCTCCCCACGGCATGAACGCGACGGTGACGTTCTTTCCCAAGGCCAATTCGCCTTTTTCCGTGGCCGGTCCGTCTGCGATGACCTCCTTGGCTTCGACGCGCTGTCCCCGCTGTACGACGGGGCGGTGATTGAAGCAGGTGTTCTGGTTGGAGCGTTTGAACTTGGACAGACTGTAAACGGTCACCGCAGGACGCCCCCCGTTTTCCGTCGACGCCGCGGGATCATGCCGCAGCACGATCCTCGACGCGTCCACGTCGTCCACCACACCGTCCCGTTCCGCCACGATGGTCACCCCGGAGTCCCGGGCCACCACCTTCTCGATACCGGTTCCCACCAGGGGCGCCCGGTTGGTCAACAGGGGAACCGCCTGGCGTTGCATGTTGGATCCCATCAGGGCCCGGTTGGCGTCGTCGTTTTCCAGAAAGGGGATCAGGGAGGCCGACACACTCACCAGCTGATTGGGAGAAACGTCCATCATTTCGATATTCTCCCGCTTGACCATCATGAATTCGCCGGCCACCCGCGAGGTGACGGTTTTATTCACATAATGCCCGCCGGCATCAATGGGGGCGTTGGCCTGGGCGATGGGATGGAACTTCTCCTCAAAGGCGCTGAGAAACCGCACCTCGGGAAGCACCGTGGCGTTTTTCACCGCCCGATACGGCGTTTCGATGAATCCGTAATCGTTGACCCGGGCATAGGTGCTCAACGACACGATGAGCCCGATGTTGGGACCCTCCGGGGTTTCGATGGGACAAATCCGGCCGTAGTGGGACGGATGCACGTCCCGGACCTCGAACCCGGCCCGTTCCCGGGTGAGCCCCCCGGGACCCAGCGCGCTCAACCGTCGTTTATGGGTCGTCTCCGAAAGGGGGTTGGTCTGATCCATGAACTGGCTGAGCTGGCTGGTTCCGAAAAATTCCTTGATCACCGCGGAAACCGGCTTTGAATTGACCAGGTCATGGGGCATGAGGGCATCCACTTCCTGGAGGCTCATGCGTTCCTTGATGGCCCGCTCCATGCGCACCAGGCCGATGCGATACTGGTTTTCCAGCAGTTCTCCGACGGCCCGCACCCGCCGGTTCCCCAAATGGTCGATGTCATCCACCGGCCCCTGGGAATCCCGGAGTTCGATCAGGGTCTTGACGGTCAAAAGAATATCTTCTTTCCTCAAGGTCCGCACACCGATGTGGGTCTGAATCCCCAGGCGATGGTTGATCTTCATCCGCCCGACACCCGACAGATCGTAGAAAGCGTTTTTGAAAAACAGATGATCGATGAACTCCTGCGCCACTTCCGGTGTCGCCGGGTTCCCCGGCCGAAGCCGCCTGTAAATCTCCACCAGAGCCTCTTCCCGGGCTTCAATCTTATCCACCAAAAGCGTCTTGCGGATGGAATCGCTGGTGGCGGCGACGTTCACCAGGAGTTCAAATTCCCGGATCCCCGCCTCGCTCAAACGGGACAAGATATCTTCGGTGACCACATCGTTGGCCCGGGCGATCACCGCTCCGGTTTTCGGATCAAGGATGGTCCGGGCAAAGGATCGGTTCAGGATCTCGGCGGTATCGATGGGGACGGCTTCTATCTTTAACGCTTCCATCCGCTTCAACACCCGCTGGGTGAACATGTGTCCTTTTTTCAGGATCTCTTCCCCCGTACCGGGATCCTTGATATCTTTGGATGCCCGTTGTCCCCTCAAAAAGACAGGGTTAAACTTCTTGGTGATCTTCTTCCCGGAAACGGAGATCGTTTCCCTCTGGTAAAAATAGGTCAGCAGATCTTCCGTGGAATATCCGAATGCTTTCAGGAGATAGGTGACCGGAAATTTCCGGCGGCGGTCGATGCGCACATGGACGATGTCCTTATGGTCGATCTCGAGATCGATCCAGGACCCCCTCACGGGAATGATCCGCGATGTGTAGATGATCTTCCCGCTGGAATGGCTTTTTCCCCGGTCGTGATCGAAAAACACCCCGGAGGAACGGTGGAGTTGGCTCACCACGACGCGTTCCGTACCGTTAATGATAAAGGTCCCCCGATCCGTCATCAAGGGGATGGTCCCGAAATAAATCTCCTGTTCCTTGATGTCCCGGATGCTGGAAACGCCCGTCTCCTTGTCCACGTCGTACACCACCAGCCGGACCGTGATCCGCAAGGGGACTTCGTAGGTCATTCCCCGGTGGATGCACTCCTCCACACTGTGCTTGACATCCCCGAACCGGTAGGACACAAATTCCAAAGAAGCACTTCCGGTGAAATCCTTTATGGAAAAAACCGAATTAAATACGCCCTGGAGGCCGATATCCTCCCGTTTTTCGGGAGGGACATCCATCTGCAGAAATCGTCGATACGACTCCCGCTGCATTCCGATAAGATCCGGAATTTCAATAATCTGCCGGATCTTTCCGAAATATTTACGCATCCGCTTGTTCATCAAAGGCCTTTCTGACATGGTCACTCCATCGTGAACCCTTAAAGGAACGACGGCGAGGTAAAAACCCCGGCGCTCCCGCCGTCCGCGGGGCTGCTTTTTACCTTGCCGTCCATTCTGTTCCCGTTTGTAAGATTCCCGTTGCACCGTCGCGACGCCCTAAAAGTGATACGGCGTCACAAAGGGGAATCGATTCCCTATTTGATCTCCACCTGGGCACCGGCGGCTTCCAGTTGCGCCTTGATCTTTTCGGCCTCATCCTTGGAAACCCCCTCCTTCACCGGTTTGGGGGCTTCGTCCACCAGGGTCTTGGCCTCCTTGAGTCCCAGGCTGGTAATCGCCCGGACTTCCTTGATGACCTGGATCTTTTTGTCTCCCGCGGTGGTGAGGATGACATCGAATTCCGTCTTTTCCTCCGCTGCAGCGGCATCGGCGGCCTGGGCCGGGCCCGCGGCCATCATCGCCATGGGGGCGGCGGCGGATACACCGAATTTTTCTTCCAATTCCTTCACGAACTGAGACAGTTCCAGGACGCTCATATTCGAAATAAATTCAACAACATCATCTTTGGTAATACCGGCCATGGATTATTCCTCCGTATGCATTCGATCATATTTTTTTGGATTCATTTTCACTTAAAAAACGGCTACGCCGCCGCTTCCTTTTCCCGCTGAATCGCGTTGAGCACGTTCAGCAGCCTCACCGGAACGTCATTGAGGGCCCTGACCAGGGCCGTCGGCACGCCGTGGATCACCCCGAGCAGCTGGGCCAACAGGACTTCTTTTGCCGGCAAGGCCGCCAGTGCCTTGATATCCGGGATGCCGATCACTTTCCCTTCCAGTATTCCGCCCTTGATTTCCAGTTTGTTGTTCTGTTCGGAAAACGCGGTCAGAATTTTTGCCGGCGCCACGGGATCGTCATAGGCCATCGCCACGGCGTTGGGCCCTTTGAAATGCTCTTTGATCAACGCGATTTGCGTGTCCTCCGCGGCTCGGATAAACAACGTGTTCTTGGCCACACGGTACTCGATTCCCGCCTCTTTGAGTTTTTTCCGAAGCTCATTGATCGCCGTCACATTGAGCCCCTTGTAGTCCGTGACGATGACCACTTTGGATCGGGCGAACTGATCCCTGAGCGCTTCCACGATTTGTTTTTTTTGTTCAAGTTTCACAAAGAAAAATACCTCCTTTCCCATCCCGGCAAAGCCGGAGGCACGTCTTCATCACGTGGAATCGCTCGGGCGTTGGATTTTCCGTCGCCATTTATTCCGGTCCCGGTCCCTTGATGGGATCCCGTGCGCTGTCTCGGCAGGCCGCCGAAGCGATTAAACACAACATCGTGTGCCTGTGGTCTTTGACAGGGATGACGGTTGTTGTTGGGGAGGCGGCGCTTCGAGAGAAGCGTCCCGGGCCGGTCAGGCCCTCGGAAACGCTTCCTGCCGGACCTGCCTCATTGTTTGATCAACTCTTTTACAAATGCCGTATCGATCTTGACGCCTGGACCCATGGTGGTCGACACGGCGATCCCTTTCAGGTAGGCTCCTTTGGAGGCCGATGGTTTCAGTCGAATGATGGTTTCCATCAATGCACCGATATTTTCGACGATCTTTTGAACGCCGAAGGAAACCTTCCCCACGGGTGCGTGGACGATCCCTGCTTTTTCCACCCGAAAGTCGATTTTGCCCGCCTTCAATTCTTTCACCGCCTTGGCCACGTCGAACGTAACGGTTCCGGTTTTCGCATTGGGCATGAGTCCCCTGGGGCCTAAAAGTTTTCCGATTTTCCCCACGGCGCCCATCATGTCGGGTGTGGCCACGGCCTTGTCGAAACCGAACCAGCCGCCGACGATCTTTTCGATGAGATCGTCATTCCCCACGAAATCGGCACCGGCATCGAGGGCTTCCTTTTCTTTTTCACCCTTGGCAAAAACCAGGACCTTCACTTCCTTGCCCAGTCCGTTGGGCAGCACCACTGTCCCGCGGACCATCTGGTCCGCATGTCTGGGGTCGACTCCGAGGCGGACGGCAATATCCACCGTTTCATCGAATTTGACGTAGGACGTGCCGATGGCCAGCTGTACCGCACCGGTAAAGTCGAGTTTTTCGGTGGCATCGATACGCTTGGCGGCTTCTCTGTATTTTTTCCCCCGCTTTGGCATTGTCTGTTCCGATCTCCTTTATTAAATCACTTCTATTCCCATGCTCCTTGCCGTCCCCTCGATGATCCGGCAAGCCGCATCCAAGTCATCCGCATTCAAGTCCACCATTTTCTGTTTGGCGATCTCTTCCACCTGCTGCCGCGACACCTTTGCGACCCGGTCTTTTTTCGGATCACTCGATCCCTTGGCGATTTTGGCCGCTTTTTTCAAAAGCATGGAGGCCGGCGGTGTTTTGGTCACGAACGTAAAGGATCGATCCTGGTAGACCGTGATGACGGCGGGAATGATCATCCCTTCGTCATTGGCGGTGCGGGCGTTGAACGCCTTGCAAAAATCCATGATGTTCACCCCGTGCTGCCCCAGCGCCGGTCCGATGGGCGGCGATGGGTTGGCTTTTCCGGCTTCCACTTGCAGTTTGATCTGGGCGATGACCTTTTTTGCCATGGTGTTTGATGCTCCCCGTCCCCGGCGGTCCCACATCTTGCCGGGAGACGATTTTCGATTAATCTGAGTTTACGATTCCATCACAGCTTTGTAACCTGAACGAACTCCAGTTCCACCGGAGTGGATCGTCCGAAGATGCTGACAAGCACCCGGATCTTCCCCTTTTCCTGGTTGACTTCCTCCACCACCCCGTTGAAATTGGTGAATGGTCCGTCAATCACCCGGATCTCGTCCCCGGTTTCAAAGAGAAACTTGGGTTTGGGTTTGAGTTTTCCCGCTTCCATCCGGTTCAGGATGGCTTCCGCTTCTTCATCCGAGATGGGGGAAGGTTTGTCTCTTCCCCCCAAAAACCCCGTTACCTTGGCCGTGTTGTTCACGAGGTGCCAGGTGTCATCGTTGAGTTCCATCCGGATCAGAATATATCCCGGATAAAATTTCCGGGAAGACGTCTTCCGTTTGCCTTTGACCAGTTCGACGATCTGTTCGGTGGGGACAATGATTTCTTTGAATTTATCGGCGTGGGGAGATGCGGCGATACGCTCCTCAAGCGCGGTTTTCACCTTGTTTTCGAACCCGGAATAGACATGGACGATATACCATTTGAATGCCATCTGGGATTCCCTCCTACCCTACCCGATAACCACGCGGATGAGGGTGGACAGGCCCACGTCCACCACCCCAAGGAAGAGGGAGATCACGATGACCAAAATGATCACCACCGCCGTGGATCCCAGGGTCTGTTTCCGGGAGGGCCAGGTCACCTTCTTGAGCTCAACCTTGACTTCCCGCAAAAATTGAATGCTCTTGGTGATGACGTTGTCTTTTCCGATCCGCCCTTTGAAGGAAGAAACCGCCGTTTGAACGCCGCCTGTGGGTTTGCTCCCCCCGTCCGGCGGCTTCACCAGGGTCAGCAGCGGCTTTTTGGAAACGCCCCGCGCCTTTTCCGGAGCCGCGGAATCGGTCTCGACTGCGGTCTTTTTCTTCTTGGGTTTCGGATTCGGTTTTTTCCGTATTAAACGCCCCATATTTCCCCTAAAAGTCAATAGCTTAAGGAACTTCCGTCAACGGGCACCTTAAGAAACGGATCCTTAAGCTATTGGATCAGTATATCGGCTTGGCAGGCCAGGAGGGATTCGAACCCCCAACACCCGGATTTGGAGTCCGATGCTCTACCGTTAGAGCTACTGGCCTGCAACAATGAACAATCTATTTGGTGTCCATAAAGCAGCATATTTTATGAAAAACCGTGGGGGAAGGGCTGGTCCCTTCCCTAATCTTATTGTAATCGTTGTCAATCGGGGGGGCCTGTCCGCCTCAGGCGGGATAAACCCCTCTCCTACGATGGAACCAAAAATATCGGCTTTATGGACGGACACTATTTATTCTACAATCGTGGTGACAGGTTAGCTTTAAAAAAAAGAAACGCCCTTGTAATAAATTTAACTGGATTTGCCTATTTGATCTCTTTGTGCATCGTATGTTTTTGACAGAATCTGCAATATTTCTTGAATTCCAGCTTATCAGGCGTTGTCCGTTTGTTCTTGGTCGTTGTATAATTTCTTTTTTTGCATTCCGTGCATGCAAGCGTAACAATTACTCTCACGATCAAACTCCCCTGCCGGTTATTCGATTATTTCGCTGACGACGCCCGCACCGACCGTTCGGCCGCCCTCCCGTATCGCAAATCGAAGC
>ENA-OSEO01000975-OSEO01000975.1-sediment-metagenome-genome-assembly--contig:-NODE-975-length-60597-cov-4.812079_pt1 | contig 60597 bp, 50 predicted proteins | sample MGYA00237883_ERZ534232 | MGnify/ENA metagenome assembly ERZ534232
GGCAGCCGTAGGGGTGATCCTTCTCCCAGGTGATGGAGAAGTGGCGGCACTTGAAACAGTCCGGCCCGGCCTTGCTCTCCGTTTTCGCCGCTTGAACCCTCCTCGCTCCGGCCCGCTCCTCCCGGCGGGGCCCTTTGCCGCCTAGATGATCCCCTCCTGCTTCAGCCTGGTCATGGAGACGTCAAAGGCGGCCACGGTCCGGTCCAGGTCCTCGTCGCTGTGGGCCGAGGAGACCAGCAGGGCCACGGGCAGGATGTCGATGCCCTGAAGGATCAGGCTGTAGCGCAGGTTCTGGAGGATCCTGGGGTCGAACTTGTTCAGCTCCAGGTAATCGTAGGTGCAGTCGATCTTGGGGCAGCGGTCCATCAGCGGGCAGTGGTGGTTGTAGAGAAGGGGCACGATCGAGGCCCGGCCGTAGGCGCAGCATTTGACGCCCTGCCGCTCGAAGACCTGGTTGAGCCCCTGGCGCAGCCTCTCCCCGGCCTGGTGGGCCCGGGGGATGACCTGGCCCTCCTTGATGATCTTGAGGGTGGTCACCCCGGCCGCCGCGGCCGGAGGAGCGGCGTTGAAGGTGCCCTGGTGCTCCACCCGGCGGTAGCGGTCCCGCTCCGGGTCGCCCTTGCGGGCCAGGAGCTCCATGATCTCCCTCCGGCCGGCCACGGCGCCCGCGCCGGGCATGCCGCCGGCGACGATCTTGCCCAGGACGGTCAGGTCCGGGGTGACGCCCCAGTACTCCTGGCAGCCGCCCGGGGCGTACCTGAAGCCGCTGACCACCTCGTCAAAGATGAGGACCACGCCGTACTGGGCGGTCATCTCCCGGAGCCGCTCCAGGTATGCCTTGGAGGTGGGCCCCCGGCTGACCACCCCGCCGCCGGGCTCGACCAGGACGCAGGCCACGTCGCGGTGGCGGCGGAGCAGGTCCAGGATGAAGTCGGCGTCGTGGGGCGGGGAGAGGAGGACGGTCTCCTGGACCGCGGTCGGGATGCCCAGGGAGACCGGGATATCGTAGGGCGGGGTCAGACCGCCGCCGATCTGGACGTAGTCGCTCCAGCCGTGGAAGCCGCCCTCCAGCTTGATGACCTTGTCCTTCCCGGTGTGGGCCCGGGCCAGCTTGAGGGCCAGCATGACCGCCTCGGTCCCGGAATTGGTGAACCTGACCATCTCGGCCGAGGGGACCATCTCGTTGATCAGCTCGGCCCACTCCACCTCCAGGAGGTGGCAGGCGCCGAAGTGGGCCCCCTTGGCCGCCTGCTCCTGGACCGCCCGGGTCACCTGGGGCGGGTTGTGCCCCAGGAGCAGCCCGCCGTGGGCCATCCAGTAGTCGATGTACTCGTTGCCGTCCACGTCCCACTTGCGCGAGCCGCTGGCCCGCTCGACGTAGATGGGGAAAGGGGCCAGGGAGCGGATGTCGTGGGTCACGCCGCCGGGCAGCACCCGGACGGCCCGCTCGTAATGCTTCTTTGAAGTGGCGACTTTCTTCCGGTATTCCTCGACGATGGACATCTCACCCCCTCGCTCGCCCGCCAACCCCGCGGGCCGAATGGTTTGATTCCGGCCGGCCTCAATCTGCGCCGCCGCCGGGTCCGGCCCCCGGACCGGAGCGGCCGGGCGGCGACCTTGGGCCCAATACTACCGCCGCTGAGGGTCAAAGGGCAACCCGAGCCCGGGCCGGGCGGCTTGACGGAGGCCGCTTTTGGCCCCACCATAGGGCCATGCCGGAAAAGCTCTGGCTCGGCCTGGCCCACCTGGGCGTGGGCCTCATCCCCGGACCGGGCGGCACCTACGGCTCCCTCGTGGGTATCGGCCTCTTCGTCCTGATACATTACCTCTGGCCGCCGGGGGTCTGGCTCCTCTTCGCCGGGGCCGCCCTGCTCGGCCTGCCGGCCGCGAGCCGGGCCGAGAAGGTCTACGGACAGGACGCCAACTGCATCGTCATCGACGAGGTGGCCGGCCAGGCCCTGACCCTGCTCTTCCTGCCGGCCGGCTGGAAGGCCTGGCTGGCCGGGTTCCTGGTCTTCCGCCTCTTTGACATCGCCAAGTTCTGGCCCCTCTCCCGGGCCGAGCGCCTGGGCGGGGGGCTGGGCGTCATGGCCGACGATCTGGCCGCCGGGGTGCTGGCCGGCCTGGCCGTCCTGATCGCCTGGCGCCTGCTGGGCTGGTAGCCGGCCGGGTCTTTTCCGGGCTCCCGGGGCCGCCTTGAGGGACGCAAACCGAGAACCGTCTCAAAGCATCGGGGGGAGATTATGGAACTGAAGGGCAAGAAGGTGATCATCCCGGCCGAGGAGCTCTACAACGAGTTCGAGCTGTGGTACCCCTACTACCGGCTCAAGGAGGCCGGGGCCGCGGTGACCCTGGTCGGCTCGGGCAGCTCCCAGGTCTACCACGCCAAGTCTGGCCTGCCGGTCACGGTGGACGCCTCGGCCGACAAGGTCTCGGCGGCCGACTACGACGGCATCGTCATCCCGGGCGGCTACGCCCCGGACCACATGCGCCGCTACCCGGCCATGGTGGCCCTGGTCAAGGACAGCTTTGACCAGGGCAAGCTGGTCGCGGCCATCTGCCACGCCGGCTGGATGCTGGCCTCGGCCGAGATCCTCAAGGGCAAAAAGTGCACCAGCTTCTTCGCCATCAAGGACGACCTGATTCACGCCGGGGGCGAGTGGGTCGATCGGGAGGTCGTGGTCGACGGCAACCTGATCACCTCGCGCACGCCGGCCGACCTGCCGGCCTTCATGCGGGCGGTCATCGAGTTCCTCAGGAGCTGATTTCGGCCCTTGACGACTCCCCAGCCTGGCGGCGAGGATGGGCCCATGGAAGGCGAGCTGGTCATCGTCGGCGACGAGGTCCTGGACGGGCGGGTCCTCAACACCAACGCCCACTACCTGGCCGGCCGGCTGGCCGCCCTGGGCCTGGGGCTGACCAGGATCACCACCGTCGGCGACCGCATGGACGAACTGGCCGGCCTGCTCGGCCTGGCCGCCAGCCGCTCCGCCTTTGTCCTGGTCACCGGCGGCCTCGGCCCCACCGAGGACGACCGGACCACGGCCACGGCGGCCAGCGCCTTTGCCCGGCCCCTGTCCCTCCAGGCCGAGCTCCTCCAGCACATCGAGGCCGTCTGCCGCGACCGCGGCCAGGCGGTGGGCGAGCTGGAGAAGCTGGCCTGGCTGCCCCACGGGGCCAAGCCCCTCCACCCCCAGAGCAACTGCTGCGGCTTCTTCATCAATCACGGCCGCTGCCTGGTCGTCTTCCTGCCCGGGGTGCCCGCCGAGGTCGAGGAGCTCTTCGACGCCCACGTGGTCCCGCTGCTGATGCAGGCCCGGCCCGGCCGGCCGAGCTTCCTGCAGCGCCGGCTCAAGCTCTTCGGCCTGGGCGAGTCCCAGGCCGCGGCCCGGATCAAGGACATCTGGCTGGGCCACGGCGAGGTGACCTTCGGCTCCTACCCGGTCTTCCCCGAGGTCCACCTCTCCCTGACCGCCCGGGGCGAGGACGCCGCGGAACTTACCGCCCGCCTGGACCGGGTCGAGGCCGAGATCCGGAACCGGCTGGGCGAGTTCGTCTTCGGCCGGGACGACGAGACCATGGAGGGGCTCCTCGGCCAGGCCCTCCGGGCCAGGGGCCTGAAGCTGGCCGTGGCCGAATCTTGCACCGGCGGCCGGATAGCCCAGCGTTTGACCTCGGTCCCGGGCGCCTCGGACTACTTTGTCGAGGGCCTGGTCACCTACGCCAACGAGGCCAAGGAGAGGCTCCTGGGCGTGCCCCGGCGGATTCTGGAGGCCCACGGCGCCGTCTCGGCCGAGACGGCCGAGGCCATGGCCCGGGGTCTCCTGGAGCGCTCGGGGGTTGACCTGGCCCTGTCCGTGACCGGCATCGCCGGCCCCTCGGGCGGCAGCCCGGCCAAGCCGGTGGGCACGGTCTTCTTCGGCCTGGCCGGGCTGGGCGGCGGCCGGGTGGAGCAGCGGCTGTTCCAAGGCGAGAGGGCCCGCATCCAGGGCCAGGCCGCGGCCTGCGGGCTCAATCTGCTCAGGGGCTATGTCGTGGAGAGGACTGGTGGCTGAGCAGTACCGGCTCTTCTTCGCCCTGGAGCTGCCGGCCGGGGTCAAGGACTCCCTGGCCCAGACCCAGCGCCGTCTCAAGGCCAGCCGGGCCGACGTCCGCTGGGTCCGGGTCGAGTCCATCCACCTGACCCTCAAGTTCCTGGGCGACGTCGAGGCCGGGCGGGTGGAGGAGCTGATCTCGGCGGCCGGGCCGGCCGCGGCCGCCTGCTCGCCGCTCAAGCTCCGGCCCGCCTCGGCCGGCTGCTTTCCCCGGCTCATGTCGCCCCGGGTGGTCTGGACCGGGCTGGAGGGCGACCTGGAGCCCCTGGGCCGCCTGGCCGCCGGGCTCGAGGCCGCCCTGGCCGAGCTGGGCTTCGCCCCCGAGGGCCGGCCCTTCAGCCCCCACCTGACCCTGGGCCGGGTCAAGTCCTCCCGGGGCCGGGTCGAGCTGATCGAGGCGGTCCGGGAGCTGTGGGACTTCCAGGGGCCTGAATTCACGGCCAAGGAGCTGATTTTATTCCGCTCCCAGCTCAACCCCGCCGGAGCGGTCTACACCCCCTTGCGGGCCGTCCCCCTGGGCCAAGATTGAGCTTGCCTCCGGCCGGGGTCGGGTCTAAAATCTAGGTCAGATCTGACGAGATTCTCTCGACCGGGTCTTCGTTTTCTCAGGCGAGACGGGCTGGTCGCCCGAGCGGAAAGGGCCGGGCGGTCTGAGGCCTTCTAGCTCCGCAGGCGAGCTTATGGGCCGCCCGGCCCAGGCCGGGAAGACGGAAGAGGCCCGGTCTTGCTTTTGGGACCGGCCGGACTTAGCATATTGGGCAACATCCAGCCGGAGGTTTTGGGCCATGTCCGAAGCGGAAGACAAGGGCTTCACGGTCAAGGACAAGCGCTTCTTCACGGCTGAGGCCGAGGCCGGTCCCGAACGGGCGGCCGAGGGGCCCAAGCCCGAACCCGAGGCCCGGCGCAAGCCCGAGCCCGAGCCGGCCGGCCAGGCCGAGGCCCGGCAGCGGGTGCCCCTGCCCGAGGTCTCCTTCGCCACCTTTGTCTTCTCCATGCACTCCTCGGCCCTCCTCCACCTCGGCGACGTGCCCGATCCCTTCACCGGGGAGGCCGCGGCCGACCTGGAGCTGGCCAAGCACACCATCGACACCCTGGGCATGCTCAAGGACAAGACCAGGGGCAACCTGGACGAGGAGGAGCAGAAGCTCATCGACTCCGTGCTCTACGACCTGAGAATGCGCTACGTCCAGGCGGTCAAGAACAAGAAGGCCGGCGGCTGAGGGCGTGGGCCTGGTCCTGGCCGCTCCGGCCAAGGTCAACCTCTTCCTTCGCGTTCTGGGTCGCCGGCCGGACGGCTACCACGAGATCGAGAGCCTCTTCGCGCCCATCTCCCTGAGCGACCGGCTCTCTCTCACCGCTATGGCCGAGCCGGGGGTCAGGCTGGCCTGCCCCGGCTCCGGGCTGCCCGAGGACGAGTCCAATCTGGCCTTCAGGGCGGCCGAACTCTTTCTGGAGGCGGCCGGCCTCCAGGGCGGCCTTGATCTGACCCTGACCAAACGCATCCCCGTGGCCGCCGGGCTGGGCGGCGGCTCCTCCGACGCCGCGGCCGCGCTCAGAGGGGCCAACCAGCTCTTCGGCCGGCCCCTGAGCGAGAGCCGGCTGGAGGAGCTGGCTCTGAGGCTGGGCGCGGACGTTCCCTTCTTCATCCGGGGCCGGCCGGCCCTGGCCCGTGGGGTGGGCCAGCTCCTGGAGCCGGTTGAGGTGCCGCCCTTCCACCTGGCCCTGGTCAATCCCGGCTTCGGGGTCTCCACCGCCTGGGCCTACGCCCGGCTGGGCAGGCCCTTGACAGGGGCAACCCCGCTGGTTAGGATGACAGGGCTCAAGGTGGAGTCATTCAGCGAAATCGCACCCTTGGGCAACGACCTGGAGGCTGTGGTCGAGGAGGCCTTCCCGGTTGTCCGGGAACTCCGCCTCGGGCTCCTGGCCGCCGGCGCCAACCTGGCGCGCATGAGCGGCAGCGGCCCCACGGTCTTCGGGCTCTTCGAGAGGAAGGACCAGGCCGAGAGAGCCTTGACCTTGTTGAAACCGGCTCAAGACCGCCGGTCCTACCTGGTCCAAGGCCCGGCCTGAATTGGGGTGTCGTCAAGTGGTAAGACACGGGTCTTTGGAACCCGCATTCGCAGGTTCGAATCCTGCCACCCCAGCCAAACCACCCTCCGACTGGGATGAACCATGGACAATGACCTGCGGCTTCTGACGGGCAACTCCAACCCGGAACTGGCTCGGGAGATCGCCAGCTACCTGGAGACCAAGCTGACCAGCACCGAGGTCAAGCAGTTCTCCGACGGCGAGATCTCGGTCAACATCGGGGAGAACGTGCGCGGCTCGGACGCCTTCGTGATCCAGTCGACCTGCTCGCCGGTCAACGACAACCTCATGGAGCTGCTCCTGCTCATCGACGCCCTGCGCCGGGCCAGCGCCAGGCGGATCACGGCCGTGATCCCCTACTACGGCTACGCCCGCCAGGACCGCAAGGTCTCGCCCCGGGTGCCCATCTCGGCCAAGCTGGTGGCCAACCTGATCACCGAGGCCGGGGCCTCGCGCGTGTTGTGCATGGACCTGCACGCCGGCCAGATTCAGGGCTTTTTCGACATCCCGGTCGACCACCTCTATGCCGCGCCGGTCCTGCTGGAGCACATGCGCCACAACATCCACCAGGACCTGGTCCTGGTCTCGCCCGACGCCGGCGGCGTGGAGAGGGCCAGGGCCTTCGCCAAGCGGCTGGGGGCCAGCCTGGCCATCATCGACAAGCGCCGCGACGCGCCCAACGTGGCCAAGGCCATGCGCATCATCGGCGACGTCAAGGGCAAGACGGCCATGATCCTGGACGACATGATCGACACGGCCGGCACCCTGACCGAGGCGGCCAACGCCCTCAACGAGAACGGCGCGGCCTCAATCTACGCCTCGGCCACCCACGCGGTCCTGTCCGGCCCGGCCATCGACCGGGTGATGAAATCGGCCCTGCAGGGGGTGGTCGTGACCAACACCATCCCCCTGTCCGAGGCGGCGCTGGCCTGCCCCAAGATCTCGAGCTTGAGCGTCAGCGGCCTCCTGGGCGAGGCCATCCGCCGCATCCACCAGGAGGACTCGGTCTCGAGCCTGTTCGTCTAGACCGAACCCGATTCCCGCCGACCGGGGGCCGGCTAGGCTGGGTTTAGAGTCTAATCGCGAAACCAAGGTCAGTCGAAGGCCAGACGGTCCCGATTGCCGCCGCTAAGAGCCAACCTTACCCGGAAACTATTCTGGCGAAAGCCAGGGCGCGCCCGGCCAGGGAGGCCATGAAGTTGGCGAAGCCGAGTTCGGCCGAAGGCTCTTCGTATTCCCCATGCAAGCCCTCTGCCCTGGAGGACAACAGGAAGCAAGCGGCGTCATAGAGCCGTTCGCGGATCAGCTTGCGGCAGAAGAGCTCGTATCTTCCGGCGTAGGAAGCCCCTTTGAATTCTTCGAAGACCTTGAAATGGGGCTCCTTTACGGCCACGGGGCTTAGAGAGCCCGGTGCCTTCTCCAGGAGCATGAAGTAGCCGAGCCAGGGCCGCGCCGACGGCTGGAAGGCCCCCTCCCGGTAAGCGGCCAGAAGGTCCGTGGCGCTGCCGATCGCTTCCTCGATGCGGTTGTTGAAGTTGTTCCCGAACGAGCCCACCTGGGATTTGAACTCCACGGTCGCGAACAGCTGCCCCCGGCTCACCACCAGCAGGTCCCATTCCTTGGTCGGTCGATAGAAGCCTGGCAGAATGACGTTTTTCCGGCGAATGATCTCGGTGTCGGCCAAGCCGTTTTCCTTGAGCAGCTCGGCTACCAGGGTGATGAACCCGTCCAGTTGAGCTCCGCCGGTCACCGCCCCTCTGGCGCCGTGATCAGTCTTGCCGCTGTCAACCTGCTTGCTGGTCTGGCTCTGGCGAGTCAGCCAGAAATGGCGGACCGCCTCTGAAACCCTGGCCGGCAGGTCATTCATGTTCCGCTCGACTCATGAACGTCAATCGTCGCTTTCCGGAACATGTCGCCCCCGCCCTCCATCAGCCGCCGGCGGCACATCTGGAAGTACCCCGGGTCCAACTCGACGCCGAGACTGTTTCTGCCCCAGCGGGCCGCAGCCAGATTGGTCGTGCCCGTGCCCATGAAAGGATCCAGGACCGTGTCCCCGACAAAGGAGAACATCCTGACCAGGCGCTCGGCCAGCTCAAGGGGGAAGGGGGCGGGGTGGTCCCGGGTGGAAGCGCCGGTCAGCCCGGTCCAGATCTGTTGAAACCACTTGCGGTGGTTCTCGGCCGAAATCACGCTCAGCACCCGCGTGGCCAGGGAAGGCCGGCGATACCCCCCCGGCTTCCTCTCCATCAGGATGAACTCGATGTCGTTCTTGATGACCGCGTTGGGCTCGTAGGGTTTGCCCAGGAATCCGCAACCGTTGGCCACCTCGTAGGTGGCGTTGGCTATCTTGTGCCAGATGATCGGGGCCAGGTTGTCGAACCCCAGCTTGCGGCAGCGTTCCTGGATGGCGGCGTGGAGAGGGACGACGGTGTGCCGGCCGGCGTTCCTCCGGCGCGACAGACAGACGTCGCCGACCACGCAGACCAGCCGGCCGCCCGGAACCAGAGCCTGGTGGCAGAGCTCCCAGACCCGATCGAGCTGGTCCAGGAAGCGTTCGTAATCCGAGAGGAGACCCAGTTGGCCCTGTCTGTCCGGATACTCCTTGAGCGTCCAGTAGGGGGGCGAGGTCAGGACCAGGTGGACGCTCCTGGGCTTGAGGAAGACCGCCTCGCGGGCGTCGGCCTGATGGAGGTCGTGCCTGGTCGGCACCTCCCGGACCGCGGCGTCGATGGCCGCTGTCAGGGCGGGGTCCCTGGCTATCCGGGGCAGGTCGGTCTGGGGGGACCTGAGCGCCCGGACTTCTTCGGGCAGGAAAGCTTCAAGGTCAGCCTGGCTGATTTCTCGTTTCGTCCACTCCGGGCTGGCCTCGCCGGCGTCCATCCTGGAGGCCGCAGTTTGGTCCGCGAGAGTCGCGGCCAATTCGGATCCAGTTCCGGTGCTTCCCAATCCCATGCGTCACCCTAACCCTCAATCTACAGGCGGTCAATCCGGCTTAGCAAGCGTCTTTCCAAGGACAGGCCGGGCGTCCGTCTCGCTCCGGCCGTCCGGGACCGCACAACCGCAGGGTCCTCTTGACTCCCCGCCCCTTGGGCCTTAATCTGTTTATTTTCAAGCCTCTTTGTGCTAACATGCGCCGACTAACCCCCTCCCGTGGAGGAGTCTCGATATGGCCGAGAGCAAGGACCGGCAGCGGGCCATCGACCTGGCCGTCACTCAGATCGAAAAGCAGTACGGCAAGGGGGCGATCATGCGCCTGGGGACCGCGGGCGTGGTCCCGGACGTGGAGATCATCCCCACCGGCTCCATCAGCCTCGACGCGGCCCTGGGCGTGGGCGGCATCCCCAGGGGCCGGGTCATCGAGATCTACGGCCCCGAGTCCAGCGGCAAGACCACCCTGGCCCTGCACGTCGTGGCCGAGGCCCAGAAAAGGGGCGGCGTGGCCGCCTTTGTCGACGCCGAGCACGCCCTGGACGTGCACTACGCCAAGAAGCTGGGCGTCAACATCGAGGAGCTGCTGGTCGCCCAGCCCGACTCGGGCGAGCAGGCCCTGGAGATCACCGAGATCCTGGTCCGCTCCGGCGGGGTGGACGCGGTGGTGATCGACTCGGTGGCCGCCCTGGTCCCCCGGGCCGAGATCGAGGGCGAGATGGGCGACGCCCAGGTCGGGGTCCAGGCCCGGCTGATGTCCCAGGCCCTGCGCAAGCTGACCTCGGCCATCTCCAAGTCCCGGACCTCGGTCATCTTCATCAACCAGATCAGGATGAAGATCGGCGTCTTCTACGGCAGCCCCGAGACCACCTCGGGCGGCAACGCCCTCAAGTTCTACGCCTCGATGCGCCTGGACATCCGCCGCACCGGGGCGATCAAGGAGGGGGCCGACGTCATCGGCAACCGGACCCGGGTCAAGGTGGTCAAGAACAAGCTGGCCCCGCCCTTCAAGGAGGCCGAGTTCGACATTCTCTACGGCCGGGGCATCTCCCGGGAGGGCGATCTCCTGGACATGGCCGTCAACCTGAACCTGATCGACAAGTCCGGAGCCTGGTACTCCTACCAGGACGAGCGCATCGGCCAGGGCCGCAACAACGTGGTCCGCTTCCTGGCCGACAACCCGGAGATGACCGAGGCCATCTACAACCAGATAAGGAACCAGGCCGGCCTGGCCGCCCTGAGCCACTCGGCCGCCGAGGATGAACCCACCGAAGCCTGAACTTCCGAAGGAGCCTTGAGCCTTGCCCTCAGCCTCTGAGATTAGACGTCAGTTCCTGGACTACTTCGCCGCCAGGGCCCACCGCATCGTTGCCTCGGCCTCGCTGGTGCCCAAGGACGATCCGACCCTCCTCTTCACCAACGCCGGCATGGTCCAGTTCAAGGCCCCGCTGCTGGGCCTGGAGAAGCGCGACTACAACCGGGCCACCAGCTCCCAGAAGTGCTTCCGGGCCTCGGGCAAGCACAATGACCTGGAGAACGTCGGCTTCACCGCCCGGCACCACACCTTTTTCGAGATGCTGGGCAACTTCAGCTTCGGCGACTACTTCAAGGAAGGGGCCATCGACTTCTGCTGGGAGCTGCTGACCCGGGTCTGGGGCCTGGATCCGGACAAGCTCTGGGTCAGCATCCACCACTCCGACGACGAGGCCGAGCGGCTCTGGCGCCAGAACATCGGCGTGCCGGCCGAGCGGATTATCCGCTGCGGCGACAAGGACAACTTCTGGGCCATGGGCGACACCGGCCCCTGCGGGCCCTGCTCCGAGGTCCACATCGACCAGGGGCCGGGCTTTGACTGCCCCGACCCGGAGCACTGCGGCGTCGAGTGCGAGTGCGACCGGTTCCTGGAGCTGTGGAACCTGGTCTTCATGCAGTACAACCGCGACGAGGCCGGCAACCTGACCCCGCTGCCGGCCCCCTCCATCGACACGGGCCTGGGCCTGGAGCGGATCGCGGCCGTGCTCCAGGGCAAGCCCTCCAACTACGAGACCGATCTCTTCACCCCGATCATCGAGGCCGTGGCCGAGTTGTGTGGGACGGCCTATCACGACGCCGAGGCCAGCGACGTCTCCTTCAGGGTCATCGCCGACCACGCCCGGGCGATCAGCTTCCTGATCAACGACGGGGTCCTGCCCTCCAACGAGGGCCGGGGTTACGTCCTCCGCCGGGTCCTCCGCCGGGCGGTCCGCCACGGCCGGGTGCTGGGCCTCGACCGGCCCTTCCTGGCCGGCCTGGTCGAGGTGGTCGGCGGGGCGATGAAGGATCACTACCCCGAGATCCTGGCCAACAGGAGCTTCATCCAGAAGATCGTCGAGGCCGAGGAGGGCCGCTTCTCCGAGACACTGGACACCGGGCTGAGGCTCCTCAACGAGGCCATGGACCAGATGCGGGGAAAGGGCGAGGGGGTTCTCTCGGGCCAGATGGCCTTCAAGCTCTACGACACCTACGGCTTCCCCCTGGATCTCATCACCGACGTCCTGCGCGACGAGGGTCTGAGCTTGGACCAGCCCGGCTTCGAGGCGGCCATGGACCGGCAGCGGGCCATGAGCCGGGCCGCCTGGAAGGGCTCGGGCGAGCTGGCCGCCGAGGGGGCCGTGGCCGATCTCCTGGCCGGGGGCCTGACCACGGAATTCGTCGGCTACGAGAGCCTCGAGGCCGAGGCCAGGGTCCTGGCCCTGATCAGGGACGGCCGGCGGCTGGAAGCCCTGGAGGCCGGCCAGGAGGGCCAGTTGGTCGTTGACCGGACGCCCTTCTACGCCTCGGCCGGCGGCCAGGTCGGCGACGTCGGTCTGGTGGAGGCCGGCCCCCGGGACGGGGAGGCCGTGAAGGCCGCCGTCATCGAGACGATCAAGTTCGACAACAAGCTCTGGGTTCACCAGATCCAGGTCGCTTCCGGCCGCCTGGTCCCGGGCGACGAGGTCCGTCTCAAGGTCGACCCGGACAAGCGACTGGACACCGCGGCCAACCACAGCGCCACCCACCTCCTCCACGAGGCCCTCCGCCACGTCCTGGGCGACCACGTCAAGCAATCCGGCTCCCTGGTCTCCCCGGAGCGGCTCCGCTTCGACTTCACCCACTTCCAGGCTCTCAGCCCGGACCAGATCCGGACCGTGGAGCGGCGGGTCAACGACTTCATCTGGCAGAACCGGCCGCTTGAGACCCGTCTGATGAGCATGGACGAGGCCCAGCGGGAGGGGGCCATCGCCCTGTTCGAGGAGCGCTACGGCGAGACGGTCAGGCTGGTCGAGGTGGCCGGCGTGAGCAAGGAGCTCTGCGGCGGCACCCACCTGCCCGGCACGGGCCTGATCGGGCTGTTCAAGATCCTGTCGGAGGAGTCGGTGGCGGCCGGGGTCCGGCGCATCGAGGCCGTGACCCGGCTGGCCGCCCTGGAGCACTTCCAGGCGGCCGAGGCCGAGCTGGCCGAGCTGGCCGGCCGGCTGAGGGCCAGGCCCGGCGAGCTGGTCGAGCGGCTGGACAAGACCCTGGCCGCGGCCAGGGGCAGAGAGAAGGAGATCGAGCGGCTCAAGGCCAGGCTGAGCGCCGCCGCTTCCAGCGACTTGCTGGCCGGGGTCCGTCAGGTGGGCGGCGTGCCGGTGGTGGCCAGACGGGTCGAGGCGGCCGGCCCCAAGGAGCTGAGGGAGATGGGCGACCGCATCCGCGAGAAGCTGACCTCGGGCGTGGTCCTCCTGGGCGCGCGCGACGGCGGCAAGGCTTTTCTCCTGGCCCTGGTCAGCCCCGACCTGCAGGGCCGCTTCCCGGCCGGCCAGGTGGTCAGGAAGGCCGCTCAGATCGTCGGCGGCGGCGGCGGCGGCCGGCCGGACATGGCCCAGGCCGGCGGTCCTGAACCCGAGAAGCTGGACCAGGCCCTCAAGAGCGTCTTCGAGCTGGTCGAGGCCGGGGTCTAGCGCTGGGCGGCCGGGTCCGATCGGCCCAGAGGGCCTGAGGGGATCACCTTGCTGCCTGAGAACATACCTTCGGTAGTCCTGGGCCCCCTGATCGCCGTGGCGGTTCACCTGTTCCTGACCTGCCAGGGACTGCTCCGCTGCCTGATCAATCCCGGCATGAGAGAGCTCAAGAGCCTGAGCCTGTTCTACGCCTCGGTGGCCACGCTGTTCCTGGGCACAACGGTCATCGGCTTTCAGTTTTCCGAGCCGGCCATCCACTGGGGCGGGCGCACCGCCACCCTGGGGACCAGTTGGCTGCCGGTCGGCTGGGTCTATCTGGTCGCCGCCCTGGAGAGCAAGCGGGCCGGCCGGGTGGGCTGGCTGGCCATCGGCCTGGCCGTCCTGTTGAGCCTGGTCCTGATATTCATTGACCACCCGGCTTCGCTCAATCGGCCCCTGATCTACGTGGAGCGCCTGGGCCTCTGGTTCCCGGCCCCTCGTCCGACGAGGATCGCGGCCAACTTTTTTACCTACACCCTGACGATTTTCTACATCGTCAAGATGTGCCGGGACCATCGGCGAGGCGGAGAGGCGTTCGCTTACGGCTGTCTGTTCGCCGCGGGGCTGTTTCTGTTCCTCCTGGGCGGCCTGCACGACTTCGCCCTGCACAGCGGCTGGCCCACGTCCTTCCCCTGCCCCATGGCCTGGGCGGGCTCAATGTGTCTGAGTCTGTTCTTGAGCCTGGCCGTGACCTGGCAGTATCGCACCCTCCAGGCCAAGCTCCGGCGCCAGAACGAGGCCCTGATCGAGGCCCGCTCCCTGGCCGTGCTGGGGGCCGGCGCGGCCGCGGTGGCCCACCAGGTCGGGGGCTTCCTCAACAAGCTGGCCTTCGCCTTCGGCATCCTCAAGGCCGATAGGCTGAGCCCGGACTCGCTGGAGACCCTGGAGACCATGGAGCGCGGCGCCAACCAGCTGGCCGACTTCAACCGCCGCTTCCTGACCTTTGCCCGCCGGCCCCGGCTCAACCTGGAGCGTCTCTCGCTTGGCCAGGCCCTGCGCCAGGTCATCGGGCAGTGCCGGAGCGCCATCGAGGCCGGGGAGGTGCTGGTCGAGATCAGCGACGACCAGAGGCTGGAGGTAGTCGGCGACCTGGTCCTGCTCCACCAGGCCTTTGTCAACGTCCTGACCAACAGCCTGGAGGCGGTCAACGGCCGGGGCCGGATCAGCATCGTGGTCCGGCCGGCCGAAGGCGGCTTTGTCGAGGTCAGCTTCGAGGACAACGGCCCGGGCATGGACCAGGCCCAGCAGGAGGAGGTCTTCAAGTCCTTCAGGACGACCAAGGCCGAGGGGATCGGCCTGGGTCTGCCCCTGGTGCGCAACATCATCGAGGCCCACGGCGGCCGGGTCAGGCTGGAGTCCTGGCCGGGCCGGGGGACTCTGGTCACGCTGAGCCTGCCGGCCAGCCCCGAGGGCTGGAGTGATGGCCAGGGGAGTTAGTTTCAGGCGGGGGCGCGGACCCGGCGCCCCCTCGAGGCCCTGAGCCCGGGGATTGACGCCTTGCTGCCCGACTACATACCCGCCCTCAGCGTCCGCCCCTTCATCGGCCTGGCCCTCAACGCGGCCCTGGCCCTGGTCTGTCTGATGGCCTGTTTCCTTTTCGCCAACTACAGGCCCCTGAGACGGCTGCTCTGGGTCTACGCCTCGATCTGCCTCTTCTTCCTGGGCTTGACCGGCCAGGGCTACCAGGCCTCCGACCAATCCATCCTCTTCTGGTACCGGTTCCAGATGCTGGGCCTGACCTGGCTGCCCTTCGCCTATCTCCACTTCCTCCTGGCCTTGAGCGCCGGCCGGCCGGGCCCGGCGATCTGGTCCATCGGCGGCGCGGCCCTGATCCTGACCGGGCTTCTGGTCCTGGTCAACCATCCGGCCGTCCTGGCCCTGCCCCTTGAGCCGCTTGACCGGACCGGGGTCATGCGCCCCCAGTCCCACCTGGTCCGGCCGATCATTCTCTTCCTCAATCTCTGCGCCGGCTTAGCCCTGGTGGGCCTGGCCTGGAGCCGCTGGCCCCGGGGAGTGCGCCGGCCGGCCTGGGCCTGGATTTTCATGAGCGGTTTCTGGCTGTGGTCGCTGGGCGGGATACACGACGTCTTCTTTTCCCTGCAGCTCGGGCCGAGTCTGAACCAGTCAGTCTTCTGGCTGGCCTCTCTCTGCCTGACCGCCTGCCTGACCCTGGCCGTGGCCCTGCATTTCCGCAACCTGAACCAGGCCCTGCTTCGCCAGGCCGAGGAGCTGCTCCACGCCCGCAACCTGGCCACCCTGGGCATTGTCGCCGCCGAAGTGGCCCATCAGGTGGGCGGCTTTCTCAACAAGCTGGCCTTTGCCCTGACCGTGTTCAGGGCCGAGACGCTCAGCCCCGACGGGCGGGAGACGATCAAGGCCGTGGAGCGCAGCTCGACGCAGCTGTCCGATTTTACGCGGCGCTTCCTGGGCTTCGCCCGGCGGCCCGAGCTCGATTTCCAACTTCTCAGCCTCAACGAGGCCCTGGAGTCGGCCCTGGAGCAGTGCCGGGTCCAGATCGAGGCCGGCCGGACCGAGGTGACCACCTCCTTCGAGGGCGACGTCCAGGTGGTCGGTGACTGGCCTTTGCTCAACCAGGCCTTTGTCAACGTCATCACCAACGCCCTGGAGGCCCTCCGCGGACAGGGCCGCCTGGAGGTCAGGCTCAGGCGCCTGGACTCGGCCTGGGTCAGGGTCGACTTCGGGGACAACGGCTCGGGCATGGACGAGCAAACCCGGACCGAGGCCTGGGAGCCCTTCTTCAGCCGCAAGCAGCAGGGCATCGGCCTGGGCCTGCCCCTGGTCAAGAACATCGTCGAGGCCCACGGCGGCCTGGTGAGCCTCACCTCCCAGCCGGGGCAGGGCACCGTGGTCAGCCTGACGTTGCCGGCCGGCCCCGCGGCCCCGGAGGTGAGGGCCGGGCTTCGGGTGGCTGGGATGGATTCTTTCCGGGATTCCTCGGGACTGGCGGCCTTTTGAAAATGGAGATCTGGACGCTTGCTGCCTGATTTCGTCCCAGATTACAGCGTCGGTCCCTTTATCGGACTGGTGGTCAACGGCGCCCTGGCCCTGCTCTGCCTGCTGACCTACCTGTGCTTCCCGCGCTACAAGCCATTAAGCCGGCTCCTCTGGGTCTACCTGGCCATCTGCTCCTTCTTCCTGGGCTTCACCGCTTACGGCCTGCAGCGCTCCGAGTCTTCGATCCTCTTCTGGTACCGGATTCTGCTGCTCGGACTGACCTGGCTGCCCTTCACCTGGCTGAGCTACATCACCGCCCTGAGGGAGAGGGAGGCCGGTCCTGGCACCTGGGCCACCGGACTCGCGGCCGTGGTCATCAGCGGCCTCCTGATTCTGGTCCGCCATCCGGCCGTTCTGGCCCCCCCGCTGGAGCCTCTGGTTCGAGCCGAGGTCATGCGTCCCCAGTCCTACCTCATCCGGCCGCTCATTTACTTCCTGGTTGTCAGCGTGGGCGGCGCCTCGATCGGGCTGATCTGGAGAGCCTGGCGGGGTGGTGAGAGCCGGCCTGCCTGGGTCGGCCCGATCGTGGCCGGCCTGGTCCTCTGGCTGCTGGGCGCGATAAATGACGTCCTGTATTCCCTCCAGCTCCAGCCCAACCTCAATCTCAAGGTCTCCTGGCTGGCCTCCATCTGGCTGTCCTGCTGCCTCACCCTGGCCCTGGCCCTCCACTACCGCAACATGGGCAAAGCGGTCATCAGGCAGGCCGAGGAGCTGATCCACGCCCGCAATCTGGCTGCCCTGGGCACGGTCGCGGCCAAGGTGGCCCACCAGGTGGGCGGCTTCCTCAACAAGCTGGTCTTTGCCCTGGCCATCGTCAAGGCCGAGAACCTGAGCCCCGATGGGGTGGAGACGATCAACGCCATAGAGCGCAGCTCGCTCCAGCTCTCCCAGTTTACCCGCCGCTTTTTAAGCTTTGCCCGGAGGCCCGAGCTGGATTTCCAGCCCTTGAGCCTCAACGAGGCCCTGGAGGCGGCCCTTGACCAGTGCCGGGACCAGATCGAGGCCGGTCGGGTCCAGGTGACGACCGTTTTCGACGGCAAGATCCAGATAGTCGGCGATTGGTCCCTGCTCAGCCAGGCCTTTGTCAACGTCATCATCAACGCCCTGGAGGCCCTCAACGGCCAGGGCCGCCTGGAGGTCAGGCTCAAGCGCCTGGGTTCGGGTTGGATCGGCATCGACTTTGAGGACAACGGCACGGGCATGGATCAGGCCACCCAGGCCGAGGCCTGGGAGCCCTTTGTCAGCCGCAAAGGGCAGGGGATCGGCCTGGGCCTGCCGGTGGTGCGCAACATCGTCGAGGCCCACGGCGGCCGGGTAAGCCTGGAGTCGCGGCCGGGGCGGGGCACCCTGGTCAGTCTGAGCCTGCCGGCCAGCCGCCAGGGCTGGAGTCAGGAAAAGGGGCTCGGCCCGAACAAGCGGCCCGGCGCCTGGAGCGGACCCAGGGTCCCGGTGGCCTCATTGAGCCCGGGGAGCTTTAACCGTGCTCCCTGACAGCATTCCGGATTTCAGCGTCCGGCCCCTCATCGGCCTCACGGTCAACGCCGTCCTGGCCCTGCTCTGCCTGCTGACGTACTCCCTCTTCCCCCGCTACAAGCCCATCGGCCGGCTTTTCTGGGTTTACATAGTCGCCTGCGTCTTCTTCCTGGGCTGGACCGGCCAGGGCTACCAGCTCTCCGACGAATCGGTCCTCTTCTGGGATCGGCTCACCCTGGTGGGGCTGTCCTGGCTGCCCTTCATCTGTCTCTACTACCTGCTGGCCTTGAGCGACAGCAAGCCGGGCCTGGTGTCCTGGTCAACCGGGGCCGTGGCCTTGTTCCTGACCGGGCTCCTGGTCTTCGTCGATCACCCGGCCGTCCTGGCCCTGCCCCTCGAGCCGTTCGCGCGCGCCGGGATCATGCGCCCCCAGTCCCACCTGGTCCGTCCGGCCGTCTATTTCTTCGCCCTCTTCTCCGGCCTGGCCTGGGCGGGCCTGATCCTGAGGCACCGGCCCGGAGGGGCGCGACCTCCGATCTGGGCCTGGCTGGCCCTGCCCAGCATGCTCATCTGGCTGCTGGGCGGGCTGCACGACGTCGCCTTCGAGCTCCAGATCGGGCCCACCCTGGATCACCACGTCCTCTGGCTGGTCAGCATCCTGCTGTCCTGCTGCCTCATCCTGGCCGTGGCCCTGCGCTTCCGCAGCCTGGACCAGGCCCTCATCCGCCAGACCGAGGAGCTGATCCACGCCCGCAATCTGGCCACCCTGGGCACCATCGGCGCCAAGGTGGCCCACCAGGTGGGCGGCTTCCTCAACAAGCTCGTCTTCGCCCTGGCCATCGTCAAGGCCGAGAACCTCAGCTCCGGCGGGGTGGAGACGATCGACACCATCGAGCGGAGTTCGGTCCAGCTCTCTGATTTCACCCGGCGCTTCCTCAGCTTCGCCCGGCGGCCCGAGCTGGATTTCCAGCCCTTGAGCCTCAACGAGGCCCTGGCCTCGGCCCTGGACCAGTGCCGGACCCAGCTCGAGGCCGGCCGGGTCGAGGTGACCACCTCCTTCGACGGCAAGATCCAGATGGTCGGCGACTGGTCCCTGCTCAGCCAGGCCTTTGTCAACCTCATCACCAACGCCCTGGAGGCGATGAACGGCCAGGGCCGCCTCCAAATCAGCCTCAGGCGCCTGCGCTCGGGCTGGATCAGGATCGACTTCGAGGACAACGGGTCCGGCATCGAAGAGTGGAATCAGGAGGAAGTCTGGAAGCCGTTTTTCAGCCGCAAGAGGCAGGGGATCGGCCTGGGCCTGCCCCTGGTCAAGAACATTGTTGAGGCCCACGGCGGCCGGGTCTCCCTCAGGTCTCAAACCCGGAAGGGCACGACCGTCTCCCTGATCCTGCCCTACGAACCCGGCCTGGATGGACGAGGAGCCTATGCCGGCTAACTGCCTGCTCCTGGTCGATGACGACCTGGATTTCCTGGACCTGTTCGTCAAGGCGGCCAAGGTTCGCGGCATGGACAAGCCTTTCCAGATCCTGACCGCGGCCTCGGCCGAAGCGGCCCTCAAGATTCTGACCCAGGAAGAAGTGGACGTGGTCGTCAGCGACGTCCAGATGCCCGGCCCCATGGACGGTTATGACCTGTTCACGGCCATCTCCCGCCGCTGGCCCAACCTGCCGGTCATCCTCATGACCGCCTACGGCTCGGTGGAAAAGGCAGTCGCCGCGGTCAAGGAGGGGGCCTACCACTACTTCGAGAAGCCTCTTCAGAACCAGGAGGACAGGTTCTGGGACATGGTCTCCCAGGCGGTTCGCAAGAAGAGGTTCGAGGACGAACTCCTCCGCCAGAACCTGGAACCCCTGCCCGAGGGGGAGATCGTCGGCCGGAGCGAGGTCATCCGCCAGTTGCTGGCCGGCGCGGCCCAGGTGGCGGCCACTCCGGCCACGGTCCTCATCCAGGGCAAGACCGGCACGGGCAAGGAGCTGGTCGCCCGGACCATCCACCGCCTGGCCGGCCAGGCGGAAAGGCCCTTCGTGGCCGTCAACTGCGCCGCCCTGGCCCCGGGGCTGCTGGAGAGCGAGCTCTTCGGCCACGAGCGGGGCGCCTTCACCGGCGCCGTGGCCGACCGCCCCGGCGTCTTCGAGCGGGCCCACGGGGGGACCCTTTTCCTGGACGAGGTCAGCGAGCTGAGCCCCCAGGCCCAGGCCGAGCTGCTCCGGGTTCTGGACACCCGCCGCTTTACCAGGGTCGGCGGCCGGTCAGAGAGGCGGGCCGATTTCCGGCTCATCTGCGCCACCAACCTGGACCTGGCCGAGCTGGTGGAGAAGGGCGCTTTCCGCCGCGATCTCTTCTTCCGGGTCAACGTCTTTCCGCTCAAGCTGCCGCCCCTGCGCGAGCGCAAGGAGGACATCCCGGCCCTGGTGGCCCACTTCCTGCTCCGCTTCTCCCAGGCCCTGGGCCGGCCGGTCAAGCGCCTGAACAACGAGGCCATGATCTTCCTCCACCAGTACGACTGGCCGGGCAACGTCCGGGAGCTGGTCAATCTGGTCGAGCGGGGGGTCATCGCCGCCCGGGCCGAGGTCATCGGCCTCAGGGACCTCTTCCCCTCCCAGCAGGAAGCCGAGGCCTGGCAGCCGGTCACCTCGCTCAAGGAGATGGAGCGGCTGATGATCGGCCTGGCCCTGGAGCGCTCGGGAGGCAACAAGACCGCCGCCGCTCAGCACCTGGGGATCGGTCTGAAGACCTTGTATCAGAAGATGAAACGTTACGGCCTGGCCTGATATCTCTCCCCGGCCCTTGAATCCCTCTCAGTATTGACCTTTTCTGTGGCTTTTTAATCAATCAGGCTATTTGTTGCTTGCCTGCCGAACCGAGTCAGGTTATATTTTTCTCACTTGGCGATGAAGCCAGGGCGGCGCGCTTGGGCGAGCGCGCCGGGGCGCCTCGGGGAGAGAGGGGCATGGAGCGAATGGTGGGTCTGGTTGAAGACGACCAGGTGGCGGCCGAGCTGATTGGCACCTATCTCAGACAGCGCGGTCTTGGAGCCAGGCGACTGCCCAGCCGGGAAGTCCTGGCCGGCCGAGCCAACCTGGAAGCCCTGGATCGGGTGCTGGTCACGCCTCTGGAGAATCAGAGCCTGACCGAACTCCTGATCGATCGGCTCAAGGAGGTCAGCCCTGACCTCAAGATCCTGATCATGGCCGACATGGCTCGGGGTTACAAGCTGAATCCCAGGCCCGGGGTGAGCGCCTGCCTGGTCGAGCCCGGGGCCGGGCGTCTGGACGTCCTGTCCACCTTTCTGACCAAGCCCGATCCTGAACGCTGAGGGGCGCCGGCCCGGGGCCGGGGTCCCGGCCTCCTGAACCGGAAGCCTAGACCTGGGCGGTGTAGCGTTTCTGGTAAGCGGGGTGGACCTGCTTGGCCGGGGGCTGCGCGGCCCGGTGGTCCCTGATGGGGGCCAGTTCCTCGATCAGGTCCAGCCGGCCCTGGGCGCTGAGCCGCTCCCAGATCTGATACCAGGCGCAGGGCTGATCCGGGGAGATCTCGCACTTGCCGCCGGGCATGGTCCCGCCGCAGGGTCCGTTCTGGAGCCGCTTGGCGCAGCGGGTGTTGGGGCAGACGCCGCCGGTCCGGCCCAGGACGCACTCGCCGCAGAGGCGGCACTTCTCCTCCCAGAGGCCGACTTCCAGGTTGGCCCCGGCAAAGGTCGTGTTCACGCCGGGCAGAATTATCTTGCTGGGGTGGCGATCGGAGAGGAACTGGACGCCGATGCCGCAGGCCATGGAGATGTAGGCGTCGTACTGGTCCATCAGGGGGTCCAAGGGCTCCAGGAACTCCATGTCGCACTGGCGCTCGACGCAGGTCGAGTCCACCTGGCGTTTCTGGCCGGCCACCTTGTAGGCCAGGTCCAGCTCCTGGGCCAGAATGCCGGCCTCCTTCTCGCCGCCGGCCAGGCACACGGCCACGCAAGTTCCGCAGCCAATCACCAGAATCTTCTGGGCGTCGCCGAGCAGCCCCTTGATCTCCTCGAACGGCTTGCGCTCCGCAATTATCATCGTCCTCTCCTAGAAGTGGCTTTCGAGCCTGATGCCGGCCGGAGTACCGTCCCCCGATCCTCCCGGCCCTGGCGCAACGGCCCTTGATTCCCAGGCGGCCGTCCGGGAACGGCCGCTGCCTCCACTTTGACGAGGCACCATATCACCACCCCGGTCTTCTTGCAAACCTTACTTCGCCTCCGGACCCGGGCTTGACCGTGACGGCCGCGCAAAACAGTGGACAGGGAGGGGCAGTTTGAGGCTAGTATTGCCTTGGCCGGGCCTAGTCGGCCGGCCGGGGGAGTCTTGGGGACCGTCAGACGAGGTGAGGTCATGGGACGAGACGATTTGCAGGCCGCCGTGGCCGAGAGGGCCCGCGGCCTTTTCGAGCGAGTCAGGGCGACCACGCCCTCGGTCTTCAACCGGGCCTGGTGGTCGGGCAAGGTCATGGACTGGTGCATGGCCAACGAAGAGTTCAAGGTGGAGATGTTCCGCTTCGTGGACGTGCTGCCCTATCTCCATTCGGCCGCCTCGGTGGCCCGGCACCTCCAGGAGTACTTCTGCCGGCCGGAGCAGAGCTTCCCGGCCGCCCTGCAGTGGGGCGTGCGCAACATCTCGCCCGAGTCCATGGCCGCCAAGGTGGTCGCCCGGACGGTCAAGAGCAACATCGTCAAGATGGCCCGGCAGTTCATCACCGGGGCCACGCCCGAGGAGGCCCTGCCCAACCTGAAGCGCATCCGCAAGGACGGCCTGGCCTTCACCCTGGACCTGCTGGGCGAGGCGACCCTGTCCTGGCCCGAGGCCGAGGATTACCAGCGCCGCTACCTGGAGCTGATCGACTCCCTGATCCAGGAACGGGACCGCTGGCCGGCCCTGGGTGACGGCTCGCCCGAACTGGACTGGGGGATCAGCCCCCGGGTGAACATCTCGCTCAAGCCCTCCTCGTTCAACCCCAGGCTGGACCCGGTCAACTTCACCGGCTCGGTGGCGGCGGCCAGTGACATGCTCCGCCCCATCCTGCGCCGGGCCAGGGAAAAGAAGGTCTTCGTCAACATTGACGTCGAGCAGTACGCCTTCAAGGACCTGACCCTGGCCCTGTTCATGAGCCTCTTAGACGAGGACGAGTTCAAGGACTTCGCCGGGGCCGGCGTGGTCGTCCAGGCCTACCTGCGCGAGAGCTTCAAGGACGCCCAGAAGCTGATCGACTGGGCCAAGGGCCGCCCCAGGCCCATCACCGTCCGCCTGGTCAAGGGCGCCTACTGGGACTATGAGACGGTCATCGCCCGGCAGAACGGCTGGCCGGTGCCGGTCTTCGAGGACAAGGCCGAGACCGACGCCAACTTCGAGCAGGTGGCCCGCCTCATCCTGGACAACCACCGGGCCGTGCACCTGGCCTGCGCCTCGCACAACCTGCGCTCCATCGCCTTTGTCCTGGAGTACGCGGCCCGGCTGGGCCTGCCCAAGTCCGAGGTCGAGTTCCAGGTCCTCTTCGGCATGGCCGAGCCGGTCAGGATCGCCCTCCAGGAGGAGCGGGTGCCCCTGCGCGTTTACGCCACGGTGGGCGAGCTGATCCCGGGGATGGCCTATCTGGTCAGGCGGCTCCTGGAGAACACGGCCAACGAGAGCTTCCTGCGCCAGTCCTACGCCGACAACCTGCCCATCGAGACCCTCATCCAGGACCCCAACCGCCGCATCCCCGAGCCCAAGGCCGAGCCACCCCTGGAGGGCGAGGCCGCCCCCTTCGTCAACGAGCCCCACCTGAACTTCGCCGAGCCCGGGGCCCGGGCCGAGATGAGCCAGGCCGTGGCCTCGGTGGGGCGGGAGTTAGGCCGGCCCTACCCCCTCTACATCAACGGCCGCTTTGTCGAGACCAGGAAGAAGGCCGAGTCGCGCAACCCGGCCCGGCCCGAGGAAGTGGTCGGCCTGATCAGCCAGGCCGGGGCCAAGGAGTTCGAGCAGGCCCTGGGCGCGGCCGAGGCGGCCTTCCCGGCCTGGCGGGCCGCCGGGGGCCAGAAGCGGGCCGAGGTGCTCTTCCGGGCCGCCGACCTGGCCCGCCAGCGCCGGAGCGAGCTGGCCGCCGTCCAGGTCTACGAGGTGGGCAAGACCTGGAAGGAGTCCGTGGCCGACGTCTGCGAGGCCATAGACTTCCTGGACTACTACGCCCGGGAGATGATCCGCCTCGACCGGCCCCGCCGTCAGGGCCGCCAGCCAGGCGAGGTCAACCTCTACTTCTACCAGCCCCGCGGCCTGGCCGCGGTCATCGCCCCCTGGAACTTCCCCCTGGCCATTTCCATGGGCATGGTCTCGGCCGCCCTGGTGGCCGGCAACTGCGTCCTCTACAAGCCGGCCAGCCTGAGCCCGGCCGTGGGCGCGGCCGTGGCCGAGCTCTTCCACGAGGCCGGCCTGCCGGCCGGGGTGCTGGCCTACCTGCCCGGGCCGGGCGGCCATCTGGGCCAGCTCATGGTCAGCCACCCCCGGATCAGCCTCATCGCCTTTACCGGCTCCCGGGAGGTCGGCCTGGACATAGTCAGGCGGGCGGCCGAGGTCCAGCCCGGCCAGGACCACATCAAGCGGGTCATCGCCGAACTGGGCGGCAAGAACGCGGTCATCGTCGACTCCGACGCCGACCTGGACGAGGCCGTGACCGGCCTCCTCCAGTCCGCCTTCGGCTTCCAGGGCCAGAAGTGCTCGGCCTGCTCCCGGGCCATCGTCCTGGAGGAGAACTACGACCGCTTCCTGACCCGCCTGGTCGAGGGCGCCCGGGCCCTCAAGATCGGCGATCCGGCCGACCCCTCGACCGACGTCGGCCCGGTCGTCGAGGCCGCGGCCAGGAAGAAGGTGGAGGACTACATCGAGGTGGGCCAGAAGGAGGGCGGGCGCCTCCTGCTCAGCCGGCCGGGGCCGGAGGAGGGCTTCTTCGCCCCCCTGGCCGTCCTGGACGGAATCCAGCCCCACTTCCGCATCGCCCAGGAGGAGATCTTCGGCCCGGTCCTGAGCATAATCAAGGTCAGGGACATGGACGAGGCCCTGGCCGCGGCCAACGGCGTCTCCTACGCCCTGACCGGCGGACTTTACTCCCGCAGCCCCCGCAACATCCAGCGGGTCCTGGAGGAGTTCAGGGTGGGCAACCTCTACGTCAATCGGGGCATCACCGGGGCCATGGTCGGCCGGCAGGCCTTCGGCGGCTTCAAGATGTCCGGGGTGGGCTCCAAGAGCGGCGGGCCGGACTACCTGATCCAGTTCCTGGAGCCCCGGGTGACCACCGAGAACACCTTGCGGCGGGGCTTCGCCCCGAGCCTGGACTAGATTTGGCCCCGCCAGTATCCGGCCCGGCCGCAGCCAGGGACGGGGGAGATTTGGCCCGAGCCGGCTCGGTCCGGGCTTTCCGCGAGGCCGGGTCGCCGGGCCGGGCGCGACCAGGGCCCGGCCCTGGAGCCCATTCAGGTTAAAATCAGGGGAGGCGGTCCCAGGGGGAGCCGATGGAAGTTTACCACGGTTGGATAATCGCCGGCATCCTCTTCCTGGTCTGGGAGGTCCTGACGCCGGGCTTCGTGGTGGCCAACTTCGGCCTGGGCTGCTTCGCCGCCGCCGCGGCCGACTACGGCGGGGCCGGGCTGGCCGGGCAGCTGGCCGCCTTTGGCGGGGTGAGCCTGCTGGGGTTCATCTTTGTCCGCCCTTTTTTCAAGAAGTTCATCTATCGCTTCAGCGACCAGCGCAAGCTTGGCGTCGAGGCCCTGCCCGGCCGGATCGGCCGGGTGGTGGAGGCCATCGACTCCGGCTCCAGCCGGGGCCGGGTCCGCCTCGGCGGGGAGGAGTGGCAGGCGGCCTCGGCCAGCGGCCGGCCCATCGAACCGGGCCGGGCGGTCAGGGTGGTCAGGGTTGAAGGGGTGACTCTTTACGTGGACCTTGACGAGGAGGGCGGGGAATGAACGCGGTGACACCCACCGTGGCCATCGTCGCGGCGGCCACCATTTTTGTCATCATTCTGATCGTAAAGGGTTTCAAGATCGTCCAGCAGGCCGAGACAATGGTCATCGAGAGACTGGGGCGCTACAATCGGACCCTGGGCTCGGGGATCAACATCATCTGGCCGATCATCGACCGGCCCCGGCCCATCCACTGGCGCTTCCCGGCGACCGGCGGCGCCGGCCGGACGGCTCCGGCCGTCAGGGAGTCGACGATCATCGACCTGAGGGAAACCCTCTACGATTTTCCCCGCCAGAACGTCATCACCAAGGACAACGTGGCCATAGAGATCAACGCCCTGCTCTACTTCCAGATCATCGACCCGGTCCGGGCCGTCTACGAGATCTTCAACCTACCCGAGGCCATCGAAAAGCTGACCCAGACCACCCTGCGCAACGTCATCGGCGAGCTGGACCTGGACGAGTGCCTGGTCTCCCGGGACACGATCAACCAGAAGCTCCGGGCCATCCTGGACGAGGCCACGGACAAGTGGGGCGTCAAGATCACCCGGGTGGAGCTGCAGGACATCGCCCCCCCGGCCGACGTGCAGACGGCCATGGAAAAGCAGATGCGGGCCGAACGCGACCGGCGGGCGGCCATCCTTGAGGCCGAGGGGGCCAAGCAGGGGGCCATCCTCAAGGCCCAGGGCGAGCGCGAAGCGGAGATCAACCGGGCCGAGGGGCTGAAGAGGTCGGCCATTCTTCAGGCCGAAGGCCAGGCCGAGGCCAGGGTCAAGGTCGCCGAGGCCGAGGCCGAGGCCTTCCGCAAGGTCACCGAGGTCATCAAGAGCGCCGGCGGCGACCCGGCCGTGTACCTGATCGCCATGCGCTACATCGAGACGCTCAGGGAGATGGTCGCGGGCCAGGGCAACAAGGTCGTCTACATCCCCTACGAGGCCACCGGACTCCTGGGCGCCCTGGGCGGGATCAAGGAAATGCTCACCCGGGCGGGCGGGCCGGCCTGAGGGAGGCACAAAGGTGCCCCGGCCGGCCTGTCCGGCCGCCGGGGCTTGCTCGGCGAGGAGAAAAACTGACCCTGAAAGGAACCGTTAGGATGGTAAAAACTTACGTCCTGGACACCAACGTCTTGCTCCACAACCCGGAGGCTCTCTTCGCCTTTGAGGACAACAAGGTCGTCATTCCGCTCCAGGTCATCGAGGAGATAGACAACCACAAGCGGCGCCAGGACGAGGTCGGCCGCAACGCCCGGGTGGTTTCCCGGACCCTGGACGGCCTGCGCCAGAACGGCCGCCTCTCGGACGGCATCGACCTGCCCCATGGCGGCAGCCTGCGCATCGACGTTGAGCACTATGACCTCTCGCGCCTGCCGCCCAGCGTGGACCGGTCCAAGCCGGACAACTTCCTCCTGGCCGTGGCCCTGCACCTGCATCAGGACTTCAACAACAACGTCACCCTGGTGACCAAGGACCTCAACCTGCGGATCAAGGCCGACGTCCTGGGCATCCACACTGAGGACTTCTACAACGACAAGGTCGACTACCAGCAGCTTTACTCCGGGGCCGGCGAGCTGGAGATCAGCTCCGAGGAGCTGGATCGCTTCTACCGGGACAAGGAGCTCAAGCCCCGGCCCTCCTGGACGGCCTACGCCAACCAGTTCTTCGTTCTCAAGAGCCAGGACAACCCCTCCCAGTCGGCCCTGGCCCGCTTCAGCCAGGCCAGGCTCCTGCCCCTGCGCCACGGCAAGGCGGTCAGCTTCGGCATCAAGCCCCGCAACAAGGAGCAGCAGTTCGCCGCCGAACTGCTTCTGGACGACGAGATCAAGGTGGTCACCCTGGCCGGCTCGGCCGGCACGGGCAAGACCCTCCTGGCCCTGGCCGCCGGGCTGGAGAAGGTCCTGGAGCAGCACCTCTACAGCCGGCTCCTGGTCACCCGGCCGGTCATGCCCATGGGCGAGGACCTGGGCTATCTGCCCGGCAGCAAGGAGGAGAAGCTCAGGCCCTGGATGCAGCCCATCTATGACAACATGGAGTTCATCTTCAGCACCAGCGAAGATCCGCGCGGCCTCCAGGATCACCTGCGCGAGACCGGCGTCCTGGAGATGGAGGCCCTGACCTACATCCGAGGCCGCTCCATCCCCAAGCAGTTCATCATCTGCGACGAGGCCCAGAACCTGACCCCGCACATGGTCAAGACCCTCATCACCCGGGTGGGCGAGGGCACCAAGATCGTCTTCACTGGCGACCCGGAGCAGATCGACCATCCCTATCTGGATTCCAGCAGCAACGGCCTGAGCTACATGGTCGAGAAGTTCAAGGGCGAGGAGCTGATGGGCCACGTCAGCCTGGTCAAGGGCGAGCGGTCCCAGGTGGCCGAGCTGGGGGCCAGGCTGCTCTGAAGCGCGGCCCCAAAGAATATTTGCGGCTGGAGAGAAATCTGGTAGAATGGCGCCCTGGGGCTTGAGCCAGCCCTCCAGACATTTCTGGGCTCAACCTTGAGTTCCAGGCTTGCCCTGCGAGGAAGCGTTTATGACAGCCCGCCGTTTACTTGGCCCGCCGCCTCCGGCCGGCATGATAAAGTGGGTTCTGGGCCTGGTGTTGTTGATGAGTCCGCTGTTGGCGGCGCCGGAGCTGGTCGGCGCCGCCGATTCGTTTGATTTCACCATCAAGACCGACCAGGCCAAGACCTTCAACTACGGCTCAATCAAGATCAAATACTTCGAGGCCGGCCGGGGCGAGCCCATTCTCTTCATCCACGGCTACGGCGGATCGTCCTACCAGTGGCGCTATCTCTTCGAGCCGCTGGCCAGGCACTTCCGCACGGTCGCGGTCGACCTCAAGGGTTTCGGCCTCTCGGACAAGCCCGAGGACGGCCGCTACTCGCCCCAGGAGCAGGCCGAGATACTGGCCGCCCTGGTCAAGCGGCTCGACCTCAAGGGCCTGACCCTGGCGGGCAACTCCATCGGCGGCGGCGTGGCCCTGATGACCCACTTCCTGCTGGCCGCCGAGTCCGCGGACTGGGTCAAGCGACTCATCCTCATCGACACGGTGGCCTACGACGTCAAGCTGCCCACCTTTTTCAAGGTCATGCGCACGCCGGTGCTGAACAAGATCTGCCTGGCCACCACACCCGCCTACACCCGGGTGGAGACCACCTTCAAGCACGCCTATTTCGACCCCAAGAAGATCGACCGGGTGGCGATTAAAACTTACGCCGCCTACATGAATTCGCCCGGCGCCGACCACGCCCTGCTCAAGACGGCCGAGCAGCTTCTGCCCCGGGACATTGAGGCCGTCAGCGATAAGCTCAAGGCCATCGCCATCCCGGTCCTGATCCTGTGGGGCCGGGAGGACAAGCTGGTGCCCCTGAACATGGGCCGCCGGCTGGCCCGGGACATCCCCAGGGCCAGCCTGGCCGTCATCCCCGAGTGCGGCCACGCGCCCCAGGAGGAGAAGCCGGCCGAGACCCTGGAGATCATCCAACGTTTTCTCAAAGACGGGGCCGTGCCCCAGCTCTACGCCGCGGTGCCCGCGGCCTCTGACTTCAACTTGAGCGGGCTGGACGACCGCGGTCCTGGGGCGAGCCGGAACTAGAGCCCGCCGGTGGGAGCGGACTGAGAAGATGAACCCGCAAAAGAGGCGTCTTGAGCCTCTGAGCCGCTGGCGCCTGGTCGCGGCGGCTTTTTTGATCGCCGCCCTGGCCCTGGGCACCGGGTCGAGCGGCCTGGCTGAGAGGAGTCGAGTCTTGATCAAGCTGGAGACCAGCCTGGGTGAGATCACCCTGGAGCTGCTGCCGGACAAGGCGCCGCTTACCGTGGCCAATTTCGTCGAGTACGTCCGGGCAGGCCACTACGACGGCACCATCTTTCACCGGGTCATCGACGGTTTCATGATCCAGGGCGGCGGCCTGGACGCCAACCTCCGCCCCAAGCCGACCAGGGAGCCGATCAAGAACGAGGCCGACAACGGCCTGGCCAACGAGGCCTACACCGTGGCCATGGCCCGGACCGGCGAGCCCCACTCGGCCAGCGCCCAGTTCTTCATCAACGTGGCTGACAACAGCTTCCTCAACCACACCGCCAAGACGGCCGAGGGCTGGGGCTACGCCGTGTTCGGCCGCGTGGTCGAGGGCCGGGAAGTGGTCGACAAGATTAAGGCCGTGGCCACGGGACGCAAAGGCTTCTACGAGGACGTGCCCCGGGAGACGGTGGCCATCAACCGGGCCGTTCTGATCGAGGACTAGCCGGCCCCCCTTGGGGAGCCGGCCAAAGCCTCAGCTCGCGGCCAGTCCCCTGACGATCTCTTTGGCCTGGCTGACGATGCCGTCGAAGAGCTCCCTGACGGTCGGGATGTCGTGGGCCAGGCCCACGCCCTGGCCGCAGGCGACGACCCCCAGGTCGACGTCCCCGCCGGCGTACATCCGCCGGGCCCTGTCCCCGCCGACGACCTTGAGGAGCGCGGCCAGGTCGGCCCCCTGGCTCTCCAGCTCCAGGCATTCCTCGGCCGCCCCGTTGGCCCAGACCCGGTGGGTCGAGTTGATGGAGCGCATGACCAGCCGGGTGTCCGTCTCGCTGGCCTTGAGGAGGGCCTGCTTGAGGTTGTCGTGGATCGGCGCCTCCCGGGTCAGGAGCAGCCGGGTGCCCATGATGGCGGCCTGGGCGCCCAGGGCCAGGACGGCGGCCAGGCCCCGGCCGTCGGAGACGCCGCCCCCGCCGATGACCGGCACCCGGACCGATTCCACCACCCTGGGGACGAGGACCAGGGTGCCCAGGTCCAGCCGGCCGGTCGCCCCGCCGTTCTCGTAGCCGACCACGGTGACTATGTCCGCGCCCAGGCTCTGGACCTTCAGGGCGTAGCGCACGCCGACGCACTTGTGGATCCAGACCAGGCCCGCCTCCTTGAAGCGCCGGCAGAGCTCCTCCGGGGCCGAGTGGCCCGAGGTCTCGACGATCCTGACGCCCCGGTCGATGATCACGTCCAGATACTCGTTGTTGTCCACCGGCCGCGTGGCCGGAAAGAGGTTGATGTTGACGGCGAAGGGTTGGTCGGTCAGCTCGTGGATGCGGTCGATGGCCCCGGCCAGGTCATCCCGGCTTGAGTAGCTGGCCGAGGCCAGCACGCCCAGCCCGCCGGCGGCGGCTATGGCGGCCACGAACTCGGCGTTGCTGATCCCGGCCATGGTCCCCCCGACCAGGGGGTACTTGAGGCCGAGCATCTCGGTCACTCTGGTCCTGAACATGCGGCCACTCCTGTTCTGGGGCTTGGCGTCCGATCGCCCGCCGGGTGGCGGCGCTCTTGACCGTCCTTATACCAGGAAGCGGCTCCGGGGGGAATCGGCGGCGGGCGGGTAAAGGGGTGGCAGGGCCGGGCCGGATCCGGGTAATCCTTACGCGCCGGCTCCGGAGGGGTCCGGGTCTCTTGGTGATAACTACCTGTAAACAATAGAGGAATGTATTTTAACAATTCCTGGCACGGAACCTGCTCATAAACAGGGCAAGCGAAAACGAACCAAACCCGACCCAAAAGGGTAAACGTGAGGAGGTCAAGATGAAAAAGGCAGCGATGATCGGTTCAGTGCTCCTGCTGGCGGCGGTCATGGCCGCGCCGGCCCTGGCCTGGCGAGGCGGACCCGGCGGGGGACCCATGATGGGCGGCGGCTGGAACGCCGGTCCCGGCGGGGGCCCCGGCCCCTGGAGCAACCTGACCGAGGAGCAGGCCAAGGAGCTGAACGAGGCCCGGACCAAGTTCTTCAACGACACCATGGAACTGCGCAACCAGCTTCAGGCCAAGCGGTTGGAGCTCAGGAGCCTGATGTACAAGTCCGACACGACCAAGGAGGCCCTCCTGGCCAAGAACAAGGAGGTTCAGGAGCTGGCCAACCAGCTTTCCGACAAGCGCCTCGAGTTCCGCTACGACATGCACAAGAAGTACCCTGATCTCCAGGGCGTCGGCCTGCGCGGCTTCGGTCGCGGCCGCGGCTTCGGCCCTGGTGCCGGCTTCGGTGGCGGCCCCGGCGCCGGGTTCGGCCCGGGCTACTGCGGCTACGGGCCCGGCTGGGGTCCCCGGCAGATGATGTGGTAGGCCAGACCCAGAGCTAGTCTCCCTCTCCCCCCAACCCCCCTCGGCCGGGGCGCCCCTTGGGCCCCGGCCGAGTCATTTCGGCTCTCCCGGCCGGCTCCGGAAACGGTCTAGTCTCTTTCTCATCCCCCGGCCGGTGGGTAGAAGGTTTGCGGCCGGGCCGACAGGTGCGTAGGAAGGAGCCACCCGGCCGGAAGGTCCGAAGCCGGTATGAACATAAGTTAATGTTATAATTATACTAATCATAAATGAGCCGCCTGGCACGAAGGCTGCACCCTGGAACAGGCAAGACGACCCAAGGAGGTTTGGACAATGAAGAGATCAGGTTTGATAGTTGGCCTGACGCTTTTGGCCGTCCTGGCGGCCCTGCCCGTACTGGCCCAGGGCATGGGTTGGGGCATGTCGGGCCGGGGGCACGGCTTTTACGGAGGCGGGCCGGCCTGGGTTGAGCCCCGGACTCCTGGAAACAGTGAGGCCGGGCAGGGATACTACCGGGAGAGCCAGGAGCTCGACCGGCAGCTCCAGGTCAGGGAGCAGGAACTGCGCCGCTTGATGGCCGATCCGAGTTCGACCAAAGAGGACCTGGTGGCCAAGCAGCAGGAGGTGGACCGGCTCAGGGCCAGGCTCGATTCCGGGCAGCGGTCCAGCCAGGGCTACGGCTATCCGGACTCCGGCTATGGCCAGGGCTACGGGTCGGGTCAGGGCTGGTCCGGCGGCTCCGGGACCTGCGGCGGAGGCTACGGCCGGGGCATGGGACGGGGTCGCTTCTGAGACCCCCCGGCCCCTGGCCCGGCCAGACGGCGGGGAGAGGCCCCTTCGAGCCTCCCCGCCGGCGTCGGCCAAAAAACCATGAAGTGAGAGGACTTGTGGCCGAATGCTCCTTTTGCCGCCGGCGGGCCTGGTGTACAATCAACCAGGAGCCGGCCCCGGGAGGAGACTTCTTCCGGGGGCCGGAGCGGTGAGCGGTCGCGCCTTGAGTCAAGGAGGTGGCCCGGTGAGAAGATGGCTCTTTGTCGGCGGCGCCTGCGCCCTGGCGATCGGCTTGCTCTGTGGCTCCGGCCTGGCTCAGAGCCCCGAGAGCGCGCCCGCCGACCCTCCGGGCGGCGGCTACGCCGGCGGCCCCTCGGCCCAGGAGGCCGAGAGGACCAAGGCCTACCACTGGGCCTGGAAGAAGTTCGGGGACGAGACGGCCGAGCTGAGGGAACAGCTCTGGCTCAAGCGCCACCAGATGGCCGCCCTGCTGGCCAATCCGGAGACGAAGCAGGAGGAGCTCCTGGCCAAGCAGCAGGAGATCCTGGATCTGCAGGGCGACTACCAGCGCCGGAGCCTGCGCTTTCTCTGGGAACTGAACCGGCGCTTTCCCGGCCTGGCCCAGGACCCTTACGGCGGCTGTTACGGTCCGGCCATGGGCCTTGAATCAGGACCAGGCCCCGGCCTGGCGCCGCCGCCCCAGGCGCCGGGCTTCGGCTACGGCGGGGGTTACAGGCCCGGTTACGGCGGCTCCGGACCCGAGGGCTACGGCCCGGGAGCCTTGGCCCCGGGCTACGGTTGCGGCCCGGGCTACGGCTACGGTCAGGGTTATGGCCAGGGTTACGGCGGCGGCCCGGGCCGGGGTTACGGCCAGAGTTACGGCCGCGGTCCGGGCTGGGGCTACGGCCAGGGCTTCGGCGGCGGGCCCGGCTGGGGCTTCGGGCCGCCTCCCGAATACGGCTCGGGCCAGGGCAAGGGTGGGAACTAGGCCCTCGGCCGGCCCTCCGGCCGTCCCGAGGCGCCGCCGGTTCCCGGTTATGCCCCCGCGTGAGTGGATGTCATGCCCCGTCGTCTGACGCTCCTGACGGTCGGTCTGGTCTCGCTGGTCCTGCTGGGCTTGCTGACCTTTCTGACCCTGCACCGGCTGGACAAGAACCGGGTTCTCTGGCAGGAGTCCCTGTCCCGCCAGGGCGCGTTCATCCTGGCCTCCTTCGAGGCGGCCAGCCGGGCCGGCATGCGGATGATGCACCAGAGGAGGCCGCCCGGCGAGGAGCGGCTCCAGTACATGGCCGAGGAGGTCGGTCGATTCGGGCTGGTCGAGGAATTTTTCCTGTTGGATGAGAGCGGTCGGATAGTGGTCGACTCCGATCCCGCGCTGGTGGGCACGATAAGGGACGACGCGGCCGATCTGTGGAGCAAGGCCGGGCCGGTCTTTGCCGGATTCACCGACCGGGGCTTCGTCGTCGCCCGCCTCTTCAGGCCGGCCGGGGTCTTCGGCCGCCGCCCGCCGCCCTGGTTTAGGCCCGAACTCCAGGAGATCGGGCCGCGGCTGGGCGTGGTCCGCCTCCCCCTGGCCGAGTACCAGGCTTCCCGGCGGGCCGAGGTCCGCCAGGCCGTCGGCCTGGGCGCGGCCATCTTCATCGGCGGGCTGGGGCTCATCATCGCCCTCCTCTTTACCCACGACCGCCGGCTGCTCACCCGGCTGCGACTGACCACCGGCCATCTGGTCGACCAGATGCCGGCCGGACTGCTCTCGGCCGACGAGAAGGGCCGGCTGGTCACGGCCAACCTGACCGCGCGGCGGTTCTGCCGCCTCAACCCAGGCGAGGAGGTCAGGGGCGGCCTGGAGGAGGTGCTCGGGCCCGAGGTTCGGGCCAGGCTGATGGCCCTCAAGCCCGAGGAGAGCCTGACCGAGCTGGAGACCGAGCTGACCTCTGGAGGGGAGATGATTCCGGTCGACCTCACGGCCGTCCGGCTCAGGCCCACGCCCGAGGATCCCACGGCCTTCATCCTGCTTCTCCGGGACCTGCGCCAGGTCAGGGAGCTGGAGGAGCGGCTCAAGCGCTCGGAGCGGCTGGCCGCCCTGGGCCGCCTCTCGGCCGGGGTGGCCCACGAGATCCGCAATCCCCTGAGCTCCATCAGGGGGCTGGCCCAGTACCTCAGGGATCGCCTGCCCAGGGATTCGGAGGAGGCCGGCTACGCCGAAGTGATGATCGGCGAGGCCGACCGCCTCAACCGGGTGGTCAGCGATCTGCTGGCCTACGCCCGGCCCCGGCCGCCCCAGGCCAGGCCGGCCGACCTGAACCGCCTGGCCGAGCGGGTGGTCGAGCTGACGGCCGAGCGGGCCGCCGCGGCCGGCGGGGCGGTGGCCCTGGACCTGGATAGTTCCCTGGGCCCGGTGCTCATGGACGAGGATCAGATGACCCAGGTCATCCTCAACCTCATCCTCAACGCCCTGGAGGCCGGGGCCAAGAAGGTCGAGGTCAAGACCTGGCCGCGCAACGGCGAGGTCGTGCTGCGGGTGGCCGACGACGGGCCGGGCGTGGCCGAGGAGAGCCGCGAGCGGATCTTCGACCCCTTCTTCACCACCAAGGCCAAGGGTTCGGGCCTGGGCCTGTCGCTGAGCCTGCGCATCGTCGAGGAGCACGGCGGCCGGCTGGCCCTCAAGGACAGCCAGCGGGGCGCCCTCTTCGAAGTGGTTCTGCCTCTGGCCCCCGGGGAGAAAAAGTAGTGGCCGCTCGATCCAGAATTCTGATCGTCGACGACGAACCGGCCCACCGGCTCATGGTCGGCCTCCACCTCAAGAAGGCGGGCTACGAGGCCCTCGAGTCCGGCGACGGCCAGGCCGCCCTGGACCTGGCCGCCCGCGAGCCGCTGGACCTGGTCCTCCTGGACGTGCGCATGCCGGTCCTGGACGGCCCGGAGACGCTGAAGCGGCTCAAACAGGACTACCCCGAGCTGACGGTCATCATGATGACGGCCTACGGCTCCATCGAGAGCGCGGTCGAGGCCCTCAAGCTGGGCGCCTGGGACTACCTGACCAAGCCCCTGGACGCCGACGAGCTGGTCATCAAGGTCGGCCAGGTCCTGGCCGTCAGGAAGCTTACTGAGGAGAACCGGTCACAGCAGGAGAGGCTCAAGGAGCGCTTCGACTTTAAGAGCCTGGTCGGCCGGAGCCCGGCCATGCTCAGCCTGATGGAGGACCTCCGCCTCATCGCCCCTTCCGAGGCCACGGTCCTGATCCTGGGCGAGTCGGGCACGGGCAAGGAGGTGGTGGCCAACATCATCCACCACAGCTCGCCCCGCCGCCGCGGGCCCTTTATCAAGGTCAACTGCGCCGCCCTGCCCGAGAACCTGCTAGAGGCCGAGCTCTTCGGCCACGAGAAGGGGGCCTTCACCGGGGCCAGCAAGGCCCGGCGCGGCCGCTTCCTCTCGGCCCACGGGGGCAGCATCTTCCTGGACGAAATCGGGGCCATGGACCCGGCCACCCAGGCCAAGCTGCTCCGGGTCCTGGAGCAGAAGGAGATCGAGCCCTTAGGCTCGGACAACGGCATCCAGATCGACGTCCGGGTCATGGCCGCGACCAACGCCGACCTGCCCCAGGACGTGGCCGCGGGGCGCTTCCGCGAGGACCTCTACTACCGCCTCAACGTCGTCGCCCTGACCCTGCCGCCGCTCCGGGAGAGGGTCGGCGACGTGCCCCTCCTGGCCGAGCACTTCCTCAAGCTGGCCAACGAGCGCAACAGCCGGTCGGTCAAGGGCTTCGAGGAGGGGGCCCTCCGGCTCCTGGCCAGCTACGACTGGCCGGGCAACGTGCGCCAGCTGGCCAACGTGGTCGAACGGGCCGTGGTCCTCTGTCCGGACGAAACCATCGGCCCGGACAGCCTGCCGGCCGAGATCAGGGGCCAGGCCGGCCCCAGCGGCGGCTTCTTTAGGCCCGGCCTCTCCCTCAAGGAGGCCGAGCAGTCCTTGATCGCCTGGACCCTGGCCCAGAACCAGGGCAACCGGACCCGCTCGGCCGATGAGCTGGGCATCACCAGGAAGACTCTCCAGAACAAGATCAAGGAGTACGGGCTGGAGAGGGTCGGCCAGTAGGTTCAAGATCCGGGCGGCGGCCCTCAGGCCGGCCGGGGCTAGAGCCGGCCGCTGAGCCAGTACCAGGCGTAGCCGTAGTACTCGTAAAGGCTCATCTCGCTGTTGACCAGGCCGCTCAGCGAGGGCAGCCAGGGGAAGCCGGTCAGGCCGTCGGCGAGGGAGAAGTCGGTGGGTGCGGCTATGGGTATTAGCCCAAGTTTATTGAAGATGGCCACGGCCCGGACCATGTGCCGGGCCGAGGTGACCAGAACAAAGGGGCCGGGTGGCAGTATTTTCTTGGTTTCAACCGCGTTTTCATAGGTGTCCCGCGAGAGCGACTCGACCGTTATTTTATCCGGGTTAACGCCCAGTATTTTTGCGGTCTCAGCCATCAGCACCGCGGCCGGGGTCTCCCCCTCGAGCCAGGTCCCCGAGGACATGATCAGCCGGGCCTGGGGCCGCTGCCGCCAGAGCCTGATCCCCTCCAGGGTGCGCTTCATGGTGGCCTGGCCCAGCCGGGCGAAAGCGGGCTGGTTGGGCTGGTCGTTGATCCCCGCGGCCAGAACGACGACGGCGGCCAGGTCCCCGGGCAGCGAGGCCGGATCAAGGACCGGGTAGCGGCTCTCCAGGGGGTGGGAGAGCCAGGCCGAGGTGGCCGGGAGGGAGAGCAGGACGAGCAGGCCCGTGCCGGCCGCGGTCAGGCACCAGCCCAGGCGCCGGCGCTTGAGGCCCAGGAGCAGCCCCAGGACCAGCAGACCGCTGACCAGCCCCAGGGGCATGATCAGTATCCCGGCCAGCTTTTTCAGCCAGAAGAAGCTCACAGCCCGTGCTTGGCGTTGTGCCTGGCGATGCGGGCGGCCTTGAGGCGGGCCGCGCCGAAGAAGAGCCTCTGGCCCAGGTCCCAGGGCCGGCCGGTGTAGGCCCGGGCAAAGGCCAGGCCGTCGCGCCGGCCGAGCAGGCCCGAGGCGGCGCAGGTCAGCTCGGCGATGTCCTTGAGCCGGCCCCTCAAGCCCCACCGCGGCAGGGGTTTGAGGCGCTGGAGGTCGACCAGGTATAATATGGGCAATTGCTCATCATTATTCCAGAGGAAATGATGGAGATTCAGGTCCTGGTGGTAATAACCGGCCCCATGCAGCCGGGCGGCCAGGCCGGCCACCTGTCGGATCAGCTCCCGGCGGAGCGGAACCGGCGCCTGCTTTAAATGGGCATTGGCCCAATTATATAAAGAGGTCACCCCGTCCAGGGCCAGGGTCAGGCTGAAGGAGCGCTGGCCCTGGCCGCCCACGGCCACGGGGCTCAAGGTGTTGAGGCCCAACCGCTCCAGGAGAAGGCAGTTCCTGACCTCGGCCCAGGCCCCGGCCGAACGGGGCTCGACGGCCGCGCGGCGGGCTTCCTCCCCTTCGAGGCGCTGAATCCGCTTCAGGAAGACGGCCACGGCAGTCCCTCCCCGGGCCAGATCGAGGCGGCGGATGTCGCGCAGGTCCCTGTTTCGCTTGACCTCCTGGCCGAGCCGGCAGTCGAAGACCCCGGCCAGGCTGTCCAGCCCGGCCTCCCGGAGGGGGGCCTTCAGGTCGGGCCTGACCCAGACCCGGCCCTGGTCCAACTCGCGCCAGCCGGTCTCAAGCACGGCTCCTCCGCCCGGGCAGCCGCTCGTAGACCCGGGTCAGCTCGGCGGCCATCCGCTCGGGCCGGAGCCAGTCGGCCCGGGCCGAGGCGGCCCGCGAGACCTCGGCCGCCCGGCCGGGATCTTCCAGGGCGACCATGGCCTCGATCAGGCCCTCGACGTGGCGCGGGCCGTTGAGGACAAAGCCGCTGCGGCCGTGGTCGATCACCTCCGCCGCCCCGTTCTGAGGCGTGGTCGCCGCGGGCAGGCCCAGGATGAGGGCCTCCAGGACCACCCGGGAGCAGGGATCGAAGAAGGTGGGCAGGGCCAGCAGGTCGGCCCCGAGCATGGGCGAGACGGGGGAGGTGACGTCGTCCAGCCACCTGACCCGCCGGCTGACCTTCCGGCGGACCGCCTGGCGGAAAAAGGGGCCGCTCTGGTCCCGGCCGACGACCATCAGCCGCCAGGCGTCATGGCCCCTTTGCCCGGCCAGGCTGAGGGCCTCGATGACCAACTCCAGACCCTTGCGCTCGAAGTCGTGGCCGACAAAGAGCAGGACCCGGTCCCGGTCGCCCAGGCCCCACAGCCGCCGCTGCTCGGCCCGCCAGGCGGCCCTCTCCTCGGGCCGGGGCGGTTTCAGGTCCACGGCGTTGAAGACGACCTCCATTTTAACGGGCGAAAGCCCATAAAATGTTTTAAAAGTCTGGGCGCTTGCCCGGCTGACCGGGCAGACCAGGGCCTGGCCGGCCTGGATGAGCTGCCGCTCCAGGTTGAGGAGGGCCTGGCGCTTGGCGTTGAGGCGAAGGGCCAGGCGCCGACCGGCCCGGGCCAGGCCGGTGCGCGGCCGCTCGATGGAAGCCTGGAACAGGGCTGGCAGGCAGCCGGCCCGGGGCTGGTAGACGTCGCCCCCCAGGGCCGGGGTGATGGAGTGGACGACTTCGTAGTCGGCCCCCTGGATAAAGGCCCTGGCCCGCTCGGCGAAGCGGAGCAGGCCGCGGCGGCGGCTGACCGAGGGGCCGTCCAGGACGTGGAGCCAGTCGTGGCGGAGGGGGCTGCGGTTGGCCAGGACTTCCACCCGGTGGCCCAGGCCGGTCAGGGCCAGACCCATCTCCAGGAGGGAGCGTTCGGCGCCGCCGCGGCAAGGGTCGAAGTTCTCGCTGACCAGCAGAACCCGCACGGCTAGTCCCGGCGCCAGAGGAGAGCCTTCTCCACCGGCCCCACGTCCGGGGCGGGCTCCCTCCGCCGGGCCGGCCGGCCCGGCCCGCCGGGGTCCTGGCTCAGGCTCAGAACCAGGCCCCGGCCGTCGAGGGCCCGGGTCAGGCGGCGCTCCAGGTCAATCGGGGTCTCGGACCCGGCCCTGGCGGCCACTAAGAAGAAGTGAGCCCCGGCTGATCTGGCCAGAGGCAGGCGGCCCGTCGGCAGGAGGTGGCGGCGGAGACGGTGGGCAAGATCGGCTAACCGCGCGTCATCCATAGAACAGTCTCACCTTCCAGAGTTTAGGCCACTTGGCCGGTCGGGTCAATGAGCAGACCTGGGGCCGCCGCGTCGGGCCGCACCTGGAGAATTGACACCGCCCCGGCGAGCGTCTAATCTTAACCACCCCCATCTTTCGGTAAAAGGAGTTTGGAAATGGCGCTGGCGGACCGTCTCTCCCAGATCGCCCCCTCACCGACCCTGGCCATGAACGCCAAGGCCAAGGCCATGAAGGCCCAGGGCGTGGACGTGGTCAGCTTCACCGTGGGCGAGCCCGACTTCCTGACCCCCGAGCACATCTGCCGGGCGGCCATCGAGGCCATCAAGACCGGGGCCCACAAGTACACCCCGGCCGACGGCACGCCGGAGCTGAAGAAAGCGATCATCCGCAAGTTCGAGCGAGACGCCGGCCTGACTTACGCCCCCGACGAGATCGTGGTCACCTGCGGCGGCAAGCACGCCATTTTCGAGCTGGCCCTGGCCACCCTGAACCCGGGCGACGAGGTCATCATCCCCGCGCCCTACTGGGTCTCCTACCCGCCCATCGCCATCCTGGCCGGGGCCAAGCCGGTCATCCTGGAGACCACGGCCCGCAACGGCTTCAAGCTCGATCCGGACAGCCTGGCCGCGGCGGTCACCCCCCGGACCAGGGCGGTGATCATCAACAGCCCCTCAAACCCCACCGGGACCGTCTACACCAGGGCGGAGCTGGAGGCCCTGGCCGAGGTGGTCCTGGACAAGGGACTGCTGATCTGGAGCGACGAGATCTACGAGAAGCTGGTCTTCGACGGCAACGAGAGCTACTGTCTGGCCGCGCTCCGGCCGGAGCTCAAGGACCGGGTCGTGGTCCTGAACGGCGTCTCCAAGACCTACGCCATGACCGGCTGGCGGATCGGTTACATGGCCGGGCCCAAGGACATCGCCCGGGCCGTGTCCAAGATCCAGTCCCAGTCCACCTCGAACCCCTGCGCCGTGGCCCAGGCCGCGGCCGTGGCCGCCCTGGACGGGCCCGAGGAGGAGATTCTCCGGATGGTCGAGGCCTTTGACCGGCGCCGCCGGCTCTTCCTGGAGCTGCTGGACGGGATCGAGGTCGAGGTGGCCGAGCCTTTCGGCGCCTTCTACATCTTCCCCGACTTCTCGGCCTACCTCAAGGGCTCGATCAGGGACTCGACCGCCCTGGCCGAACACCTCCTCGAAAAGGCCCACGTCGGTACGGTGCCCGGCGAGGCCTTCGGCGCCGAGGGCTTCCTGCGCTTCTCTTACGCCACTTCGGAAGAGCGCATCCGGGAGGGCATGGCCAGGGTCAAGAAGGCCCTGGCCCAACTCGACTGAGGCCGGCCGCTCAGCGCCCCATGGAGCGTTTGGAGGCTTTGAGCGGATTGAGCTTGATCTCGTCGATTTGGATCTTTTCCTTGACGTGGGTGGCCAGATTGCACCGGCCCAGCCGCCACTTGGCGGCCGGATCCATGTAGGAGGAGCAGTAGAGCTCATCGTTGTACTCGACGATCCGCGCGCAGCCCTGGCACTGCTCAACCGCCTCGTGGCACGAGCCGCCGTTGTAGGAGCAGCCGCTCGGCTTCATGAAGCTGCACTCCTGGCCAGTCCTGACAGTGTTGCACTGCATGACCTGAACTCCCTTTCCCGCGGGCCCAGGCCCGCCCGATTACCTGCATCAAGAAGCTAGAAGAAGTTTTTAATAATCATCCGGCCCGAGCCTGTCAAGAGAAAACCGGTCGACTTCATCACTCTTGCCTGGTCAAAGAGGGGATGGTAGATAGAGAATCGACAAAGCCGATCCAAAGACAACAGCCCTGTAATCTGGTTGGAGGCGTGAAGTGGCCAAGACCAAGCCCCTGAGTTACACGCAGGTCAGAAAGACATTTGATCCGGATAAGCTCTGGTTCAAAACCACCGCCGACCTCAAGGCCGCCGGCCGGGCGGTCATGGGCCAGGAAAGGGCGGTCGACTCCCTGGCCTTCGGCATCGGCATGGAGGGCTCGGATTACAACGTCTACGTGGCCGGGCCCAGGGAGGCCGGCCGGGGCTACCTGACCCGGACCCTGATCGAGGCCCGGGCCAAGAAGGAGCCCCCGCCGCCCGACTGGGTATACGTCCACAACTTCAAGGACCCCGATCGGCCGCGGGCCCTGCAGCTCAACCAGGGCCAGGCCGTCCAGTTCAAGCGCGACATGGCCGAGCTGATCGAGGAGGTCAAGAACGAGATCCCCGAGATATTCGAGTCCGAGGACTACTCCAACCGCCGCGACGAGCTGATCAAACGCTTCCAGGGCGAGCGGGGCAAGGTGCTCCAGGAGCTGGACGAGACGGTCAGGGGCCAGGGCTTCCTGCTGAATATGAGCCAGGTGGGCATGGTCATCATGCCGGCCAAGGAGGATAAGCCCCTGGAGGAGACGGACCTGGCCCAGATGAGCGACGAGGAGAAGCAGGCCCTCCGGGACAAGTCCAACCAGCTCCAGACCGACATGGGCCAGGCCGTCCGGCGCATCCGCAAGATGGAGAAGGAGCTCAAGGTCCAGCTCAAGGACCTGGACCGGCGGGTCGCCCTCTACGCCGTGGGCCACCTCATCGATGAGCTCCAGGAGAAGTACGGCCAGCAGAAGACGGTCCTGCAGTATCTCAAGGACGTCAAGGACGACATCATCCGCAACATCGACGACTTCAAGCAGCGGCCGGGCCAGCAGCAGGGCCCGTTCCCCATGGCCGCCCAGCAGGAGCCCAACCTGGCCCGCTACGAGGTCAACGTCCTGGTCAACAACTCCGAGCTCCAGGGCGCCCCGGTGATCGTGGCCAGCAACCCCTCCTACACCAACCTCTTCGGCTCCATGGAGCGCAAGGCCCAGTTCGGGGCCCTGTTCACCGACTTCACCATGATCCGGCCCGGGGCGCTCCACCAGGCCAACGGCGGCTACCTGATCATCCGGGTCCTGGACCTGCTCAAGTGGTGGCTCTCCTACGAGGCCCTCAAGCGGGGGCTCCAGCACAAAGAGATCCGCATCGAGGATCCCTCGGAGATGCTGGGCTTCATCATGACCGCGGGCATGAAGCCCGAGCCGATCCCGATGCAGGTCAAGGTCATCCTCATCGGCGATCCGATGTACTACCACCTCCTCTACGCCTACGACGACGCCTTCGCCAAGCTGTTCAAGGTCAAGGCCCACCTGGGCGAGGAGACCGACCGCAAGATGGGTCCCATCCGCGAGTTCGTCGCCTTTGTCAAGGGCGTGGTCGAGGAGAACAAGCTGCGCCCCCTGGACAGGAGCGGCGTGGCCCGCCTGATCGACCGGGCGGCCAAGCTGGCCGGCCACCAGGAAAAGCTGACCCTCAGGCTGGCCGAGGTGGCCGACCTGATCCGCGAGGCCAACTACTGGGCCGGTCAGAAGGGCGCCGAGACCATCAGCGCCGAGCACGTCCACGAGGCCGTCAACGCCAAGAACCGGCGCTGCAATCTCTACGAGGAGAAGCTCCAGGAGGTCATCCTCAAGGACGTCATCCACGTCCAGACCAAGGGCGAGGCCGTCGGCCAGGTCAACGGGCTGTCGGTCTACCTCCTGGGCGACTACGCCTTCGGGCGGCCGTCAAGGATCACGGCCAACGTCAGCCTGGGCAAGGGCGGGACCGTCTCCATCGACCGCGAGTCCAAGATGAGCGGCTCGATCCACACCAAGGGCGTGCTCATCCTGGAGGGCTACCTGAGGGGCATGTACGCCCGGGAGACGCCCCTGAGCCTGACCGCGACCCTCTGCTTCGAGCAGAGCTACGGCATGGTCGACGGCGACTCGGCCTCCGGGGCCGAGCTCTACGCCATCCTCTCGGCCCTGGCCGATCTGCCCATCAGGCAGGGGATCGCCTGCACCGGGGCCATCAGCCAGAAGGGCGAGCTCCAGGCCATCGGCGGGGTCAACCACAAGATCGAGGGCCACTTCGACGTCTGCCAGGCTCGGGGCCTGACCGGCGACCAGGGCGTGGTCATCCCCAAGTCCAACGTCCGCGATCTGATGGTCCGACCCGATATCGTCGAGGCGGTCAAGGCGGGCAAGTTCCACATCTGGGGCGTGGACCACGTGGACAAGGCCATCGAGATCCTGACCGGACTGCCGGCCGGCCAGCGGCGCAAGGACGGTGCCTTCCCGCCCAACAGCGTCCACGGCCGGGTGGAGGCGCGGCTGAAGGCCATGGCCGAGAAGGCCAAGGCTCTGGCCGAGGAGGGCAAGAAGGGCTCCGGAGAAGAGCCCTCCTGCGCCGTCTGCGGCCAGTAGAGACCGGCCCAGCAGCGGCCGGCCAGGGGAGGCGGCCTCGGCCGCCTATCCGGCCGGGCTGATCCGTCCGGCTCCGATCAGCCGGTCCATCCCGTCGTCGGACCGCGTGGGGAGCAGTGGAGCAGCCCCGCCTCATCAAAAGGGCTCTGACTCGGCCGACGACCCTGGCCCTGGTCCTGCTCTTCGGCTGGGCCCTGGTCCTGGGCGTCTGCCTCTGGCGGCTGCCCGACTACGTACCCGGCGTCAGACAGACCAGACACGACCACAGTTCGCCGCTTCTGGCCGGGGCCAACTGGCTGGGCCAGAGCTTCCTGTCCGACCAGCCCGACCTGGCCCAGGTCAAGTTCCTCATGGGCGCCTACCGGGTCAGAAGGCCCTGGCCGCTTCGCTTCCAGCTCTTCCGCCTGCCGGGCCGGCCGCCGGACGGGGCCGGGCTGGATCTGGGGCGGGCCAGGCTGATTCACGAGGAGGTCTTTGACTCCTGCCTGAACAACCGGATGAAGGCCTTCACCTTCCCGCCCCAGCCGGACTCGGCCGGAGTCTACTACCTGGCTAGGCTCGGCCCGGCCCGGCCCGGCCAGAGGACGCCGATCCTCGTCTGGCTCTACTCGGCCTCCCCGCCGGAGTGCCGGCTCTGGCTCTCCGGCCGGCCGGTCCAGGACTCGGCCGCTTTCAGCGTCCACCACCTCTCCAGCCAGTCTAAGCTGGCCCGCCTTCTGGCCCGGCTGGACCGGTCGCGGCCCTCCTGGCTGACGCTTCCGGCCGCCACCGCCCTGGCCTGTTTTGTCTGGCTGGCCGTTCTCTTTCTGGTTCGCCCGGCGGGCTGGCCGGGCCTGGCCGCCTGGCTGGCCCCGCCTCTCCTGGGCCTGCTGGCCTGGGGGATCTGGCTGGGCGCGGCCGAGCCCCGGGGCCTCTGGGCCGAGTATCGGGTCAGGAGCCGTCAGAGGATCACTTTTCACGAGGCCGAGCAGAACTTCGCCCGGGGCCTGCCCGGCCGGCGCTTCGAGCTGGACCTTCATCTGGACGCTCCGGACATCGGCGAGCTGGAGCTGGGCGGCCGGGACTTTTTCCTGACCTGGTCCGGCCGGCTGCTGGTGCCCGGGCCGGGCCGGTACGTCTTTGAACTGGAAAGCGGGGCTCCGGCCCGGCTCAGCCTGGCCGGCCGGGAGGTGGTCGCCGTGGAGCCGGCCGCCGGTCAGGTGGTCAAGGCCCGGGGGCAGACAACCCTTGAAGCCGGCCCGGTGGACCTGGCCATCTCTTACTCTCACTCCGGCGGCCGGGTCTTCTTCAGGGTCCGCTGGGGCCGGGCCGGCGAGAGGCTGGCCCGGCTGGAGGGGGTGGACCTGCTCCGTCCCGGCCAGGGGCTGGCCGCCGGAGACGGCCTGGCCCGGCGGCTCGGCCCGGCCCTGCTCTACGCCTCTCTCGGGCCGGGCCTCTTTTTGCTGGGCCGCCGCTTGTGGCGTCAGGTTCTCCGGGGACTGAACCGGCCCGAAGTCCACCTGACCCTGCTCCTGGGCCTGATCGCTCTGCTGGCCCGGCTCATCTACCTCTTCCAGGCCGAGAACGCCTACTTCGGCCTGGAGGGCGGCTTCTATGACCTGGCCTGGGACCAGGAGGCCTATCTCTTCCGCTCCCACGGCCTGCTCAAGGGCGTCTGGCCCGGCCACCATCACGCGCCCTTCACTTACGGGCCGGCCGTCTCCTTCGCCCTGGCCGGGCTTCAGGCCCTCCTGGGCCGCGACGTCCTCATCCTCCGCCTGGCCTCGACCTGCCTGGGCCTGCTGACCATCTTCGTCACCGCGGCCACGGCCAGACGGCTCTGGGGCCTGGGCGCCGGGGTGGCCGCCGGGGCCCTGATGGCCTGGTCGGGCGTCAATCTGGTCCACGAGGCCGCGCCCCTCATCGCCGGCTGGCTGACTCTCCTGCTCATCAGCGGCGTCTATTTCGCCCAGCTCACCCAAGAGGATTCAGGCTATCTGCCCTGGCTCCGGGCCGGTCTGGCCTTCGGCCTGGCCACCCTGTTCCGGGGCAACGTCGTTCTGGTTCTCCCCTGGCTGGGCCTGGGGCTGCTGCTCTCCCTGAAGCTTCATCGCCGCCTTAACTGGGCCGGACTGAGTCGATGGGGCCTCCTGTTCGCCGCGGCCGGCCTGACCATCGGCCTGGCCGTGGCCTTCAACCAGGGGCTCTACGGGAACCATGTTTCCAACAAGACCCTGGCCCCCACCGGCGGCGGCCCCAACAACCTCTGGATGGGCAACAGCCCCGGCGCCGACGGTCTGCTGGGCGTCAGTCCAGAATACCTGGCCGAAGTCGAGCGCAAGCTGGCGGCTCACCAGACCACCTATCTCGGGGAGGTGGCCGGCTTTATCCGGGGCCAGCCGGGCCGCTTCCTCAAGCTGACCCTGAGCAAGCTGTGGCGCTTTTTCAACGGCTGGGAGGTGGCCAACAACGTTGACTACTACGTCCTGCGCGACGGGGCCCCGATCCTGGGCTGGGGCATGTTCAATTCGGCCGTCCTGCTGCCCCTCGGCCTGGCCGGCCTGGTCCTCGGCCTGGGGCAGTGGCGGCGCCTATTGCCTCTCCTGGCGGTCACGGCCGGCTACGTCCTGGCCGTGGTCGCCTTCTTCGTCCTGGCCCGCTTCCGTCTGCCCCTTTACCCGGTCCTGGCCGTCCTGGCCGGCTTCGGTCTCAGCCGTCTCCGGGCCGGGCTCAGGCCGGCCCTGGCCTTCGCCGGCCTGTTCCTGGTTTTCTACCTGGCCGTGAACTGGGATCAGGTCTGGCTGGCCGATCCGGAGTGGACTTCGCCCTTCTGGCAGTACTGGGCCTTCAGGTACGCCCACTTCCCCTGAGGCGTCGCTCCGGGGACGGCTCTGACCGACCGGGGCGCCCAGCCTCTTTGAGGTTGATCCCGCCCCGGGCGCCGCCCCCGGGCCGAAGGGCTTGACAGCCCGGCGGCCCGATGGTAGCGGTACAGCCCTGATCCGGCCTCCGCCCGGCCGGCCGGCCGGCCGGGGGGCGAGTAACCCGGGACTCAAGGCCGATCTTGTTTTTCAATCAGCCCGTCGCTTGGCCAAGGGAGTAGAGACATGAGTTCGCGCATTCTGAACTTCAACCCCGGTCCGGCCGCCCTGCCCCTCAAGGTCCTCGAGCAGGTCCAGGCCGAACTCCTGGACTTCCAGGGCAGCGGCATGTCCATCCTGGAGATCAGCCACCGCTCCAAGCAGTTCGACGAGGTCCTCGCTCAGGCCCAGGAGAGGCTCAGACGGCTGCTCGGGTTCGGCCAGGATTACTCGATCCTGTTCATGCAGGGCGGGGCTTCGCTCCAGTTCGCCCTGGTGCCCATGAACCTGGCCGTCGGCGGCCGGCCGGCCTACGTGGACACCGGCACCTGGTCGACCAAGGCCATCAAGGAGGCCGAGATCCTGGGGCTCAAGCCCCTGGTGGTCGCCTCTTCGGCCGACCGGGAGTTCACTTACGTCCCTAAAGGTTTCAGCGTGCCCGACGACGCGGCCTACCTGCACGTCACCTCCAACAACACCATCCGGGGCACCCAGTTCACCTCCTTCCCCAGGTGCGCTCCGCCCCTGATCGGGGACATGTCCTCGGACATCCTCTCCAAGCCCCTGGACGTCTCGCCCTTCGGCCTGATCTACGCCGGGGCCCAGAAGAATCTGGGTCCCTCCGGGGTGACCCTGGTCCTGATCAGGCGGGACATGCTCGATAGGACGCCCAAGAGCCTGCCGACCATGCTCCGCTACACCACCCACGCCGAGAAGAACTCCCTGTTCAACACGCCCTCGACCATGGGCATCTACATCGTCGGCCTGGTCCTCAAGTGGCTGGAAGAGGACATGGGCGGCCTGGAGAAGATGGCCGCCCTCAACGCCGAGAAGGCCGGGAAGCTTTACGGCTTCATGGATCAGAGCGGCGGCTTCTACCGGCCCACGGCCGAGCCGGGCTCGCGCTCCCAGATGAACGTCACCTTCCGCCTGGCCGAGGAGGGCCTGGAGGCCAGGTTCCTGGCCGAGGCGCTGGCGGCCGGCCTGGGCGGCCTGAAGGGGCACCGCTCGGTGGGCGGCTTAAGGGCCTCTATCTACAACGCCGTCAGCCTTGAGGCCGTGGCCGCCCTGGTCGACTTCATGGCCGACTTCATGAAGCGCAACGGCTGAGCCGGGGAGGAAGCGATGAAGGTACTGGTCGCCGACGCCATGTCCCAGGTCGGCGTTGAAGTGCTCCAGGCGGCCGGCCTGGAGGTGGAGGTCAGGACCGGCCTCAAGCCCGAGGAGCTCAAGGCCGTCATCGGCGACTACGAGGGCCTGATCGTCCGCTCGGCCACCAAGGTCACGGCCGATCTCCTGGCCGCGGCCGGCCGGCTCAAGGTCGTGGCCCGGGCCGGGACCGGGGTGGACAACATCGACATCCCCGCGGCCACGGCCAAGGGGGTGGTGGTCATGAACACCCCCGGCCAGAACTCCAACGCCGCGGCCGAGCTGACCATCGGCCTCATCCTCAGCCTGAGCCGCAACATCCCCCAGGGCACGGCCAGCCTCAAGGCCTGCCAGTGGGAGAAGAAGGCCCTCATGGGCCGCGAGGTCCGGGGCAAGACCCTGGGCCTGATCGGCATCGGCAACATCGGCTCCATCGTCGCCGAGCTGGCCCAGGGCCTCAAGATGAAGGTCGTCGCCTACGACCCCTTTGTCAGCCGGGAGAAGGCCGGGGAGATGGGCCTGGAGCTGATCGACGAGCTGGACGAGCTCCTGGGCCGGGCCGACTATCTGAGCCTCCACGTGCCCAAGACGGCCCAGACGGCGATGATGATCAACGCCGAGCGGATCGGGAAGATGAAGGACGGGGCCTTCCTCATTTGCGCCGCCAGAGGCGGCCTGGTCGACGAGGACGCCCTGGGTCAGGCCCTGGTCACGGGCAAGCTGGCCGGCGCGGCCCTGGACGTCTTCGCCACCGAGCCGCCGGGCGCCTGCCCCCTGCTGGAGTGCCGCAACTTCATCTGCACGCCCCACCTGGGCGCCTCGACCCAGGAGGCCCAGGTCAACGTCGCCCGGGCCGCGGCCGAGCAGGTGCGCGACTATCTCCTCAAGGGCCGGGCCCGCTTCGCCCTCAATCAGCCCCGGGGCGGCTGAGGGCCGGACCCGATCGCCTGGCCCCGGTCCGGCTAGACCGTTTCCTCCAGGGCCTGGGCCAGCATCTTCTCGGCCACGGCCTCGGGCTGGACGCGGTAGCTGCCCTCGGCCACGGCCCGGCTGATCTCGGCCACTTTTTCGGACCGGACCTCCGGGGCGGCGGCGACGGCCTCCTGAGCCAGCCGCATCTCCCGGGCGGCCTGGGAGAGGGAGACGGTCGCCTCGGGCTGGGCCGGGCTGGCGGCCGGAGCCGGGGCGGCGGACCGCTCCCCGGGCCCCCTCGACGGAGAGGCCTCGGCCGCCGGGGCGCCGTTGGCCGCCACCTGATCGAGCTTGACCATCATCACCGCCTCAGACGATCTCGTCCAGGCTGCCGCTCATGGACAGGCCTCGGGAGATGGCGTTCATGGTGCCCATCTGGCCCAGGGAGTTGTAAAACCCGGCGCTGAGACCGACGCCCTGGGATTCATCCTTGGGCTGGATGATGCTCGACTCGGCCAACTGGCCGATGGCCATGGCCTGGGCCTCGGACTTGGTCATGGGCTCGTCGCTGAGGCCCGAGCTCAGGGGGGTGCCCAGGCCGGAGCTCTGGCTCTGGGTCTGGGCTCCCAGCATGTTCATCTGGGTGTTGAGGCCGGACAATCCGCCGACGGTCATGGGCATGACAACCTCCTCTTTGGCCGGGCCGTGAAGCCGCGGCCGGGTGCTGCCGGGGGAGACTCCTCAGCCGGTCCAGGACCGGCCCAAAAGCCCCTGGCAATCGATGCGTTGGCTGCCCATCCGTGGCGTGTCAATCAGGCCCGGCATCCGGCCGGGCGCTGGTCGCGGCGGCTCAGGGGCCGCCCGGGGAGGCCGGTTGGGGGCCCGACTGGAGGAGCCGGGCCGGGCTCAAAAGCCTCCTCAAGCTCCTTATCGGCCGCGGCCGGAAATTCTTTAGGCTTTTTTTAGCGGTCCAGAGAAATATTTTCCGGCCGGACGGGCGGCTGGAGACTGAGGGCTAGGTGTAATTGCTAAAGAGGTTGTTCACCTGCCTCCAGGGGTCGAGGTCAGTGATGGCCGGGGGCCATGTCTTCTCTCTCTCCCACGGTTATAAAAGACCGAGGGGAAAAGGCCTGGGGCAAGGGAGGGCTGCTTGGTGATAACTCATTAAGATAAATGAGGAAAGGCCCCTCACCCTCGCCCTCTCCCCGCCGAGCGGGGCGAGGGGAAAAGAGGTCAGCCTCTCCCGGCCAGCGGGGCGTGGAAAAGAGACCGGCCCCCAACCCGGTGGCGGGGAGATGGGCCTTGAGGTGGCCCGGCCATCCTGGCCGTGTTTTGGTTCTTGCCGTGGCTGGGGGGGGATTGAAAAGAGGCTGAACCTTGCTCGAGGCCGGACAGGTGCCCCAAGCCTTCAGGCTTGGGGAAAGGTTTGCCGCCTCGCCCCGATTGGCTGTATTGAGGTGTCACGGGCTTCCAGCCCGTGATTCTTATTCTTCGGCGACGAGATGGAAAAAATCACGGCCAGGCTGGCCGGGCCGCCTCACCTGGGGTCTGTCTTGGCCTTCGGCCTGGCGCCAGGGACGCGGCCCTGGTGCCACACTAGTGGTTGATTTTATGGTCACTTTTACACAGATAGTCCCTATCCCGCCTTGATGAGTCAAAGGTGCCTCAAGCCTTCAGGCTTGGGAGAAAAGAGCCTTCTTCCGGCCACGGGGCGAGAGTGAGCCAAGCAAAGGCCGGAGAGGGCCAGTTTGGGGTTCCGGCCCCTGGGCCGGAACAAGATCCCCCTCACCAGTGAACAACCTATTTGATGACTACAGCCTAGTTCGACTTGAGCAGCCCCTTGAGGGGCGACTTCTTGGACGGCTCGGTCTGCTCCTTCTTTTCCTCGGGCTGGGGGGCGGGCTGCCCCTGGGCCGCTCCGGACTGGCCGGCCTGGGCCTCCTTGGGGGCCTCCTGGTCGGTCTTCTTCTTGGGCGCCAGCGGAGACTGCTTGAGGATCTGGTCCAGGGGCGCGGCCGGCTTCTTCTGCGCCTCGGCCTGACCCTCCTGGCCTTCCTGCTTCTTCTTGGGGGCTAATTGCTGCTCCAGCATTTTGCCCGCGTCGCGCTGGAGCTTCTTCTGGGCGTATTCGGCCAGGACCTTCTCGTCCAGGCCGACCTTGAGGCTGCCCAGGGCGCCGCCCAGCTTGAGCGGGACGATGTAGTTGCCCTTGTCGTCCTTGGGGGTCAGGGAGAGTATCTTCTTGGCCAGGTCGCTCTTGACGTACTTGGGGTCCAGCCTCAGGTCTGCGCCCAGGTCGGTCTGGCCGTCCAGGCCGACCTTGCCGGCCATCTGCAGCGGCGAGCCGGGCCTGACCAGGGCCGTCTTGACGTCGACCAGGCCCTGGCGGACGTCGAATTCTCCGTTCCAGGAATCGAACTTGAAGTCGTCAAAGCCCTCGACGCCCAGGTACTTGCCCACGTCGGACAGGTGGGGGTTGCCCTTTAAGGAGCCGCCGGTCAGGTTGGTCTTGATCTTGGCCTCGAGGTTCTTCTTGAAGTTGGGCCAGGTCATGCCCGCCCCGTCGAACTTGGCCTCCAGGAAGCCGACCCCGGCGAACTTGCCCACCTGGCCGCTCAGGAGCGAATCGGCCACCGGCCCGACCTCGGCCTTGGCCAGGCTGAGCAGGCCCTGGTAGTCGTAGCCCTTCTTGTTGAGGTCCAGCCGCAGGTTGGCCGCCACCGTCCCCACCGGCCAGAGCCCTCCGGCAAAGCGCTTGATGGTCAGGACGTTGTCCTTGAATTCGTAAGTGGCCACGAAGTCCTTCATCTTCATGAACCTGTACTGGACCTGATCGATGTTCATCTGGCCCCTGGCCGAGAGGGGCACCCGGACCGGGTCGGGCTCGCCGGGCGGGGTTTTCGTTTCCTTAGTCTCCTTCTTCTCCCCCTTCTTCTCAGCCGGCTCCTTGGGCAGGAGCTGATCCAGGTTGGCCTTGTCGGCCTTGATGTTGACCACCAGGTCGGGTTTGGTGGTCAGGTTGGTCGCCTGGCCGGTCAGGTTGAAATTGGTTTCCTGGACCCGGCCTTTCAGGGCCAGGCTCTTGAGGTCCTGGCCGGCCAATTCCAGCCGGCCGGCCAGGCTGACCTCGCCGGGAAGCTGGGGCCCCGAGAGCTGCACCCCGATGAGCTCCATCTGGCCGTTCAGGTTGACGCTCTGGGGCTTACTCGGGTCGCCGCTGACCTTGAGCGAGCCGTCCAGGCGGCCGGCCATCTTGAGCGGCGGCGGCGTGGGGGAGAGCTGGGCCAGTTGGCCCAGGTCGGCCCAGAGGCGGGAGAGGGTCAGGTCCAGCCGGGTCTTGGAGAGGGCGCCCGCGGCGGCCAGCTTGAGCCCCGGCCCGGCCAGGTTGAAGCGGGCCAGCTGGAGCTGGTTCTTGGCCAGGCCGTAGTCGCCGGCCGCGTCCAGGCTCAGGTCCAGGGGCGGCAGGGCGGCCTGGCCGGGCACCTTCAGCCCCACGGTCTTGATCTGGCCCTCGAAGCCCAGCTTCTGGATCAGGTCGGCCGACTTGAGCTTGATCTTGGCCTCGACCTGGCCGCCGGGCGGGCTGACCTCCAGGGCGGCCAGGAGCGGCTTGAGCGAATCGAGGCTCTGCATGGGCAGGTCGATGGTCAGGTCCACGTCCTTGGCCGAGGCTTTTCCGGCAAGTTTGACCTGACTCTGGCCCAGCTTCAAATCCAGGGCGGCAATGTCGGCCCGGCCGGCCTTGGCGTCGGCGGTCAGATCGAAGTCGAGGCCCAGGTTGAGGTCCTTGAGCTGCTTCTTGGCCTCGGCCAGGGCCAGGCCCAGGCCCTCGAGGGAGAGGCTGCCCTTGACCGCGTATTTGTCCTGGCCCTTGAGATCGAGGTTGACCTGGGTGGAGAACTTGCCCCGTTCGATCTTGAACCCGGCCGGGGCCGGGGCCAGGGCGGCCAGGCTGGCCAGGTCCGGCGTCTTGACCTGGAGCTTGACCTGGCCGGTCAGGTTCTTGGGCGAGGGCTCCCCGGCGCTGGTCAGGTCGAATTCCAGGGACAGGTCCAGGTCCTTGAAGGACTTCTTGGTCCCGGGCAGGGCCGCGCTCAGGCCCTGGCCGGCCAGGTTGCCCTTGGCCGCCACCGGCTTCTGGTTCTTGAGCTGGAGGTCCACCGCCGCCGAGACGGTCCCGCCCTTGATCTGGACCCCGGCCTCGGCCGGGACCAGGCCGGCCAGGGGGGCCAGATCAAAGGGCTGGAGGGTCAGCTTGACCTGGCCGCTCAGGTCCTTGGGCGAGATCCGGCCCTCCAGGCCGATGGGGGCGCCGTTGGCCTTGAGGTCCAGGCTGAAGGGGAAGGGCTGGTCCAGGGAGATGTCCCTGGCCTTCAGGTTGATGGCCTCCAGCTTGAGCTTCCGGCCGGTCTTCTGGTCCAGGAACTCGACCCGGCCGTCCTGGAGGTTGACCCGGGAGACGGCCAGGCTGAGCTCCTCCTTCTTCTTCTCGGCCGGCCCGGCCGGAGGCTTGGCCTCCTTTTTCTCGGCCGGCTCGCCCCTGAAGCGCTCCTCCAGGTCGTGGAAGTTGAAGCGGCCCTGCTTGTCCTTGATGACGACGATGGTCGGCTTGACCAGGCTCAGCTCGCTGATCTTGAGCCGCATCGACAGCAGGGCCAGGAGGTCGTAGTTGAGGACCAGGGACTGGCAGGCGATGAAGGGCTCCCGGCTGAAGGCCGGGTCGTCCTTGAGGCTGAAGTCGTGGACGGCCAGGCCGCTGAAGAGGGAGAACTCCAGCCGGCCCAGGGAGACCTCCCGCTTCAGCTCGGCGGTCAGCCGGGGCTCGACCAGGGCCCTCAGCCTCTCCGGGGTGAAGTAGAACTTGGTGAAGGCGAACAGGCCGGCCGCCAGGACGACGATTACGGCCAGCACGATCAAGGGGATACGGAGCCATCTCATTTCCGTGTCTCCTTCTGGGGAGCCAATCATGTCGGGAATTGGACAAATAAACTATACACCCGCTTTTCTGATTCGTCACCCAGCCCCCGTCGGGGCCGTTTTAGCCCGACCCGGTCCCCGCCCTGGACCGGCGGTCTTTGACCGTGGGAAATCTCGGGGCGATCTTTGCGTTCCCGCCGCCTTGACAAGGCCGGAGGCCGTTCTTAGCTTGAAAAACGAGCGAAGCATCGCCCCGAGGAGCTCAGTGTGACCGAGAGCCAGGAGAACAGAGTTCTGGTCGAGGAAGAGAGCCAGCCGGATTCGGGCCAGAGCCAGGCCGCCCAGGCGGCCCCGCCGGAGGAGCCCGATCCCCAGGCGGTCATCGCCGCCCTCAACGATCAGGTGCTCAGGCTTCACGCCGAGTTGGAAAACTATCGCAAGCGGACCGAGCGCGAGATGGCCGGCTTCAGGAAGTACGCTCAGGAGTCCCTGGTCAGGGAGCTGCTGCCCCACCTGGACAACCTGGAGCGGGCCCTGGAGCACGGCCGCCAGGAGAATCCGGATGATCCCCTCCTGGCCGGGGTGGAGCTGACCCTCAAGGGGCTGGTGGACTCCCTGGCCAAGTTCGGGGTCAGCGTGGTCGAGGCCGTGGACCAGTCCTTCGACCCCAGCCTGCACGAAGCGATAATGCAGCAAGTCGACGCCGATAAGGAAGAAAACACCGTCTTGGCCGTAACTCAGAAAGGCTACCTGCTTCACGACCGGCTGGTCAGACCGGCCATGGTCATAGTCTCCAGGCGACCCGCCGCTGAGGAAGAGGTTGACGGCCCAGCGGAAGTTTAAGGAGGTTCGATAAATGTCCAAAGTCATTGGCATCGACCTGGGCACGACCAACTCCTGCGTGGCCGTGATGGAAGGTGGTGAGCCCAAGGTCATCGCCAACCAGGAAGGCTCCCGGACCACCCCCTCGATGGTCGCCTTCACCGATAAGGGCGAGCGGCTGGTCGGGCAGGTGGCCAAGCGCCAGGCCGTCACCAACCCGAGCAACACCATCTTCGCCGTCAAGAGGCTCATCGGCCGCAAGTACGACTCCAAGGAGGTCCGCCAGGACGTCGGCATCCTGCCCTACAAGATCGTCAAGGCCGCCAACGGCGACGCCCACGTCGAGGTCAGGGGCAGCGTCATGTCCCCGGCCGAGATCAGCTCCTTCATCCTGACCAAGATGAAGCAGACGGCCGAGGACTACCTGGGCGAGAAGGTCACCCAGGCGGTCATCACCGTGCCGGCCTACTTCAACGACTCCCAGCGCCAGGCGACCAAGGACGCCGGCAAGATCGCCGGCCTGGAGGTCCTGCGCATCATCAACGAGCCCACCGCGGCCTCCCTGGCCTACGGCCTGGACAAGAAGATCGACCAGAAGATCGCCGTCTTCGACCTGGGCGGCGGCACCTTCGACATCTCCATCCTGGAGATCGGCGAGGGCGTCTTCGAGGTCAAGGCCACCAACGGCGACACCCACCTGGGCGGCGAGGACTTCGACCTGCGGGTGGTCGACTGGCTGGCCGACGAGTTCAAGAAGGACCAGGGCATCGACATCCGCAGCGACAAGATGGCCCTCCAGCGCCTCAAGGAGGCGGCCGAAAAGGCCAAGATGGAGCTCTCCGGGGCCATGGAGACGGACATCAACCTGCCCTTCATCACCGCCGACGCCTCCGGGCCCAAGCACCTCAACATCAAGCTGACCCGGGCCAAGCTGGAGGCCCTGGTCGACGACCTGATCACCAAGGTCCAGGGCCCCTGCCGGACCGCCCTCAAGGACGCCGGCCTCACGCCCAAGGACATCGACGAGGTCATCCTGGTCGGGGGCATGACCCGCATGCCCAAGGTCCAGGAGACGGTCAAGGCCATCTTCGACCGGGAGCCCCACAAGGGCGTCAACCCCGACGAGGTCGTCGCCGTGGGGGCGGCCATCCAGGCCGGCGTGCTCAAGGGCGACGTCAAGGACGTCCTGCTCCTGGACGTCACCCCGCTCTCTCTGGGGATCGAGACCCTGGGCGGGGTCATGACCAAGCTGATCGAGAAGAACACGACCATCCCCACCCGCCGCTCCCAGATCTTCTCCACGGCCACCGACAGCCAGCCGGCCGTGTCCATCCACGTCCTGCAGGGCGAGCGGGAGATGGCCTCCAACAACAAAACCCTGGGCCGCTTCGACCTGGTCGGCATCCCGCCGGCGCCCAGGGGCGTGCCCCAGATCGAGGTCACCTTCGACATCGACGCCAACGGCATCGTCCACGTCTCGGCCAAGGACCTGGCCACCAGCAAGGAGCAGTCGATCAGGATCACGGCCTCCTCGGGCCTGTCCAAGGACGAGATCGAGAAGCTGGTCAAGGACGCCGAGTTCCACGCCGAGGAGGACAAGCGCAAGCGCGAGCTGGTCGAGGCCCGCAACCACGCCGACAGCATGGCCTACCAGGTGGAGAAGTCGATGAAGGAGGCCGGCGACAGCCTCGAGGCCGATCTCAAGTCCGACCTGGAGGCCAAGATCGCCAGCCTCAGGGAGGCGATCAACGGCGAGGACGCGGACGAGATCAAGCGCCAGACCGAGGAGTTGACCCAGGCCTCCCACAAGCTGGCCGAGGCCATGTACAAGCGGGCCGCCGACGCCAAGCAGGCGGCGGGCGGTCAGGCCGGCCCCCAGCCGGGCCAGGCCGCGGCCCAGGGCGGCTCTGACGAGGACGTGGTCGAGGCCGACTACGAGGAAGTCAAGGACAACTGATCACCAGGGCCCCGCGGGGCCCTGTCCGGATAGACCCCTCCGGCCTTCAGGCCGGAGGGGTTTTTACGTTTCCCGGGAAATGAAGCCGCCGCCGGGGCGGGCTCAGGGCGGCGCTTCCGGCGCAGCCTCCCGTTGACCCCTCGCCCCGGCTCCTGCTACGATGACTCTCAGTTTCACCCTGCCCAGTTCGAGGAGAACGAGACATGATCAAGATCAGGCGGGCGCTCCTGAGCGTCTCGGACAAGGAAGGCCTGGTTGAGCTGGCCAGGGAGCTGGCCGGGTTCGAGGTGGAGATAATCTCCACCGGCGGCACGGCCAAGGCTCTCAAGGAGGCCGGGATCGAGGTCGTCGACGTCAGCCAGGTGACCGGCTTCCCCGAGATGCTCGACGGCCGGGTCAAGACGCTCCATCCCAAGATCCACGGCGGCATCCTGGCCCGGCGGGACCTGGAGAGCCATCTGGCCCAGCTCGTCCGGGCCGGGATCAAGCCCGTCGACCTGGTGGCGGTCAACCTCTACCCCTTCCGGGAGACCGTGGCCGACCGGGCCTGCACCCTGGAGCGGGCCATCGAGAACATCGACATCGGCGGCCCCTGCCTCATCAGGGCCGCGGCCAAGAACTTTGCCGGGGTGGCCGTGGTGGTCGACCCGACCGACTACGGGCGGGTGATCAAGGAGATGAAGGCCAACGGCGGCCAGGTCAGCCGCCGGACCCGCTGGCTCCTGGCCAAGAAGGCCTTCATCGTCACCGGCAACTACGACAAGGCCATCTCCGAAAACCTGCCCCGCTGGGACGAGGAGGAGGGCTGCTGATGAAGGTTCTGGTCATCGGCGGCGGCGGCCGCGAGCACGCCATGGTCTGGAAGCTGGCCCAGTCACCCCGGGTCAAGGAGATCATCTGCGCCCCGGGCAACGGCGGCATCGGCCAGCAGGCCCGCCTGGCCCCGGTCAAGGCCAACGATTTGGACGGCCTGTGCGAGCTGGCCAGGAAGGAGTCGGTGGACCTGACCGTGGTCGGGCCCGAGGAGCCGCTCTGCCTGGGCCTGGTGGACCGCTTCACCGCCCTGGGCCTGAGGGTCTTCGGCCCGGGCCAGGCCGGGGCCGAGCTGGAGGGCTCCAAGGTCTGGGCCAAGGAGTTCATGGCCCGCCACGGCATCCCGACCGCCCCCTTCGCCGTCTTCGACGACCCGGACAAGGCCGGGCTTTACCTCAAGGTCCGGCCCGGCCCGGTGGTGGTCAAGGCCGACGGCCTGGCCGCGGGCAAGGGGGTCTTCGTCTGCGACGGCCTCGAGGAGGCCCTGGCCGCGGTGGATCAGATCATGGTCCAGCAGGCCTTCGGCCCGGCCGGGGCCAGGCTCATCATCGAGGACCGGCTCCGGGGCGAGGAGGCCTCCTTTATCGTCCTCACCGACGGCCAGCACGTCCTGCCCCTGCCCAGCACCCAGGACCACAAGGCCGCCCTTGACGGCGATCGGGGACCCAACACCGGGGGCATGGGCGCCTATTCGCCGGCCCCGGTGGTCGACGCGGTCATGCACCGGCGGATCATGGACCAGGTCATCCGGCCGGCCGTAGCCGGGCTGGCCAGCGAGGGCCGGCCTTACCGCGGCTTCCTTTACGCCGGGCTGATGATCACTCCCGAGGGCCCCCAGGTCCTGGAGTTCAACTGCCGCCTGGGCGACCCCGAGGCCCAGCCGATCCTGATCCGGCTCAAGAGCGACTTCCTGGACCTCATCGAGGCCGCGGCCGAGGGCCGGCTGGACCAGGTCGAGCCCCGCTGGGACGAGCGAGCCTCGGCCTGCGTGGTCATGGCCTCAGGCGGCTACCCCGGCGCCTACGAGAAGGACAAGCGGATCAAGGGCCTGGACAAGGCGGCCGGTCTGGAGGACGTGGTCGTCTTCCACGCCGGCACCAGGGCCGAGGGCAACAAGGTCTACACCGCCGGCGGCCGGGTCCTGGGCGTGACCGCCCTGGGCCGCGACATCGGCCGGGCCGTGGCCAGGGCCTACGAGGCCGTGGAGCAGATAAGCTGGGACGGAGTCCACTTCCGGCGGGACATCGGGGCCAGGGCGGTCAAGCGGCCCCGGGTGGGCCTGGTTCTGGGCTCGGACTCGGACTGGCCGACCATGCAGGCCTGCGCCGACAAGCTCAAGGACCTGGGCCTGGCCTGCGAGGTCCGGGTCATCTCGGCCCACCGCACCCCGGAGGAAGCGGCCGCCTTCGCCCGCTCGGCCAGGGTCCGCGGCCTCAAGGTCCTCATCGCCGCCGCCGGCGGCGCGGCCCACCTGGCCGGGAGCCTGGCCGCCCAAACCATTCTCCCGGTCATCGGCGTGCCCCTGACGGCCACCTCGACCGCCGGCCTGGACGCCCTCCTGGCCACGGTCCAGATGCCGCCCGGCGTGCCCGTGGCCACGGTGGCCCTGGACAAGTGGGGGGCGATCAACGCCGCGGTCCTGGCCGCCCAGATCTGCGCCCTGAGCGACGAGGACCTGGCCGCCCGCCTGGCCGAGGAGAAGGACAAGATGAAGGCCAAGGTCAAGGCCGGGGAGGAGAGGATCACCTCTTGAGCCGGGGCCTGGTCCGGCCGGCCGACCCCGAGTCCGTGGCCCTGGCCGTGGAGATCATGCTCCGGGGCGGGGTGATCGCCTTTGCCACCGAAACCCTCTACGGCCTGGGCGGCTCGGGCCTGAGCGAGGCGGCCGTGGCCCGGGTCTTCCGGATCAAGGGCCGGGGCCGGGAGAGACCCCTGCCCCTGATCGTGGCCGACCTGGAGGCGGCCGCGGCCGCGGCCGAACTGGACCCCTTGGGCCGCCGACTGGCCCGGCGCTTCTGGCCCGGCCCCCTGACCCTCATCCTCAAGGCCAGGCGGGCCTTTCCGGCCGGGGTGGCCCGGGAGGGCAAGATCGCCTTGCGGGTCAGCTCCCATCCCCTGGCCGGGGAGCTGGCCGGCCGCTTGGCCGCCCCCCTGATCGCCACCAGCGCCAACCTGACCGGCCAGCCGGCGCCCCTGGAGGCCGGGGCGGCCGCCCTGGCCCTGGCCCACGACCCCCCTGACCTGATCCTCGACGCCGGCCCCTCACCCGGCGGGGCCGGCTCGACCATTCTGGACCTGACCGTCCGGCCGCCGCTGATCGTCAGGCCGGGGGCCGTGGCCCCGGAGGAATTGAAGGACTGCCTGGGATAAAAAAAGGGGTGACCGGAGTCACCCCCTTCCGCCTGAACCTGGCAGGCGCCTGAAGACTGGACCGTCCGGCAGGAGACTCGGGCCTACTTAGGCCAGTAGGCGGCGAAGATCTCCTCCAGCCCTTGCGGCCGTTCCATGAAGGCGCCGCAGTTGGGGCAGACGACCCGCTGATCGTCCACGCCAGCCAGCCTGGTTTCCTTGGCTCCGCAGTTGGGACAACCGTAATCGTAGAGTGGCACCTTCAACCCCCTTGCCGGGGCTTGACCTCCGGGCCGCCGCTCACCCCAGCTCCAAGCCGCATTCCGACGGCCCTGCCCCATGAATGAGCAAGCTGCGTGCCACCAATCCGGCCGGATGGCGCCGGAAATTATCACTGTTTGTCAAGCTGTTATGAATGCGGAATCGCCGGGACAGGTCCGGATCGGGCCTGTATGGGGCATTTCGCCCCATCTAGTGGATTGTTTTGATCCATCAAGGCCTCTCGGGCAGCCCCAGGCAGCGGGCCGCCTGGTCGCGCTCCTCGTGGGCGGTCAGGTCGAAGTGGATCGGGGTGATCGAGATCAGGCCCTCGGCCAGGGCGGCCTGGTCGGAGAGGGGCTCGAAGGGCTGGCGGTAGATCTCCTCGTCCTGCCAGAAGTAGAGGTTGCCCCGGGGGTCGTGGCGCCCGATGAAGCGCTCCAGGGGCGGGGTTTTGGCCTGGCGGGTCAGGCGGCAGAGGCTCAGGGACAGGTCGGGCCGGGCCGGGATGTTGACGTTGAGGGCCAGGCCGGGCGGCAGGGGCCGGGCAGCCAGCC
>ENA-OSEO01000976-OSEO01000976.1-sediment-metagenome-genome-assembly--contig:-NODE-976-length-60494-cov-6.817584_pt1 | contig 60494 bp, 61 predicted proteins | sample MGYA00237883_ERZ534232 | MGnify/ENA metagenome assembly ERZ534232
GGAGTTCAGACGTGTGCTCTTCCGATCTCCTTGATGATCGTGGCCTTTCTCTTGATGACAGCCGCGTCGCTTCCCCTGGGAGGTCCACACTCCGAAGTGACGGCCAAGTGTCCATTTGAGAGGACTTTTTCAAGTCTGCTGAGTGTCTTTATTTCCATGGCGAAAACGATAGAAGATTGGATTCTGCCCCCGGGCGTCTGTTCCCATCAAGCCCGTCGGCTGACTGGAAATTTCATGGCAGTTCATCATAGTGAACTTGTTCCATGATCCCATGGGGGGTTACGTTACCATATTCCCGCGCATAGTCAAGAAAAAAATGGGAATAAATACATATAATAATAAAGTGTTATGTCATATTTGACACGATGGATATTCGTGTTGACAAATGGGGGACAGGAGAATATCCTTCAAAAGAAAATTCATTATGGTGAACAATGGTCACAGCGTATCAAGCCCCCTCCGTAACGAAGGCATTCCAGATCTTGAGGCTCATCTCCAAGGCGCGTTTCGGTTTGGGGATCACCGAAATTGCGAATCGTCTTGAAATGAGTAAAGGGACAGTCCATGGGATTGTCTCCGCCCTGGAGAACTCGGGCGCCATCATGAGGGCGACCACGACAAAAAGGTACACCCTGGGCGTCACCCTGTTTGAGTTCGGCAAACAGGCGTATTCCCAATTCGATCTCAAAGACCTGGCGCGACCTGTCATGGAGCGATTGATGGGAAGGATGTCGGAAACAGTCTACCTGGGCATTCTCAATAAGAATCACATCACCATCCTGGACATTGTTGAGTCGAGCCAGGATCACAAAATTACGTCCCCCAAGGGAACGATTATTCCCCTGTTTGCAGGAGCCACGGGAAAGGTCGTTTTGGCATCCATGGACCCGGACCAGGCCCTTCGAATCATTACCAGCGACGGACTCCCCAGGTTTACAGAGCATACGGTTACAAATCCGGAACTCTATCTGCAAGAGGTGGCCCATGCCCGAAGAGACGGATACGCCACGGATGATGAGGAATATATCTCCGGCGTGAGGGCCGTAGCTGCGCCCATCAAGGGATGGCGGCACCTGATATCCGCCCTCTGGGTTGTGGGGTTCAAGAGGAGCCTCGACGGAGAAAAAATGGCAGACTTGATAACCGCCACGAAGGCGGCGGCAGCAGAGATCAGTCGGCTGTGTTCTTTGGACCCCCAATTTACGTCAGGGCAAGGATATCCTGAGTCTGTCGCCTGAATGTCTCAGCAGCAATTCTCATTATGGAACGGACTCGGTGTCAAAATTCTGTGTGAGTGGCATGTTGCCACGACTTTTCGCGGCTCGGAAGCCGCTCCCACATGACAATTTTGCCAAAATGAGAATTGCTGCTGAGGACCGTCGCATGAGAGGGCCTGTTTCCCTACGACAGGAGTCTGCGGAGATAGCGCAGTTTGTTCCCGTAAGGGGGATAGGCGAGGGTGGGATTGAAGAGAGTGGTCTTTCGAAGGATCGAGCGGTGATGGCTGAATGTCTCAAATGTGAACCTGCCGTGGTAGTGGCCCATGCCGCTGTTCCCCACGCCCCCAAAGGGCAGGCGGGGGCTGGAGACGTGCATGATGGTGTCGTTGACGCACCCGCCCCCCGAGGAGGTGGCCGACAGGACCCGCTCCCTCAGTCCCCTGGATGCGGTAAAGAGATAAAGGGCCAGGGGCTTTTCTCCCCTGTTGATCTGGGAGACGACATCATCGATCCGGGTATAAGAGAGGATGGGCAGGAGGGGCCCGAAAATCTCTTCCTGCATAATAGGATCGTCTGGGGTGATCCCGTCGATGAGGGTCGGTTCCATGTAGCGGGTCTTGGGGTTGAGCCTTCCGCCGTGAACAATGGTCCCTGCCGAGTGCATGAGGCGCTGCAACCGGCGGAAATGCTCATCGGTGATGATGCGGGCAAGATCCGGGCTCTTCTCCGGGTCATAGCCGTAAAACCGCTGAATGCAGTGTCTCATGGACCTGATCAGTTTTTCCTTGACGTCCGTGTGGACAAAGAGGTGATCAGGGGCGATGCAGGTCTGGCCGGCGTTCAGGAATTTCCCGAAGCAGATGCGCTGGGCCGCAACCCGGATATCCGCATCCGGCGCCACAATGCACGGGCTCTTGCCTCCCAATTCCAGGGTGACCGGCGTCAGGTGCCTGGCGGCCTTCTCCATGACAATCTTTCCCAGAGGCGGGCTCCCGGTAAAAAAGATGAAATCGAATCGCTGATCCAGGATGGCCTGATTGACATCCCTTCCGCCGGTCATCACGCTGATGTAAGCGGGATCGAAGGTCTCTCCGATGAGTTCACGGAGGGTCTCGGACATATGCCTGGAATAGTGGGCCGGTTTGAGCATCACGCAGTTGCCGGCCGAAACGGCGCCTACCAGGGGGAGAAGGGCAAGCTGAAGGGGATAGTTCCAGGGCGACATGATCAGGGCCACGCCATAGGGCTGAGGGTAGATCCGGCTGGTGGAATAGAAATTGAGCATGTCTGTGACGACCTTTCGGGGTTTGGCCCATTTCCTGACCCTGGCCCTGTGCAGGTCGATCTCCTTGCAAACCATCCCTATCTCTGTCCCGAAGGCCTCGAACCTCGACTTGTGGAGGTCGTCCCAGAAGGCATCATACAGCCTGTTTTCGTATCTGAAGAGCGCCCTCTTCAACCTTCTGAGGCTGTCTCTTCGAAAATCGATATTACGTGTCTTGCCGGCATCAAAAAAGGCCCGGTGGGCCTCCATGGTTCTGGATATGTCTTCCACTTTATTCCCCTGTGAGGTTGTCTTTCAGCATTTTCGTACCTTGTTATGTCCCCTGTGCAGCCAAAGAAAGACAGGATACGCATGTCGGGTTTTGATGTCAATCCGGCTCTCTGTGCCGGGTGCAATTATTTCTGTCAGTCCACCGGGAATCCTCGGACGACCCTGATAAAAGGCTGACGCCTGAATTCCGGAAACAGAACCCAATTCTTGCCTGCACGACCTTCCAGAGGTGCGAAAAATGATTGACAAAAATAAATAAAAGGGTAAAGCATAAAAAGCACACAAAACGCACAAATCACACAAAAATGAAAAAAGACTCTTTTACCACCTCGGATATCGCCCGGATCAGTCGCCACTCGCGGGAAACAGTGAAGCGGTGGCTGGAAAAGGGGGAGATCAAAGGCTACAGGGTAGGTCGGTCAGGGCACTGGCGGGTCCTCCCCAAGGAACTGGCCTCCTTCCTGGAAAGAAACGGGATTCCCTTTCCAGACCAGGCCGAAACTGGTTATCCCCTGCAAGCGTTGACCGAGCGCGGCGCCTTTCCTCTCTTCTGCTGGGAATTTTTCAGAAACACTATGAGCGATCATGTCCGCACAGACGGACGCTGTGAGGATTGTTTGGTCTATAAGACGAAATCCCTGAACTGCCGTGCCCTGAGAGAAGAAATCGACCATAAGAAGATCTTTTGCGGTCATTCCTGTGAGAAGTGCGCATATTACCGCTTCGTGGAAAGGGAGTTGGAGGATCAGGTCTAACCCGTCACGGCAGGAGGCAACCTCAGCTCCTCGTTGATCCTGAGACAGGCAATCAGGGAAATTTTGAGAAAGGGGGTGATGAAGGATACAGTGAGATCGGGGGGGGCAAAGGGCCCTTGGGCGTTTACTTTGACAGATCGGAGGGAGGCGTCATGAAAGAGATGAGCAGAAGGGAGTTTTTGATGGCATCGGCAGCAGCGGGGGCCACATTGATGGCAGGGCCTGTCCTCATGGGAGGTCCATCCGCGGCACATGCGTCCGTAAGCATCCCGGAGATTGACAAACTGGTGATCACCGTTATTACGGACAACTACTACGATTGCCTGAGGTGGAACTACAAGATTGCCAAAAGGCAGATAAAGGTTCCCGGGGCCGCTTCCATCTGGAAGGGTTTCTCGTTTCACGCCGAGCACGGGCTCGCCTATCACATCGAGACAGTCGTGAACGGCAAGTCAAATGCTTTTCTGTTTGATTACGGCATGGATTTTGAGGGCGTCAGCAAAAACATGCAGATACTGGGTATCGATTTGAACCGGGTGGAGGTCCTGGGACTGAGCCACGGTCACCTGGATCACTGGGGAAATTTGATCCCTATGCTCAAGGCCCACCGGGATAAGATCCGAAAGGGGATCTATTTGTACGTGGGAGGAGATGCCTTTGACAACAAATTTGCAAAACTGCCGCCTGTCTACAAGCCCCTGGACGGACTGGCCGATCTGGGACAACTGAACCGGCCGGAGCTGGAATCCCTGGATCGCGTCAAGATCGTTCAGGTCAAAGAACCCACGGAGATCGCCCCCGGGGCCTATATGACGGGCGATATCGAGAGGGTGACCGAGTATGAAAAGGGTTCTCCCATTCTGATGGTCAAAAAGGGAGATCAGATGGAGCGCGATTACTTTTTAGGGGAACAGTCCCTCATGTTCAATGTGAAGGGCAAGGGCCTGGTGGTCCTGTCGTCCTGCGCCCATGCCGGCATTGTCAATACGGTGAAACATGCCCAGAAGGTCACAGGGATTGACAAGGTTCATATGGTGATCGGCGGGTTTCATCTGACAGGCGCCAAACCGGAGATCATTCAGCGCACCATCGCCGACATTAAGGCGGTTTCTCCCGAATACATTGTCCCTATGCATTGTGCCGGATTTGAGGCCATCGCGGGGTTCCAGCAGGCCATGCCGGAGCAGTTCATCATCAATGTGGCGGGCACGCGCTACGAAATCACAGCGTAATACCTGCCGCAAGTGCCGGAGCACGGGGATCTTCTGAGAAGAGCCTTTGCCGGGGTGGCCCGTGAGAAGCTGCGGCGAGAGTCGATCTTCTGCAAAAAAAGCAAGGCTGTAACGGCCTTGCTTTTTTTGGGGTGTAATCTCAACGACTCAGGGGTCGCGCTGTGCACAAACGATCGCGCCTGGACTCCGCATCGCCTCCCGTAGGTGCGCCTTCAGGCGCACCACCCACGCTGCCTGTGCTGATAAAGCGGCACCTGCCCTGGATTTTTGAGATCATAGAAATTGTTGAGCGCCAGGGAAATGTTCTTGCCTGAGAACAAAAAGGCCTGCTATGGTATTGCTTCAACCGCAACCTCAAACCAAAGGAGGACAAGGACATGAAGATCCCCTGCTATGTAAGCGCGGAAGAGGTGAAACGGGTCTGCAAAGAACTCAAGATCAGCGACTGGACAAAGAAGACAGAATCGAAGGTTTCTCGGAAGGAGGCAAAGATCATCCTTGATGCGGTAAACAGGCGCAAGATGGCCATCAATCCCAAGGAGTTCCAGGCAGGCCTTGGGGTGGAACTGGAACACGGGATGCGCTTCAAGGATGCCAATGTCACCAACAACCATCCTCTGCTGACCGGCCTGATTGTCCTGGCCCATTTGAAAGAATCGCTCGACTACTACAAACTCCTGGAGGTGGCGGAGCTGGAGGGGGATCTGATCAAGGCCTTAGCCAGGGGCTCGGCAAAGAAGACCCGGGAGATCTATGGCAGGCTTGCAAAGGCGAGGATTGCGCTCAGAAAGGCAGAGCTGGAGTGGCTGGAGTAATTGGGCGGAGGATTTTGTCCGTCGATGTGGGTTTCACCAACATAAGAACATCCCCCGTTTGCAGTGACCTGGCGCCCCTTGTGCCGGGATGCCTTATTCGAAAAGGCTTTGATGGAGGATGGGCACCACCTTGGCGATGTCCTGGTCGTCGATGACCATGGAGAAATTGATGCTGTTGAGTCCCACGCTGATCATGTGAATGGAGGCCCCGGCCTTCTCCACAGCGGACAGGATCTCGCCCCCGAGCCCCCTCTGATGAGACAGATCCGGTCCTACCACTACCAGGATGGTCTTGCCCGTGTGGACCTCGCATGTCCCAAAGGCCTCCAGCTCGGGCAAGGCCTGGTTTAGGAGATCCGGTCGGTCCGTGGAGAGGGAGACGCTGATCTCCGATGTGGAGACCACATCCACCACCACCCCCCATTTAGCCAGGACCTGAAACACGCCCGCGAGATAACCGACCTGCTGGAGCATGCCGGTGGAGGTGATGGTGAGGATGGCCTGGCGCTCCTTGTAGGCCACGCTGGTCACCCCGGTGGTCTTGCCCTCGCCGTCCCTGTCGATGACCGTGCCGGGGTGGTCCGGCCGATTGGTGTTGAGGACCCGTACCGGGATGTTCTGTTCCATGGCCGGAAGCAGGGTGGAGGGATGCAGGACCCGTCCCCCGAAATGGGCCAGTTCTGCAGCCTCGTCGAAACGCATGCGCGGGATATTGCGGGCATTGGGGACCACGCTGGGGTCCGCGGTCATGACCCCGTCCGTGTCTGTCCAGATCTCCACCTCGTCGGCATTGAGGGCCGCGCCTGTCAGGGTGGCTGTGAGATCGCTTCCGTTCCTGCCCAGGGTGGTGATCTCGCCATTGGCGCTCTTGCCGATAAATCCGGTCACCACCGGGAGGACATCGGGGGAGACCTTTTCCCGGAAGGCCTCCTGCATCCGCTCTGTGAACCCGGGGAGGGGCCGGGCCGCGCCAAACTTTTCGTCTGTGATAAAGCCCAGATCCCAGATGTCAAAGGCCTGGGCCTTGAGACCCTGACGGGTGAAAAAATCCGCGATGCACCGGACCGACATGCGCTCGCCAAAGCTGGCGATGTAGTCCAGGCTTCGAGGGCTCAGCTCCCTGACCAGACCGATCCCGCGAAGCAGGTCGCTGATCTCCTGGAGAAGCTCAATGAGAAGGGTTTTCGGGCATCCCAGTTCGTCTGCGATCTCGGATTGGAGGTCAATCACATCGGGCAGGCTGTAGTGACGCTGAACAGCCCCCCTCGCGGCATTGAGGAGGGCGTCGGTTATCCCCTTGTGGGCCGAGCAGACGAGGACAGGCCTGCGGTCGATGCGCGTTTTCACGATCTCCAGGACCTTGCGCACCTGCTCCAGGTTTGCGACCGAACTTCCGCCAAATTTCATAATAATCATTTGTTCTCCCCCTCAATACGGTATTGCGATGCGTGATTCAGGGCTTCAAAGCGATCCGTCCAGTTCGTGGGCCACAGGCCGCTTGCAGGCCCGGCAGCGCTGGGCCCCCCTGAAGAGGGGCTCCCCGCATGCGGGACAGTGATATCGCTCGCATTCGGCCCGGGCCCATTCAATGCTCCCCTTTGCGTCTCCCCATTGGGCCGCCTTTTGACGCCAAAGGGGAATAGCGCGCTTCATGACCCGGACGCCTGTGGCGAATGGAAAACGGTCGATCAGGCTGCAGGGCCACTCATGGCACTGATGGCAGGAATACAATCCCTTTGAACGGACGCAGTCCCGTATCCTGCATTGTCCGCAGAAATCGTACCGTCTGAGCGGCGGATCCGGCTGCATGCACCCGAGGCATTCGGTCTCTTCAGGAGGCGTGCCGTACAGGTTTCCCATGACGGCCTTGAACTTCTCGTTATGGTCTCGGGTGGCGATATAGACGCCGCAGACCCCGCAGTAGAGACCGCACGGGGCCAGCAGGTTTTTGTCGGCGAATTCTTCCTCGGTCCATCCTTTCATCACAGGGTCGTCCTTTTCGTGGCCTCGGCGCATTCCTCGTTAGGGGGCCAAAAGCGCAGACGCTCAGGGCCTGAGTTGTTCGATCCATGCCTCATATGGTGAGCCTGATGCCTGCCCTTCCTCAGGCCGCGCAATCCGTGGGGTCTCCTCCCAGCTTGGAAAGGGCATGGTCCAGGGCAGGGAGGACTACGCCAAGATTTTCAGCGGCCCCGCGTGGACTCCCGGGGAGGTTGATGATGAGGGATGCCTTTCTGACCCCTGCCATGGCCCGGGAAATCATGGCATGGGGCGTTTTTTTGAGGCTTTCCGCCCGCATGGCCTCTGCCATCCCGGGCACCGGATAGTCGATGACCTGTCCCATGGCCTGGGGCGTGACATCGGTGGGGCTCAATCCGGTTCCTCCGGAGGTGACGATAAGGGGTATGGCCTCCGCGTCTGCCCATGCCGTGAGGACATGGACAATCCGTTGTTGATCGTCAGGGACGATCTCGCGGCGCACGACCTCAAAGCCATGGTCTTTCAGCATGCGGCAGACCTTCTCGCCGCTCTCGTCATGGCGCATGCCCCTGGCCCCCTTGTCGCTGATGGTAAGGACCGCGGCCCTGAAGCTTCGCTCCATGATCTCTGTCTAATCCTCCTGCTTCGCAGCGGCGATGACCTTTTCCTGCAGTTGGGCAGGCATTTCCTCGTAGTGGGAATGCTCCATGCGGAAGGTCCCGCGGCCGCCGGTAAGGGCGTTCAGATCCAGGGCGTATTTCAGGACCTCGGACATGGGCACCTGGGCCTTGATGATTTGATATTTTCCCTGGGAATCCATCCCCAGGACCCTGCCCCGTCTGCTGTTGAGATCTCCCATCACATCGCCCATCACATCCTCTGGCACGGTGATCTCCATTTTCATGATGGGTTCCAGGAGGGTGGGGCTTGCCTGCTGAACGGCCTTTTTGAGACACATGCTGGCTGCGATCTTAAAGGCCATTTCCGAGGAATCCACCTCGTGGGATTTGCCGTCGTAGAAGCGAACCTTGAGATCGACCACCGGATAGCCCGCCAGGATGCCGCTCGTGAGGGCTTCCTGGATCCCCTTTTCCACGGCCGGGACAAAGTTCCGCGGGACATTCATCCCTGTCAGGGCCTCGTCAAACTCAAAGCCGGTATCCGGTTCCAGAGGGGTAACGTCGAAATGGACCTCGGCAAACTGCCCCCTGCCGCCGGACTGTTTTTTGTGCCGGTAGACGACCCCTTTGGCAGGTTTCTTGATGGTTTCTCTGTAGGGGACCCTTACCGGGTTCAGATTGACCTCGACCCCGAATTTCCGGGCCAGCTTCTCGCATGCCGTTTCCAGGTGTATCTGTCCGGTTCCCGACAGGATCACCGCGGCCGAGGTCTGATCTCTCTCCAGTTTGAGCGTGGGGTCTTCTTCCACGAGTTTGGCCAGCGAGCTGAAGACCTTGTCCTCGCTTCCCTTGACCTTGGCCTCCACTGCATAGGATATTACCGCCGGGAGCCCGTGGATGGGCGTATAGAGGATGGGGTCGCTCACAGAACACAGGGTGTCTCCAGTGGCTGTCTCCTTGAGCTTGGCAACGGCCACGATGTCGCCGGGGCCGGCCGCTTCCACAGGTTGTTGTTTTTTCCCCTGGGGTATGAGGATCTGTCCCAACTTTTCTTTAACGTCCTTGTTTGCGTTGTACACGGTTGAATCCGATTCAACCGTGCCGGAGAAGACGCGCATGATAGTGAGCTTGCCTGCAAAGGGGTCTGCCACGGTCTTGAAGACCAGGGCTGAAAACGGGGCGTCGGCAGAGGGGATTCTTTCGATGACTTCTTCGGTCCCGGGAAGTGTGCCCTTTTTGGCCGGCCTTTCCAGGGGCGAAGGGATTCCCTCGACGATCAGGTCCATGAGCTGGGGAACGCCTATATTGGCTGGGCCGGCGCCGCAGAGAATCGGGATGACGGTCCCTGATTTGATTCCGTCAAGGAGGGTGGCCTCGATTTCCTGGTCTGACAGAGATTCCCCTTCGAGGTACTTTTCCATGAGATCGTCGTTTACCTCCACGATGTTTTCAATAATGGTCTCACGCCATTCGGAAACGATGCCCTCCATATCCGAGGGGATGTTGCCGATGGTGAATTTCCCGCCGGCGTCTTTGGCAAAGGTGTAGGCCTTTTTTTTCACGAGATCGACCACGCCCGAGAAGTCAGCCTCTGCGCCGATGGGGAGGAAGAGGGGGGTGGCCTTGATCTCGAATATGCGGGCGGTCTCTTCCACAACCTTGTAGAAATCGGCCCGCTCGCGATCCATCTTGTTGACGAAGATGATTCGGGGGAGTTTTTGTTCATCGGCAAAGCCCCATACCTTTTCAGTGCCCACCTTTACGCCGGATGTGGCATCAATGACCACCAGGGCTGCATCGGCCGCCTGAAGCGAGAACTTGGCGTCAGACAGGAAGTTGTCGTCGCCCGGGGTGTCAATAATGTTGATGATGTGCTTTTTCCAGGTGCAATCGTGGAACGCGGTGCTCAGGCTGGCCTTTCTCTTGATCTCCTCAGGCTCAAAGTCAAAATTGGATGTGCCGTCGTCCACCCTGCCGAGCCGGGTAGTCGCCTTTGCGTTGAACAGGATGGCTTCAGCCAGCGAGGTCTTTCCCGAGCCCCCATGCGCGATGAGAGCGATGTTTCTCAACTGCTCACTCTTTCTTTCCATAGTCAGAAACCCTTTCGTTATGTAGATAGTATTTGGCGGTTGCAGCCGTGCGGATGGAAACAGTTTGAGACTGTGTCGCAGGCCCCCGTGACATCCCGATGGGAGGCATTACCCGTTTCTCTACAATATAGCGTGAATCGAATTTTGATGCGCTGTTTTTAAGCATAAAATCGGTCGCAATAAACTGCAGAGCCTTGATTCGGTATGAAATCAGCCCAAAACAGGCGGCTTTCAAGAATCAGGTAATGTTCCCCCCGATGGGGCATGATGCATCTGTTATGAAAATAATGCCGAAACAGGGGCGGGTCCCTGGAAAAACCATCTCCCCGTGGAAGCATCAGGCGTGCCTGACCATCGATTTTTAAAAAAATACCCATTACACCAACACTTGAATTAAAGTCAAGTCAAGAATTTAGGGGATATTTTTTTAATTGCCAATTTCGAGAAATGTGTTATGTTAAAAGCTTATTTTAAGCCCAAAGAGGGGCTGTGCTCCCGGCGAAGGGGCCTTGCCGGTACTGTGAAATCAGATGGTTAGAGAGGGTGTTGGGGGCGTTCTCCCCCGGGGCATGGGTATTTATTGTTGATAACCATGTTATCAGGGAAAGGCGGAAGCGACCCATCTTGCTGCTTCACGACGGAATAAGGCTCTTTGAGGCCTATCTGAGGGACCGAAAGAATTACTCTGAACACACCGTAAAGGGTTATCTCACGGATCTGGTTCAGTTTTCCGAATTCCTGCGCTCTCAGGGCAAGTTGCCCCTTTCCGAAGCGGGCGATGTCTGTGTGGACGCCATTGATCCCCTTCTGGTCCGGGAGTACGTGGGGCGCCTTTACGGCCGGCTCGGCCGGTCGTCCATTGCGCGAAAGCTTTCCGCAGTGCGCTCCTTTTTTCTTTTTTTGGAAAGGGAAGGGCTGAACCCCAGAAATCCGGCGGCAGACATTCCCACGCCCAAACAGGAGAAGCATCTGCCGGTCTACCTGCCGGTGGATGATGTCTTCCGGCTGCTGGAGCGGCCTGACCGCGAGAAACGGCTGGGGCTCAGAGATCTGGCGATCCTGGAGATGCTTTATTCCTGCGGCATCAGGGTGGGCGAACTCCACGGCCTCCATGTGGCAAGCGTGGACCCTGAACAGCGACTGATCAGGGTCCGGGGGAAGGGGGATAGGGAAAGGATCGTGCCTATAGGCCGTAAGGCCCTGACAGCCCTCAGGAACTATCTGGACGCCACCCGCGACATGCGGGGAAGCCCTGAGGGTCCCTTGCCCGACGACCCCCTCTTCATCAATTGCCGGGGAGGGCGTCTTTCCATGAGGAGCATTGGAAGGATCGTCAAGCGGTATGCAAAGGAGACGGGGTTGACCAGTGAGATCAGCCCCCATTCCATGCGCCATACGTTTGCCACCCACCTCCTGGACGGCGGGGCCGATCTTCGCTCTGTGCAGGAGTTGTTGGGACACAGGAGCCTGTCCACGACTCAGAAATACACCCATGTCAGCATGGACCGGTTGATGGAGGTCTATGACAAGGCCCATCCCCGGAGTTAAGAGAAGCAGTTATGATCAGACGGAGCGATTCCAATAAATTGAGGGCCACCACGGTCCTGGCGGTCATTAAGGACGGAAAGAGCGTTATGGCTGCGGACGGCCAGGTGACGCTGGGCGAGACCATCATGAAACACAGGGCCGTGAAGATCCGGCGCATGTATAACGACAGCGTGCTGGTGGGATTTGCAGGGGCGGCCGCAGATGCCTTCAACCTGTTTGAACGGCTGGAAGGAAAACTGGACGCCTACAACGGAAATCTGGTCCGGGCCGCGGTGGAGCTGGCCAAAGACTGGCGAACCGACAAGATATTGCGCAGGCTGGAGGCCCTCCTCCTGGCCATGGACAATGAACACATCCTGATCATCTCTGGCACAGGGGACGTCATTGAACCGGACCGTCCGGTCGCGGCCATCGGGTCGGGAGGACCCTTTGCTCAGGCTGCAGCCGAGGCCCTGGTGGCCCACTCCGGCCTGTCCCCGGCTGAGATCGCTGCCGAGTCTATGAAGATTGCCGCGTCCATCTGCCTGTATACCAATGATCAGATCACGGTGGAGGAAATCAACGAATAGATAAAACGTAACATATCAGCTCTTTGATGTCCGGCAGGGGAGCTCTGTTGGGGCCAAATTTTCATAAGGCTGAAGTGATACGATAAAACGAGGTTGGAATGAACAAGGCTGTTGAGAAGGAAGATCAGTTGGTTGAGGTGTTGACCCCCAGGGAAATCGTAGCTGAACTGGACAAATATATTATCGGTCAGGATCAGGCAAAGCGTTCGGTGGCCATTGCTCTCAGAAACAGGTGGCGCAGGCAACAGGTTCCTCAGGAGCTGAAGGATGAGATTGCGCCCAAAAACATCATTATGATCGGTCCCACCGGGGTGGGCAAGACCGAGATTGCCAGACGCCTGGCCCGTCTTGCCAACTCGCCCTTTCTCAAGGTGGAGGCTACCAAATTCACCGAGGTAGGGTATGTGGGCAGGGATGTGGAATCCATGATCAGGGACCTGACGGAACTGGCCGTCAACATGGCCAAGAAGGATGAGCAGGAGCTGGTCAAGCCCAAGGCCAAGGAGCTGGCCGAGGAGAGATTGCTCGACATCCTCCTTCCCAAGCGGACCGAGGAGACGCCCTCGGCTGACCAGGATGCTGAAAAGGAACGGATCCTGGAAGTGGTGAGGACTGACAGGCCGGAGAATACAACCCGGGAAAAGCTGCGTCGCATGCTCAAGGCCGGAAAGCTGGACAAGCGGTTTGTAGAGCTGGAGGTTGCCAACGCCGCCATGCCCATGGTGGAGATCTTTTCCAGCGCCGGGCTCGAGGAGATGGAGTTCAATGTCCGGGAGATCTTCGAGAACATGCTGCCTGCCAGGAAGAAGAAGCGGCGGGTGAAGGTGCCCGAGGCCCTGGAGATCCTTTTTCAGGAGGAGTCTCAGCGCCTGATCGATATGGACAAGGTGGTGGAAAAGGCGATCAAAGTCACGGAGCAGAACGGGATCATCTTTCTGGATGAACTGGACAAGGTAGCCGGTTCCGAGGCGTCCTACGGGCCGGACGTATCCCGCGAGGGGGTCCAGCGGGATCTCCTGCCCATTGTGGAAGGCTCGACCGTGGCAACCAAGTACGGCATGGTGAAGACCGATCACATCCTTTTCATCGCGGCCGGGGCCTTCAATGTGAGCAAGCCGTCCGACCTCCTGCCGGAGCTTCAGGGGAGGTTCCCCATCCGGGTGGAACTGGACTCGCTCTCCATGGAAGATTTCATTCGCATCCTGCTGGAGCCGAAAAACGCCCTTATCACCCAGTATAAGGCCCTCCTTGCCACAGAGGGGATTGAACTCATCTTCGAGGAGGATGCTGTCACGGAAATTGCCAGCATGGCGAGCAAGGTCAACGAGCGGACAGAAAACATCGGGGCCCGCAGGCTCCATACGGTGATGGAGAAGCTGGTGGACGAGATATCCTTTGAGGCCCCGGATATGACCGTTAAAAGCGTCGCCATCAATAAGGGATATGTGGCGGAAAAACTGGCCGATATTCTGGAGGATGAAAATCTGAGCCGGTATATTCTGTAGATCGAGGGGTTGAGGGATCCACGGACAGGGATTGGTTGGGGGGTTGGTCAACTCCTCAACTTTTTGCTTTAAGGGGATGGTATGACAGCGGACACAGACCGGGCCAGGGTCCTGATCGAGGCCCTTCCCTATATTCGGCGGTTCAACGGGGCCACCATCGTTGTCAAATACGGGGGCCATGCCATGGTGGATGAGCAGTTGAAACGGGATTTTGCCCTTGATATCATTCTGATGAAATATGTGGGGATGAATCCTGTGGTGGTGCATGGCGGAGGGCCCCAGATCGGCGATTTCCTCAGGCGGCTTTCCATCGAGTCTGAATTTGTGGACGGGATGCGGGTGACCGACCGGCAGACCATGGACGTGGTGGAGATGGTCCTGGTAGGAAAGGTGAACAAGGAGATCGTGGCCCTCATCAACCACAACGGCGGGAGCGCCGTGGGGTTGTCTGGAAAGGACGGGAACCTCATCCGCGCCCGAAAGATGACGTACCTCAAAAGCCGTGGGGAGGATCAGGCGCCTGAAATCATCGACATGGGGATGGTGGGTGAAATAACGGCCGTTCACAGCGGGATTCTCTCGAGCATCATGAAAAGTGAGTTCATCCCGGTGATTGCGCCTGTGGGCGCAGGCGAGGGAGGGGAGACCTACAATATCAATGCCGACCTGGTGGCCGGGGCTGTCGCTTCGGCCCTGAACGCCCGCAAACTGGTCCTGCTCACCGATACCGAAGGGGTGCTGGACCGGGAAAAGAGGTTGATCTCCAGCCTCAAGTCGGACGAAGCCCGGATTTTGATTGGAGAGGGGACCATTGTGGGCGGGATGATCCCCAAGGTGCAATGCTGTTTGAATGCCCTGGCCAGCGGCGTGCGCAAGGCCCATATCATCGACGGCCGCGCCCCCCACGCCATCCTGCTGGAAATCCTCACCAAGGTCGGCGTTGGAACGGAAATTGTGGGTTAGCGGGTTCACATCAACATTAAAAGGCGTGAAGAGGAATTGGGAAATGAACGATGTGCAAGACGAAAAATCCACCATTGAACTGGCGGATACCTATATGTTCACGACTTACGGCCGCTTTCCGGTGGTCCTGGTGCGGGGCGAGGGGTGCCGGGTCTGGGACGAGAACGGGAAGGAGTACCTGGATTTTGTGGGAGGGATCGCGGTCTGCGCCCTGGGCCACAGCTCGCCGCTGGTAACGTGGGCTCTGGATGAACAGTCCAGAAAACTGGTCCATGTCTCCAATCTTTACTACACACGGCCCCAGGTTGATCTGGCCCGGCTCCTGGTCGAGAACTCCTTTGCCGACCGGGTCTTTTTCTGCAACAGCGGGGCCGAGGCCAACGAGGCGGCCTTGAAGCTGGCCCGACGCTATGCCAATGAGAACTTTGGTCCGAACCGTCATGTGATCCTTTCCATGACCAATTCGTTTCACGGCCGGACCATGGCCACCCTGTCGGCCACCGGTCAGGCCAAGATCCAGGCCGGGTATGACCCTCTGCTGAGCGGATTCCGATTTGTCCCGTATAACGATGTGCCAACCCTGGAACAGGCAATTGACGAGACAGTCTGCGCAGTGATGCTCGAGCCGATCCAGGGGGAGGGCGGGGTGGTCTGTCCTGACGCCGACTATCTCAAAAAGGTGCGGACCCTGTGCAATGAACGCCATCTCCTTCTGATCTTTGACGAGGTCCAGGTGGGCATGGGACGGACCGGCCGGCTCTTTGCCCACGAGCACTTTGGCGTGACCCCCGATATCATGACCCTTGCAAAGGCCCTGGGAAACGGGCTCCCCATCGGCGCCATGCTGGCGACTGAGTCCCTCAGCCCGCTCTTTGGGCCGGGAAGCCATGCCACGACGTTTGGCGGAACTCCCTTGGTGACGGCTGTCTCAACGGCCGTTCTCACCAGCCTTTTGAACGATGGGTGGATCGACCACACGGCAGATGTGGGGACCTACTTCAAGGAGCGGCTGGAGGGGCTTGGCAGGAAGTATGATTTTGTGAAAGAAGTGAGGGGGCTTGGTCTGATCCTGGGGATGGAACTGAATCGGCCCTGCGCGCCTGTGGTGACGGCCTGTCTCGAACAGGGATTCCTGGTCAATTGCGCCCAGGAAAAGGTGCTCCGCTTTGTACCGCCCCTGATTGTGCAGGAGGAGGAGATCGATCAACTGACGGCAGCCCTTGACCGGATTTTCGAAAAACTGAATATTGAAAACATACAACTTGGATCAACATAGCATGGGGGATGAAGTGAGCGAAGAGATCAAAAAGATTGTGCTGGCCTATTCCGGGGGACTGGATACGTCCGTTATCCTGACTTGGCTGAAGGAGACGTATCAGTGCCCGGTGGTGGCGTATGCCGGGGATGTGGGCCAGGGGGACGAGGTGGCGGGCATAAAGGAAAAGGCCCTCAAGACCGGGGCCGACGATGTGGTGGTGGAAGACCTCAGGGAGGCCTTTGTGAAGGATTTTGTATGGCCCGCACTGCGGGGGAACGCCATTTACGAATCCTCCTATCTCCTGGGTACGTCCCTGGCGCGGCCCATCATCGCCCGGGGGCAGGTGGAGACGGCCCGCCGCATGGGGGCCGATGCGGTGAGCCATGGCGCCACCGGCAAGGGAAATGACCAGGTCCGGTTTGAACTGACCTATCTGGCCCTTGAGCCCGGGCTCAAGGTGATTGCGCCGTGGCGCATATGGGACTTCAAGGGCCGGGAGGACCTGATGGACTATGCCCGGTCCCGTGGGATCCCTGTGCCGGTGACCCGGAAAAAGCCCTACTCCAGCGACCGCAACCTGCTCCACATCAGTTTTGAGGGGGGCATTCTTGAGGACACGTGGGCCGAGCCCTCGGAGGACATGTTTGTGTTGTCCGTCTCGCCCGAAAAGGCCCCTGACAGGGCCGAATTTGTGGAGATTGCCTTTGAGAGAGGGGATCCCATCTCCGTGGACGGAGAGATGCTGTCGCCGGCCAACCTCCTTGCCCGGCTGAACGAGCTGGGCGGCAGAAACGGGATCGGCCGGGTGGACATGGTGGAGAACCGCTATGTGGGCATGAAGTCAAGGGGCGTATACGAGACGCCTGGAGGGACCATCCTCAGGACGGCCCATATCGCCATGGAGTCCATCACCCTCGACCGCGAGGTGATGCATATCCGCGACGGCCTGATTCCCAGATTCGCAGACATGATCTACAATGGATACTGGTTCTCGCCGGAAAGGGAGATGCTTCAGACCTTGATCGACGAGACGCAGAAAAATGTCAACGGCGTGGTCCGGTTGAAGCTCTACAAAGGAAACTGTATGGTGGCGGGGAGGAAGTCTGAGAACTCCCTATACAGTCCTGATTTCGCCACTTTCGAAGAGGACCAGGTGTACAGGCAGGCCGATGCCGAGGGATTTATTCGGCTCAACGGCCTCCGTCTCAAGATCGCAAGGCTATTGCAAAAAAAGGCCTGATCGTCCACCACGGCGGCGCCGGCTTGTGGGGCCGGGGGCCGGAGGATCTGATGTTATGACAAAGAAGGTTTGGGGGGGGCGTTTCAAACAGGATGCCGATGCATTGGTGAACCGGTTCAACGCCTCTATCCAATTTGATCGCAGGCTGTATTATTACGATATCCAGGGGAGCATTGCCCACTGCCGGATGCTGGCGGCCCAGGGAATCATGAAGGAGGATGAATCCATCCGTATCGTGGAAACCCTGGGAGAGATCCAGCGCCAGCTGGACCACGGCGAGCTCTCGTTTGACGAGGATTACGAGGATATCCACAGCCTCATTGAAAAGGTCCTTATCCAGAAGATCGGGGCGGTTGGTGAAAAGATCCATACCGGGAGGAGCCGGAATGACCAGGTCGCCCTGGATGTGCGGCTGTATGTCAGGGACATGAGCAGGGAGACAATGGGCCGGATCAGGGAGGTCCAGCGGACCCTGACAGGGCTCGCAGAGAAGAACCTGCATATAGTGATGCCCGGATATACCCATTTGCAGCGGGCTCAGCCTGTGCTCCTTTCCCATCACCTCATGGCCTATTATGAGATGCTGAAACGGGACCATGAGCGGTTTGAGCAAAGCCTCGGACGGGTCGATGTCATGCCTTTGGGAAGCGCTGCCCTGGCAGGGTCCACGTTTGATCTGGACCGGGACATGGCGGCCCGGGAACTGGGCTTTGGGCAGGTCTCCCGAAACAGCATGGATGCGGTCAGCGACAGGGATTTTGTACTTGAATTTCTATTCAACGCCTCGGTCCTGATGATGCACCTGAGCAGGCTGAGCGAGGAGCTGGTGATCTGGTCGAGCCAGGAATACGGTTTTATCCGCATCTCGGATGCCTTTTGCACCGGGAGCAGCATCATGCCCCAGAAGAAGAATCCGGATCTGCCCGAGCTGATCCGGGGAAAGACCGGCCGGGTCTATGGGTCGCTCATGGGGCTCTTGACGACCATGAAAGGGCTTCCCCTGACCTACAACAAGGACATGCAGGAGGACAAGGAGGCCCTGTTCGACGCCTGCGACACCATCTGCATCTGCCTGGAAGTGATGGGCCGGCTTCTGGGAGAGATCACCTTCAACCGGGAGCGTCTTGAGGAGGCCATCCAAGGAGGGTTTCTGGTTGCCACCGACCTGGCCGATTACCTGGTGCGTAAAGGCCTCACCTTCCGGCAGGCCCACGAGATCGTGGGCAAGATGGTCCTTTTGGCCCTGGAGCAGAACAAGGAGCTCCACCAGTTGACCCTGAGCGAGATGAAGGGCTTCAACCGCCAAATTGAGGAGGATGTCTACCAATGGCTCGATCCCCTGTTGTCTCCGTCCAGGCGGAACAGTGTAGGGGGAACCGCGCCTGACAGGGTGAGACAGGAAATTGAAAAGGCAAAACAAGAACTTGGAATGGGGAACCAGGAGGGTGATGCCGGTCCGCAGTCTCTGTGACAGGATCCTTCTCTTCTTTTTGATAACAGCGATCCTGGCAGGCCTCATGTCTGCATGCGGCAAGAAAGGCCCTCCCTTCCTGCCTGAAAAGGGACACGAGGCCAGGGCCAGGAATCTGACCGGAAAGTGGCTGAATGGGCAGATCAAGTTGGAGGGGACGGTAGATGGAACAGATCAGGATGCCGTCATATCCGGCTGCATGATCGATCAGGCCTGGTATCCTGAGGATGCGCCTTTGTGCGAGGGCTGCCCCGTTAAGATGACGGCATTGGAGGATGCCTTTGACGTGCAGATTTCGGGGAGTCGGTTTACCTGCCTGATCCCGGTTTCAGAAAACAGGGGCATCTGGTTTTTTCAGGTCCGGCTCATCGACGGCGGGGGGGCTGTAGGGCCCGCGTCGGAAAGGATCATGGTAAGGCAGTAAGGCAATGCACCATTTTCAATATAGAAATAATGCCCTGTATGCGGAAGATGTGCCTGTGGCGGCCATTGCACAGGAGGTGGGCACGCCCTTCTATGTTTACTCCCATGCCACTCTGACCAGACATTTCAAGGCCTTTGACGGCGCTTTTGCCAAGATCAGGCACCTGACCTGCTTTTCCATGAAGTCCAATTCCAATATGGCCATCCTGAGGCTCTTCGCCCTGATGGGAGGCGGGGTGGATATTGTCTCAGGCGGGGAGCTGTACCGGGCCCTTAACGCGGGTGTGGATCCGGCCAGAATCGTTTATTCAGGCGTGGGAAAAGGGGCAGCAGACCTTGAATACGCCCTTGAGTCGGGGATCCTCATGTTCAATGCGGAATCGGCCCAGGAGATCCAGGTCCTGAATGACACGGCTGAACGACTGGGAAGGCGGGCAAGGGTGGCACTCCGGGTGAATCCGGATGTGGACCCCAAAACCCATCCCTATATCTCCACCGGTCTTAAAAAGAACAAGTTCGGGATCGATATCGAGGAGGCTGTCCGCCACTATTCGGTGGCCGCAGCCCTGAAGGGCCTGACCGTGGTTGGGGTCTCGTGCCACATCGGATCCCAGCTTACCCAGGTGAGCCCTTTTGTGGATGCCCTGAAAAAACTGAAGAAACTGATTGAAGGGTTGAGGGGGATGGGCATCGCCATCCAATATCTGGATCTGGGAGGGGGCCTGGGGATCACCTATGACAAGGAAACGCCGCCCCATCCCAGGGATTATGCCCGGGCCATTGCCGAGGAACTCAAGGGATTGGACGTGACCCTGATCTTGGAGCCGGGCCGCGTTATTGTGGGCAATGCCGGCATCCTCGTGACAAAGGTCCTTTACACCAAGAAAAACCAGGAGAAGATCTTTTTTGTGGTGGATGCCGCCATGAACGATCTCATGCGGCCAAGCCTGTATGACTCGTATCATGCGATTCAGCCCGTAACCATCAGGGGCCGCGAGACGGTCCAGGCCGACGTAGTGGGTCCTGTGTGCGAGTCAGGGGACTTCCTGGCCAAAGCCCGGGAGGTGGAGATGCTGGAACCGGGCGATCTCGTGGCGGTCATGAGCGCTGGAGCCTACGGGTTCAGCATGTCGTCTACCTACAACTCCCGACCCAGGGTCTGCGAGGTAATGGTTAAGGGAGACCGTTTTTACATTATTAGAGAGCGTGAGCGCTTTGAGGATTTGATTCGGGGTGAAAAGCTTCCCGATTTCCTGGCCATACACAGGGCCGTGCAGGGCAAAGGGGAAGGGCGATGATGGGGCCGATCGAATTCTGGAAGATGAGCGGCAGCGGCAATGACTTTATCCTCATCGACAACCGGGAGGGCCGCATTCCCGAAGAAGAGATGGCCCTTCTGGTGGAGAGGGCATGCCGACGCCGCATATCCGTGGGCGCGGACGGGGTTATCTTTGTGGTCTCCTCCAGTGCCTGCGATTTTGGGTGGCGTTTCTTCAATGCGGATGGAGGGGAGGTGGAGATGTGCGGAAACGGAGGCCGTTGCGTCTCCCGTTTCGCCTGCTTAAAGGGGATTGCCGGTCCTGAAATGACCTTTGAGACCCTGGCAGGACCGGTTTCCGCCCGGGTCAAGGGCCGGAGGGTCAAGATCCTGATGCCCAAGCCCGGCCCAGCCTTCCTGGACATTGACCTGGAATGCCAGGAGGGTTGGGCACACTGCGATTTCATCAATACCGGCGTCCCCCATGTGGTGGTGAGCGTCGAAGACCTGGATCATCACCCTGTTGCGACTCAGGGAAGGTTCATCCGTTATCATGCCCGCTTTTCTCCGGAGGGAACCAATGCCAACTTCATGAAACGGATCGGGCCTGGTCGGCTGGCCCTCAGGACCTATGAACGGGGGGTGGAAGATGAGACCCTGGCCTGCGGGACCGGGGCCATTGCCTCGGCCCTGATAGCCGCGACCCGGGGCATGGCGGATTCGCCGGTTGCAGTAAAGACGAAGGGGGGCGAGGAGCTGGTGATCCATTTTGAGCGAAACAACCGTCAATTTGAGAAGGTGTGGCTCGAGGGGAACACGACAATCGTATATGAGGGCCGGCTCAACCCAGAGGCCCTGGAGGGCTGACAGGCCCACCCGTAATGCGGCAGCCTGAGGCATCAGGATTACATATATGGAATCAAAGACCCAAAACCGAAAAAGAGGGAGGTTATCATGTTTAGTGGATCTATTGTCGCAATCGTGACGCCGTTCAAGAATGGAGAGGTGGATGAGGAGGCCTTTCGAGAACTCATCGAGTTCCAGATCGCCAACGGCACCCGTGCCATCGTACCCTGCGGCACTACCGGCGAATCTGCGACGCTGAACGTGGAAGAGCATGCGCGCGTGATCGATATTGCCATCGAGGCTGTGAACAGGCGCGTCCCGGTTATTGCAGGGACCGGCGGAAACAGCACCAGCGAGGCCATTGAGCTAACCAGCCATGCCAAGAAGGCCGGGGCCGACGCCACGCTTCAGGTGACGCCCTACTACAACAAACCTACCCAGGAGGGATTGTATCAGCATTTCAAGGCCATTGCAGAGGCCGTGCCCCTGCCCCAGGTCCTCTATAATGTGCCGGGCCGGACCAGCGTCAATATGTTGCCCGAGACAGTGGCCCGTCTGGCCGAACTGCCCGAGGTGGTGGCCATCAAGGAGGCCTCTGCAAATCTGGGCCAGATGGCCGATATTGTTCGGCTGGCAGGGGATAAGATTACGCTTTTGTCCGGGGACGACAATGTGACCCTGCCGGTCCTGTCGCTCGGCGGCAAGGGGGTAATTTCGGTGGTGGCCAACATTGCTCCCAAAGATTCGGCCGATCTGATCACGGCATGGGAGGAGGGGAGGCCGGACGACGCCAGGGCGCTTTTCTATAGGCTCTTTCCCTTGTGTCAGGCCATGTTCTTCGAGACAAACCCAATCCCGGTCAAGACCTCGTTGGCCTTGATGGGTAAGATCCAGGATGAGATGCGGCTCCCGCTCTGCTCCATGTCCCCGGCCAATCTGGATCGCCTGAAAAGGGCCCTGACCGACTATGGGCTGATCTAAGCCGTAGACCGCGGCGAAAGCCGCTTTGACAGAAGGGCGTCTTGTCCATTCGCGAGAACGGCAAGACGCCCTTTTACCGTGAAAATGGGTTGCAAGATTTCCCCCTGAAGCGGGGAATCAGGGTTGATTGGATGGGTGCAAGGGCTCATGTTGAAACGTTGGTCTCAGCCATATGGATACCGTGACGTCCTGGCCATCAGCCTTCCGCTGGTGGCCTCCATGGGCGCCTTCACCCTCATGCAGTTCACGGACCGCATATTCCTGGCCAATTACTCTGTGGACGCCATTGCCGCGGCCCTTCCTGCGGGGATTGCATCGTTTACGTTCGTTTCCTTTTTCATGGGAGTCGGGAATTACACCAATGCATTTGTGGCCCAGTACAGCGGAGCAGGGGCCTTTCACCGCATCGGTGCGGCCCTCTGGCAGGGGATCTGGTTCTCCATTTTCTCAGGGGCCTTGCTGGCGCTCCTCTATTTTGTGTCTGATTCTATCTTTGGTTTCATCGGACATTCCCCTCTGATTCACGCTCAGGAGGTCAGCTATTTCAATATCCTGACCCTTGGGGCAGGCCTTGTGGTGGTGGGATCGACCATGGCCTGCTTCTATACGGGCCGGGGGTTGACATGGACGGTCATGGCGGTGGATATGGCCGGGGCCGTGGTCAACATCCCCCTCGACTATTGTCTGATCAACGGCGTTGGGCCTTTTCCAGAGATGGGCATCAGGGGCGCCGCAATTGCCACTGTGGCTGCCCAGGGAACGATTGTCCTGATCCTATGCCTGCTCATCTTCAGCAGGAAGAACCGGGAACGGTTCGGCACCTGGAAGAAGCGGAGATTGGACAGTGCGCTTTTTGGACGCCTCATGCGCTACGGCGTGCCCAGCGGCATTCAGTTCTTTCTGGAGGTCTTTGGATTCACCTTTTTTATCCAAATGCTGGGGAGGCTGGGGGATATGGAACTGGCCGCCTCCAATATTGTCCTTTCCATCGAGGCCCTGGTGTTTATGCCCATGGTGGGATTCCACATCGGCACCGCCACCCTGGTGGGACAGGCCATCGGCCGGGGCGTGCCCGAGGGGGGCATGGAGGCCACCAAAAGCGCCCTTCACATCACCCTGGCCTATATGATGCCTTTGGGCGCGCTCTTTATATGCATGCCGGAACCCTTTCTTTCCCTTTTTGATGCCGGGAGGCCGCAGGTGGATCGGTTTAAAGAAATCATGGACCTGGGTGTCGTTCTCATGCGTTTTGTTGCGCTCTTTTGTTTTTTCGACGCCCTCAACCTCGTCTATTCCGGGGCCATTAAAGGGGCCGGCGATACCCGGTTCATCATGTGGACGATCGGCGCGGTATGCCTGGGCCTGATGATCATTCCGGTCTATGTGGCGGTGGAGTTGGTGGGGGCAGGCCTGTACACGGTCTGGACGTTTGCCACTGTTTATGCCTGCGCATTAGGGATTGCGTTCATGCTTCGTTACCGTCAGGGGGCGTGGAAAAAGATGCGGGTGATCGAGGAGATGCCTTGCCTCTCGCAGGCAGAGGCGTTTTCGGGTTGAGCCCTGCCAGAGACCAGGAGAAGGAGGTTAAGGGAAATGGCGGATGCGAGCTTTCACAAGGTTGGGAGATCGGAGAAACGGATGTATGGGCCGGCCTGTATCCTCGTCTGCGGATACATGGCCGAGGAACAGGGACAGATCCTCTCCCTGATCAAACGCTGCGGGCTGTCAGACCGGCCGGTCATTTTTGCATCTGAGCCGGATGCAGACACGACCTTGGCCGCACTGACAGAGATGGAAGACGGGAGGGGCCGGGGGATCTCCTCCGGGCTTGCCAGGGGGATCATCATGTCCGGGTTTACAGAAAAGGAGCTTCATTCGCTTCTATCTGCCTATCGAAGAGAAAGGCTGACTCCGCAGCTCTGGGCAACATTGACCCCCATATCCGAGACCTGGACCCTCAGGGCATTGCTCACAGAGCTTGCCTGCGAGGCGGAGGCATTCAAAAAGGGGAACCAGGGCAAGGGTTCAGGGAACTGAAAATCGCAGATCGCAAGGAGAAGCTGATGGAAGTGAAACACTATTTTGAAAGCGTCAAGGGAACGGGAGTCCTGGCCACTGCCGACCGCGAGGGGAAGGTGGATGCGGCAGTCTATTCCAGACCTCATTTTATGGAAGACGGGACCCTGGGATTCATCATGCCCGACCGGCTGACCCATCGCAATCTTCAGATGAACCCGCATGCAGTCTACCTTTTTGTCCAGGAGGGGCCGAGATACAAGGGATGTCGTCTTTTTCTGAAAAAGACGCGTGAAGAAAAGGATACGGACAGACTGCGTGCGCTGCGAAGGCGGAAATACCCGGCAAAAGGGGAGAGTGAAGGCCCCCGTTTTCTGGTCTTTTTTCAACTGGAAAAGGTCCTTCCCCTCGTGGGCGTGGGAAAAGAAGGGGATACGCTGTGATGGCGGATCCCGGCCCCAGGACCCCCCGGCAGAAAAGGCGATTGGATCTCATTTCGCTTACATGAGACCTGTTTCGTTGTCGTATCGGCTGGAAAAGACGGCCGCCTTTCCAGAGAAGATATTGCAGTGGGTCAGGACGTGCTCGGCCACTGCCTTTCGCTGAGAAAGGGTCAGCTCATTGAATGACGCGACCCACGCAGCCTCGTCCGTAATGGTGGAAAGAAGGTCCCAGATCTCCTTTGCAGGCATGTCAGGATGAATGGCCGGACCCCGTGCAGGGGAAGCCGACTTCAATAGATTGCGGGCCTGCCGCCTGATCTGCTCAAGCCTTCCGATCAAAATCTGAGATTCGCGGTCAAATTCCTCGTAAGTCTCGCATGGTTTGGTAACAGGGCACAGGGCCTCATTGCCAGCCGCCTTTAGCCGAATGCCCAACCTGACCGAGGTCCTGCTATCCGTCGTGTCGGCAATGGTCATCAACTCAAAAAGTTCTTCCATTGTATCACCTTATGAAAATTTGGCCCGAGCCCCCTGCCAGACCTGAAAGAGCTTGCCTTCCAGTTGTCTCTGTCTCCTCTATTTTTACCCTTTTTTCGCGTGTGTCAGGGGCGCAGCATAATACCGCTCGATAAAGGCGCGGACGGCCGCAGGATATTCGGGGGCGAGGCTGCTGGAACTGTGGTCTGCACCCTTTGCCACGAACAGCACGGCCTTGCCTGCCGGGAAGCTGTCCCTCAGACGCCAGGCATGATGAAGGGGAAAGTTTTGGTCCTTTTCGCCATGAATGATCAAGACCGGGGTGTTCAGGCCGGGGGCCAGGCGGGTCGGGCTGACCCGGTCCATTCGGAACCTGTAAAAGATATCCATCCAGAGCACGATCATGGGACCGAACAGGGTTCCAAAGATCAGATTGTAGTTCCGATACAGGCTGCGGAGGGCCTCCCTGGTGCGGGCGTAGCATCCTTCCAAAAAGAGGGTCGTCACCTTCCCGGAATTGCGACTGGCGGCGATCACCGCGCCGGCTGCACCGGCCGAATGGCCATAAAGGAGCACCGGCTCACCCACCCATTTCATTACCGATTCGATATCCTCGGCAAAGCGGACCGCATTCATAAAACGGTGGGGAGTGGAGCCTCCGTGGTCCCGGGCGCTGTGGATAACGGTGGTAAACCCCATCTGGCCGAACAGCCTGGCCCGGTTTACCATTCGGTCCCGGTTGCGGCTCCATCCGTGCGCCAGGACCACGACGCCCCGCGAAGGGCCTTCCGGCTCGATCCGCCATACCTCCAGTTCCCCTGCGTCTGCTGTTGGGATTCGTGTGTCCGTAACCCGGCCCCAGTCAGGAGCGTCCTGGATGGGCCGGCGCGGGACCTGGAAGGCCACGTAGGTGAAAAAGAGGCTCACGATCAGATAAGCGCATAAAACAATGATGACAAAAGGCCACATGCTGCCAGCGAGCTGAAAAAAGGTGGGTTTAATTAAAAAAGAGGTTGCGCTTTTTAAGCTAACCTCTTGATTTTATTAGTGGCGTCCCCAACCGGATTTGAACCGGTGTTGCCGGCGTGAAAGGCCGGTGTCCTGGACCTGGCTAGACGATGGGGACCCAGTGCTTATGCCGTGCTACAAAACGGTCACCGTCGAGGGGACCGCGTCAGATGGGCTCCGATGGTTTCGAAATGAATCATTTAGCCGCTGGCCAAATGAGATCTTCACCATTTTTGATGAAGCTATCATTTATAGCCATCCTCGCTATCTTTGTCAAAGGTTTTTTGGGGCGTAATAAAAATGTTGGCAAGGAAAAATATTTTCTGCGTAGGAGGCGAAGCGGCCTAATTGTTTCTGTCGCATCACCCGAAACCCTCGGACAACCCCGATAAAAGGCTTACGTCTGAATTCCGAATCAAAAGTTTATTCGTCAGAATTTTATGGGATGCTCAAGGCTGTCAATTGCAGGCGCAAAGGCCCTGTACGGCCAACAGTTTTGATTGCACGAGGCTGTCATACATGTTTTGCCACCCGGGCCCAAATGTGGTAGGCTACGGCGCAAATGAAACGTTCACCCGTGATGAGCGCACATGATGCAATCCGAACAAATAAAAGGCGAATGGCCGGACCCGACCCACATATCCCTTCACGGCCTCTATGTGATCAGCGTACTGGCCATGGGGATCGGCATCAGCGTGGTGTTTCTGCTCAATTTCGCCACCCCTACCCATTTCATGCTGAAGCAATTCAGCGAGCTTGCCCAAAAGACGGGTTTTGACTGTTGGTTTGAGGTGGCCAAGCGGGTGGCGGGTCTCTTCTTCTTGATAGTCCTGATCGGTTCCCCCACCCTCTTGGTCATGCATCGCCTCCTTAGTCCCATTTCCCGTTGTCTCAACCGGGTAAGGCAAGGGGAGATTCCCCCGGCCGCTGTGGCCGAGAAGGCCCGTCGCCGACTTATCAACCTGCCTTTTATCTTCATCGCTATGAACATCGGGATGTGGCTGGTGCTCCCTGCGGTCATTTTTTTATTCGCCTCTCTCGCAGATCTCATGAATCTTCGCACCAGCATTGTCTTTGCAGCCCGGGCCAGCATGGTGGGATTTGTTACGTCGTCGGTGGCCTTTTACCGGGTGGAGGCATACTCACGAAGAGAACTGATCCCCTTTTTCTTTCCCCATGGCCGACTCGCTGATCTCAAGGGAGCGGCTAAGCTGTCCATCTCCAGGCGCATCCGGATGTTTTTCCGCCTCAGTTCAGTGGTCCCCATGACCATCCTTCTGGTGACGTTAATCACCCTCCAATGGGAACTGGATGCCCTGAACATGCCGGTGGAGGAGTATGGAAGGAGGGTGATTGTCTTTACCCTTGTTTTGTTCGCCATCTTTTTTGCCAGCACAGGGGTCCTCAACAGGCTTGTGAGCCGCTCCATTGTGGATCCCCTCAACAACATGCTGGCGGCCCTGGGCAGGGTCCGGGAAGGCTGTTATGAGACCCAGATACAGGTGGTGAGCAACGATGAGATCGGCATACTGGGAGACGCGGGCAACCAGATGATCAAGGGGCTTGCGGACAGGGAGAGGCTGAGGGAGACCTTCGGGAAGTACGTCACGCCCGAGATCCGGGATGAGATCCTCTCGGGCCGGATCCCCCTGCAAGGGGAGCGACGTGAAGGGACAGTGATGTTTGTGGATCTCAGGAATTTTACGCACTTTGTGGAGAATCATCCGCCCGAAGAGGTCATGTCGGGCTTGCGGACCTATTTTACGGTCATGCACCGGGCAATCCGCCTTCGCAGGGGGCTGGTGCTCCAGTTCGTTGGGGATGAAATCGAGTCCGTGTTCGGCATTCCCATCCATTTCGAGACGCATGCCGATGCGGCAGTCCGGGCCGCCATTGACATGCGTCGGGCATTAACGGCCCTGAATGAATCGCGGACCGCCTCTGGCAGGCCCCTGTTTGCCTACGGGATCGGCATCCATTCGGGGAAGGTCCTGGCGGGGAACTCAGGGAGCGAGGAGCAGTCTGCCTACTCCCTCATCGGCAATACGGTGAATGTGGCCTCCCGCATCCAGGGTCTCACCCGGGAAATGGGGTGCGACACGCTCATCAGCCAGGAAACGGTAGACCGGCTGAAGGGGCGTTTCTCCCTGGTGAAACAGCCTGCCTGTTATGTCAAGGGGTACTCCCGGCCGATCGTTGTTTATAAGCTAAATGGCGAAGCCGAAATGGCGGATCGGTGATATCGCCTTTTTCACCGCAAAGGAAGCGCATGCCCGAAAAGATCTGCATTGTGGACGACAATCTGGTAAATCGAAGACTCCTGACCGGCATCCTGAGGAGGGAGGGATATGAACTCCTGGAGGCGCGGGACGGCCAGGAGGCGATGGATGTGATATCCAAGGAATTGCCCGATCTCGTCTTGCTGGACGTCATGATGCCCAAGAAGGACGGCTTTCAGGTCTGCGAAGAACTCAAGAGAAACGACCGAACCGTTCACATCCCGGTCATATTTCTCTCTGCCAGGACCCAGGTGGAGGATAAGATAAAAGGCCTCAACGCGGGCGGCGCCGACTATGTGACCAAGCCGTTTGACAAGGGGGAAGTCCTGGCCCGCGTCAAGACCCAGCTCAACATTGCGCGACTCACAAGAGAGCTGCTTAAGGCCAATGAGGAGTTGACGCGGAGGCAGAGGCAGCTGGATGAGGATCTTGCGGTGGCTGCCGGGATCCAGCGGAGCCTTCTTCCCCAGGTATCGCCGGATATGGAAAATGCGGCAATCGCATGGCGTTTCATGCCCTGCGAGAGCATCGGAGGCGACATCTTCAATGTCATCCGTCTCGATGAAAACCACTGGGCCGTTTATATGCTGGATGTCAGCGGCCACGGCGTTCCCTCGGCCTTGGTGACCGTGTCGGTTTCCCAGATGCTGCATCCTGATACGGGAATCCTTCTTGAAAAGCCGGGGCCGTCCCATCCCTTTTCTGCGGTGCGACGGCCTGCAGAGGTGCTTGCTCTCCTGGATCAGGAGTATCCACTGGAGCGGTTTGACAAATATTTTACCATGACGTACCTGATAATGGATGTGAAGGAGGGGATCATCCAATACAGCAATGCGGCCCATCCGCCTCCAATGCTCCTCCGGAAAAATGGCGCACTGGAGCTGCTGGAAGAGGGGGGGACCATTATCGGACTGGGGGGTGTGCTCCCTTTTCAGGAGGGCTGGAAAAGGGTAGGGCCGGGCGACAAGCTCCTGATCTACACGGATGGGATTCTGGAACACGAGGACAAACAGGGCCGGTTCTACGGTCAGAACCGACTGCATGATGCATTGCTGCAACTGAGAGACCGGCCGATCAATGGCATGGTCGACGGGGTGATCGAGGCTGTCATGGATTTCGGGGACCATCATCCGCCGCGAGATGATGTCACCCTATTGGGGATTGGGTTTGAGCGAGGATTCAATTGATGGGGAAGGGACGGGATGGATCCGAAGTGCGTGACATTCATTATTGACAGCGATGTGAAAAACGTACCGCTGGTGGGGATGTCGGTGAACCGGTTGTGCCGGGCCGCCTCTTACTCGGCCCTTGATGCCTTCAACATCGAGCTGTGCGTGGTGGAGGCAGTTACCAACAGCATCCGTCATTGCTATGGCGGAAAGGGGGGACATGAGGTAACAGTGATATTGACCCTCACGAACCGCGAGATTGTGGTGGACGTCTGCGATGTGGGCCCGCCCATAAGTCCCGGTGTGCTGGAAGGGGCGGTCATCCAGGGTCCTCCAGGCGACGTGGCGGATATTGAGAACATCCCCGAAAGAGGAAGAGGGCTGGGCATTATAAGAAAGATCATGGACAGCGTGGCCTACCGATCGGAAGACGGGAAAAACTGTCTCACCCTCAGGAAGAGACTGCCTACGAAAGAGAAAGCGAGCGCATAGGCGCCCAGATGGATTGGTTGTTGCCGCTTATTTGTTGCACAGGAGAAAAGACAAATGGAAATTGACCATGAGGCGATCAATCATGTGGAGGTGCTGTATCTCAGGGGCAGGCTGGATGCTGCTTCGGCCAGACAGCTCAAGGACAAGGTGGGTTCCCTGGGTCAGGAAAACCGGGTAAATCTGGTTGTTGACATGGCCGGCGTGGATTTCATCGACAGTTCGGGACTTGGGAGCTTGGTCTCATCCCTGCGCACGGTGAACAAAGTGGGCGGAGACGTCAAGCTCTCGGGCCTTCAGGATCAGGTGAGGTCGGTTCTTGAACTGACGCGACTGGACCGGATCTTCGGGATCTATGACGACAGCACGACCGCTGCCAAGAGTTTTTAACCCTGTTTTCTTCCTCTTGTTAATATCGTACCCATACTGAGGCCCACACCTGTCACAAGGAGGGTGATGGTCCCGATGACGCTGATCATGCGGGCATGCCATGCGCATTCCATCCAGTCCCACGCCGCAGGAAGGTTGCGGGCAAAGGTGGCCCATGCGATGCTGACGACGCTCACCGTGACTGCAACAACCGCGTGTCGACGTTTCACAGCAGGAAAGGCGATGCCCAGGAGGAACAGGCCGATGACCCCTCCGCCGGCAATGCCGGCCAACTGCCACCCGGTTTCCAGTGCGCTCTGGACGCGGATCATGGCCAGACCGGCAATGGTTCCCAGGATTCCCCAGAAAACGGTGAAGCCCCGGAGCATCCGGATGGATTCCTTTTCGCCGGCATCACGTCTCAGATGTCTTTTGTAGAAGTCCAGAAGGGACAGGGTGGCCACGCAGTTAAGGGATGAATCGATGCTGCTCATGGCCGCAGCGAAAATGGCCGCGATAATGAGGCCCCGAACCCCCACTGGGAAGCGGGTCACGATAAAGTGGGGATATATCTTGTCGCCCGCCAAAGGCCCGGTCAATGCATCCGGGAGCTGCTCGGGGTGGACTGTGTAATAAGCGAAAAGCGCTGTGCCGATAAAGAGAAAGAGGGCGGAGATGGGTATGTAGGCGATGGCCGCGGTCCAAACGGAACGGGAGGCTTCTGTGATGGAAGAGGTGGCGTGGTATCGCTGTACATAGTTCTGGTCCACCCCGAAATTCCGGAGATTCTCTATGATGCCGTAGAGGGCCACGACCCAGGCAGTGGGACGGATCAGGTCCAGGTCCCAGGTCCCTAACGATAATTTGTCGTGTTCCCGGGCAATAGCGAATATCTGTCCGGGGCCTTCGGGCATACCCGTGAGAAGGATGATCACCGTGGCCACGGCCCCTCCGAAGAGGATTGCCACCTGGATCACATCGGTCCAGATCACTGCCTCAATGCCGCCCAGTGCCGTGTACAGGGTGACGCCTATCCCTGTCATGATGATAATGACGGGATAGGACCAGCCGGTAAGGTTGTGCAATACGATGGATACCAGGAAGAGGATCATGCCGATGCGGGCCAGGGAGCCCAACATGAAGCTGATGCTCCCATAGATCCGGGCCCATGGACCGAAACGCTGTTCCAGGTATTCATAGGCCGAGATCTTCACCCGTGTGCGGTAGAGGGGAATAAAATAAAGTGTGGCGATCAGGGCGGCGATCGGGAGGGTCAGAGAGAAGACATAGACATCCCAGTTAAAATTATAGGCCTGGCCCGGATATGCCAGAAAAGTGATGCTGCTGACAAAGGTCCCGAGCATGGAGAGGCCCACGACCCAGCCCGGGAGTCTCCCGTCGGCGATCATGAACCCGGAAGCGGTGCTGCTGTGCTTTCGAAAATAGGCCCCGAAGAGGATGACCCCTGCGAGATAGACAATGAGAATAATTTTATCGACGGCAAGAAAGGCCGGTTGCATCAGGAACCCCCGGGATGATTTGGGCATGAAATGTATCGCAGGGGTTGGGTGTCGTCAATGGGAATCGGAGGCATGAGCCGTAAGGCGTGAGGCACAAGGAGAGAAGCTCAAAGCTGAAAAGGACGAAACGACAGCGATTATGCCTGCTGCGGGATCTCTGGTTTGCTCCGATCAGCGATGTCTAATGCGCAACCATGTCGAATAACAGGGACAGAAAAGCCATTGCCTATTTTGTCTCGCCGCACGGGTTCGGGCACGCGGCCCGGGCATGTGCGGTGATGAGCGCGGTCCACAGGGGGGATCCCTCGGTCCATTTTCATATCTATACAACCGTTCCTTCCTGGTTTTTTGCAGATTCTCTGGCAGGACCCTTTACCTACCACCGCTGGGAGACCGATGTGGGGCTGGTTCAGACGACCCCGCTTTATGCAGACCTTGACATGACCGTAGACCGGCTGGGCCGATTGATCCCTTTCACGGCCTCCCACCTCTCCAGACTGGCCAGGGAGATGGACCGGCTGGGATGCAGGCTGATCATGTGCGACATCGCCCCCATGGGAATCGCCGTGGCCAGAAAGGCGGGCGTTCCCTCGGTATTGGTGGAAAACTTTACATGGGATTGGGTGTATGAAGAATATGCTGACCGTCATAAGGCCTTGCGGCCATATGCTGATTATTTCAAAAACCTGTTCGATTGCGCCGATTATCACATCCAGACCCTGCCCTTTTGTGGGCCTCGGGCGGGAAATCTCACGGTTCAGCCTGTCAGCCGGGCACCCCGGCGCACCAGAGAGGCCGTGCGACAGGAACTGGGGATCCCGGACTCTGCCGGGATGGTCTTGATCACCATGGGGGGCATACCCCAATCATATGACGGCATACTCCGGCCCTCCCACAGGGACGACATCTATGTTGTCATCCCCGGCGGAAGCCATGTCTTAAAAAAGAACGAGCGTCTCATCACCCTGCCGCACGGCTCGGCCTTTTTCCACCCGGATCTGATCCAGGCCTCGGATGCGGTGATCGGCAAGGTGGGCTACAGCACCGTGGCCGAGGTCTATCGCAGCGGAATCCCCTTCGGCTTTGTGAAACGGCCTCATTTCCGGGAATCCGAGGTCCTGTCTGCCTTCATTGAGAGGCATATGCGCGGCTTTCGCATAGAAGAGAGGGACCTGGAGCGGGGGAAATGGGTGGCCAGCGTACCCCGGTTGACAGGGATGGGGCGCATGCATCGGACCGAAGCCAACGGGGCCGACCAGATCGCCCGGTTTCTCAGGGAACTCATGTAGGGAGAGATGCCGGGGCGTCGGGTCAAGGGCAACGGTGTGAAAGGGGATTGCATTTAGGCCCCCGGCCCACTAAAATTGAAAGGTTGCCCTTCTGGGGCATAGAATGGATCGGACCGGGAAACAACAACCCCCATACTGGATATGCCGCAGTCACAAGGATGAACAACGTTATCAAAATCATCGGGGCAAGGCAGCACAACCTCAAGGACATCTCCATTGAAATTCCGCGCGACCGATTTGTGGTGATTACAGGTCTCTCTGGTTCAGGCAAGTCTTCTCTGGCCTTTGACACCATCTATGCAGAGGGTCAGCGGCGGTATGTGGAATCCCTTTCCGCATATGCCCGCCAGTTCCTGGAACAGATGGACAAGCCGGATGTGGATTCCATCGAAGGCCTGTCCCCTGCCGTTGCCATTGATCAGCGGGGCGGCAGCAAGAATCCCCGCTCCACAGTGGGGACGGTCACCGAGATATACGATTACCTTCGGGTTCTCTTTGCGCGGGTGGGCCGACCCTACTGCCCTGAATGCGGACTGGAAATCCGTTCCCAGACCACTGAAGAGATCGTGGATCAGGTCATGGGACTTGCGGCTGGGACCCGGGTTCAGGTCCTGGCGCCCCTGATTGGGGGACGGAAGGGGACCCATCAGAAGCTGTTACAGGGACTCCGCAAGGATGGGTTCACCCGGGTCATGATGGACGGCGAGATCCGATCGCTGGACGAGGAGATCACCCTCGAGAAAAACAAAAAGCATGACATCCAGGTAGTGGTGGACCGGCTGGTCATCAAGCCGGATATCCGGCGACGCCTCACCGACTCCCTGGAGCTGACCCTCTCCCTTTCGGACGGAACCGCGGCCATCGATGTTGTTGGCAACACGACCCTCTTTTTCAACCAGCGCGCGGTCTGCCCCAAATGCGGGCTCAGCATCCCCGACCTGACCCCCCAAATGTTTTCCTTCAACAATCCCCAGGGCGCCTGCGAGGCATGCAGCGGACTGGGCACCAAACGCTATTTCGATCCCGGGCTGATCGTTCCGGATCCGGACCTTTCCCTGAGAGAGGGGGCCATTGCGCCGTGGGCCAACCGGCACTCGGTCCATTTTCAGCAGATGCTGGAGTCCCTGTGCCGGCACTACGGGATCAGCATGCATGCCCCCTTCAGGGAACTCCCGGAGGATATTCAGAAGGTCTTTCTGTATGGATCCGGATCAGAGGAGATCCCCTTTTATTTTGAAAGGAATGATCGCAGGTATGCGTATCCTCGTCCCTTTGAGGGGATTATCCCGAATCTGGACAGACGGTATCATGAGACTGACTCGTATCCGGTCCGCTACGAGATCGAGAACTACATGAGCATCCGGCCCTGTCCTGCGTGCCAGGGCGCCAGGCTGAAGCCCATCAGTCTGGCGGTTCGGGTGGGGGGAAAGGCGATCCACGAGGTGACCGCCCTTTCCATCGAAGACGCCCACCAGTTTTTTGAGAATCTGAAGCTCAATCCCAAAGAGGAGCTCATTGCCCGGAGGGTGCTCAAGGAGATCCGGGATCGCCTGGGTTTCCTGTTGAGCGTTGGGCTCGATTACCTTTCTCTGGACCGTTCCTCAGCGACCCTGTCAGGAGGTGAGGATCAGCGGATCCGGCTGGCAACCCAGATCAGTTCAAGACTCGCAGGGGTCCTGTATGTGCTGGACGAACCGAGCATCGGGCTTCATCAGAGAGACAACCGAAGGCTCCTGGACAATTTGAGACGCCTCCAGGAACTGGGGAACACCGTATTGGTGGTGGAACATGACGCGGAGACGATCCTGTCGGCCGATCACGTGATCGACATGGGCCCCGGGGCAGGCCTCAAGGGCGGCGAGGTGGTCTTTGAGGGACCACCGGATGCCTTGAAGACCTGCGAGGAATCCTCGACCGGCGCCTACCTATCGGGCCGACTGTCCATCCCTGTACCTGAAAAGCGACGCCGGGGAACCGGGAAATCCATTGTCATTGAGGGGGCGCGGGAGAACAATCTGAAGGATGTGGTGGTCGACATTCCCATCGGGGCCTTTACGTGCATCACGGGTGTTTCAGGTTCAGGGAAGAGCAGCCTCATCAACGGCGTCCTCTATCCGGCCCTCAGCCAGAAGTTGTATCGCTCCAAAGAACGGGTGGGTCCGGTACGGGCGATCAAAGGGATTGAGCACCTCGACAAGGTCATCAACATCGATCAGAGCCCCATTGGCAGGACCCCCCGTTCCAACCCTGCCACATACACAGGGACGTTTACCTATATCCGGGAGCTCTTTTCCATGCTGCCGGAGTCCCGGGCCCGGGGATACAAGCCCGGCCGATTCAGCTTCAATGTCAAGGGGGGCCGGTGTGAGGCGTGCAGGGGCGACGGGATCATCAAGATTGAGATGCATTTTCTCCCGGATGTCTATGTCGCCTGCGAGGCGTGCAAGGGGCTCAGGTACAACCGGGATACCCTTGAGATCGCCTACAGGGGGTATAACATCTCCCAGGTCCTGGACATGACGGTGAATCAGGCCCTGTCCTTTTTTGAAAATGTCCCCAGCATCCGCAACAAACTCAAGACCCTGGTAGACGTGGGACTCGGCTATATCCGATTGGGCCAGCAGGCCACGACCCTTTCCGGGGGCGAGGCCCAGCGGATCAAGCTCTCCAGGGAATTGAGCAAGCGCAATACCGGAAGGACCCTGTATCTCCTTGACGAGCCCACCACCGGCCTCCATTTCGCCGACATTCAGAAGCTGTTGGAGGTATTGAACTACCTGGTGGAACTCAAGAACACGGTGGTAGTAATTGAGCACAATCTGGATGTGATCAAGACCGCGGATTATATTATCGATCTGGGCCCTGAGGGAGGTGAAAAAGGGGGCAGGATCGTGGCCGCAGGGACGCCTGAGGAGGTAGCGGCGATCGAGGGTTCCTACACCGGCCGGTTTCTGAAACAAATCCTTGACGTCTGAGCCCGACGGCGATTCTCATTTTGGGAAAATAGTCCTGTGGGAGCGGCTTCCAAGCCGCGAAACGTCGTGGCAACATGCCGCTCTCACAGAATATTAACACCCGATCTGCCTCATAATGAGAATTACTGCTGAGGTCGGGTCATCGCCTTGTTTTTTCTTTGTAGAGCATTTCCAGGTGGTACACCAAGTTCTCCAGCTTGACAGAGAGATCGACGTTTTCCACAATGCAGCATTCCGGGGTCCTGACCTGGGCTGCGGAAAAATTGAGGATCCCCTTGAGATCGGCCTTGAAAAGAAGTTCTGCGGCCCGCTGGGCCTCCCGTGAAGGCGTGGTAATGATCCCCAGATCGATGCCCAGTGCCTGGACCTGTTCAGGAATGGTGTGGGCCGGCTGGATGGTCAGGCCGCATGGGAGCTCTATGCCCACCTTCTTGGGGTCCAGATCAAATGCGGCCGCAAAGCGATATCCCCGTTGTTTAAAATTGTCGTTTTCAACCAGACTCATGCCAAGATTTCCCATGCCCACGATGCACAGGGACCATTTCCTGTCGGTTCCCAGGATGCGCTTGATCTCCCTCAGCAGTTCTTGGACTTCATAGCCGACCCCCCGCACGCCGAATTCACCGAAATAGGCCAGATCCTTTCTGACCTGGGCAGGATTGACGCCGCACAGCTCGGCCAGTTTTTCCGAGGAGATAATCGGGATGTTGCTGTTCACAAACGCCTCGAGGGGCCTAGAATACAGGGCAAGCCTCTCGATGGTGGGATTGGGTATCTTGGATTCTTTTGTCATCGGTTATTCAAAAAAAACGTTAACCGGATGATTGGACGGTTGAACCGGGGGCGATGCCCCACCAAACCTCTTGAAAGGTGGGGCAAGAAAGATAGGATCGCGTTGAAAAGGAAATATATTGTGAAATAATGCACATGATTTGTGGTTAAAAAGAGGGCCTTTTAAAAAGGCCCTCTTTTGTGTTTAGAAGGTGTACTAAGCGCCTAAGGATTTAACGATGAGTTCGTGCATCGCGCCCAGATCCGGGATCTTGAAGACAAGAATAAAACAGATGACCAGGGCGTAAATACAGAGGGACTCGATCAGTGCCAGACCGATAATCATGGTGGTCATGATCTTGCCGCCGGCCTCGGGATTTCTGGCTGTTCCCTGAAGCGCCCCGTTAATGGCATTACCCATGCCGATGCCGGTGCCCAGTGCAGCCATGCCGATGCCGATGCCGCAGGCGATGGCGATTCCAAAAAATACCCACAGCCCCGCGGCCTTGACAGTGCTGTCGTCGCCGGCAAAGGCCAATGAAGCCATTGCCAGGACACACAACGCGGTCAAAACGCCAAACAGATTTCTCTTAGACATGTGGACCTCCTTTCCTTAAAGTAATATATGCGGCCTTCTTCCGAAGCTGAAAAAACCAATTTCATTCAAACAGCGTTCTGCCCGCCCGTGGGCAGAGACCCCCACGGGGAAACTTCTTCGCACGTTGCGGAGAAGTTACGGACAAAGACTCTAAATTCCTCAATATCAATGCGCGTGCTCCATGGCCCCTACGAAATACATGATGGAGAGAAGCATGAACACCAGGGCCTGAATAAAGCAGACCAGGATCCCAAGAAACATGATGGGCAGGGGCGCCAGGTAGAGGCCTGCCAGGCCGAAAAGGATGGCCAGGACCATCTCCTTGCCGAAGATGTTTCCAAAAAGCCGCACGCTGAGCGACATGATGCGGGCCAAGTGACCGATGAGCTCGATGGGAAGCATGAGGGGTATGAGCCACCACACCGGTCCGCAAAAATGCTTAATGTATTTCACCCCATGATATCGAATCCCGATGACGTGGGTCAGGACAAACGTGCACAGGGCCAGGGCGAGCGTGGTGTTGAGGTTGGCGGTGGGCGAAAAGCAGCCGGGAATGAGCCCGATCAGATTCGAGACCAGGATGAAGAGAAAGATGGTGGCCACAAAGGGGAAAAAGAATCGACCTTCAGGGCCGGTGATGTCCACCATAAATTTTTCGAGTCCGTCAATAACCACCTCAAAGAAATTCTGTCCCTTTTCCGGCACCAGCTTTACCTTTCTTGCCATAAAGAAGGCGCTCACGATGAGGATCAACATGGCGAACCAGGTGTAGGTGACGTGGGTGTAATCTCCCGGATGATCCACCCCCAGGGCCGACAAGAGGGCGTCGATGAAGAAAATAGGATGCTCCATATCTATATTGCCTCCCGCGATGATGTTCTCCAGACAGAGCGGATCCCCAGGTTCAGGATGCTGAAGACCACGATAGACAGGCCCACAGCCAGCCCGATGGGATCCACCCGGCCGTTCGTGATAAGGATATAAATAATCAGGCCCACAAAGGCAAGCCTAAAATACGACTTTGCGATGAGCGCGAGCTTTTTTCCCCGAAAGGCCCCCTGATCAGAGAAGGCGCAGCGGATGGTATGTTGCAGCACGCTGAAGTTGGCAATGATGATAAGACCGCCAGCAATAACGCCCAGGGTAAACCGAGCGCTCATGAAGGCAGAGCTGATGGCCCCCAGGATCAGCAGGATGATCCAGTTGTCCGTCTTGATCTGGTGTAGGAGCTTGTCCCTGTCTTTCACAGGTCTTTCGCCTTTTTGTACAGGATGTAAAGATTTCTGAATGCGGCCGCGATGCCGAAGCCCAGAAACAGAAAAAAAAGCCACGGCCTTGTGCCCAGCCACCTGTCCAGATAAAAGCCGCTAAGTGCCCCCAAGGCAATGGAAAAGGCCATCGCGAGGCCGACCGTGCTCAGAAATCCCAGGTCTTTGATGGTCTTTTTCAGATCCTCGTCCATTCAGGTCGGCTCCAGGGGGAACGGCCGGGCTGACAACGAATCAGACAGGTGCGTTCCTATCACAGGTTTTGGATCGAAGTCAACAGGTTTTTACCGTCTTACCTCGACATTTCTTCAAATGCCCTGCCCGCGGCAATCAGCGTTTTTTCTATGAGTTCTTCGGTATGGGCCGTGGAGATAAAGGTGGCCTCAAAAGGCGACGGCGCCAAATAAATGCCCTGGGTGCGCATGGCCCTGTAATACTGCTTGAACCGTGTCGCATCGCTTGCCTTGGCCGTTTCAAAATCGGAGACCGGGGCCTCGGCAAAAAAGATCGAACCCATGGATCCAACCCGGTTCACCGTCAAGGGAATCCCTGCTTTTTCTGCCAGTGTCTTGAGCCCCGAAAAAAGGGAGTCTCCCAGCTTTTCAAGGTGTTGATAAGGATCCATTTGTTTAAGGGCGGCGAGGGTGGCGATCCCGGCGGCCATGGCCAGGGGATTGCCCGAGAGTGTGCCGGCCTGGTAGACATCGCCTTCGGGCGCCATTCTGAGCATGATTTCCCGTTTGCCGCCATAGGCCCCCACAGGGAGACCGCCGCCGATGATCTTGCCCAGACAGGTGAGATCAGGATAGATGCCGTAACGTTCCTGGGCGCCCCCCGGCGCGACCCTGAAGCCGCTGATGACCTCATCAAATATGAGAACGGCCCCGAACGCGGCAGTGATCTCTCTGAGCCTCTGAAGGAAGCTAATGTCCGGAACGATCACGCCCATATTGCCGGGAACCGGCTCCACGATGATGCAGGCGATCTCGCGGCCGTATCTATCAAAGGCGGCGTTGAGGGCCTCAGAGTCGTTGAAGGGGAGGGAGAGGGTATGTCTGGCCAGATCGTCCGGGACCCCTGGGCTCCCAGGGATGCCGAGGGTGGCCAGGCCCGATCCTGCGGACACCAGGAGGCTGTCGGCATGTCCGTGGTAACACCCGTCAAATTTGACGATCATCTTTCTCCCGGTGGCCCCCCTGGCCAGCCGGATGGCGCTCATGGCGGCCTCGGTCCCGGAATTGACCATCCGGACCATTTCGATGGCGGGAACCATCTCCACAATGGCCTCTGCCATGACGACCTCCAGCTCGGTAGGGGCCCCATAGCTCGTCCCTTTGCCGAGACGTTCCTGTATGGCAGCCGCCACTGAGGGATGGGCATGCCCCAGGATCATGGGTCCCCAGGACCCGACGTAGTCGATATATGCGTTGTCATCCACGTCCCGGACGATCGCCCCGGATGCCTCGGCAATAAAGGGAGGGGTCATCTCCACCGACTTGCCGGCCCGCACCGGGCTGTTGACCCCGCCTGGAATGGTCTTGCAGGCCCTCTCGAAAAGGGCTTCAGATCGATTCATCTTGGTCATCCTCCGAAAAATAGGCCATGCTGGTCTTTTTGAATTCCTTTTCGCTGAAAAGGAGGAGGTAATGGCTCACCTTGGCAGCGCGCGACATCCTTTCGGCAATTTCGCGGCATTCCTGCCGGCTGCTCCCGTGGACCATGGTATAGAGATTATAGGGCCAGTCCTTGTGGGGGGCCCTGTGGTAACAGTGGGTCACCTCGCGAAACCCGGCCAGGAGATCTCCGATTTCGTTGATCCGTTCATCCGGCGCCATCCAGGCGATCATGGCATTGGAGCTGAAGCCTGCCTCCTGGTGCCTCAGGGTGGCCCCGAACCGCCGGATGATGCCCTCCTTCTTGAGGCCTTTTATCCTCGCGATCAGCTCCTCTTCCGGGATGCCGATCCTTTTCGCGAGCAGGGCAAAGGGCGTGGGGTGGAGCGGAAGGTCCCCCTGCACGAGGCTGATGATCTTCTTGTCGATGTCATCGATCATGCTGATTTCCCGATACTGCATAGAGCGGCAGCCATGTTGCAGCCCCCGCTATTGCCCCTCAACTGAAGAACCTGACACCTCATGCCTTGCGCCTTTCCCCGTGCACATATCCAATGGAACCCGGCTTGTCAAGCGTGATATTTTGGCATGAACGCACATTTGGCTTGAAATGGGCATGATTGTCGTGTATGAAGAACCTGTTCGAATGCCTGCACCCTGAGTTTTGCGGTCTTTCAGAGGCTTTGTCCGCAACTTCTCCGCAACGTGCGAATAAGTCTGGCCGTGGGGGTCTCTGCCCAAGGGCTGCAAAAACCGAATACAGCTCGTGGGAACGGCAGCAGGGCTTTAAAATACGGTCTGTTCCAGCCCCAAGGACAGCCTTTCACCTGCCCGCCATGCGAGCGAGGCGAGTCAGGCGGGTCGATAGGGATTCCTTGCTGCCTTTCAATAAACAATATCCCGCGCCCGGGGGCGGTCGCCGAACGATACGGCTGCATTTTATTGCAGCCCTTGGGCAGAGACCCCCACGGGCGGGCAGAACGCTGTTTGGTTGCGGCCGTCAGGCCGGCTTAGGCGTGAGCCTTTTATCTGGGGTCTTGCTCCGACCGGCAATGCTCCCCCGGTTTATTGAGATGATACATTCAAGTGTTTTATGGTTGTCCTTATTTTTTGCCATCAAACTGCTTCAACCGCTTAATCATCCCTGTAACCAGATAATCTTTCTGCGGTTCCCTTCATATCAGCCAGGGCGTAAACGCCTTTTTTTATCTGTCCATCGTTTGAATCCATCTCACTGATTTGCAGGCTAGGGACCAAGCCAAGTGATTATACACGTTTCTTATATCTTTCCAAAGAACAACCCGGGTTTGATTAAAGGCGTCAGCCGAGAAAGACATGTTCTGTGTAAGAGGCGAAGGGGTCTGATTATCTCTGTCAGCTCACTGGGAACCATCGGACAACCCTGATAAAAGGCCCACAGCTAAATTCCGGATCAGGAGTTTATCCGGATTTTATGAGATCCCTGAAGATTGTCAATTCGAAGATCAAAGGTCTTGCACAGCCACCATATCTGATTGCACCCCCTGAACCTTTGAACCCCGTTGCCGCTTACCATTTATTCAATGGTTGGGCTTAATATGTCCTTCCTGTGGCGGGGAATTTCACCCTCCACCATGTAGATGACCTCTTCAGCGATATTGGTGGCGTGGTCTGCGATTCGTTCCAGATGGCGGGCGATGAAAAGGAGGTTGATCAGATAGCTCACCCGATCGGGGTGAATTTTGATGACTTCCTTGATTTTGTCGTAGATATCCCGGTTGATATCATCCACCTCGTCATCCGACAGGCATACCTTGTAAGCCAGGTCGGCGTCCAGGTTCACCAGGGCATCCAGGCTTTTGCGCAGCATGGCTTCCACTTTTTCGGCCATGGCCCCGTATTCAAAGGGGACTGTCACCGGGACCCTTATGGAGATGTTTTCAACGCGCTCGGCGATATTGACGGCCTCATCGCCTACCCGCTCCAGGTCATTGTTGATTTTAATCACCGCGCTGATAAACCGCAGGTCCACGGCGACCGGCTGGTGTAAGGCCAGTATCTTGAGGCAGTCCTCCTCCACCTCCACCTCGGCCTCATCGATTTCCCTGTCGGCTTTGATAATCTGTTGCGCCAGGTCCCCATTTCGCGTCTCAAAGGCCTCGATAGCCATTCGGACCCGCTCCTCCACCATAGCGCCGAGGGATAGGATCTGTTTTTTCAAGGTCTCCAGTTCTCTCTGTAAATGCCGTTTCATAGTTCCTTCCTTAAAATAGCGCCCCCAGGGGCAGCCTCCCAATAAGTTCGGGAGGAGTTTGCCAGGATTTTATAAAAGACTCACGTCTAAACTCCGGATAAGGAGATAAAGGCCTGACGCCTGGCATAGATCCCGCTAAGCCGGCGAACTCCGGAATTTACCCGTCAGGGTTTTATCCCCTGAATACTGAGAACATACAAATCATGCAAGCAATAATGGTTTCTTTTGATTAACCTTAAGTATAGCAGTCTCATTCGTCCCCGAACTTATTAGTGTAGGAAGTTGCCGTCAGCTTAGCCGAATCGACCGGTGATGTAATCCGAGGTCTGCTTTAATCTGGGCCGGGTAAACAGGGTCTCGGTCCGGTCCACCTCGATCAGCTTGCCCAGATAAAAGAAGGCAGTGACATCCGACACCCGCGCAGCCTGCTGCATGTTGTGGGTGACGATAATGATCGTGTAAGTTTCTTTGAGTTCATGAATCAGTTCCTCGATCTTCTGGGTGGCGATGGGATCGAGGGCCGATGCCGGCTCGTCCATGAGCAATACCTCCGGTTCCACGGCCATGGCCCGGGCTATGCAGAGGCGCTGCTGCTGCCCGCCCGAGAGCCCCAGGGCCGACTCATGGAGCCGGTCTTTGACCTCGTCCCACAAGGCCGCCTGCTTCAGGCTGGTCTCCACCCTCTCTCTCAAGAAGGTCTTATCCTTGATGCCGTTGACGCGCAGGCCATAGGCCACATTTTCGAAGATGGTCTTGGGAAAAGGGTTCGGCTTCTGAAAGACCATGCCCACATGACGACGAAGCGCCACCACGTCTACCGCAGGGTCGTAGACGCTTTCTCCATCCAGAAGAATCTTCCCTTGAACCCTGCTGTACGGGATCAGATCGTTCATCCGGTTGAGACACCGCAACAGGGTGCTTTTGCCGCATCCGGATGGCCCGATCAGAGCGGTTACCTGGTTCTCTTGAAAATCCAGACTGATATCGAAAAGGGCCTGGAAATCGCCGTAGTAGAAATTGAGACCCTGTGCCGACATTTTCGGTGCACGTTTATCTTCAGCAACCATATCTATCCCAAGGCAGCCGGTTGGGCCGCAGGTTGATCGGGTTTCGGGTTTTTGCGCCTTTGGGGCCTCTTGGGAAAGCCCGAACAAGGTTTCAATCATCAATGTCATCGCTTTTTTCTGAGCCGGGAACGATACATGATGGCAATCAGGTTCAGCCCCAGCACCAGTACGATGAGCACCAGGGCCGTCCCATACTGCAGGGGCCGCGTGGCCTCGATGTCGGTGCCCGCGGTTGCCAGCACATAAATATGATATGGGAGGGCCATGATCTCGTCGAAAATAGAGGTCGGCAATGAGGGGGTGAAGAAGACCGCGGCCGTAAACATGATGGGTGCGGTTTCTCCGGCCGCCCTGCTGATGCCCAGGATGGCGCCGGTGAGGATGCCGGGGAGGGCCGTGGGCAAAACCACATGATAGATGGTCTGCCATTTGGTAGCTCCGAGACCCAAAGAGGCCTCCCTGTAGGTGTCCGGTACGGCCCGGAGGGCCTCTTCTGTGGATCCGATGATCACCGGCAGGGTAAGGGCGGCCAGGGTCAGGGAACCGGCCAGGATGCTGACGCCCATTTTCAAATAGACCACAAAGAAGGCCAGCCCGAACAGTCCGAACACTACCGAGGGGACCCCGGCAAGATTGTTGATGCCCAGGCGGATGATGCGGACCAGGCGGCCTGGACGGGCGTATTCGTTCAGATAAACAGCTGAGGCCACGCCAATGGGCAGGGCAATGACGATAGCGCCCACGCTCAGACAAAGGGTGCCGATAATGCAGGGGAGGATGCCTCCCCGGGTCATTGAGTCCATGGGAGGCTGGGTGAGAAAGGTCCAGTTGATGGCACGCCACCCCCTCGCCACAAGGAAATAGACCACCAAAATGAGGGCGGCCCCGTTGATGGCGGCCGAGATCCTGAAGAGCCAGCACATGACGCCCTGGACCACCTTCCTCCGGCGCTGAACCTCACTGCTGTAACTGATCCCGCTCATCGGTTGATCCTGAGTATCCTGCGGCATTGGTGGTTGTTGTTTATTGCTTTCTGTTGACTGTCCACTACTGACTTTTCATTCGTAGCTCTTCCTGGCTGCTCGTTGCTGGTCACTGGTTAGCTGTCTCCCGTCCTGATCGTCTTATCTTCTCCCGGCTGCCGGTTGCCGGACCTCTGCCTCCTCCCTCGCGCCTTGCACCTCGCGCCTCACGCCTCACAACGTCGCCGCCCCCACCTGCCGGTAACGATGGGAGATCTGCTCGGCAATGATGTTAAAGGCCAGCGTGAACAAGAACAGGATAATGGCCGTGGCAAAAAGGGCGTAATAATGATCGCTCTGAAAGGGGGCCTCGGCCATCTCTGCGGCAATGCTGGCGGGCATGGGCCTGACCGGATCGAACAGAGACGAAGGTATCATGGCGGCCCCCCCTGCCACCATCAAGACCACCATGGTCTCGCCCATGGCCCGTGACATTCCTAAAATAACAGCGGTGGTGACGCCGGAAATGGCTGCCGGGAAAATCACCCGGGCAATGGTTTCCCAGTGGGTGGCGCCCAGGGCCAGGGATGCCTCCTTGAGTTCTACAGGGACCCCGAAGATGGCATCCTCGGAGAGACTGCAGATGGTGGGGATGGACATGAATGCCAGCATTAAAGAGGCGTTGAACAGATTCAGTCCTGTGGGGATGTTCAGAAGCTGCTGGAGAAAAGGCGCCACAATGACCATGCCAAAAAATCCAATGACCACCGAGGGCAGCGCAGCCAGCAATTCCACGATCGGCTTGACCCACTCCCGGACCCTCGGAGACGCCCTTTCCGCGAGGTAGAGTGCGGTCAATACCCCCAAGGGAATCGAAATCACCGAGGAGACCAAAGTCACGGCAATGGATGCGACGATCAGTGGGAAGATGCCGAAGTCGGGCGGATCGTCCGTAGGATACCACTCGGTCCCGAATACAAAGTCCAGGACCGAGACCTCTTTAAAAATGGGGATGCCCTCAATGAACAGAAAGAGGGCGATCAAGAAGAGGGTGGTGATGGAGGCCAGGGCCACGCCGAAAAAGAAAAAACGGATCACCCGCTCCCTGGTCCGCCGGCCCTTTCCTGTTTTCGAACTGTTTGCCATTTGGACAATCCTTCAACCGCCCCTTTTTCCATAGGACACTGTCCGCTAAAATGTGCGAGTCCCGTGAAATGGACACGACCGTTTCACGAGACTCGCATTTTACCACAATCGATTAGAAAAGGGGCACATATCCCGATTCTTCAACAAGTTTCTGCCCCTTGTCCGGATTCAGGACAAAATTGATGAAATTGAGGACATCCCCCTTGGGCCAGCCCGGCGTAAACATGAACAGGGGCCTGCTGATGGGGTAGGTGCCGTTGAGGGTCGTTGTTTTGGAGCCTTCCACCCGGTTGACGCTCAGGGCCTTGACATCCTGATTGACATATCCGAGGCCGATATACCCGATGGCGTTGGGGTTTTTGGCCACTGCCTGGCACACTGCGCCGTTCGAGGCCTGAAGCATGGCGCCGGGAAAGACCCGTTCCTTGTTTAAAACCTTTTCGTGCCATACCTCATAGGTGCCCGAAGAGGTGTCGCGGGAGATCACGACCACCGGTCGATCAGGTCCGCCGATCTCCTTCCAGTTTTTGATCTTGCCCATGTAAATGTCCTTGAGCTGGGCCAGGGTGATATTCATGACCGAATTGCTGGGGTGAACCACGGGCACAATGCAGTCATAGGCCACTGCAAAGGGGACCGGGTAGATGCCGTTTTTGACGGCCAGATCCACCTCTTTTTGTTTAATGAAGCGTGAGCTGTCGGCAATATCCGTCGATCCGTCGATCAGGGCCTTGATCCCGTTTCCCGAACCGCCGCCCGAAATGGATATTTTGACATCCGGATTCTGCTTCATATAGGCCTCAGCGGACTTCTGGGCAATGGGAAGCACGGTTGTGGATCCCTTGATCACAATGTTTCCAGCCCATGCCGAACCCACTGCAAAGAGCCCTGCCAAGATACCCGCCATAACTGGAACAAGCTTCTTCTTCATTTTGTTTCCTCCATTAGAAATAAATGTTTTGGATAACGTCCATTTGCCCTGAGATGAATCGCTCAACCGCTTTTTTTCATGATAGCATACGCCCGAATTGTTAAATTTATGTTAGGCGCATGTTACCATTTTGTTAAGACCCTTGCCTATCACCTCCCTTCGCCCGGCGACGCCAATGTCGAAAATCAAGAGGCACGGTGTCAACCAATGCCTGGATAAAGCGGCCCAATTGACACGCCGGAGTTTATGGTTCGCCAATTTAAGATGCCATTATTAGAGAAAAATTTCGGGAATATTAGAATTCGGTAAACGGGTTTGGACATAGCCCCTTTCACAGAATTCTCCCCAATGGATCCAGGTCATTCGGATCAGCTGTCCTATCTGCAAAATGGGGAAATTCATAAACCCCGACAACGGAAAATTAGCGTGGCGCTAACACAGGCTTAATACGCGCCGGATCAAATATCACATGGGATGAGCAACGGCTGTGGAGAAGAAATGGGGTCCTCTTTACCTTTGCGGGGGGTTGGTTTATGTCAAATGAAAGAATATTGATCGTAGAGGATGACGTCGATCTGGTTTATATGCTGGAATACAACCTCCGCAGCAAAGGCTATGAAACTTTCACAGCCTTGGACGGTGTGTCGGCCTGCCGCTTGATTGAAACGGAGAGACCGGACCTCATACTACTCGACATCATGCTTCCAGGTATGGATGGATGGGAGGTCTGCACGATGGTTCGCAACCATCAGGGGCAGGGCATCCGCGACGTCCCGATCATTATGCTCACGGCCCTCAGCTCGGTGGAAGAGAAATTGAAAGGGATCGAGATGGGGGCGGACGACTACATACCCAAGCCCTTTTCCATTAAAGAGGTCTTACTCAAGGTTGATCGACTAATCTTAAGGGAAAAGAAGAAAAGAGGCCTCGACAACGTGGTCCGAAAGCTGGAAGCCAGAAAGGCGCAGCAGAACGATTTTCAAGACATGCTCTTCCACGAATTGAGAAACCAGTTGTTGATCATCGGCGGCTATTCGCTGAGAATAGCAGAGAACCCGGGCATCGCCCCGGAAAAATATCGGCGGTGTGTTGAGATCATCAGAGAGTCGTTGTACTCTCTGAATTCTATGACAGAGGAGATGCTTCTGCTATCCAGACTTGAATCAGGCGATGATGCCTTCCCTTGCCACGATGTGTTTATCGAAGAAGCCTTGCGCGATGTGATCTCTGCCGCTTCCAGAAAGGCTAATGATAAAAAGACAGCCATTCATCTCAAGCGAACCGGGGGAATCCCAGCCCTCAAATTGAATCCTACCGCCATCCAGGTGGCCTTTGCCAACTTGATTGGAAACGCTGTCAAATACAGCCCGGAAGGCTCTGACGTGACCGTAAGCGTTGGACTTGAGGGGGGCATCCTCGTCGCCGTCGAAGTGTTGGACAGAGGGCCCGGCGTACCTATGCGAGAAAGGGATAAAATATTCGATAAGTTCTATCGGGGAGAAAACATGAAAAGCCACACCAAAGGAACCGGACTGGGACTCTATATCGCGAAGATGCTTATCGAATCGATGGGGGCCGCTATACGCCTCGACTCCAATTATGAAAACGGCGCCTGTTTCAGGGTCGAATTTCCAGTCCCACAGGCCAGGTTATGATGGATTCCCAGAGGCTGATGGCCTTTCGGCCGCAACTCAGGCACTGCTGACAGAAATCATTGCACACCATTGAATGGACTTCTACGAGCCGGCGAGGACATCATTCCCTTAAGCGATATCCAACGCCACGGACGGTTTCAAGGGCTTTCTCCCCGGTCGTGGTGCAAACGACCCGATACCCTTCCTTGATCAGATTAAATTTGACCAGTTCCAGAATATCCTCTTCGTCGTCCACCACAAGGATCCGTCTCTTGGGCACGAAATCTGTCATCTTAAAGGATCTGCTCGTTTCTTCTGTTTTTTTTGGCGCTGACACCCGGGCCAGGGTTGGTTCCGGGTGTCAGCCTGCAGGAAGTGATTAAAATTTGTAATTCACGTCGAACTGAAATAGGTTTTGGGGCTGGTCGGTCCCACCCGGTGCAGCATCGATTTTCTTGGCATAGTAATAATCCAAGGCCAGGTAGACGTGCTTGGCCAGACCGAATTTGAATTCGACCTCGTGGCCTTCCGAATTGGTCTTGCCGCCGTAGAAATCGCTGTCCGGCAGGAAGTCCAGCACCGCATCCCTTTCGAGATGCCGGTAGTTATACTTGAATTCCCAGTCGCCCAGGTCCTTGACGCTGCGCCCAAATTTGATGCCCGCGAGCCAGCCCGTATCATCTTTGTCCGCATCGGAGTTGATGTACTGGCCGAAGACGGCGACCTTCTGGATATAGGAGTTGAACTTGACGCCCACCTCGCCGTCGGCGCCAATCGATGAGTATTCATACAGAAGCGCTGTCTTTGCATCGGTGTTGGTGTGGGCGGAGTGTTTAAATGAGTGTCCCTTGACATTGGTATTTTTGTACCAGGTACCGGCCAGCTTGATCCAGGTGGCCTTGGTTGGATTGATGGTTACACCCGGCTGCAGGGCAAACATCCAGGCCGTCGAGTCGCTCTCGCCCTTCGGTCTGAACTCCTGAAGAACGAACAATGCCGGATTGACGAAAAATCCAAACTGGTCGTTCACCTTGTATTTAAAGGGCGCCGCGACGCCCTGGGGCCGAATATCGCCGTCCCAGACCAGGTCCTTGGGCTTATAGAGCGGGTTCTTGAACTGCCCGCCAATGATCTTCCATTCCTTAAAGGGCTGATACTGGGCATAGGCGTAATCGATCCTGGCATCCGGGGTCTCGAAGTCGTTGGTAAAGGTCTGGTTGGTGGACCTGGGGTCGTCGCTCCCTGATGCCAGCCCGAAACCGACCTGCCACTTCTTGTCTTCGGTCACATCGACCACCATGCCGAGACGCCATCGGTATCTGCCCCTGTTCCGGTTGGTAACCTCGCCGTCATCTGCCTTGATGTCTTCGTACTGATACCGCAGACGAAAATCCCCTTTCAGGTTAATCCGGTTGACCCACTCAGGCACCTTTGCCCATGTTTGGGCACCCTCTTTGACCGCTTTTTCGGCCGTCTCCTTGGCGACCTTTTCTGCGGCCTCTTTGACCGTAGTCTCCTGCCTGGCCCCCTCTTTCTGCATTTCGTTCAGAAGCTGTCCTGCCTCCTCCCGACTCAGGACCCCTTTTTCCACCAGTTTGTTGATCAGGACGTCTACCTCAGCAGCCTGTAACGGCCCTGAGACCACGCCAAAAAGCAAGGCGCCCATCAGACAACCCATCAGTGCAATCTTCTTCATGATTAATCATTCTCCTTTCATTCAATTCTCGTTGCGACATATCGAAAAATATGACCCAAACTCTCTCCTCATTGACGCAGTGTCATTTCACCTCCTCTCTTTAGTCAGTTGCATTTGCTGTTTCCGCGCATGATGAAGCAGGCGAATTAGCAACCAATTAGAAAGGGGTTAGATTTTTGTAAGATCAGGCTCGAGGATAGACCTTGACGAACGATTGCGGGAGGGATGCTTGCGAGGCATGGGAACCCACACTGTCGAGACTTTTCGATTCCTTTTAATAGGGAGGTTTGAACCGGGCTGCGTGGAACAGGAAGGGACCGCCCCTTCTCTGTCCACGCAAGGGGGAGTAATGAAGAAACTGGCATGAAAGATATTCCCCCTTTGTTCAATTTTTGTGAGGGAATTGTTATTTGTGCGTGATAGTTGAAATGGGGGAAAGAAGGGTCGAAGAGGTGGGGTCGGGAATTTGGTTCACAGAGCCGGGGACTGGCAATGTGGCCTACGCCGAGTCGTTAAGCGCATCGCAGACATGGCTGTTGTTGTACAGCCACAGCGCAATATGCTCCCGGACATCCATTGGGAGACCTTTATCCAATACCTCAAACGTTGTCACGTTTGTGGCCCGGTCATAGGACATCATGATCCGTGTAGGTTCTTTTCCTTCGGGATCCAAACCGGCTGCATCGGGAAGATCAAATACCCAGTGCAGTTGATTGACGTATCGCTTATTTTCCATTGCATTCCTCCTTTCTTTCAGATTGGTTTCATTTCATCCCTCACAGATGTTGCGGGGACATGATCCTCGGTCAGATTCTGAAGCGCTCTGAACCACAATCGGCGCCATCGCCCTGGGTGTATCGATTCATGTTCCAATGTCTCATCTGTTGGGCAATATTTCTTTGTATGATCTCAATATTCAGGGGATAAAACTCTGACGTGTAAATTCCGGAGTTTAGGCGCGAGCCTTTTATCTGGGGTCTTGCCCCGACCGGCAATGCTCCCCCGGTTTATTGAGATGATACATTTCTTTCAACTTTTCCTAAAATAAGCATGAATTGTTAAATTACTATTAGGCCGCTATTAGATTAGCAAGAATTTTCTTGTGGTTTTGCGGCCTCGGCATCAGGAAAGGCATTCTGACTGGGCTCCGCCGGCCTTTTGTCTTCGTCGGGGCTGAATCTGATGCTCGATACGAACGTCTTGCTCGACAATCCACATGCCCTCTACGCCTTTGCCGACAACAACGTGGTTATTCCGCTTCCGGTGATCGAAGAAATCGATAATTGCAAGAAGAGCCAGGATGAAATCGGTAGGCACGCCCGGATCGTATCGCATGAGTTGGATTCATTGCGCGCCGCGGGACGGCTGTCCGAAGGGGTCCGTCTCAAAATGGGGGGAGGCTCTGGATTGAATTGAATCATCAGGAGATATCAGGTATCCCCCGGGGGCTGGATCCAGGCAAGTACGACAACCGCATTCTGTCCGTTGCCAAGGGATTGAGCCAGGAAAGGGAGGGTCCGGTCATCCTGGTGACCAAGGACCTTAACCTTCGCATCAAGGCGGATGTTATCGGGACCATGGCAGAGAATTCCCAGACAGACCGGGTCGATTATACCGAGCTGTATGCCGGATCGGAGGAGATACAAGCCCACGGGGACCAGATCGACCATCCATGCTTGGACGCGAGCAGCAAAGGCCTGACCTATCTGGTGGAAAGGCTTAAAGGGGACGAGACAACCGGCCATGTGACCCTGTTCAAGGGGGAGCGCTCCGAGGTGGCGGAGATGGGGACGAGGTTTCTGTGAGTGTAGAGATTGTGATGCAATTCAATTGTTGAGCATGCCGGTTTTCCTGTTGCAGCCACTCATCTCTTTGTCAAGGTGATGGGTTATGGTAGTCATGCCGTCGCCGTGATCCTTGATGATCTCCACAGTAGATTCAGGAAACAAGCTTTCCATAAGGGTAACGAAATGCTTATGGTCGGACGGTTGGCGGGAAACGAGGATAATCTTTTCCATTTAGGACCCCTTTCCGGAAGTATCCTCCGTCTCCATGTTAAAAAGGGGTGGCGGCACCTTCCGGTCTTATCGTCATTCACGTCGTCTCCATCATCAATATCACCTTATCGGCCCATTTCTGATACCCATACTCTGCATTTGTTAAGGGCTGATTTGGAAAACATTAGAAGACGGATAAGGGGACAAATTTTTCTGCGTTATGGAAATTAGGGCAAGGATGGGATGGTTTCACGGCCGGATATCGCCACATTCTGAAATCGGAATAATTTACTCCAGGGTCAGCCCCGGATCGGCGGCCTATGTGGCGTTTTACCCTCTGATTTCCCTGTTTCGTCGCAATTCCATTGCACTATTTTGGTGGTAGGGACAGAATAAGATAAAACCGATAGGCGATTCGATTCATCACGCATGGCACAGGGGGAAGAATCATGGCAGGTCGACCGATAACGCGGCGTTGGTTCCTTTCCATTACGGCTATGGCGGCAGCGGCGACAGCGCTTGACTGGACCCGAATAGAGGCCCTTGCCGCCAAAATGGGGTCCACGGCCGAGTATCCCACCGTGGTCATCGGTGCGGGGCTGGGAGGGCTCTGCTGCGGCGCGCTCTTGGCAAAGGCGGGGATCCCGGTGACCGTCCTGGAAAAGCACGATATCCCGGGCGGGTATGCCACGGCATTTGACCGGGAGGGTGGGAAGTTCCGGTTTGAGGTGTCGCTGGAGGGGACGGCCGTCAAAGAGGGGGGCGCCGGGCAGATGCTCCGGCATCTGGGTATCCGTGACAAGCTTCAGTGGATTGCACTTCCGGACGTCTACAGGGTCAGGGCCGGGGACCAAGACATCCTGTTTCCCCAGCGCGATCCGGAAGGCTTTATCCGTGAACTGTCCAGGGTGTTTCCGCAGGAAGCAAAAGGCATTCGCGGCTTTGTCCAGGAGATTCTTGATATCGATGAGGAAACCCACATCTACGGCAACCGGTCGAAATTCTTGAAGACCATCCTCAAGCCGATCTTTCCGCTGGAATACCCGAAGATGTGGTCGGTCCGGAACCAGACGCTCGCGGACCTGCTGGATGCCCACATAAAGGACCCGGCAGTGAAAGAGGTCCTCGCGGCCATGTGGGGCTATTACGGCCTGCCTCCTTCAAAGCTGTCCGGGTTTTACTACGCGGTGGCCACTGCCGGGTATCTGAAGCACGGTTCCTATTACATCAAGGACCGGTCCCAGGCCCTGAGTGATGCATTGGTGGAGGTGATCGAAGATACAGGGGGCAGGGTCCTCCTCGAGACCGAGGCCTCCCAGATCCTCCTGAAACAGGGGGCGGTCTCAGGGGTTCAGGCGACCTCGGGAGAGACCTTCCCCGCACGGGCCGTGGTGAGCAACGCAAGCGCCCTCCATACATTCCAGGAAATGCTCCCGCCGGATGCAGTCCCTCAGGCGTATTTCCGCAAACTGTGCTCCTACCGTCCCAGCATTTCCTGCTTCATCGTCTGGCTGGGACTGAACCGTGAACTGCGCGGCACCATACCCTGGTACAGCACGGGCGTTCGGTCAGGCCAGGGGGCTGAGGCCGATTATCTATCCTGCCTCAGGGGCGAGATCGAAACATGCAGTTTCGGCGTGACCCTCTATGACACCCTCTATCCGGGCTACTCCAGTCCGGGGACCTCCACCCTGAAGATCATCTGCCTTTCCGGATACGAGCCCTGGCGGAAATTCGAGGCCGACTACCGGGCCGGAAACAAGTCCGCCTACCAGGAGGAAAAGGACCGCTGGACCGATATATTGATCCGGCGTACTGAAGACCGTCTGATTCCAGGTCTTCGTTTTATGATCGAGGTGAAAGAGGCAGGGACCCCGCTCACCTGCTGGCGATACACCGGGAATACCGACGGGGCCATCTACGGATTCGATCAGTCCATGGACAATGCCTTTATGAACCGGATCCACAACCGGACCCCGGTGAAGGGGCTGTATCTGGCCAGCGCCTGGGGAAACCCGGGGGGCGGATATGGGGGCGTCCTGAGGGCCGGCCAGCAGGTGTTTGAGCAGATCATGGAGGACTGGGGCTGACAGAGAGGAGGTTTCACATGACGATAAAGGGAATCATTTTTGTGGTGCTGACCATGATCATCGTCTTCAAATTCCGAAAGGAGCTTTTCTCCTTCCAGCGACACGGGCCCTACATGTTCGTGGCGGCAGAGGGGTTGCTGGTGCTCTTCATTCTTAATGCGGGCGCAATGTTTCAGAATCCCTTTCAAGCGAGTCAGGTGGTCTCGTGGATGCTCATGCTTATATCGGCCGGCGTGGCTATCCTGGGATTCCACGCCCTGAAAAGGTACGGGGACGCGGTGGAGGACTGGGAAGATACGACCCGCGTCGTCCAGGAAGGGATATTCCGCCATATCCGTCACCCTCTCTATGCAAGCCTCATGTGCCTATCAGTCGGTATGCTCCTCAAAGACGTCTCCTTGGCGGCGGTATTGGCCTTCCTGGTGACCTTCGGTTTCCTGGCGGCCGCATCCCTGGTGGAAGAACGGGAGAACCTGGCGAAATTCGGCGATGCCTACCGTGAATACGCGCTCAGCACGAAAAGGTATGTGCCGTTGATTGTTTGATTGATCCTTGTCCGTCCGGGTGGTAAAAAAGAGGTATCCATTCATGAATTCAACGGTTGCGACAAGGAGGATCAATATGGAGACGGAAGGCGATGGCTGCCGATTTATCTCTTCAGCCACTTTTCGTATAGGCTGGATAGGGAAAGCATTCTTCAAGAAATCGATTGAGAAAGGCCTGTCGGATTTCAGGATCTATTTGAGGGAAGAGGGAGAAAACCTGAAAAGGATACTCCAATCCGAGCACACGTAGCGAGGATCATTCAGTGGCCGATCAAAGCCCCTGTGCCCAACACCCTAAACCTCAGAAGGCAACGGATTCGCATCCATTTTTTGCAGAAAGCTGGCTACGTTACGTATATAGTCTTCAGCCTTTAGTGGCTTTTCAGCGCACCTAAGTGCCCATGGCCGTCCAGGATGGACAACGTCCCAGGCTGATCGTGTTTGATTGTATCTTCCTTTTCCGGGGTCATGGTTGCCGAAGCCGTCAAGGATCCTGTTCCAAAGGGGGTTGAAGGTCTCGATAAGAAGGTTTTCCCCTAATGGGATCCATATGTCATCAACAACAAGATAGCGGCAACGAAAATCCTTGATATCCAGATTCTCGGCCTGCTCAATGGACTTAGAGTGCTCATAAAGCCTTCTCCAGAGAACCTCTCCGGGATCCGTACCGAGGCCATATCCGCCTTTGCGTGAACCTGGGGGCACTGCTTCGCCCACATATATAGGTAACGCCCATCGATTTCCCTGGTTGGCAGTGGCCAACACCCTGTAAGGCTCGAAGCTCCCGACATAATAGAGGGCATAGACTCCGGCTCCCTTGAAGCGTTCGGGAGGGAGTGGGACCACCTCTCGCTTAAGAAGCGCGTCCCGAACTGCAATGCCGAGGTTCAGTTTGTCGAGAGGGTTGAATGGCTGCTCTTTTTTCAAGATATCCTCACGATTTTTGCACAATGACCGCTGATTCATCCAGGGTCGCTTTTCCTGTTGGCATCCGTACCGACGATCCGGTGATGGAGTCTCCGACCCTCTTGTCCCTCAGGCGATAGATCCCTTCCACCTTCAGCCCGCACATTTCAGCTATATCTCCAAGAAAATTCTGAACCTTGATGTCAATTCCCTGCAGGATAGAATTTCCTACGACAATCACGCCTTCGCCTCGTATCTTTAGACACCGTCGGACAGCATTCAGGAAACGCTCACAATCGTTAAAGTAGGATGCTGCGTAATTGGCCCAGCCAAGTCCCCCATAATCCCCCTTTTCGGTGTTTTTCTCTCTAAGCCGGGAGAGGATGTGTTCAATGGTGGGATGGTCAAAGTTGAGCGAGATCATCTCTTTTGCTCTGGCAATCTGCCAGAATGTCCCGAAGTTTCTTTCCTCAAGAAACTTTTGCTCCACGGGTGATGAGATAAGCCCGAGCCAATAAAGCTGAGGCCGTGTATTTCTGGCGTAGTGGTAATTGTTCAAATAGGGAGGCGAGGTTACCATCAGGTCAACAGTTCCATCTCTCAGGCGGGATTTGGATTCAAAAAAATCCTCATTATAAACAGCGCCTTCGCCGATTCTGCCCCTGCCGCGCTGATCACGCAGCCAGCCAAGATCGGATCGCATTTGCCTCACCTTAGCAAGAAGAATTCCCGCTACATCCGCGTCTTCTATTCGGGCCTTCCCAGCCCCGGGGCGTGTCGAGAGCGAGGGTTCGTAGGTGTAGTTGCTAAATGAAACCATTACTGAACCGAAGGCAACGCGGAACAGATCGCGCACGGCTTGATCCTGGATTCTCGAAATGAAGGCGAGGGCGTGGCATACCTGACTTTCTACCTTGGGACTGAAAAAAGGAATACGGGACCGAAATCCCAGCGGTATAAATGAGGGATCGGCATTCCCATTCTGCCAGTTAAGGGCGTCGGCTGTCATCTGGGCAATGGCCGCATCCAGTTCCCGCGCGTCGATCTTAAAGGCCCTCAATTTAACATCGGCGGCCAATGCTGCGTAAGGGTTGATCTCGAAGCCCATTACCCGGTGACCTCGCAGGGAGGCCTGCACCAACGTCGTCCCGACACCTGCGAAGGGGTCCAACACCACACCCTTATTCTCCGCCTCTTTGAATCGCCAGGACAGCACCGAGTCTACGAACGCGCCGGAAAAACCGGCAATCCAAGGCACCCACCTGTGAACTGGTGCTGTGCGATTATCCGTGAATGTCGGATCATCAAAGGTCGGTAATGGGGTCTCCTCCCTATCATCCTGCGAAAAGGGAAGTGACATCTGGCTGGCTGTGAAAACCATATCCGCCCAATTTTAAGTCATAAATATTAAAAAATACAAAAATTATATAATTTTTCTAAAAGAAAGGCTATGATCTAAATAAACCGAGGCGACTTTTCAAACGATCCAAGTCCCCAAATAAAAGGCTGACGCGTGTCGCAGATCCCGCCCAAGCGGGGAACTCCGGAATTTATCCGTCAGGGGTTTATCCCCTCAATAGTGAGATGATACAAGTAAAATCTATTGGATACCGTTGTCAATATCGCAAAGGGACGGCTGTGTGTCAACGATAAAGCGGGAAGCGTAGAATCCTGTGGCTACTTGGGTTGTTTGTTTGGATGCATGATGATCTGGTTGAAGATGTATTGAAACGTGGGGATGCCTAACAGGAGGCCCCAGAATCCGAAGAGCTTTCCCGCAACCAGGAGGATAATGAGCACGGCCAGGAAATGGATCTTCATGACCGCTCCCATGATCTTGGGATTGAGGACATACGCCTCGATCAAATGGATGCCGGTGATGAACAGCACCAGTTTCAAGACCAGGGGAAAGCCCCCGGTCTGAAGCCCCAGCATGCAGATGGGAATGCTCGATATGAAGATGCCCAGGATCGGGATGAAGCTGCAGATAAAGACGATCAGGGAGAGAAACAAAGGGGACGGGACACCAAAGAACATGAGCCCCAGAAAGGTCAGGACGGTATTGCATATGGCGATGAAGGCCTGCGCTTGAAAGGCCCTTCCGATGCTCCTGCCGAATCCGATGATGTCCGGGGCGATCTCTTCATAGAACCGGGAAAGCCGACTGTCTTGGAGTCTTGAAAATCCCGTCTTGAGGGCCGGGAGTTGGAGCACGATGATGAAGCTTAGGAGGATCGATACCAGCAGATCGCTGACGCCCTTGACGAGGAACAGGACGATCAGGGGGATCTGTTTGAAGACCCCGGGGGAACTCTGAACGATCCACTGTTTCAGCCTCTCCGTGATCTTGTTGAGGGTTGCCTGGTATTCGGGCGTCTCTTTCAATTCGGCAAAGTGCGCTTGTCCAAGGATCTTCTCCAGAAGGTCTTCCGCATAATCAATCAGCGTGGGCTGGGTCGCCATCTCCTCCAATGGGGTCCCGTTGCCTTCGTTACCGTAAAGGGCCTTTCGTACCGGGACCGGCATCAATACCTGGACGGAGGTGACAAACCCCCGAATCTGGTTGACGATCCGCGGAAAGATGTAGGTCCCCGCCCCGGACACCAGCGTCAGGAAGAGGGCGAAAACGACGATGGTGACCAACCAGCGAAGGTGCTTTTCCGAATGAGGGCGCTGGAATCTGGAACAGATTCCTCCCACAATATTGGAGGCGATGTAGCTGAGGACAAAAGTAATGAAGAGAATGCCGAAAAAGGACCTGAGGGCGTAGATGCACAGGAAGAATACCACCCAGATCAGGATCTTCTCCCAGGGAACCTTCCGGATGAATTGAAACGTGTCCCGTATCTCTGTGGTTGTATCCAATGCTGTCGTTTCCCTTTTGAATGTCTCCCGCAAGTCTTCACCGCTTCGGTTGAGCGGGGGGAAGATGTCGTCTGTGCACAGCGATCACCGCGGTCCGGAGACTATACCTCAGAACGGCAACGGCTGTAAATGTATTCCATGGTGAGGTTTCTCATCAGGATCATTGATAGTCCACCTTTTCCAGGCTGATCCCTTTGGTCTTCGAAGAATTTTCCCGCAGTGTCGAGGCCCCAGATCCGCCCCACATGGCGGCATAGGACTTTTCTGTCATAGCCATGGCCTGGAGTGCACTGAAAGCGGCATGCAGATGTTCGGAAAAGCGGTTGCTTCCGGGAATGAGCGAGCGGAATCCGCTCACTGCGAATACGCCCCTATCTGCAAGGGGGAATGTGATATTGCGAAGCCAGTCATGGGCCGGGCAGATATCCATGTCGGCAAACACGCAGATATCACCGGCCAGATTCATTCGCTCGGCGCAATCCAACCCCCTGAGGAGATTGTGGTTTTTCTGGCAGCAGCGGGTTGCATGACCGGCAACCACCCGATGAAGCCGATCTTCCGTCAGTGCTATGGCTGCCAAAAGCGGCATAGCCGGATCTTTTTCACTTTTCGTGATGCAGATCAGGTCATAGGTGGGATAATCTTGCCGGAGCATGGCCTGAATATTGTTTTCCCAGGTCGGGCGACATTCCTACTCGATAGTGGCTGGAATGGATTCGGGATCCGGCTCAAACGTGAATTGCGGAAAACGGGCTAAATGATCCTGCAATCATATTTCAGGAATTTGGGATCATCCGACATGACGGGCAACCTGTTGGCCAGGGCCTGAGCAATAATCATTCTGTCAAAAGGGTCCCGGTGATGCAGCGGCAGTTGGCCCAGTAGGACGGCCTCCGCGCCTGAAAAGCTCAGAATACCAACCCCTGTCTTTTCAGCCATCTCAATGGTATTAAAGTCAATATGGATTTTGCCGATGGAATGTTTGATCATGAGTTCTGCAATACTCATGGCGCTCAGAAAGATCTCATTTGAGCGGGACTCCAGTTCATACCGCCTTTTGTCGCTAAGCTTTTCAGGATAGGCCAACATCCACAAAAAAATGTGGGTGTCGATCAGAATTTTCATGCTGCGTCTCCATAGAACATGGAATTGATTTCAGCATTTTCCTCAAGAAAGTCATCTGGAATCCGGATCTGTCCCTTCAGCAAACCGAGTTTCCGCTTTTCCCTGGGTCTATGAGGCACCAATTCTACGAGCGGCAGATTGTTCTTGGCGATGACCACCTCTTCTCCCTGATACGCCATATCAACCAATTTTGACAAGCTTGTCTTAGCTTCGGATACGTTGACGATCATGGCACCCTCCTCACAATAAATGATCGAATAGATCAACCATACCCATTCAGACCAGGTAAGTCAAGTGGAAGTGCGAGGGCCGAACTCAAGAATTTGCTGAACAAGGACTAACTCTCTCCTACTGCGCCCGAATACCTCCCGGATGGCATGCCCATTTTAATGGAGAACCCGCTTGAGTTCATCGGCCGCTCTGCTGCATGCCAGGATGCGGATGACCCTGTCGCAACCCCATTTAACCCCTTTGTCCGCAACTTCTCCGCAACGTGCGAAGAAGTTTGCCCGGGGGGTCTCTGCCCAAGGGCTGCAAAAACCGAATACAGCTCCCGGGAACGGCAGCAGGGCTTTAAAACTAAGTCTGTTTTAGCCCCAAAAACAGTCTTTCACCTGCCCGCCATGCGAGTGAGGCGAGTCAGGCGGGTCGATAGGGATTCCTTGCTGCCTTTCAATAAACGGC
>ENA-OSEO01000979-OSEO01000979.1-sediment-metagenome-genome-assembly--contig:-NODE-979-length-60357-cov-5.877173_pt1 | contig 60357 bp, 52 predicted proteins | sample MGYA00237883_ERZ534232 | MGnify/ENA metagenome assembly ERZ534232
TCATCAAAAGGGCGCCTCGTTTCGCGCTGCAGAGTCAGGACTCCGATGCGCGACAGTCCGCGCACAATGGGCACGGCCATGAAGGAGTCGTATTTTTCCTCGTCGATTCCGGGAATAGCCTTGAAGCCGGGATGTTCACTGGCGCGCTGTTCACATACGGGACGCAGTTCCTTGAGAGCCAGACCGGTGAGGCCCTCGCCAAGTTCCAGTTTGACCCGATCGATGGCCTCCAGTTTAAGGCCCTTGGTCGCTCTCAATATCAACTGCCGCCTGTTTTCATTGTACAGGTAGATGGAACAGACGGCCGCGTTCATGTGATCGGCCACCATGGCCACAATCTTTTGTAAAAACGCCTCGATACTTGCGCTGTCGTTAAAACTCCAACTCAGTTCGCCGAAATCGCAGAGAAGTTTCATGTGATCCACGAGCGGCTACACCTCCGGTCCCGAATTAGTTGTTCGTTCCAAAATCCCAGCAGTTGGCTGTATTATAAACTTGTACTGTCTGAAACGGCGGCAGGCAAGTCTTTTTCCCATATATACTCACGCGCGGGGCCACCCCTCTTACGCAAACCCCAAAGGGGTCCGCGTCCGAATCAAAATTTTGCCGTTCCTGAAATCCGCTCATATTTTCACGAAAGCAATTACCTTCCGGATTGCGCCAATTTTTATTTTCAGCGTCTTAACCATTAAAGCAACGAAAAAAGCTTTTTTTTCTAATCTTTCCGACAAAACTACCGATTATATATGCCATATCAGGTAGTTTTCCGTGACAGATCTATGTGACTGTTCACGATTTCAAACGGGTAAATTCACACGCGTCAGGAATATACAAAGCCGGAGAACAGCTCGGTTGGAAACGAAGTCCACCTGACACTGAACTTCTTGAATTCTCATTCTCTCAGGTATTAAATGTTATGAGCTTGCTCGTTAGGCTAAAGACATTTCTTGGACGACTCAGAAAACTCCTCCCATCTTCCTCGTCTCCCGATGACCTGACCGCCTGGCGGGAGAACATCTGCTACTTCTTTTTCTGGAGCGCCCTCACTCTGGGAACCATCACGTACCTGTTAAGCATGCATCTGTCCATACGCACCGAATCATGGGTCCCGATTCTGGTTTTTACCCTGGCTTACCTGTGGGCGATCGTCGTCAGCCTGATCAAGCGCATTCCTTTCAAGTTCAAGGCCACCAGCGCAATCATGCTCTGTTATTTTGTCGGCGCGATCGACATGGTTTTCGGAGGGCTGACCGGTTCGGGCCGTCTGTGGCTGTTGGCCAGTTCCACCCTGAGCGCGCTGCTTCTGGGTCTGGAATCCGCCCTGATCATGGTCGCTCTGTGCATTACCACCATGATTACCCTCGGAACGCTCATGACGAGCGGACATATCCCGTGGCCGCAACCCCTCCCCATGTCCGTCGACGCCTGGAACGTATTCAGCGCGTCCTTTCTGCTCATCTGCGTGGTGATGACCACGTCCATCGGCCTGATCATGCGGGGGCTCGACGCCAGTCTCTCCAAGGAGAAAGCGCTTACCCTAAAACTGACCGATCTCAACGTCAACCTTGAAGTCGAAATAGAATCGAGGCGGAGAATCGAAGCCGCGCTGCGCGCCAGCGAAGAGCGCTTTCGCGCCCTCAACGAAAACGTGATTGATGTAATACTCACCCTCGACAAATGGGGGAGGATCCAATACATCACGCCGTCCGTGAAGAACATGCTCGGCTACGAAGTCGAGGAGGTTCAATGGAAATCGGCCTGGGAGTTCATTCATCTCGAAGAACGCAAATTGATTTCGCAGAGATTCAATAGAGCGATGGAGCATGGTTTGAGCCGGGAGGCGACGATCCTCCATCTGCAGCATAAGGACGGGCATATCGTCTGTATCGAGGCGCTGGCCTCAAACCAGTTGGAAAATCCCACCGTGCGCGGCATCGTACTCAATATCCGGGACATTACGGAAAGAACGGAATCCGAAAGAGCCTTGCGCGCCAGTGAGGAGCGATACCGAAGCATCTTTGAAAACTCGACGCTGGGCATCTTCCAGTGCGATCAGGAGGGAACGCCCACTCGCTTCAATGAGGTGTTCGCCCGCATGTTCGGGTTCAAGGACATCCGGGAAATGGAAAAGCTGCGCGGGACCCCCGCGTTTACCGCCATATTCAATGAACACTGCCGGAATATCGTCCTGACCTCTCTCGCCCAGGGCGCCGATTCCACCAAAAACATCTTCGAATTCCACCGCAAGGACGGCGGTTCATTCAGCGGCAGACTGATCGCGCGAACCATCCAATCCCCCAAAGGCGACATGATCGGTATCGAGGGCTTTATCGAAGATGTAAGCGAACTCGTTCGCGCGGAAAAGGAAAAGAAAAACCTCGAAGAGCAGTTACGGCACGCGCAGAAAATGGAAGCCATCGGCACACTGGCCGGGGGAGTGGCTCACGATTTCAACAATCTGCTGCAGGCTATCGCCGGGTACACGCAGCTGCTCATGCTGAAAAAGGAGCATGGGCATCCCGATCTCAAGTCACTGCAGCAAATAGAGAATTCATGCTTTCGGGCGGGTGAGCTTACCAAACAGCTGCTGACTTTCAGCCGTAAGGTTGAAAGCAAACTGGAAACCCTGGATATCAACAAGACCATTGTGCGCGTGTGCAACCTGTTGAGCCACACCATACCGAAGATGATACGGATCGAAGTGGATCTTAAAGCCTACAACGGCAAGATCCAGGCCGATCCCGCGCAGATCGAGCAAATCCTCATGAATCTGGGCAATAACGCACGGGACGCCATGCCCCATGGCGGAGTACTGCGTATTGAAACCGAAAATGTTACCCTCGACGACCAGTTCTGCAAGTCCAACCTCGACATCGAACCAGGCGATTATATTATGTTAGCTGTGAGCGACACGGGTCAGGGCATGGACAAAAGCACCTTGCAGCATATTTATGAGCCCTTCTTTACCACCAAGGGACTGGGCGGCGGGACCGGGCTCGGTCTTTCCATCGTCTACGGCATCGTAAAGAATCACCGGGGCTGCGTCTCCTGCGAAAGTCAAATGGGCAAGGGAACCACCTTTACCATCTATTTTCCGGCCGATAAAACGGAGACCGTCTCAAAAAAAGCCCCAAACGTGGTGAAACCCGCCATTCGGGGCGGAGATGAAACGGTCCTTATCGTGGATGACGAAAGAACCATACGGGATCTCTGCGTAACGACTCTCACCGAATACGGATACACCGTCCTGACCGCCTGCAACGGCGAGGAAGCGCTGGAAATATACAAGTCAAAGAACGAGGAGATCGCTCTGATCATTCTCGACCTCAGCATGCCGGGCATGGGAGGGTACGCCTGCCTTAATAAATTGCTCGGCCTCAATCCCACGGTAAAGGTCATTATCGCCAGCGGCTATGCGGATAAGGAAAGCACCGACGCCATGCTCAAAACCGGCGCCCTGGATTTCCTGCCCAAGCCGTTTACTATCGGAGACCTGCTGGAAACCGTCAGGAACACCCTGGATTTGAAGCCGCTGCGGCCCCCCCTGAGGGTGGATTTCTCCAAAAAAGCCGTTATCCGCTGATCCGCCGCCACATCCTGATTCAAAACCCCATTCATCCATACGATTTATCGTGAGCGGCGCCGCCAGGCTCCTGCCTCATTGCCCTAAAAACCCCCCCTTGCGAATCATCAATAATAATTGAATAGCGCCTAAGAATAGAATATAATACCGCGTTATTTGTTAATTAAATTAATTATTTTCCAATAAAGCTTAGCATTCATGGCAAATAGTGACATATGCGCCTATTTTAAGCTTCAAAGATTTAAAAATCGTGCAATCTCTCCGTATACCTTACTGGAATAAACTATGCGCCTTTGGTCCTTCATTTTTGCTGATAAGACCGGAGAAAACAATGCCCCAATGACCGTTTTATTCGTCGTGAAAATCGCCGTTCAAAAAAACCCTGATAGAAATTTGTGGCCCTGTAAGGCAGGTGGAACATCAACTCAAATCGCGGAGCGCTCTTTATGAAAAAATCCATGCTTGTCGTTCTTGTTGCACTGTCGCTGGCCCTGTTTCCAATGCCCGGAAATGCCCAAGTTGCGCCTGATGTACTGACATTTGTCCTGAGTAACGAGGCCCCAGGGTATCTCATCGACAAACTCATTGCGGCTGGGCACGGGAGCGAAAACCTTTACCAGGTATTGCAGTTCCTGGCGGCTCAGCCGGGCAGCGGGATTCCGGCGGGCTTTGTGACGGAAGTCGGAAGCAGTCCATCAGGCAGCGAGGTATTTACGGCCGCGCTCAGCAATTTTTCAAGTGAATATAATAACCCGATTGGCATCAACGCCGACGGTACGCTTATAGTGGCTCAAATCTTTGGACAAGACCACGACGGACATACGGGCTTTGTAACCAATACCGTTCAGTACCCCGGCATAGGGCAGGCCACGATCACCATGGCGACATCGCCCATGTATTACATTGATGCGGGATCACTTGTGAATATCGATGGAACCACCTACTATAAAGCGATTGGCGTAGCCTGGGCGGGGGCTGCGGCGTCCGCCACCTCGATCCCGACCTTGAACGAAGGGGGGATAATTCTGTTGTCTTTGGCGATGGCCGGGGCCGCCCTGTTTTTCATGAAGAGACGGCGGGAAGCGGCGCCGGACAATGACGCGTGACCTGAATCCGTCGTTCTGAAATGACGTCAACGCGCCATGGGGGCGCCCTATCTTCATTCGGGCCGTAGGGCCAAGTCTGTCTTGACTTTTGCTCGGCACAGCCTGATTTTATCAACCTTGCATGATAGCATGCGCCGGGATATTCTACTCGCAGAGATCGAGAGCTGGCGAGACGCGTATCCAGAATCCTCCCGTCAAGAGTCAAGAGCCGACTTGAGCCTTACCCTCATTGGGGGCTGTCGATAAAAGCGTGGGAAAGGAATACCGCGGGGGAATTTCTGCGCCTCGAAGATCCCGCTATTCGCGGGGCGCGCCCCTTGCAGGAGATTTCTCGCTACGCTCGAAATGAGAACACTTTTACCTTAAACATGCCTGATTTCAATATGTTAATGTTTTTAAGGGTGGATGTGGGGGGAAACTTTTTTCAAAAAGTTCCCTCCCACAAAATTCAAAATCGACACCCTCCATTGGGGGAAATGGCTCAGCGACAAAGAGCGCAAAGCATCAGGCGCCTGAGGAGAAGGGAACAGCCGGAATGAAAAAAATCAGAATCATCGCCACAGAGGAACATTTCGCCCTGCCGCACTATGAGACGGCCATAAAACAAACATCCGCCGGCCCCACGTCTCCACTCGGGCTTTTCCGTGAAGAACAAAAAGGGCGTATGCCCAATGTTTACCAAAAGCTGATCGACCTGGGAGAGGGCCGGCTGGCCGACATGGATGCGGCGGGAATAGACATGCAGGCGCTTCAATTCTCGGGGCACCAGCTTGATACACTGGACAAGGCTACCGCGACCTCATTTGCCCGTGAAAGCAACGATGCGCTTGCCGAGGCGATCCGCGCTCACCCGGACCGGTTTACCGGCTTTGCGCAAGTGGCGTTGCAGGACGCGGAAGGCGCGGCGGCCGAGCTTGAGCGGTGCGTAACCAGGCTTGGATTGAAGGGGGCGCTATGGAGCGGAACCTGTAACGGCCTTTTCCTTGATGACCCGAGCTTTCGCCCCTTACTGGCGGCGGCGGAACAACTGGATGTTCCCATCTTCCTGCACCCGGGCGCTCCTTCGTTGGAAGTGTTTAAGGCCTGCTTTAGCGGACTGCCGGACGGTGTCGCGGGCACCCTGGCGCTCGCGGGATGGGGCTGGCACGTTGAAAATGGCCTGCATTGCCTTCGTTTGGTATTGTCCGGAGTATTCGACCGTTTTCCCAAATTGCAGTTTATTATCGGCCACATGGGCGAAAATATCCCCTTCAGCCTGGCCCGCGCCGACGAGTGGCTGAGTCCGATCGCGACCCACCTCGAACGCAGCGTGGCGGATTACTTCCTCACGAACTTTCATATCAACACCAGCGGATATTTTACCCTGCAACCGCTGCTGTGCGCCCTGACGGTGTTCGGCGCCGACCGGATCATGTTTGGCGTAGATTACCCGTATAGCCCCAATGAAGACGGCCGGAAGCTTCTGGACACCGCTCCCCTGAGTCCCGGGGATTTGGAGAAAATAGCTCATCTAAACGCTGAAAGGCTTTTAAAGCTTTGAATTCAGGCAGTCATTACGGGGCAGGTGATTTTTCTGGCCGGGAACGTAGGGGATACGTGGAGATATGGGGTCAAGTCCGTTCTTGACTCTTAGTCAACAGATACCTGATCTCATCAACCGTGTATGACGCCTGCGCCGGGATATTCTATTCGTAGAGATCGGGACACGGCGGGGGGCGTATATCCGGAGTCCCCCATCAAAAGCCAAGGCAGACCCGGCTCTTCTACTTTTGCGAATGGCCATCCTGAACGGCGCGCGTAAAAAAGTCGTCCGGGCAATTTCCTTCGGCGCGCTCTATGGGGGAGGCGCCTGAACTCATAGATCCGTGATACGCTCCGCCGCCTTCTCCCTATAAGGTATCACGATCAGCGTCAATCCATCCACATTTTGGACAATCACTCTATCACCTGCTGAAAGCGGGAAATCGCTCTCGGCTCGCCACAATTCTCCTCTGACGAAAACCTTTCCTTCGGATTCCTGCCAGTATTTAATTTCGCCTACTTTTCCTAACATACCCGTCACTCCGCAGACGGATCTCTTTTTTCGATCTTTAATAAGCCAAATCAGCGGGAAGACCACATGTTCCATAAATTCGAACAATAAGAATCCGATTGCCACAATGATGATTATATCTTTCACTTTGAACCATAGGATCAAGTCTGCTCTTGACTCTTAGTCAGCAGCAGCCTGATTTCATTAACACGTTTTCTGATGTCCGGGTCCCTCGCCAGTTCGGCTTGCATTCTTTCAATCACGCTGCCTGTCGAACTGCACTTGCGCATGCCAAACTGTCCGCCGACCTCCCGCAAACCGTCCCCTCTCAGTCTCCGCGTCAGGTAGATCGCCACATTTCTGGGCTCGTTGAAAACGCCTCTCCGCGAAGCCATCAGGCTGCCTTCATCCACCCCGTAGAACGCGCACGCCACCTGTTTAATTCGCCCGGGCCCAGGCGCCAGTTCCCGCGACTGGGGAATTTCATCATGAGCTTTGCCGGCAAAAAATTCATCTTTGATCCGATTGACAAAATTTTCCGAGCCCAAAATCGACGGCCTTTTTTTCTTCTCCAATACCCCGAGGATAATTTCCTCGTCTTCCAGAGCCATAAAGGCGCGGTAGGCTTTCAATCTGCCCAGGGTTTGGCGTGAAAGCATGGACAGGACATACTCCTTGCGCAACCAGTCCCATTCCTTCGCGCGCGTCAGATATCCCCGGTGGCTGCCCCACGCGTATTCTTTCAAGGTATCGGCCAGTCCCGCCCTCAACGGATTGCGGTGAATATACCTGACCAATTGCAGCGGATAGCTGTCGGCGTCCACGAGAATCGATTTGTAGCGGCCGCGAAACAATTGTCCGTCACCGTGGTGGAGACGGTTGAATCGCTGCGTGTACACCCCGTTGATGTGTCTCATGCAGCGGGATAGGATGGCTTCCGGCGTCTGCGCCAGAAGATGGTAATGGTTGGGCATGAGACTATAGGCGGCGATGCGAATATTCCGCAGTTCGGCTGTTTCCCTGAGGACGCCGGTAAATTCTTCATAATCCGTTTTGCCCGTAAAAACCGCCTCGCCTGCCACGATTCATCACATGATACCATGCGCCGGGATACTCTATTCGCAAAGACCGGGACATACCTGAAAAGTTATCTTGGGCTTTCATCAAAAGTCAAGAGTAGACTTGACCCGTTACCCACGGGCCATGGGGTCAATGGGCGCCCCCTTTCCTCTCCTTTTCACTTTTCTCATTTCACGGGCGACTGCTTAAGAAACTGAAAAGGCCGCCGGAGACTGGACTCCGACGGCCTTGACCGTGTGCGCGACACTTGTGTTACTCAGCCATTATGCGGTTGTTGGGAACTGCGCTTTCAGCGCGTCTATCATTGCAGGACTTAGCTGTTTGAACAGTTCCGCATTGTACGAAGCGCAGTACGGAACCCCAGGTACCGACCCATAAAGGATGGTCGGGTCCGCAGAGCCGTCCTGTGGTCGAGTCGGGTCCATGCTTTCAACCGGGATAACACCATACGCCTTCTGAATATTGGGATTGTTCGGGGTTAAGTCGGTTTGGATTATTTGCTGCGTCGCAATCGAATAATAGCGCGATGTCGCGGCAGGCGTTCCTTCCGCGACCGCCGGATCAACGCCGACCGTAACGATCGAAACAGTGTAGTCGCTGTTGAGGTAGATCTCAAAAGTGCGGAACTGCTGCGGGAAATCCCGTAACGATGAGGTTTCAACCTGCCAGAATCCTTTTTCGGGAGCATTGACGGGGTCGGGTGAGACGAAAGCCTTAACCGCATTGACATGACGATGTCCGGCGATCCACATGAGAAGATTCGGAGTGTTCTGAAGCGCTGTAACCAGTCCCGTCAAGGTCACGGCATTCTGTTCCGTGGCATTCGGATCATTGTCGGATTCCCACCATTCCGTCTCGGAGCCGATACCGGAAACAGCGATCGGGATATGCGCGGCGATAATCATGAGCTGGTTGGCCGCCTGACCGGCCGCGAGTTCGGCCTGAAGCCAGTCCCACCGCGTCGCATCGAGAAACCCATGTCCGTGAATATCACGAGAGCCGTCGGTTTCCGATTGGGTATCGTCAAGCACGATAACCTTGAGCGGCGCATCCGGCTTCGGCAAGAAGCTATAACAGGCAAAACCACTCCCCATGGAGGGGTCGACCAGGTCAAAACCGTGACCGACCGGAGCGGTAGACGTGTTGAAATATTCCTGGATCCATTGCGTTCTCAAGAGCGAGCGGCGATCGGGATCGGCCGCAACCTTTGGAGGAGCGCTGTATTCCTCGACAGCTCCCGCGTAGATTATCTCGCCTGTAGGAGTAGCGCCATCAAGAACGCCTCCATAATACTTTGGGGTCGCCTTAAGGTTTTCCATATCGAATAAGGCGGGGAAGTTGTTGAGATCAGGGACGAGAAAGTCCGGTACCGCCCAGACGGTACCGCTGAGGTATGACTCCCGGAGACCAAGTGACGGGTCGGAGTCAACAGGGAACGAACCGAAAAAGAAGTGATCGTGGTTCCCGACAGCCTGATACCAGGGGATCGATTTGTCGAGTCCCGCGGCCTTGTACGGCTTCTGATAGTCGATGCCGTCGGCTCCAAGATGAGCGCCGGAGCTTGGAGTAATGACCTTGCCGTCAATGACGTCGATATACCACCTGAGTTCATTGTATGAAGTATTGTTGCAGGTGTCGCCCAGGGAGATGGCGAAATCAAAGGCGTTTTTCTTGTGAAGGGCATTTGCCGTCTGAATGGCGGCGTCGAGGACATGGGTTGTACACGTCATGATCGGCGAGTAGATGGAAGTGTTTGTCCCGGAGTAGGTTGGATCCTCTTGCTGGAGGTAAATCAGCTGGTTCGGCGCTTCCTTGTCGGTGATATGGATATCGGTTATGGCGAAGAAATTCACGAATTGTTCAAGCCTGGTGAGTGACGCGGCGATTGCGGAATAAGCGGCCGGGTCCGGCATAAGATCGAACCGCTGCTTTATCTGGAGGCCTTCCGTACTGAACCGCCAATCACCGTAACCATATGTACTATACTCCTGAATCAGATGAAGCTGAGACAGATAGAGTCCCATGCCCGTGTCTGGAGCGTCAGGTTGCGCAGGCATGGGAAATGACAGTACCCGCTCGGTCGTCCTGACGACGGTTGAATCAATGGGGTATTCGGCGACCGAAACAGTGCCGCTGTCGCCGCCGCATCCGGTATTTAATGCTCCGAGATAGATACACGCGACCGTTCCAGCGGAATATTTCACAAAATCACGCCGGGTTAGGCCACGGACCATTTTTAAATCGTCGCCCGTCAGAATCGTGGCGCCTTTTTTTGAACTCACCTTTGCCACAGTACTCTCCTTTATTAGACCATGTTTCCTGGTCCACTAAACGTGAACAATATAAACCCAGCAACTGGTGGGTTCTTCCAGTGGTAAAAAACACCAAGCGCTCCGTCGGTCCCAGCGGTAACTTGTTCAAAATATGCGCTTCTCGTACTTATTCGGGCCTGCCGCTCGACAAGAGCCGTTTTTTTCCTGCGCGTCCTCTGGCGGACGGCGGATTGTTTCCTCGATCCTTCGAGGGCCCAATCGCGTAGAAGTTTTGCATATGCAATGCCATCCATGCCGTGTCCCCAACCATTCGTCACCCGCATACGTTTTGACCGTGTCTGAGGCCATCAATAAACATCGCGTATTATATCGGTATTGTTGCGAAAAAAATTACTCTTTTTATTTATTCCATGGAAATAAGACATTATTCGGCGTTTTTTGGCCCATGATAGCGTCCAGCCGGGACGACCTTACAGCTTTTTCCCGGTTGGCTTGTACCCTCCTCTGGCTGGGGATACCACGCGGATAGTTAGTCGTCTCTGAAAAACTCCGATTTGTGAAATGGGTCAGGAAATGGGCGCCCTCTTGCTTGCGGTGAAGGCAATGGTGGGTTTAGATTTCGGAGGAACGTACTTTTAGGTCACGCGGGATATCAATATTTAATGTTTTTTTTGGGTACAATACCATGGCAACAAGGCTGGAGGGGACGGAAGCGGCGGTCGGCTTGAGAGATTGTTATATTCCTGGCCTTATCCGCCGCTTGGGGAAGCTTTCGCAAATCGGAACAGACCCATGATATGGCCCGGCGGCGATCCGTCTTCATGTAACAGAAAGGTTTCCTCGATCTCCCTGTTGTTCAAATGGTTAACGAGTGTCAGCCCTCTCCGCTCCAGAAAGGATTTCAGTTCGCCTTCAGCGAGGGAAAACTTGAAAGGCTCACCTGAACGATGCTCTCTCCAGGTCCGGACAAATCGCCTTACGCCATAATAGTCATTAATATTCTGCGCGGTAATAGTAACGGCGTAGTCGAATGTTATGGCGCTTTCATGGTGTGAATGCTTGGTTACAAAATCAAGCGTCGCGTCAACCGAGTACGGTTCCAGGTAATAGATCACTCCTTCCCATAGAAATACTGTTTTTTTGTCTCTTTCATATCCGGATCTCTCCAGAACGTCTTTTATCGATTCCTTGTTAAAATTTATGGGAACAAGCTTGACTCGGTCCGGAACTTCTATACCCGCTCTGTATAAGCACTCCTTTTTTCTATTTTGAGTTGTTTCAATATCCAACTCTAGTATGTTGGTAGCTTTATTCAACGCTGCAAAACGATACGCCCTTGTGTCGTAACCAGCGCCAAGCAGCACGATTTGTGGTACACCTTGGTTGAGCGCGTCAACAAAAAGCTGATCAAAAAACATTGTCCTTGCAAGCAGATACTCATACATGCCCGGAGTAAGTCTGTCGCTCCTTCTGATAAAACGCAATCTGTTTATTTTAAATTTCAGATATAGTTTAAAAAAGGCAGGCAGGAAATGTTCAGCCAGATAGTCCGCCCCTAATCCACCGTGGCTACTCTCCCTATGCGCGACGGCCCTGTACAGCGCCGCGAATACGGCTGTCCGTGAATGTCTCTGTTCAACGCCTTTTTGAATCATACGTCAGCCCGACTGTTTTTGTTACTACTCCCGCGCATTATCCCAAACTGGTGGCTGTCGGGTCAGCGGTAGTATAGTGAAAACACCGGATTCAGGGCGCTCCTTCCCAGGCCGAATCAATCATCATCAAATATCTTCATGTCCGGATAGTATTTCTTTGCGCATTCCTGACAGACGCCATGACTGAATTCCGCCTCGGAGTGGTCTCGAATGTAGGTCTCAATCTGGTTCCAATACCCCTTGTCGTCCCGGATCTTTTTGCAGAAGGAACAGATGGGCAACAGCCCGCTCAACTTTTTTACTTCCTGCAGGGCCTTCTGCAGATCGGATATCAACGCTTCCTTTTCCTCCTCGGCGCGCTTCCGCTGGACAATTTCATTCTGAAGCAAGTTGTTGCTCTCCGTCAACCTGGCGGTGCGCTCCATAACCAGCTTTTCGAGGCGCCGGCGATACTCGCCCAATTCCTTTTCCGAAGCCAATCGCTGAGCGGTCGTCCCGATAAGACCGGCGACGGCCAGGTATATATCCAGCGACTTTTTTGAAAACGGCTCGGACACGCCATAGCCGACCATCATCACCTCGGAAACCTGGCTTTCCTGATTGATGGGGAGGAACGCCAGGGAGAGCGTTGACGGTTTGGACACCGTGCGCCGTGAAAGAAATCCGCTTTCAAACGTCTCCGAGATGGCTTCGGTTATTTCCGGCTGAGCCGCGCTGTAGTCGGCGTCCGCTTGCCCCAACGTCTCCATCGCTTGCGACCATTTCTTGCCGGCGCCGCTTTTTGAAAAGGCCCAATCGTGTGTAACGATTTCTCCCTCAACGCCGCGTTTCCCAAAGGCCACGACGTCCGTATTAAAAAAGCTGATCAGCGCTTTTCCGACCTCGCTCCAGACATCCTGTTGAGATGTCAAACCGGCCAGATACTGAGCCAGTCTGATAAATGTATAATTTTCCTTGCCACGCGGATCGTTTTCCATCAGTAACAAACTCTCATGGGACTCAGATGAAGATTATCTGAAAAAAAATCGTAATAGTTGGAATGGCGCCACAGGTTGGCTTCGGGTCCTGGTCCCGGACACGCGCTCCACGTTCGAACGCGTCAGGCTGGTTTCCGACTTTATGGGCGCGCCCGGCGCGGTCTATCGCTCCCGGCCTACCGCCTGTACCATGGCCGCTATGTTTTCCGGTCTGGATTCCGGTGGGATCTCACAACCTGATGAAAGAATAAATCCCCCCCGCCCGGCGAACGCGCGCAGCAAGCGTGACGATTCATCGGCGATTTCCTCAGGTTCGGACAGCACAAAAGCCAGCGGCCTGATGTTTCCGTTCAGGCAGGTGGTCGGCAGCGTCCGCATCGCCTCCGGGGGATCGACGCAAAAATCGATATTGGCGATATCCACCCCTATCTGAGGGTAGTAGGGCAGGATTGGAACCGCCGGACCCGCCGTGTGTAGCCAGTTTGCCAGGGCGCCCGCCTGTTTGAAGGCTTCAAAGACGCGTTTGAGGCGCGCCTGAACAAATTCACGATAAAACGGGGCCGGTATGACGCTCGGCGACGAAGAAGGATCGAACACCATGGGCAGATGCGCCCCCGCTTCAAGCTGCGCCACCCCGAATCGAATAACGACTTCCGCGGCAAAGTCCAGCAGCCGGGCAAACTGTTCAGGTTCATCGATGGCCAGGAAAAGGGCTGTTTCGGCTCCCATCAATTGAATAGTCAGCGTCATCGGGCCCAACACACAGCCGACCACCAGAACGTCGTCGCCCACCTCTTTTCTCAGGTTTCTCGCGGCCTTCAGAAGTTCCGGCATGCGGCCGTCCCGGTTGGGGTCGGGCACTGAGAGCTTGTTCAGGCCGGCGCCTTCCGCCAGAATGTGAGTTTTGACAACCGGATACTGATCCGTGCGATAGGTCAGCGACGAACCGATCGCTTCCGTTTCAACGTTGACATCCATCAGCGCAAAAACGGCGTCATACTCATAGCGTTGCAGCGCTTGCGTCTGGCATCGCGCCAACAGATCTCCGTCCCTGACATAATCTCCCAGCGAGACATCCGCAAGGGTGGCGGCGTGGCCGAATACCTGGGCGATGACCGGCGTGCGGTCCGCCGCCTGAAAATTAACGGCGGCCATGATTCGCTCCAGGCTGTTCATCGCTTGGAACCCGTAAGTTGATCAAGATAGCGCGCGCCGTCAAAGGCGGTCTGACCGACAAAATCGACCTGTATACTCTCGGCCGTAGCTTGTTTTAGCGCGGCGCCGCCCGCAAGCGTCTTGACGCGCCCCAACCCCCGTTCGATCAATTTGTCCCGCACCCGCCGCGCCTGAGGAATAATCGTGGTGATCAGGCCGCTTATCCCCACGGCCAGGGCGTTCTCCCGCTGAATGGCGTCAATCAGCTTTTCCAATGGACAATCTTTGCCACAGTCCACCACGCGGTATCCTGTGGCCGTCAAAACCATTTTGAAGATGTTTTTCCCAAGATCATGCACATCCCCTTGCAGGGACGCCAGCACAATGGTCGCTTTCGTTTCCGGCGCCGGCGCTCCGGGTGGATACAGCTCTTTCATAACCTCCATCACCGCGCGTCCGCACAGCATAATTTCCAACAAATTGAACTGCTCGGCGGTGCACCTGGCGTCCAACTGCTGCATTGCCGACTCAATACCCAGGGTAATGATTTGTTTGCGCCCGGCGCCTGCGTCCAGTAGTCTCCTGGTTTCCAGGACTGAGTTGTTTTGATCGCCATCAAGCAGGCTTTCCACTAACAGATCAAATTCGAAATCATTCATTATCGCGTATTTATTCATATTCATTTATTATTATTCGAGCGCCTCCGCTATAATTGAAATGCAACTCATTTCCACAAGATGAACTTGATTATGAATAAAGTTACAATTAACCGCTTATAATACGCAAATTGCTATTAGTAGTACATCCGCGCAATGTTTTTCTTTTGTTATACTGCCACGCCACTTTTCGAACCGGAAACAATCCGCTTCAAAAGGCGCTTTCTCTATTAAGATAGCATTATATAATAGAATGCAAGTTCTTTAATAATGGTTTTCCGGGAAAGAAAAGATACGTTGAATAAAAAAGCGGACGACCCGAACTCCAAGGTTATAGGAGTTCGAGCCGCCCATTGAATTGAGGGGTACTGAAAAGGGCGCTCTCCTTCAGGCGCTGAGCCGCGGATTCCGCCCCCCTGCGCGCTATACTTCGCTTTTTTTGTCCAAGCTTTATTGCAAAACCTTTTGCGACAATCCCCGTGTCGCGCCCTACACCGCTTCCATAACCTGGATGACCACGCGCTTCACCAGATCCTTGGTCTTCTCACGGTACTCCAGCATGTGCGGGCTCTGCAGGTGAACCTTCAGGTCGGCCGTCGAGTCCCAGGCCTCCACCAGCGTCACCACGTCAGGCCGCAGGGCCTCCTGGATAGGGATACCGGAATCCACATCGACGGTGGGCTGGTACCCTTTACAACCCTTTTCCGCCAGTACGTTGGGCACATTGGCGCGCAGGATCTTCAAAAAATCGTTCCTGAGCCCGGGCTTCAGTTCAACGGTTGCGATAACATGGATCATCTGCGATTCCTCCTTCTAGTATATTTCGCGTTCGGCAAAACCTCGACGCTCCTTATTATGATTAAATTAAGTAAACCATAGTACTGTATACTTACGCTAGAACCAAGGACGTTTTCGCTTTGTCTGCTTTTTATGCGGAAGGCGGTCTCTTTCGATTTTCTTCGTCAGCGGCGAGGCGTGTTCCCCTCAAAAAAATGTATCCCGCGTCATACGGGCCGTCTTGTGCTCCCCGCAAGAATAAGGTATTCTAGAAAGATATGTTTTAGACTATTCCGGATGTGACTCAAACGAGGCGGCGTATGAACGGATTCAAATTGCTTGCGGTTTTCCTGATAGTTCTGGCGGCGCTCTGGGGATGCGCGTCCACCCAGGATGACGGCGCGAATGACCTGCGGATTCAGTACCTGAACGAGGGAAACCCCCGATACGATAAAATTTCCCGCGGACTGGTCGAGATCGGCATGACCAAGAATGAAGTCCGGGCCGCCCTGGCTAACGTGCCCGAATACCGGCGCAATTTCGAAGGAGACCGATGGAGTTATGTGGAATTCGTGATCTCCGGTGAAAACGGCGCCCAGGAAACGGGCAAGGTCCTTTATTTCACCGACGGCAAGGTATCGAACATCAGAGGATTTCTCAGAGGCGAGGACAACTCTTTCTATTCCGAATGGGACTAGCCACGCAGCTGAAAGCCGCCGGCGGGTGGAGCGCGGAGTCCTCCCGCCCTCTGCCCGGCGCCGCTTACAAAGCCCGCCCTGTTACTCCCGGAACATGGCCTTATTAAGCCATTCGTACAATCCTATCAGATTGTCCACCAGGTTCAGGCCCAACAGCCGGTCCAAAAGAGCCGCCAGCGCGAACAGCCCCAGCGCCACGATACCCGATATAACAAACAGCCGTACGGCTCGATTTTTCATCTTAAACTCCACACGCCCGGCGTTGCGCTTCCCTCACCCGCCGGCGCTCTGATTTCCGCTCCGCCGATCCGCGGCGTTCAAATCAGTAAACTCAGAACAATCGAAAGCGAGAAAAAAGATAACACGGTCGTCATTACAATGGAAGACGACGCCACATCCACGTCGCTCCCCAGTTGCGACGAAAGGACGTACGCGCTGGTCGACGTGGGCAGGGCAAAGAATATCATGACGGCCTGCAGCGAAACTTCATCGGCCCCCACCAGCTTGAGCAGCCCATAGCCAATCAGAGGCAAAACCGCCAGTTTTATGATCGAGGCCGCAAAGGTGACTTTAAAATGTCCCCGCATTTTGGAAAAGGTCAATGACCCGCCAATGGAGATAAGCGCCATGGGAAGGGCCACCATGGAGAGAAGACTGAATGTATTCTCAAGAAAGGTCGGAAAAGGCGTTTCAAGCCGCGCATAGAGAATGCCCAGAACGCAGGCGATGATCAAAGGATTGGAGACTATGGCCTTGGCCATCACGGACCGCCGCTCGCGGCCGCTTAAATCGCGGTCCGAGTGCCAGATAAGCGTGGGCACGGCCAGCAGATTTATAAAGGGGATGGCGAAACTGATGACCACGCCGAACTGCCGTATGCCTTCCTCCCCCAGCGAACTGAACACGATGGCCATTCCCACGTAGGTGTTGAACCGGAAACAGGCCTGGGAAAAGGAGCCGATGTGGAAACGGGGCATGTTGACCGCTTTGGCGTAGAGCAGCCCCAGCGCCCATGCGCAAGCCAGCGCCGCCAGCACGGCCGCGCAGGACGCCCAATCCACGATGGGGCCCGGAGCGGGGGATCCGATCTTCCAGAACAGCATGACCGGGAAGAAGATAAAATAGATCAGGGAATCGGTGGTTCGCAGAAAGGCGTCGTTGGTGAACCCGTAACGTCGCAACATCCGGCCAAGGGCTATGATGGCAAAAACAGGGAGAACACTGTTCAGTATGATCACGACGTCGGCTCCTCAGCGGCCGCGCTTCATGCGAGATTGTCCATTATGAAAGGCGATGGGTGCAAATAAGCGAAAAAAGTAGAATATAGAGAAGAGTTTGACAATTTTCAAGACTTGAATCCTGCCCAGAACACCGTGGATCTGCATTTTTCGTTTTTTAAAAGAACGAAACCGCGCGAACGACCGGAATCAAAACTCCGCTTACAGGAGCCCCTCGGCCTTAAGCTGACCGATGAGGTTCCCCTCCTGCGCAAGGGCGTCAAATATCACCGCCGAAGAAATGGTGGCCGACGACACCGCGTCCACGCCGGGATCGAACGGCCATGGTCCATTCAGCTTTCTGCCCACCACGCGGGCGCTGAACTTCCTGATATCCTCCTCGTCCCAGGGTTCATTGCCCAGTTTGGAAGTTTGCGTGGGATGAAAGGCCGTCACCTCGCCGTTTTCGTCAATAACATAGACAAACCTGACGTCATGGCATTGGTCGCAGGGAACCGGGCGCTCTATTACCATGGCGAAATATTTGGCGCCCCGCTCTTTGGCCACGCCTTCATACACCGTGCGCCCGTTACCGAGCGTTACGGCTTTTACCGCCACGTCTCCCTCGGCCGCCTTGACAATCGCCTTCCCGGCCTCTTCCAGAAGTTCCTTTTCATTCATGGCCGGGAGTTCCACTACGCCGCCCGCGGCTTCCCGCTCCTTGGCCTCGTAGGAAATCTCGGTTTCCGCGGCTTTTTTCAGCTCGGCGTATACCTTTTCATGGTCGGAGTCCACGCCCAGGTGGGTCTTCACCACTACCGCGCGACCGGATTCCGGGTCCAACCTCGTGTAAATGGAAAAGGGGGTCGGCGTCTCGCCCACAGCGTGGTACATGAGAAAATAGGGGTCGGGGATAATAGGGAATGGCGCCTTGAACTTCTCGCGAAACTTGGCCACCTCATAATCGCCATTGCCCACGGCCACGCCGATGATCTTGATCTTGCCCCGGGTTTGGGGGTCCTCCTCGATCAGGCGGTACAGCTTATTGTAATAGGGCGCCTGAGCCTGGCAGCTTCCGCAATACACATTCAGAATTTCCACCAGCGCCACCGGCGCCTGGATGTCGGAGATCGCGAAGGTTCTTCCGTCTTTCAGCCCCAGATACTTCAGATCGTCGGCTTCGGCGGGCGTGTTTAATTTGACGGCGGGGAATTTGTCGCCCGCTTTGATGAAGGGCGATTCTTCATCTTCATGAGCCGACACATACGCAGAGAGCGTCAAAACCAGCGTCAATGTCGCAATCAAAATAAACGCGCGTAGGCGCATGGCGCTCCTCCTCTGTCTCGCGCTTCGTTTTAGCGGCCCGACCGCGGGCCTGATGTCTTACATCATACACCCGCTTCCGACGCCGCCGCCCTAAAAAAAGTGGTTACTGCGGTTTGGAATCCTTGGAGAAGAGATAAAAGCCGAGAGAAACCAGATTGCCCCAGAAACAGAACCAGAACGCCGCGTGATAGGCTTCCGCTGAATGAACTTCCGATGACCCGCTGTAAAAATCCACAACGACTCCCAGCAAATGCATGATAATGGCCGCGCCGGCCATATTGAACAAATTGACCGAGGTCATGGACAGCCCCGCCATCTGCTTGGGCAAAACCTCCTTTGTCTGCGCGTAGACGATAACGCCCGTGGAGCCGAAAAACGCCATGATAAAAAACAGTATCCCCATGGCCCAGGTGGAGCTCAGGGGCGCTATCCCAGTCAGCCCCAGATAGGTCAGGGTATAAAACCCGATGGCGGGAAACAGCACCCACTTTCGCGTTTTAAAGACACGGTCCGACAACCGGCCGCAGATGGTGGCCCCCAACACGGCGCCGACCGCGAAGCAAACCAGTATGTTTCCCGACGTGATGGGCGAAAATCCCATCACCTCCCGCAGATAAGGGCCGCCCCACAACCCCTGCAACGCCACGAACGTGCCGTATCGGAAAAACGAAAGAAAGGAGCACAGCCAGAAGGTGGCGTTCTTGACCAGAAGCAGGATGCCTTCCCGAAAGGGGATGACTTCATTGTCCGAATCGGCTTCATTCCTGCTGGTAAGGCTGTTCCCCTTGCGCAACAGACGAAAGGTAATGAAGCACAGCGACAATATGGCCACGCCGATCATGGCGAAGGAGGCGCGCCAGCCGACCGCCTCGACCAGAGCGGCCAGCGGGGTCGCGGCAAGCATGTTGCCCAGGGTCCCGACAGATATCATCATGCCCGACAGCGTGCCGAAACTCGAACTTCCATACCGCGACGCGAATATGTGGAACGACCCCATCAAAACGGCCGACATTCCCAGGCCGCAGAGCACTCTGCCCAGCAAGGCCATCAGGAAACCATCCGCCGCGCTGAACACGAAAAGCCCCGCCACGCTCAGGAGCGGAACCAGGATCACCATCACCCGGGCTCCGAACCGGTCCAGCGCCCAGCCCAAGGGAATTTGAACCGCCGCGAAGGAATAAAAAAAGCCGCTGCCCAGCAACCCCAGCTCGGAAGCCGTCAGGTCGAGATCGCGCATGAGTTCGGGCGCCACGATGGCGGTGGAAACTCTCAGAAATTGCGATGTCACGAAGAGGGAGGCCAACACACAGAAAATGGCCGCGCCTCCGGAGAAGATACCCGAGTCCTTGGCCGTGTCGGCGCCGTATGCCGATTGAGCGCTGCTATTCATGAACTCTGCCCTCGGTGGAGATAATCCACCGATTGTACCAAATACGAACTGAAGCGCCAGCATTTAAGTGCGCTTGAACCAATTTTTTATCGATTCGCGGGCATATTCCGGGTCTTGAAGCGCAAAAAAAGGCGGGGAGCTTGACAGAAGCGGCCAGAAGCGGTACAGAACATGAAAATACGAGTTATGCCCAGGCAAAGGCCACCCAGACTCGAGGGGGTGGCCTTTTTTTGTCTTTTGTCGGCCATCGATTACCAAAACGGAGGTTCCCATGACTAAAATCCTTGCCGTTTCCGCTGTTCTCCTCTTCCTCTTGACGGCGTCGTCCGCTCTGTCCGCCGCTCCCACTGAAATACGGATTGGAGCGACCGTTTCCGAAACCGGAAAATTCGCCACCGAAGTCGGACCGTTTTCCAGGCTGTTCACGGCGTGGGCGGAGCTGATCAACGCAAAGGGCGGGCTGCGCCTGAAAAAATACGGCGCGTCAGTTCCCGTCAAGACCATCGTGTACGACGACCAAAGCCAGGAGGCCGCCACCCGGCGGCTGTACGAACGGCTGGCCGTCAAGGACCGGGTCGACTTCATGTTCGGTCCCTACAGCAGCCCGTTGACCTTCTCCGCCAGTGTGGCGGCCGAAAACAGAGATATTCCTTTTCTCGCCATCTGCGCCAATTCCCCCAAGATTTACAGCCGAGGCTTCCAATGGCTGGCCTGCGTTATCGATGAGGCTCCCCGTTATACCTACCGATACTGGGAGATGGTCAAGGCGCGCGGCTCGGACGCCACGGTGGGATTCGTGGTCGAGGATACGCTGCACCCCCTCGGCGTGTACCAGGGCGCCCGCGTATTGGCGCGGGAAGCGGGCCTCACCGAAGTTTCAGCGCACATTCTGGCCCCGGACACCCAAGACTTCACGCCGGTTCTGGCCGCGCTGGAAAAGGCGAAGCCGGACATTATTTTTGTGTCGGCCAACATACCCTTTTCCATCGCCTTTATGAAACAGGCTCTGGAATACGGGCTGTCGCCCAAGGAATGGCACGTCATTCACCACAGCGGAGTGTTCCGCGACACGCTGGGAGCCATGGCCGACTCCATTGTCGGTCAGATCTACTGGACGCCGCGGGCCGGTGACGATATGTCCCGGTTTTGGGTCCAAATACTGGAACGGGCGAACGTCGACACGGCCATGTATCCCTGGGCGCCCGCCTATCTGGCGGCCTTTCAGGTCGCCCAACAGGCCATCGAGAACGCCGGTTCTTTGGACAAGGCGGAGATCATGAAGAGCCTGAAAGCGCTGCGTACGAGAACGCCGCTGGGCGAGGCATGGTTCAAGGAGAACGGATCGGGCGCCGTCAACACCTATCCCGCCCAGATTCAGGGAGGAAACTACGTGATTGTCTGGCCCCCGGAAATGGCGGACGGGAAGCCGGTCTATCCGGCCCCGGTCCCGAAATAGGGGCCGGTTGATTGGAAACAACGCTCCAGCTTGTTCTGGCCGGGATTCTCCAGGGCGGGGTTTACGCGTTGGCGGCCATCGGCCTTTCCTTGAGCCTGGGCCTCATGGGTGGAGTAAACCTGACCCACGGGGAGTGGGTCATGCTGGGCGCTCTGGGGACCTGGCTCCTGGCTAAGACGGGCGCGCCCCTTTTACTGGCCATTCCCGCGAGCTGCGCGGCGGTGGGCGTTTTGGCGTTCATGGTGTACGCTCTGGTCATAAAAAGAGCCTTCTCCGTCCCACAGGACATGCTGACCCGGACTTCACTGCTGGCCACCCTCGGGCTGGCCTTTCTTATTCAGGAAAGCGCCGCGTTCGCCGCCGATCAGCCGCTCTGGAGCCTCTTTGCGCCCGGCGCCGTCCTGCGGCTGGGGCCGTTCAGAGTATCGTCCGTCAGGATCGTCATGGCCGCGCTGCTGGCGCTCTCCTGCGTGGCCGTGTGGATCGCGCTCAACCGTTCCGACTGGGGACGCGCGGCCCGCGCGGCCATCGCCGACCGCGGCATGGCCGCTCTTATGGGCGTCCCGGTCCGGGGGCTCCAGGGCGTGATATTCGCCCTCTCCTCGGCGCTGGCGGCGCTGGCCGGAGGATTTTCGGTGTTGCTCTTTTCGGCGTGGCCCAGAATGGGGCTGCCCCTGGCCATCAAGTGTTTGTTCATCGTCATGCTCGGCCGGGCCGGATCGGTCAGGGCGCCCATTATCGGCGGGCTGTTCATGGGGCTGACCGAATCCTTGTTCAGCGCCTTGGGAGACGGTCGTTGGGCGGGTCCCGCGTCGCTTTCCATCCTTCTGATAGCTGTTGCGCTCAAGGAACGGGTGGCGCGTTCATGAAGCGGGGAACCCTGGCGTTGTCTCTGAGCCTGGCGCTCGGCGCCGCCCTGGTTGGCGTGTGGGGCTCCGAATACACCCTGCTTACGCTTTTTACCCTGAGCCTAAATATCGTCATGGCCTGCAGCTACAACCTGTTCAGCGGCTACAGCGGGATGATCAATCTGGGACACGGCCTGTTTTTCGGCGTGGGCGGCTACGCGTGCGCCATCCTGACCATCGCCGGATATCCCCGCTTCGTATGCGTTCCGGCGGCCGGACTTGCGGCCATGGCCGCCGCCGCGCTGATCGGCCCCTTTGCCCTCCCCTTGAGCCGCGCCTCCTTTTCCATGGTGACCCTGGGAATCGTCTTCATTTTCGAGCGCGCGGCCGGGAATCTGGAGCAGTGGACCGGCGGGGCCGCGGGCCTGAGTGTGTTTCCGGGTATCGACGCCGCCTGGGCGGCCTCGCTGATGGGAGCGCTGGCTTTGCTGACCACGCTGGGCAATATCGTCATGAAAACCAGCAAAATGGGCTACGGCTTGATCGCCCTGCGCGAGCATGAACAAACAGCCCTGTTGTCCGGCTGCGACGCCTTCGGCCTGCCCTACGCCGCGCTGCTCCTGAGCGCTCCGGCGGCGGGTCTGGCGGGAGCGCTTGCCGTCCTGCACATGGCCTACATCAGCCCTTCGTCCGCCTTGAGCCTGGAACTGACCCTCGCGCCCGTGGTCATGGTCATGGTCGGAGGACCGGGAACGTTCTGGGGCCCGGTTGTGGGCGCGGCGGCTCTCACCTTGTGGCAGGAAGCGCTCTGGATCTGGGTGGACCGCTTCCCGCTGGCCATCTACGGCGCGACGCTGCTCGCCGTGGGCGTCTTCCTGCCGCGAGGGCTGGCGGGCATGCGTTTTCCGGCCTTCAGTTATTTCAGGCGTTTTCGCAAATCAGTACCCCTCCGGCGCAAGACGCGCTAATGTTTCCTGCTATTCTGACGATCTACTTGAAAGCGGACAACGCTTACCGGAAAGGATTTGCGCGGAGGACACGTATGGCCAACTTCGAATGGAACGATCGCTACAGCGTCAATGTAATGGAAATAGATCTACAGCATAAAAAGCTATTCGCCATGGCCCATAACCTTGATGAGGCCATGAAGAAAGGCCAGGGCAAGGAAGTACTGGGAAAACTGCTCAACGATCTGGTCTACTATACCAAGACGCACTTCGCCAGTGAAGAGCGGATCATGGAAACCAACCACTATCCCGAATTGGATGAGCACAGGCGGATACATCATAAAATGACCGGGAAGGTCGAACAAATCATGAAAGATTTCCAAGACGGTAATCTGCGCGACAGCATCGGCGTCATGAACTTTCTCCAGGACTGGCTCACCAAGCATATATTGGGGACGGACATGAAATACTCGCCCTATTTGAACGGCAGGGGTGTTCACTGACCGGAGGGCGCCGGAAACACGGAGAATCAAAATCTTCTAGGCGCCGCCACTGCTTTCCGCCTCCCGCAGACAATCCAGCGCTTCACGTTCGGAAGAGGCGGCGCGAAGACGAGTCAGCAGATCGGAATTTTTAAGCGTGCGTGAAATCGCCGCGAGCAGTCTCGATAACAGGTCGAACCGGTTTTGAGGAACCAGCAGGGCGAAAACCACGTCCACGGGTTTCCCGTCAATGGCTTGGAAATCTATGGGTTTTTCCAAGGTGGCTATCACCACCACAAAATGACGGGCTCCTCCGCAGTCCGTGTGCGGCACGGCCAATCCCTGCCCGATTCCGGTTGACATGATCTCTTCCCGTTCGTTTAATCCGGCCAGGAGGTCGAATTCGTCCTCTATGTAGCCGTAGCTGTCGAGCACAACGGCGATTTTCTCGAAGAGCGACTGTTTGTCGGGGACCGCCAGTTTTATAAGTGTCAGCTCTTCCGGAATTTTATCAAATATTTTCATTTTTATAGAGGCCAGGGGTATTTTTTACTGTTCCTTAATATCTGCTTGCCACAATCACTATTTATTGTATCTTATCTGTCTCGGGGAACATGTGTCAAAGCTTTTGAATCGATCGGCGCCGGGTTACGCGGCGCGCCATGCGTGAAACCGCGCATGGTAAAATAAAATAGTATTTCATGCGGATTTATCCATGCATAAGGCTCTCATTGTCATTCACGCCCACTTTTATCAACCTCCGAGGGAAAACGCCTGGACCGAGGAGATAGAGCGGCAGGAGTCGGCGGCTCCTTACCATAACTGGAACCAGCGCATTCTCGCCGAATGTTACCGCCCGAATTCCTGCGCGCGCGTCGTGAGCGTCTCGGGCAAAATCGTCCATATTCTGAATAACTATGAATGGACAAGCTTCAACTTCGGTCCCACGCTTCTGGACTGGCTGGAAAAGGCGGACCCTCTGGTGTACGAACGCATCCTGCGGGCCGACCGTAACAGCCTGGAGCGGTGGGGGAGCGGCAACGCCATTGCGCAGATTTACAATCACCTCATCATGCCGCTGGCCAACGATCGCGACCGGCGAACGCAGATCGCCTGGGGCATGGCCAATTTCAGACGCCACTTCGGCAGGGAGCCCGAAGGTATGTGGCTCGCCGAAACAGCGGCCGATGAACCGACCGTTGAGGCCCTCATCGAGGCGGGCGTCAGGTTTACCATCCTCGCGCCGCATCAGGCCGCGCGAATTCGTCCGATGGGGTCCGGAGAATGGGCGCTTGTCTCGGGCCACACTTTGGACACCTCGCGCGCCTACCGGATTTACTCCAAAAAGTATCATCCGACCGGCAATCCCGGCGCGTACCTGGACGTATTCTTTTATAACGGATCGGTGGCGCACGCGGTCAGCTTCGGAAATCTGCTCAGCGATTCCACGCACCTGTGCGGCGCGCTGGCCGAAGCCGCCCGGAACTGGCGCCACGCCGCGCCATTCATATCCATCGCCACCGACGGCGAAGTCTACGGCCATCACCGCAAGTTTGGCGACATGACCCTCGCCTACGCCATTCACAAGGGGTTGGCCGATCACGGCCTGGAACTCACCAACTTCGGGGCCTATCTTAAAAGCCATCCTCCCACGCATGAAGTGGAGCTCAACCGGGGGCCGCAAGGGCTGGGAGAATCCTGGAGCTGCGCGCACGGGGTGGGCCGCTGGCGCGAGGACTGCGGCTGCCATACCGGAGGAAAACCGGAGTGGGATCAAAAATGGCGCGCCCCCCTGCGAAACGCGCTGGATGAGCTTCGGGACCGTCTGGCCATTCTTTTTGAGGAGGAAGGGGGCAAAAGTCTTATCGATCCGTGGCGGGCGCGCGACCGGTATATTCAAGTAGTCATGGACCGGACGCCGCAACGGATAGAGGAGTTTTTCCGTGAAGAAGGGCTGCCGGGTCTGGACGCCGACCGGCGCGCGGCGGCTCTCACCCTGCTGGAAATGCAACGGAACGCCCTGCTCATGTACACCAGCTGCGCGTGGTTTTTTGCCGACATTTCGGGCATAGAAACCGTCCAGGTGCTGCAGTACGCCAAACGCGCCATGCAACTGGCCAACTCATTGACGTCCGTTGATTTTGAACGGCCCTTTCTGGAACGGCTCGAAGGCGCGAAAAGCAACATACGGCGCAAGAAAAACGGCAAGATGATTTTTATAACAGATATCAAGGAAAAAGCCGTAACGCCCGAAAAGGTCGTCCATCATCTCGCCGTCATGAACCTCATGGAAAAGAGCGGGAACCCCTTCCCCCGCGCCTTTCATGTTCGTCAGACCGATTACGAACGGTTCGATACGGCGGGAAGCGCCTTGCTGGTGGGCCGCGTGGCGCTGGAGCCGCGGGCTATTCCGGTCAGAAGCGCGTATCTGTACGCGCTGGTGAGTCAGGGCGGTCATCAACTTCATTCGTTCGTTATGAAGGAGGAAAACGGACTGACCTTCCGCAAACTTTCCGACCGGATCTCAACCGCCTACCACAAGGGCGTGAGGACCGCGCAACTGCTGCTCAAGCGAACCTTTCACACCAAGCCGTTCAACTTCAAGGATCTGCTGCCCGAGTATCGTAGAAAGTTCAGGGACGCCCTGATTGAGCGGACGCTGGAAGGCGCGGGGCTACCCTGCGCTGACGCGGCCACCCGCCTGAAGGGGCTGGCGGCTCATTTGAACCATTTCGATCCCGGTCTGGCCGCCGGGGTCAAGGCCGCGGTCTTATTGGGTCTGTCGCAAAAGTTGAAATCAATTCTGAAAAGGCTGGAGTCGAGCCCCGACGATCTGGCGCCCTTTGGGGATCTCAAGGCGCTGTTTGAAACAGCCCGCCTCTATGACCTCGAACTGGACGCCGCGGCGGTCGAGCGGACCTTATCCGGACTGGCGCTTGGCCTCGCCAGGAGTATTCGCGACGAAGCGTCTTCCGAAGGCTGTGAATCCGCCATAAAAGCGCTGCGGACCGCCCTTGACCTGAACCTGCGCCTGGATCTGACCGAGGCCCAGAACGCGCTGTACGATCTGGCGCGCCGGGTCTGCCTGACCGGCGCCCGCGCCACTCCCACGGGCACGGAAAGGGACAGCGAAGTGACCTCCTGCCCGCTCAATCATGACCGCGAACTCACCGTGTCGATGATGAAGCTGGCGGACATGATGGGCTTTGAACTCGGCGGGGACAGCGCGTCCCTGGAAATAACCTAGGCCGCCGGCGCTTTCCCTTTGTCAAAGACCGGCCGGACCGGCTTTATTCATCCCCGCGCTGAGGCTTGAACACCACGGCGGCCAGGGGCGGCAGCGTAATCTCTATGGAGTACGGCCGGCCGTGCCACGATTTTTCCCGCGCCATGACGCCGCCGGAGTTGCCCGCGTTGCTTCCGCCGTATAGACCGGAGTCCGTGTTCATTATCTCGCGGTACATGACCTGCTCGTCCACTCCAATCAGGTACTTTTCCCTGATCACGGGCGTAAAGTTAAAGGCGAAGACCAGGAAATCGTGGCGGTTGCGGCCTCTCCTCAAAAAGGACAGCGTGCTGTTCTCCGTATCGTTAATGTCGATCCACTCGAATCCTTCATAGGAGAAATCGATCTCGTAAAGCGCCGGCTCCGCTTTCAGCAGGCTGTTCAAATCCGTGAGCAGGGTCTTGATCCCCCGGTGCGAATCGAAATCCAAAAGGACCCAGTCCAGGCTTTTCTCAAAATTCCACTCGTTCCACTGCCCGAATTCACTGCCCATGAAAAGCAGTTTCTTGCCGGGCTGCCCCCACATGTAGGCGTACAGCAAACGGAGATTGGCGAATTTCTGCCAATAGTCCCCCGGCATTTTGGAAAGCATGGCCCCCTTGCCGTGCACCACCTCATCGTGAGAAAAAGGCAGAATGAAATTTTCATGAAAGGCGTACAGCAGACCGAACGTCAGCAGATTCTGGTGGTACTTGCGGTGCACGGATTCCTTGGACATGTACAGAAGCGTGTCGTGCATCCAGCCCATGTTCCACTTGAAATTGAATCCCAGTCCGCCCAGGTATACCGGCCGGGAAACCATGGGCCAGGAGGTCGATTCCTCAGCGGCCATGATAACGCCCGGATAGTGCTCAAAGATGATTGAATTGACCTCCCGCAGGAAAGCGACCGCGTCCAGATTCTCCACGCCGCCGTACTTGTTGGGAATCCACTCCCCTTCCTTCCGCGAATAATTCAGGTAGAGCATGGAGGCCACCGCGTCCACCCTCATGCCGTCCACATGATATTTGTCCAGCCAGAACATGGCGCTGCCGATCAGGAAGTTCTTGACCTCGTTGCGGCCGTAGTTGAAGACGTAGGTGCCCCATTCCTTGTGCTCGCCCTGCCGGGGGTCCGCGTGTTCGTACACGTGCGTGCCGTCAAAGTAGCCCAGGTAGCTGTCGTCCTTGGGAAAATGGCCGGGGACCCAATCCAGGATAACGCCGATTCCCTTCTGATGGCAGGCGTCCACGAAAAACATGAAATCTTCCGGAGTTCCAAACCGGGGCGTCACCGAAAAGTAGCCGGACACCTGGTATCCCCAGGAGGCGTCCAGAGGATGCGCCATGACCGGCAGCAGTTCGATATGCGTGAACCCAAGTTCTTCCACGTAGGGGATCAGCTTCTCCGCAAGCTCCCGGAAATCATAAAAAGGGTCGTCAGGATCGTCCTTGCGCATCCAGGAACCCAGATGGACCTCGTATATGCAGAGGGGGCGCTTCAAACAATCGGTTGACGCTCTTTTTTCCAGCCAGGCGGCGTCGTTCCATTGGTATGAATGCAGATCGGCGACCATGCTGGCCGTTTTGGGCCGGCGTTCGCCAAAAAAACCGTAGGGATCGGCCTTGAGCAGAATGACGTTGTCCTGCGTTTTTATTTCATACTTGTACACGGTCCCCGGCTCCACGCCGGGAATAAAAAGTTCCCACACGCCGGAACCGCCCCGCGCCCGCATGGGGTGGCAGCGGCCGTCCCAGTTGTTGAGTTCGCCCACCACACTCACCCGTTTCGCGCTGGGGGCCCACACCGCGAAAAGCGTTCCCTGCGCGTCCCCCAGCGTCATGGGGTGCGCGCCCAGTTTGTCGTAAATGTGATGATGCGTTCCCTGGTTGAAAAGATACAGGTCGTATTCCGATAACACAGGCAGGAAGCAGTACGGGTCCTGACTGGTGAACTCCGCGCCGCCGGCGTATTGACGACGCAGCAGATAGGCGAACGTCTCCTCGCGATCATCCACCACCGTCTCGAAAAAACCGGACTTGTGGGTTTTTTTCATGCTCCACTGGCGGGACGAGTCGTTTTTATCCAACACCTCTATACGTTCGGCGGTCGGGTCGAACACCCGGATGGCCACCGACAGCTTGCCGTTGTTCTCAACAATGTGGTTGCCCAGAATGGAAAACGGGTCATGATGTTCCGTCTTGACGATCTTGTTCACATCCTCTTTCGATACGGTACGCTCAGCGCGCGCACTGGTTTTTCCCATGGAGCTTCACCTTCTTTTCTTCGGGTTGCGTAAGCGTTCATTATGCCACAGGCCGACCACTAATATCACACTAAATTCTTGTTCGGCTTTCAAGTCCGCGACACAATATGTTGCCAGAGTCCGGGCCATGCGATAAAATTCCTTCTGATAACCTTTTGCAGGAGGACACAATGGCGCGTAAGCCTATAGGCCGCAGAGAGTTTTTACAAAAATCCACAAAATACACCGCGTTCGCCGCCGCGGGCGCGGCGGCCCCCATGTTTCTTCGCGGAAACGCCAGCGCCGACGCTCCCCCGGACATCGTGGTCGCCCAAGGCGCCCCGGGAGCGGCCACCAAGGCCGCGGTCGAAGCGCTGGGCGGAATGGGCAAGTTTGTAAAAAAAGGGCAGAAAGTGGTCATCAAACCCAATATGAGCTGGGCCGATCCGCCGGAAAGCGCCACATCCACCAATCCCGAGGTGGTTCGGGAACTGGTGTCCATGTGTCTGGACGCGGGGGCCTCTTCGGTGATGGTGTTGGACAACGCGCTGCGAAAAGTGGAGCTGTGTCTGGAGATGTCGGGCATACAGCAAGTATGCGAGTTGTTTCCCCGAACGTCCGCCGAGATAGTCACCAAGCAGCGTTTTTACCAGGACACGCCCATTCCCAAGGGCCAGGACCTGAAATCGACCATGGTTATGAAAAAAGTCCTGGACGCCGACGTGCTCATCGCCGCGCCCATCGCCAAATCGCACGGCGCGACCGGGGTAACTCTGGGCATGAAAGGTATGATGGGGCTGATTTTCGATCGTGAAGTCATGCACTATAAAATGGATCTGGATACCGCCATCGTGGACCTGTGCACGTTGCTCCGGCCTCAATTGACCGTGATCGACGCCATCCGCATTCTGACCGATGGCGGACCCGGCGGACCGGGCAAAATAATCACGCTGAACAAGGTGATAGCCTCCGCCGACGTGGTGGCGGCGGACGCCATGGCCACCGAGTTGGGAACTTGGTACGAAAAGAAATTCAAAGCCAGTCAGGTCAAACATATCGCGCAGGCGCATGAGCGCGGTCTGGGCAACATGAAGGTGGCCGAGCAGGTCGTGAAAGAGGTTACCGTGTAGTGCGTTTTCAGAGAATTGTTCAAACCCTTGTTTTCGCGCTTTTTATTTTTCTGCTTTGGAGAGCCGCCTATCCGCTGGTTGAGAATCTGCCGGTGGATATTTTTCTGCGTTTCGACCCTCTGATTTCGCTGGGGGTCATGGGCGCCGTCCGCCGGTTCATACCCGCTCTGGCCTGGGCGTTGGTCCTGGTCGCCCTTACCTTTTTTCTGGGAAGGCTGTTTTGCGGGTATATCTGTCCCATGGGCGCGACCATCGATTTTACGGACCGGGTCATCCGCAAAAAGAAACAACCGGGCAAAACCAACAGCTTCGAAGCCGCCGGCCGTTGGCGAACGGTCAAATATCTTTTCCTGACGGGCGTTTTGGGAACGACCCTGCTCGGGGTGTCGTCGCTGTTTCTTTTTTCGCCGCTCTCCCTTATTACGCGGTTCTATTCCCTGGTCATATATCCGCCGCTGATGATGTTTTCCGACGCGGCCCTGTCCCTGTTCCAGCCGCTGTTTCCGCGCATCGGTCTGGACAGCCTGTCCCTGGCCTATGTGGAAACGCCGCGGTTCGACACCAATCTGTTCGTGGCCGCTCTGGCGGCGGGAATTTTTGCCATGGGGCTTATCAAACCGCGCTTCTGGTGCCGGAATCTCTGTCCCGCCGGAGCGCTGTACGCCCTGTGCTCCAAAAAGCCGCTGTTCAGGCGCCGGGTTTCCGAAGACTGCACGGCCTGTGGCCGCTGTCTGAGGGCCTGTCCCATGGCCGCCATTGGGGAAGACTTCGTAACCACGGCTCACACCGAATGCGTGGTCTGCCTCAAATGTCAGGAAATCTGCCCCGAAAACGCCATTTCCTTCTCGGCGCGGGGGAGGGACCGTTCGCCGGTTCCCGAATTCAACGCGGGACGGCGCGCCGTGCTCACTGCGGGGGCGGCCGGGGTGGGCGCCGCGGCCATAGCCATGACCAGCCTGAACTATCTACACGCGGGGGAGGCGCCCAGGGCGCTCAGAGCCTCGACTCTGATCCGTCCGCCCGGAGCGCTCCCTGAAGTGGAATTCCAGGAACGCTGCGTGCGTTGCGGAGAGTGCATGAAGGCGTGCCTTACCAACACGCTGCAGCCGGTCTGGTTCGAAGCCGGGCTTACCGGCCTGTGGAGCCCCCGGGTCACGCCCCGTCTGGCGGCGTGCGAACAGAAATGCAATGTGTGCGGTCATGTCTGTCCCACGGGCGCCATACGGCCTTTGCCGCTCCAGGACAAGAAATACGCCAAAATCGGCACGGCCGCCATCGAAAAGTCGCTCTGCCTGGCCTGGGAACAAAATAAGAAATGTCTGATTTGCGATGAGATCTGTCCGTACAACGCCATATCGACTCAGTTCGCGCCGGATCATACGGTCACGGTCCCGGTGATCGACGAGGATAAGTGCAACGGCTGCGGGTACTGCGAAATGCGGTGTCCGGTCACCGGCAAATCGGCCATCAGGGTATCGCCTCAGGGCGAATTGCGGCTGGCGTACGGCTCCTACGAAGAAAAGGCCCGCGAGCTCAAACTCATCTTCCACGCCAAGGACAGCGTGCAGGATCAGTTCATACTCGACCGGAACGACGCCGGACAGCCTTCGGAAACCACCGGTCAGCCTCCGGAAAAGCGGGAAACGCCCCCCAAACTGCCCCCCGGCTTCATTACCGGCGGCGAATAGGGTGGCGCCCCGCCGGGCCGCCCCGCCGAATTCCGCGCCACACGTTCCCCCCTTCGCCAATCGCGCTCATCGATCAATCCGATCCGTTTGAGACTTTTTTAGGGAAAAATCGTCCAAAACCCTTAATCCCGGCCTGGAAGAGGTTGACTGCCGATCAGGCCTCATTATCTTAGTCTTGAAAGCGAAAAATACGCTATGTAAGAGAAAACTGCCTTTATCTCTTGACATTCCGTGTGGGGTTAGGCGTCGTGAAAGACTATTATGGAATATTGGGGGTGAGCCCCGAGGCGAGTCAGGAGGAAATCAGACGAGCCTATCGTAAACGAGCCCATAAATGTCATCCCGATGTGTGCAAGGGCAAGGATCATCGGGAATTTGTGGAAGCCAAGGAAGCTTACGACGTCCTTGCGAATCCTGACAGACGCCGCCAATACGACCTTGACCGGGCCGCCTCGAACGGAAAGAGGAATTTCGCTATTTTCGAATCTTTCAGGGAACCCCAATCCGATTTCAGATTTCCCCATACCGAAGTGGGCCGGATGCTGGACAACATGTTCCGGGATTTTTTTGGACAGGACCCTAAGCCTGAACCGTCCTATGACCTTGAAGTGTTCCTGACTCCCGAGGAAGCCAGGAGAGGCGGCGCAATCAGAGTGGAGATACCGGTTCAGGGGCCGTGCCCGCACTGTCAGGCAGATTACGTGAACCGGTTCTTTTGCGATCACTGCTCCGGCTTGGGCAGAATCAAAACCATTCACCGATCCAAGCTGGTCATTCCCCCCAATATCCAATCCGGGATCATGCTCAACCACCCCTTCCGTCACGGATCGTCTTATTTGAATCTCAGAGTCATGGTGCGCGTCGAGGAATGAACCGGCGGAAGGCGCTCTCCGCGCCTCATGATCCCGTTGCGGATCTCCCCGACCCTAGAACGAAGACCCCTCCAATTGTGATTCGAGGCCGTTCAGATCGTTGAGCACCGCGTCCGCCTTGGCGTCAACCAGTTCCTGATAGCTGGCGTCACCGGTCGCCACGGCGAAAATGGGCACGCCCACCAGTCTGGCCATGCGCACGTCGACTATGGAATCGCCGATATACCGGCATTGCTCCTTTTCCAGGCCCAGCCGCGACAGGATGGTCAGCAGCGGTTCGGGGTCGGGTTTGGGTTTTCGCACCTCATCGGCGAAAAGCGTTATCTTGAACAGTCCGGCCAAGGGGGCGGGGAATACGCGTTCGAAATATTCCCGCGGCGTATTGGAAACCAGTGCCAGCGAATATTTCCTGGCCAGGGAGGGAAGCGTCGTCCTTACGGTATCAAACACCACATCCCTTTCCGCCACCGCCTTGAAGTAATGTTTCCCCTTCACCTTCATGTAATTGTTCCACTCTTCAATGGATACGTCGCCTAGATAGTGTATGCGCTTTTCCGTGGGTGAATAGGAAATATATTTTTTCACCGTTTCGGCCGTTATCGGATATCCCATCTCCAGGGCCGCCCGATAATAAGCCTCGATATGAATCTTTACGTCGTCAACCAGAACACCGTTGTAATCGAATATGAGCGCCTGAATAGCCACGCGTCCACCTTTCTTCTCATCTGCGGTCCGGTTCCACGCAGGACCCGGTCCCGTCGAATATCACTACCCGTTTACTATATCATCGGTCGTGATACAACACCGATTAAAAATCAGCGCGGCGCCATACGCTTATCATTGACAAAGCCTTCCGTATTACCTACCAGTAAAATTCCGGACCGTTTTTCGGTCCGAGGCCCGTCCGAAGCCTTTTATGGGACGCCTCTCAACTTCGAAAGACAGAACGGGAGCATGGAACATGGATCTTATCCTGGCGGTGGATGTGGGGACGCAATCGCTCAAGGCCTGCGTCCTGGACCACGATCTGAACATCCTGGAAGAGCGCAAGGTATCCTATTTCCCCAACGTAAAGGGTAAGAATCGCGTGGAGTTCCAGGCCGAAGAGCTGTGGGACGCGTTTGTCGCCGCGCTCAAGGAATTGGAACGGGGACCGGAAGTCGAGGCGGTGAGTTTTTCCACGCTGTGCCCTTCCCTGCTGGCCATGGACGGGGACGGCGTTCCACTGGGGCCGGTTATCCTGCATCTGGACAGGCGCAGCTACCGGCAGTCCGTATGGGCGCTGGAACAGGTGGGGGAGGAGCGGTTTCTCCGCACCGCGGGCAACCTGCCCTACCCCGGCGGCATATCGGTCACCAGCCTGCTGTGGATCAGGGAGCATGCGCCGGAAATCTACTCCCGCGCCGATGTCAAGTTTGGACACGTGGTCACCTTTTTTATGAAACGGCTCTGCGGGCGATTCGCCATCGACCCTTCCAACGCCTCCTTTACCGGGATCTATGACACGGTCGGGTACGGCGATTGGGACGATGAGCTGCTCCGGGCGCTGGATATCCCCCGCGAAAAACTGCCGGACGTGGTCATGTCGCGCTCCGTCATGGGGGAAATCGACCGGACGGTGAGCGCGTCCACCGGACTGCGCGCGGGAATTCCGGTAATTATCGGCGCCAACGACACCACCTGCGCCACCGTGGGCGCCGGGGTTACCGAGAGCGGCATGCTCATGAACACCTCCGGGACCGTGGAAATCATGGTCCTTTGCCTGGACCGGCCCTATGTGTCCAAAAATAACCTGTTGCGCACCGCGGCGTATCCCGGCCGCTGGCTGTCCATGAGGACGGTGGGCGCCGGCGGCGCGTCCATCGAGTGGTTCAGGCGCAACTTCTGCAAGGAGCTTTCCCGCGAGGATTTTTACAACCAATACCTGCCCCCGGTCCTGAACAGGGAGCGCTACCCCGATGAACGGTTTCTCCCCTTCCTGTCAGGCGACCGCCATTCCATCCGGCAGCGCAGAGCCTCCTTCAACGGCCTGACCCTGAACACCGACAGGGAGGACTTGCTGTCCGCTCTGGCCTATGGCATTGTCGAATTTCAGATCGAAGGATTGCGCGAGTGGCAGAAGACCGTGCGGCTGGACACCTCCATTTACCACGTGGGGGGCGGCGCGAGCAAAGCCTATACCGACTTCAAACAGCGGCTGCTCAAGGATTTTTCTTTTGTGCAGCTTGGCGAAACGGCGGTCAAAGGGGCCGCCAAACTGGGATTTGAAACGCTCGAAGGCCCGGCGAATTCCTGAAACCACACGGGACACCTTGATTTTGAAAACGGCGGCCGGACCGGCGCCGTACTATCGTAAACGCGCGGCCTGCGCCGCGAGGAATTGGATTATGGGACGAATTTACTACTACAGCACCAACAATAAAGCGGAACGCGCCACCTTCGAACAGGCGCTCATGAACGGACTGGCTTCCAACTACGGCCTTTATATGATGGCCCGCCAGGATATTCCCAAGCTTGCGGCGGATCGAATCAAGGCCATGAAGGACATGACCTACGCCCAAATCGCCTTCGAGGCGCTGAATCCCTTCCTGTCGGCGGATATCGATGAAGCCAGCCTGCGGGCCATCCTCGATGACGCCTACGACGAGAAGGTCATACCGACCGAAGTCCAGCGTGTAACCGGCAAATCCCATATCATGTGGCTGACCAGCGGGCCCACCTATTCGTTCAAGGATTACGCCGCCCGTTTCTTTGCCCGCGCCCTCAATTACTTTCTCCGCAAATCCGGCCTGCGCAAGGTCGTGGCGGTGGCCACCAGCGGGGATACCGGAGGCGCCGTGGCCGACGCGCTGCATGGTTTGGACAGCGTGGACAACGTGGTCTTTTTCCCGCAGACGTCCATCACCGAGCGGCAGCGCCGCCAGATGACCACCCTGGGCGACAATGTGCACGCATTTGCGGTCAACGGCGATTTCGACGTCTGCCAGGCCATCGTCAAACGTCTTCTGGGCGACAAAGCCTTCGCCGGAGAGCTTTTCGGCGACGCGGACCGTTTCACCTCCGCCAATTCCATCAGCCTGGGCCGCCTGCTGCCGCAAGCGGTCTACCCTTTTTTCGCCTATTCGCGGGTGGCCGACTATGATGAACCCATGATCGCCAGCGTTCCATCGGGAAATTTCGGCGACATGATGGGCACGGTGATCGCCCGCGAAATGGGGCTGCCCATATCGATCATCCTCTGCGGCGTAAACGAAAACCGGGAGTTTCCCGAATTTCTCAAGTCGGACAGCTATGTGGTGAAACCGTCGGTCATATCCCCGTCGTCCGCCATGATCGTTTCCAACCCCAGCAACTTCGCCCGGCTCATCGATCTGTACGGCGGCCACGTCTACGATCAGCGCAATGAGAGCGGCCAGGTCGTGCGGGAGGGAGTCATGGACAAAGAGCCGGATATGGACGCCATGAAAAGGGACTTCTTCTCCATAAGCGTCAGCAACGCCCAGCATTATGAAACCATACGCGAAGTCCATGACAAATACGGGGTGGTTATCGAACCTCACGGCGCCGTGGGCTGGAGAACTCTGGACACCTTCCTGAAGCGCCAGCATGACCGGCTGGCGGTGGTGTACGAAACCGCCGATCCGGGGAAATTCCCGGACGATGTCCGCAAGGCGCTTGGCATAACCCCGGAAGCCCCCGAACGCATGGCCCGGCAGGCCGATCTGCCGGAACGGGCCTACCGCGTGGACGACGAACCCCAGCGCACTAAGGACGGTTCCGCCCAGCTCAGCGACAAGCAGTATGAAACCGTAAAAGCCATCCTAAAGACGATTTTCTAAAGCTCCGCACGAACGTACCGGCGCGGGCCCTCTCCGGAGGACCCGCGCGCAACACTCGCCGGACCGCCCCGCCGCTTCCTCCGCGCTCCAGCGTCCAGGAGAGAGCCCGCCGTCGCCGGCCTTCCCTGTTTTCGTCTTTTTATTCTCGCGTTTCAGACTCCCAAAATAACTAAAAACAACAAAAACTTACCCAGGCCCTGAGCATCGCCCAAAATACGCGGTAGGAGGCTGTCTCATCGGAAACTTTGTCACGGCAAAGCAAGATCCCCTCCCCTTGCCGGGAACTTTTTCATTAAATCCGTTTCGTCAGCGCTCTCCATCGAAGATGAGCCAGAGCTACGAATGAACGCATCTTGACTATCGGTCTTAATTTGATACTATAAAAGGATCGGAGGAATTATGAATATTGCAGACGACATAAAGCCGGTGACGTACTTGAAGTCCAGAGCGGCCGATTTACTCAAACAGATCAATGAAACGCGCCGTCCGGTGGTTATCACTCAGAATGGAGAGCCACGGGCTGTGCTGCAAGACCCTAAGAGCTATGATGACATGCGCAAGGCCATCGGTCTGTTGAAACTTATTTCTCTGGGCGAAGAAGATGTGCGGACCGGGCGGCTAAAAACGCAGGATGAAGTTTTTGACGCGCTGGAAGGGACCCTGAAAGACGCCTTGAAATGACCGTGGTGTATGATGTCATATGGTCGAAGAGCGCGTTCACGGATTTCGAGCGTATTATCCGTTATATCACGCAGGATAACCCATCCCAGGCGAGCGCTATTTTCAAAAATATAAAGGAAAGAGCCTCAAGCCTGCGCTCTTTTCCCGAAAGAGGCCGGGTGGTCCCGGAACTGGAGGCTCAGGGCATTCTGAGCTACCGTGAATTAGTTATACCGCCATGGAGAATTATATACCGGACCGCTGAAAAAAGTGTATTCGTACTGGCGATTGTGGATTCGCGGCGCAATATTGAAGATATTCTTCTCCAAAAACTTACCGACAGCGACATTTGAAAAGCGGTATTCTACCGTTGAGAAGCCGGGAGGCGGTGTCACTCCGCTACGCCCATCCTGGTGAGGTTCAGGGTGATCCCGGAAAAAGTAAAGGTCGCCCTGGTATCCGAAAGGAACGTCAGGCTTACGTGCGGCCCCGGCGTTTCAACGGGTTCGGTGTAGTCGCACCGGACGCATGACCCGTTTTGCCATTCGCTGAGGGTCCCGGACCAACTCACGCTCTCGTCGGGAAAAGCGCCGCCGCCCGAGAGCCAGCGCGGCGAATCGTCCTCCCGGTACAGATACCAGGCCAGAAAGATGATCCCTCCCTGCGCTTCCAGGTAAAGGCCCATGCCCTCGTAGTGCGGATCGTACCACCAGCCGCGTATGGCAAGCGGATGTTCGGCGCCGGGCGCGACATCGTCCATGAATTTGTCCATATCCTTCTCCATCATGGTCCCGTCGTAATTCCAGGAAAGCGATGCCAACCCCGGCCCGCCGAAACGTATTTCAACATCGCCGACCGCGGACCGCCTCGGCGTGTCCGGACTCGACTCCGGCGCCGGTCCGGACCAGCTATACAGAGTCCCCCGATACAGGGTGGACAGGGACATGGAACCTTCGGACGTCAGCCAGATCGGCCTTCCCGCGTCGTCATACGCGTGCCACGCCAGCGTCACCTGTCCGCCCGGATAGATCTCCACGGACAAGCCCGCGCCGTTTTCCTCGGGAATGTACCACCAACCCGAATGCGAATCGTTTACCAGGGACGAAATATAGTCCGTCACCAGAACGGTGGGGGCCGCCGCGATATCCGCAAGCGCGATTATGGCGGTGGTATGTTCGTACCCGGAAAGGTAGTCGAGCCGTGGATCGTGGCCGGCCTGTTCCAGCGCCTCCCTGAACATCTCGGCCTGCAGATCGAATGAAGGAAGCTCGTCTTCGCAATACAGAAGGTAAAAGGGCGGAATTTCCGGGGAGGCCGCGTAGGTTGCGGGCGAAGCCTCATTAAGCTCTTCCCGGTTGTCGAGATGTCCGCCCTGGAACGTCTGATCCAGATAGCCGCCCATATAGGACATGTCCAGATCGTTCAGCGCATAGGCCCCGCCCATGGAAATTACCGCTTTTATGAAGGGCCGCAGGCTCGCGTACGCCGGATGGACCGCGAGCAGCGACGCAAGATGGCCACCCGCGGAATGCCCCAGGACAAAAATCAGGGACGGATCGCCCCCATCGCTCCCGATGTTTTGCGCCACCCAGGAAAACGCTTCGGCCACGTCATCCGCATTGTCCGGGTACCAGGCCGCCTTGGTCCGCGCTTCCACGTTCTCCGGCGCCGAACAAGCGGCGCGGTCCGGGCAGCTTTCGTCGGCCAGATACGTCTCCCGCGAGGTCAGCCGGTAATCGACGACCACGGTGACCCACCCTTTTTCTCCGGTAAATGACAGCGATACGAAATCGTACCAATCCTCGTAACCGTCAACCCACGCGCCGCCGTGCACAAAAAAAACCACCGGTTGATTGTCCAGAAGGGCCTCTCCGTCGTGAGCCCGGTACACCGTCAGTCCCCGTATCTCGTAATCCTCTTTTCCGGCGTACGCCTCCCCCGCCCGCATATCGGTGACGCGAAAAGGAGTAGAGCCGTAAACGAACTTTTGCCGATAGATGGAAAACCGCGTCCGCAGGCCGTCCGGCGTCACGGGTTCGCCCCATTGTTCGGAGGCTGCGCTCTCAGTGGACGTGTGCCGGCTATCCAAGGCGCGTTCGGCCGCGAAGCCGCCGTCCGTCAATCCAAACGGAAAAACGACCGGCAACATCAGGGTCGCGCAGATAACAAACCGTGTGAGCAGGCCGGGCTTCATGGAAACTCCTTTTCCGATCCTGGGGGATACACCGCAGAAATAACGAACGCGCATGGGTCGATTTTTTACTATAATCCGTACAAGTTCCCGCGCAAAAAGCCTGGGCTTGCGCCGACTTTCGGCGGGCGCGCTCCCTTTTTGGGAAGACATCCGGTACTGTATGCTCTTATAATTCCATCCGTATTGCAAAGCGTAAGGAGGGCGGAGGAGATCATGGCGCGCAAGAAATTCACGGAACTGCTCGATCGTTTGTTTTGCGACGTATGGAACGAAAAAAAAATCGAAGTTATCGATGAAATCTTCGCCGAGAGCTGCGTGGTTCATTACCCCGACCAAACGCTTATGGGCAGGGAAGCGTTGAAGAAGGCCGTCTCAAACTGGCAGGTCGCCTTCCCCGATATGATCCACCGCGTAGAGGAAACCCTTCATGACGGCTCCAAACTGGTGGCGCGCTGGACCGGCAAGGGTACTCATCTGGGGGTGTTTCAAGGCGCCCTGCCCACGCGAAAGACGGTCTCCTACTCCGGGATATCCATACTGACCGCGCGGGACGGACTGTTTACCGAATGCTGGGTGTCGCCGGACATGGACGGTATCCGGAACAGGCTGCGCGAGGTCAGCGACAAGGTCTATACCAGGGACGACTTCAACGCCGACTTTCGGGGCCCGGCTCGCGACATAAACGAAGTTATTTTCAGGGCGCGCTCCACCCCCAGCTGCAACCAGATCATGGTCAACGCCCTGCGCCGGGAAATGTCCAAAATGCCGCCGGACGACGCGCCGCAAATCGCCATGCCGGATGAGCTGTTCGAACAGGTCGAATCCTCGGAGATTCGTATCCCCGGCAAGGACGCCGAAGTACGGGCCCTGGTATACCGCCCCAAGGTCGATAAGGAGCTGGCGTCGCGTCTGCCCAAAGTGGTCTGGTTTCATGGAGGCGGCTGGAGTACGGGCTCCCCGGATGAAACGGATCTGGTCACCCGCAAGCTGGCCCTGACATCCCGCGTGATTGTGGTGAGCGTGGATTATCGCCTTGCCCCTGAATTTCCCTATCCCCACGGCTTCAACGACTGCTTTCAGGCCTATACATGGGCTTTGGACAATGAGCGTAACGGTCTGAACACTTCCTCCGGATTCGTGGCGGTGGGAGGCGATTCCTGCGGCGGAAATTTCGCCGCGGCCGTGACCCTGCGCGCCCGTGACGAAAAGGCGCCCCTCCCCGGCGCGGCCATTCTGCTCTGGCCGCTGACCGATTTCATAGTCGAAAAGTACCCCTCCTATAACGGTATCGCGCCGCGCGGCCTGTTGTATGACGCCGCGTTCATCGGCTACGCGCGCAGTTCGTACGCGCCGTATGAATTATGGACTCATCCCTATGTGAGCCCCCTGTACGGCGATCTGAAGAATTTTCCGCCCACGTTCATGGCCGCCGCCGGACAGGACCCGCTCATCGACGACAACAGAGCTTTCGCGCGGAAACTGCAAGAAGCGGGAAACAGCGAGGTGGAGCTTCTTGTTCACGAGAACATGATCCACGCCTATTGCTATTTTCTGGGTTTGAGCAAGGAGGAAGACGAGACTTTCAAGGCCATCGCCGGCTTTCTGGCGAGATTTTCCGGCTGATTCCCCACCCCCTTTAAAATGCGCTTGGCGGCCGTAATGACAGTATTTCAAGGATTATTACACTTTTTACAGGTATTATTTGCCCAATACGTCGTTCACTTTCCCGCGTCGATGAGTTATTATGGCTGAACAGGTTAAAAAGACTCCGCATGAAACAGGCAAAAAGGGGGGAGCCGATGAACCCGCGTGATGACCTGCTTCAGGAATGTCTCGAAGCAAAAGACAAAGCTATCATGTTGGCGCAATCTCTATGGGCTTGCGGTAGCGGCGAGGTGGAAACCAAACCCTCGTTTTATTTCGCCATCGCGCGCATGATGGAGGAGATAGGCAACACCCTGGACAAGATGTGCCGATACATACAGGAGCAACCTCAAGGGGCGGGTGAGGCAGACTCTCCTTGAGAAACCACTGAAGCGGCTCCCCACGCTGAATCGTACGTATGAGGCCCCCTATCCGATGAATAAGCAGACCAATTCCAGGAAGGCCGTTTCCCTCGGCGTTTCCCCTCCCGCGGACATTTCCCTGGCTGTTGAAGGCGCGCCCTCGTGGTTGAAGGCCAAACTCGTGGGCCTGAATCCGGGCCAGTATCTGATAATCACCCCGCCCACCCCGGGGCAAATCGTTTCGGGAAACCCGCTTGAGGCGCGTTATATCCGCGAAGGCGCCATATGGGGATTCAAAACCTCGGTTCTGAAGGCTTTGAAGGAACCGTTCCCGCTTATTTTCCTTTCCTACCCCAAAACCGTGCAGCGCCACGAACTCAGGAAAAAAGAACGGGCAAAATGCTATATCCCCGCCAAGGTAATTTTTATGAACGACGGATTCGATGTGGTGATTTCCGATATAAACACCAGCGGCTGCCGTTTCACCTACCGGACTCCGTCTTCCGCGCACGAGGACGGGGGGCCTGTTTCGCCGGGCGAACGGCTGCGTTTGATGATAGGCGATGAAATGACCTTTGACTTCCGTATGCCCGGCGAGCCCCAGGAACGCTCATGTCTGGGCAGGGTGAGAAACTTCGCGCAGCACACCGATAAAATCGTGGTGGGAGCGCAATTCATGTCCCTGACCGCGGAGTTGAGTTCGGCCATAAAAAAATATATGGAACAGATCAGGCTGCTCTGATCCGCGGCGGCGCTCCACAAAACAAGCCGGCGGTCCGGCCTGAAAGGTTTTAACCGCATGAACGCTCGCCAGGGAGGCGGCTTACAACTCCAGTCCATAACCCGCAGGTTCAATCACGGGACCGTCAATGAAAAGACCGCCGTGAACGGCCTGGACCTGCACGTGCGCTCCGGCGAATTCGTCACGGTCATCGGCAGCAACGGCGCGGGCAAAAGCACCATGCTCAATCTGGTGGCCGGGGTATATCCGGTTGACGAAGGGCGCATCTATTTCGACGACCTCGACGTGACCGGCTTGCCGGAACATAAACGCGCCCCGTACGTGGGACGTATCTTCCAGAATCCCCTCATGGGCACCGCCGCGTCCATGACCATCGAGGAAAACCTGGCGCTGGCCCACGAACGGGGCCGACGGCGTTCGCTGACCTGGGGCGTGACCGCGTCCCGGAGGAAACTCTACCGCGAGCGGCTGTCGCTGTTGGGGCTGGGGCTGGAAAACCGGTTGAGCGAGCCGGTGAAATTCCTTTCCGGCGGCCAGCGGCAATCCCTGGCTTTGATTATGGCGGTGCTCACGCCGCCCAAAATGCTGCTGCTGGACGAACACACCGCCGCCCTGGACCCCAAAACCGCCCATATCGTCATGGAACAGACCGGCCGGCTGATCGACGAGTTCAACCTGACCACCCTCATGGTGACCCATAACCTGAACCTGGCCATCGAATACGGCCACCGGCTCATCATGATGCACGAAGGAAATATCCGCTTTGAAGTGGAAGGCCCCGAAAAGCGCAAACTCAGCGCCGCCGAGGTAATCAAACGCTTCGGCGTCACCCAGGACCGGTCATTGTTCGGAGCGGGTTGACCGCCCGCCGCCCCAACGGCCGATAAGCGCTCCCGCCATTGCCGAAGACAGTCCCGCAAGAAGGGCAAGAAAGGGAAGTACGACAAAGAGCAGCCCGGCGGTTGACGATCCGCTGGCCGTCTTGCCCCAATCGAACATCCATGCGACGTGCGCGCCGATTTCCACGATAACCACGCCCAGGACGAACCCATAACCGGCCAGCATTTTGGGCCTATTGGCCGAGTCCGGCCGGGGTTTTCGTTCCGTATAGAGCAGGACGATAAAGGCCGCCACGAGCGGCGCGAAATTCCAGAGTGTAAAAGGATTGTGAAAGCCTTCGACCAAGGCGACAAGAAAAGCCACTGCAATGAGCGCGATGAGAAAGATGGTTTTCAAATTTTTTCCGTTCAGAGAGTCCCGATCGTCATACCCGGCCCGTCATGAAATCCACGACGTTTCTCAGGCTGTCCTCCAGGCTTTTGGTGAAGATTTACGCTTTCGCGCGAAATGATAGATAAAAACCGGCGCGCCGATAAGCGCCAGGAAAATGGCTTCCACCACGAGAGCGACAATGCCGTGATCCCGCCATTCGGCGATCCAGGGGTTGAAAGCACAGAATAATGCCACGGCGTTAACCAGTAAAAAAATTGCGAATACTCCCTTTTTCATACACGGCCCCGCCTGATAGTACGATTTTGTAACTGACTGTAATCGTATATCGGCTGTTGGGAGCATAACTTTACCCCTGCAATGACGTTTTTTTAAAAGCTTCCTGTTTCCGGTAGCTTATACGGTAAATCACGCCCACGCGATCGTCGGATACCAACGGCGCGCCGTCGGGCATGAGCGGTTACGGGATTCAATCGGAGGAGACGGCCCAGGCATGGAAATGTTCCCCTTTCTTTTGTCCCACCCCCACCGCGCCCTTCATCAGATAGAGCGCCATGGCCCAATCCGGTTCGAACGCGCTGGAGGTCGACGACCAGTAGGCGTCCCTGACCTCTCTAAAGGGATGATCCTCCGGCAGCGCCGGGCTGTGCCGGTCCGCGTCAACCAGCGACTCCAGTTCGTTGATGGTCGGAAGCCGCCATTGTCGCGCCCCGGTCGATCCGCCGGCGTTGAGTTCCTTTACCGAATCGAACGCCTCCCGCCAGCTTACCGGTCCCTCTGTCAAGCTGGCGCTCCGAAGCCACCGCAAGCCGGTCAGACGGTCCACAACCGCGTCGCCCGCTTCTTCAAACCGGGGCGTAGGCCAGGGAACGCCCGCCCGGAAGCCTCCGTCCTGTCCCGATCCCGAACATGGCGTGACGCCGCCGTGGGAATCGAAACACCTTTTCTGCCCGGTCGCCGCGAGAACGCCCGAACCGGATCCTCGAACCGGCCACAGCAGATAGCTTTGATCCTTTTTGCCGTAAAACATGCGGCCGCCTTCAAAATGGACGTACCACGCGTAGGCGGGGTTGATGGCGGCGGTGGTGCCGGTCCAATACCAGCCCATAAACAGGTTCTCGAAAGGATGATCCTCGGGGAGCGCGGGATTGCGCGTCTGGTAGGAAATCAGGCTCCGCAGCTCACGCCTGTTGGGCAGGCGCCAGTCGTTAAAATCCAGATGCTTTTGCCTGTTGAGCCGGTCCACGTAATCCAGGGCTTCGCGCCAGGTCAGAGGAAATTCCGCCGGGTTGGCGTCGCGGGTCCACATCAGGCCGGTAAGGTTGTCCAGGGCGACGCCCTCCCGCGGCTCGAAACGGTCCCCGGAACAGCCCACTCCCGGTTGCAGGGCGCCGTCCTGGCTGGTGGAGGCGCACTCGATTTCCCTGCCTTCTGAGTCATAGCAGCGGCGCTGCCCTGTCCGCAAAACCGTCCGGATCGTGCGCCGTTTCACGTTCCCATGGCCACGATACGGATCTGGACGCTGATGAGATCGTAGACCAGATGCATGCCCAGATGCTCGAAATACCGGCCCGAACCGTAAATAACGCCCCATCGGGTGCGGTCTATATCGAAATGAGCCTCGGCGGCGAGTTGTCCTTCGGGCAGGTGAGCCACGGTCGCCGGAAAGCTGATATCCGCGCTGGCGCCCCGCATGTTCAGCGCGCCCGTCACGGTATAGTTGGGCTGTCCCGGTTTGGTTTCCCCGGCCGGCCGCGCCTCTGTTATTTCAAACCGGACTTTGGGAAACCTGTCCACAAAAAAGAAATCCTCGGACTTGAGGTGCGCAATGAGGATCGACCGCAGTTCCTCTTCCTGTATGTTGAAGTTGACGATGGAATCCGGGTCGATACCGAACCAGCCACGCAGCGATTCATCTTCGAGGCGCAGGGACCCCCCGTTGAACCTGAGCGCGCCATAGTGCCGGGTATTGGCGTTGCGGCCGGTCCACTCGATAACGCTCTGCTCGACATCCACCTCATAGGCGCCCGGCCTTAACCTGAATCCTTCGTCCGGCGGCGCATCCACGCCGCTTGCGTCCCCTTCCAGCGGGTAGCCCGCGGCGTTCCACGCGGCGACGCCTCCTTCCAGTTCATACACGTCCTCAAAACCCATCCCCGCCAGCTTGCCCGCGGCTATTGTTGACGCCATGGAGTGGGCGCTGGAATCGTACACCACGATGGTTTTCTTTCTGTTGGTGGTCAGCGCCTCGATTTGCAGCGGAAAGGTGACCTCGTAAACGCAGGCGCTTTGCGCGCCGGGAATCCTTACGGTTTCATAGTGTTTTTTGGGCAGCGCGTCGATCAGCAAAAAGTTGTTTCTGCGGTCCAGCCAGTTTTTGAGTTCTTCTGGGCTGACGGTTCGACGTTCGGACTCATGTTCCATGACCTATCTCCCTGGCGCCGCGCGGCGCCTTCCGGTTATGCGGGCGTTTCCGGGCGGTCGTTCTTTTTTCCCGGATCAATAAGCCTGGAGGCCTCAATGCTTTCAAATCGCCATTAGACATTATAGCAGATGTGGCCGTGAACCATATGCGGAAACGAAAATTCCAGGTTTCAGCTATCTCCGCCTATTTTACGCTTTTGCGGTAGGGACGCGCGTTCCGAAACCGTGTTAGCGCCGGAACGCGGCGCGTCAAAAGTCCAGAGTTTTTGAAGGAGGGCTTTTATTGCAAAAAAGTTTCCTCCCCAAAGGTTCCATCCCAACACTCTGCCATTTTGGCGCAAGTTTTCTTGACTTGGCGGACAGAAACAGCCAAAACAAGCGGACGCGTTTTCTGCTTCACGGCATTTTAAATTTTGAACCAAGGCGGCGCGATGACACGCTCACAATCACCGGCCCGCGCGGTGTCGGAAGAGGAATACAACCGCTTCGACGACTACTTTCAGCGCTACGCCGACATTATTCCCGACTATGACGGCTTCCTGGACGCGCTTTCCAGGCGGCATGTGCGGGCCATACGAATCAACACCCTGAAAACGAAAGTGGACCCGCTGGTCCGCAAAATGACCGGGGATGGCGTAACGCTTGTTCCCTTTCCGACCGATCCGTGTTTGTTCCTCATTCCCGATCTGGACCAGCCGGGCAACACCCTGGAATATATCCTCGGCCATATTCATGTGCAGGCCATATCCTCGGCCCTGGCCGCTTCCACGCTGGCCCCCCGGCCCGGCCAGACCGCGCTGGATCTGTGCGCGGCCCCCGGCGGCAAAACCACCTACATGGCCCAGCTCATGGAAAACCGGGGGCTGATCGTGGCCAACGACTTCTCCCGGGGACGAATTTCCGCGCTCACGGCCAACATATCCCGGCTGGGCGCGACCAACGTGGTCATTACCATGTACCCGGGGCAGGATTTCCCGTTGCGGAGCCGCTTTGACCGCGTGCTGCTCGATGTGCCCTGTTCCGGCGAAGGCCGCCACCGCATGGAACAGCGGGCGCGGCTTAATTTTTCGCAGGGTGGCGAGGAGCGGCTCACTGACCTGCAAAAACGGCTCATCCTGCGCGGCTTTGACCTGCTCGACCCCGACGGCGTCATGGTCTATTCCACCTGCGCCTATAACCCCGCCGAAAACGAAGGCACCCTGACCTGGCTCCTGGAAAACCGTCCGGCGCGGCTGCTGCCCATACAAAGCCCTCCCGGCGCCGAACCGGGAATCCCGTTTTGGAAAGGAAAACGCTATGATCCGCAAGTCGAACGATGCGTCCGGTTCTACCCCCATCGAATCGACACCGTGGGATTCTTCATGGCCAAAGTGGCTTACGCCTGAAGAAACCGGGGCCGTTCTCGACTATTTCGAACAACGCTTCGGCGTCCCCTCGTCCGTGTTCGACGGGTATCGCTGGTGGGGCGGCCAGAGAGCCTACGGGATCATACACGACAGCGATCCGCTGGACGGCGTAGCCCATCTGAAGGTCCGGACCGTGGGAATCATCATGGCCCGCGACGTTTCCCAGTATCTGAAACCCACCACCCAGGCGGTGAACATGGTGGGACATCTGGCCCAACGCAACATCTTCGAACTGGACCGCGGCGCGCTGCAAAGCCTGCTCGAAGACGGCGATTTGCCCGTCCCTTCCCCGGACCCCGGCTATGTTATCCTGAAATACGGCGGCCACGCGCTGGGCTGCGGGCTGGGACTGCCGGACCGGCTGGTAAACCAGCTTCCCCGCTGGATGAAAAGCCAACTGCTGGGCTTTTTACGGCTTTCTTCTTGCTGAAAACGTTTAAAGCTTTACAGCGGCGCCTGCCCTGATCTATAAAAACACAGTCTAAGCGTATAATTTTCAACAAAAATTGGAATGTGAATAACCATGAAAAGGCTTGCTTGCTTTATTATTCTTCTCTGTCCGTTTTTCTGCCTCCTGGCCTGTGATTCCGGAAACGGCGATGGCGGCGGCGTCCCCATCGTTAACACGAGATCAGGACTGGTTTCCGGAATCATGGATGATGGGGTCTTCGCCTACCTGGGAATACCGTTCGCGGCGCCTCCGGTAGGCGATTTACGATGGCGTTTGCCCGAAAGGGAGGCCGCGTGGGAAGGGGTGTATAAAGCTGACACTTTTGGTTCGGTCTGTCCCCAGACCATAGAAGGGATTGATAATATCTATGGTTTTACGGAATGCGACGAGGATTGCCTGTATCTGAATGTCTGGACGCCGGAGCAAGCTTTCTCCGATCCGGTCCCGGTCATGTTCTGGATCCCCGGCGGTGGATATGAAGGCGGGGGAACCTCCATGCCTCTTTACAACGGGGCCGCTATGGCAAAAAAAGGCGTGGTGGTGGTGACGGCGAATTATCGCCTGGGGCCGCTTGGTTTTCTGGTTACCCCGGATTTGTATGAAAGCCAGGGCCAGGCCGGTAATTACGGCTTGTATGACGTGGTGGCGGCGTTGGAATGGATCCGCGACAATATTTCGGCTTTTGGCGGCGATCCGAACCAGGTGACCATTTTCGGGGAGTCCTCGGGCGCATGCACGGTGACCATGCTTCAAAACGCATCTCCCGCCCAAGGCCTGTTTCAACGAGCAATCGCCATGAGCGGGATCGGCGGGGCTACTATGAAATACATCATAGGGCTTACCAATTCATTTGTTCAGGCGGCGGAGTACGGGACCGGCTACCAGGACGTTTTGCGGGCTACGGGGTTGCTGTCCCCTGAAGGTGGAATAGAAGAGATGAGAACGATTGAGGCCGATGACCTGATCGCGGTTGCAACGTCGAATTCTCTCCGCTTCGGTCCGGTCATGGACGGCGTTCTGGTCGCCGGAGATTCGAGAGAATTGATAACCGGACCGGTCGCGGCGCCGATGATGATCGGCACGGTCAAGGATGAAGGAGGCCTGTTCCTGGGTTTGCTGGGAATAGAAACCTTGGCGGATTACGAGACGATGCTGGAGCTTTTCTTTGAAGACCAGGCGGAACTGGTCCGGAACGTATACCCGGCGGCCAATGACGAGGAAGCCTTTTGGCAGGCTTTCCGAATATATAATCTGGCCGGTTTTTTTGAACCCACGCGTCATGCGGCTCGGGGAGCCTCACAGTCTCAAGCCGTCTACCGTTACCACTACCAGCGCGTTCCGCCCACACCTGACGGCGCGCTCCTGAGATGTTTCCATGGGTCGGAACTGGCCTACGTGTTCGGCAATCTCGATCCGGAGGAGGGGTACGGGCCGGAGGATCGGCAATTGTCCGAAGAAATGATGGAACTTTGGACTTCCTTCGCCAAAACCGGCCGTCCATCCGCTCCGGGGCTGCCGGAATGGCCGGCGTACGATTCGAATACGGAGGTCGTCTACAATATCAACGGTCCGGGAGATTACAGCCTAACTAGTGGCCTCTGGGACGAGTCAGGTTCTCTGGAGGCGGAGTGCGACTTTTTTGAAAGCCTCGTCACGCCGGTCGAGCCGGATTATCCGATGTAAAGCCATACGGTGGTTTGTCCCGGCGTCCCCGATCAGCCTCGCGGCCAGTACATGATGACGAACACGCCGACCAGGCAGATGGCGCCGCCCAGAAGATCGTAACGATCCGGGGGCTGTTTGTCCACGAGCCAGCCCCAGAAAATGGACAACACCACAAACACGCCGCCGTACGCGGCGTACACCCGGCCGAAATGGGATGGCTGGAAAGTGGGGATGACGCCGTACAGGAACAACACCAACCCGCCGATGGCGCCGAGTAGAAAGCCTTTGCCGTTGCGCAGCCACAGCCAGACCAGATACCCGCCCCCGATTTCGCACAGACCGGCGAGAACAAACAGCAGGAGCGATTTGACGATAACGGCGGCGTTCATTTCTTCCCCCCTCAACCGGCGTCGGCTCTTGGAGCGGGCGCGGCGTACGAACGTCTATTAAGTCACATCTCGATCCATGGTTACAAGGGATTTTGAAAACTATTTTCGCGCGCCGGATTCTGTTATCCGTTTTGACCTGATAAATTGGTATCTATATGTAAAAAATCAATTTAAATCATTTTTATAGCTGTTTTCTTAAATTAATAGAGGTCTTATTCTTTGACATTACAGTTAACTAAATTTTATAATTATATTGTTGCGTACACTTTAGAATTGAAGCCGTTCATCAGCTTCTCTTCGGCTTCCGGATAATCGTCCGCGCCGTCTCACCTGTCGCTGACGCTCATCCGTACCGCAGCGTGGAAACGCCCGTACGAAACGCGCGTCCGGCTCAAACGGTTTCTCCTCTCCGATCGCGGGTCAACTCTTTGTTTCCGTTAACGTTTTAACGGGTCGTACCTGCCATGGATAGTCGTCTTAAATGCTGCCCACCGGTCTCCTGACGGCTCATCGGGTCCGTCAGGAGAGACAGTCCCCTATACCGTAACCAAGCCAGTACGCGCATCGGCCCCGTTCCGCGTCCAGTCATGAAGCCGGAACGGATAAGATTTATTCCAATCACACAACCAAACAATACACTTTTTAAGGAGGCCGCCATGAAACGTGTTTTGTTGGCGTGTGTAATCGTTGTTTTTCTGGCGCCCGCATGGGCTATAGTTGAAGCCGTGGACTACGACAGGGCCGTCACCGGCGCGGGGGACCCCGCGGTCGATGTGGCCGCCGTACAACAAGCGGTCGATAAAGGTGGCACGGTCCTGCTGAAGGGGACCTTTGACTTCGGCGATAAAGGCGGTGTCGCCCTTACCAGGGATGTGGAAATTTACGGGGAAATCGGCTCGCAGGACGCTCCCGGCGCCACCATCAAGGGCGGATTCGCGGTGTTCCACACCTCCCTACCGGCTGATCTGCCCCCCGCCGAACCGGGTCCCAAAGTCACCATTCGGAACGTTCATTTTCAGGGCGCGTTATGGACCCCTATTTTTCTGCCCTACTGCTCCGGCGCGGAAATAACCAACAATAAAATAACCCAACTAAAACCCATGGCGTCGCCGGTACCGATATTCGGCAGGGAAGACGTATTCGTCCAGCAGGGCATCGTCCTGGTTCCCCATCTCGGTGTTCCCCCGGAAAAGCGCGGATATCTGCCCGGAGCGGTCACCGGAAACCTTATCATCGCCGATAACGATATCGACATGACCAACGACATTCCTGAAAAAACCATGGCCCAGGGTGTGTTCATAATCGGGACCACCGGCGCAAACATAGAAATGCTGCGCAACAAGGTGGTCAACTGCGCCAGAAATTCATTGGAAAGTCTGGATAACTATCCGGGCGCCGATGGAGGCGGCATGACCCTTATTAAAGGCAACACCATCGTCACGGCGGAAAAGGGAATCTCCGTGCCAACCCCCTCCACGCCGAACGGCGTTGTGGTAGGCTGGTTCCTCGACCTTACGGGAGCCGCGGATCCGGCGCGGAGAACCAGAATCATCGTTGTGAACAATGACATAGAAACGCGCGGTCAGACTTCGATGGGAATTGCCTCACTCGCCGATGGGGCGACCATCGCCTCAAACCTCGTGCGAATGAATGGTGGCGGTAAAGCGAGAGGCATAGTGCAAGCCTGCTCAAACGCGGTGATCATGAACAACAAGGTCGAGGGTACAGGAGTGTGCGCCGCGTTTGTCACCCCGTTTAAGGAACTCAAGGCGAACGGGAACCTGCTGATGAATAATGATTTTTCTTCGTTTAAGCCCATGGAGGCCAACGTGGTTTTGCAGAGTACCTGTAATGTGCTGATGGGCGGATGCGGCAGCGCGACCATCTGGGAACGGGGAAATCTGATAATAGATTAGGCGCGAATGTATCCGGTCCATTTGGCCGCCTCTTTTACGGCAATCCTTTTCGGGCGGGGACGCGCCCCGCCCGGATCTTAGGATACCGAAACCACGCCGAACCAGACGGTAAGAGCCAGACCGGCGAGAAACGCGATTATCTGCAATAATGAGGGAATGGTCACATTGCTCCCCCGGATGGAGGGCGGGTTCGGCCCGGCGCCGTTTTGAGCGGGTGATTTTGGCATGGGTTCCAGCGTGCCGGTAAGCGCAAGCAGGGTCCAGACGCCCAGACACACTGAAATCAAAAAGGAAAACCATGACCCCACCAGGAGCTTTAAGGGCAGCCCGGAGGGATTGTGGAACACGTCCTTGGAAAAAGTGACCGTAAGCGCGATAATACCGGTGGAGAGCGTGATCAGCTGTTTGGTGGTGTCGCGGGCAAAGTCGAACGCTTGTTTGATTTGTTCGTCCATTGCCGGCCTCCTCTAGCAAAGGGGCCAAAGCGGACAGAGCCTGCTTCGCGCAAAAGCAAAGGTACCCTCGTGCAGCTCATAATCTCCGTTCCGGCGGGCCTCCATGATCATCTCATAAATAAACCGCTCGACATTTACCTCCGCCATGGCCAGCCGCTCCGGGTCGGACAGGTAGCCTTCGTTTTCCAGGGTTTGAACCGCGTCGGAGATCAGGTCGCGCACCAAGCCCTCGCAACCGGACGCAAATCCAAAGTCCGCGGCCCGGTACAGCGCCTTTGCAAACAGGCGTCTCTCCACCGCTTCTTTTGCCGCCATGATGATCCTCCTTGTGACGGGTTAAGGGAAACAATCTAAAGACGAGCGCCCGTAAGGGCAACCATACAACTACCTGGGCTTTTACTGTGGTATGATAAGCGTTACGGAGGAAGCGCTTCCTCCGCTTCCCGGACAGGAAAGCATATAGGCGCTTGACGTCATTCCACGCGGATGACTTCCCGCCTTTCTTATTTTAACTCTTTTTTACCGCGGCTAAAAGTAGGTCGGCGCCGATGAGAAACGATCCGGCTATGCGGCCCCATTGCTTATGGCGCGCGCGTATGAATAATTTTTTGGCCGCCAACCAGCGGTGTGTCCGCCCCCGTGATCTTTCCCCCGCAGGGGGAAAGAAAGCGCTATGGGGGGCGCGGGGGCGCCAACCCCCGCACGCTTTTTATGTTTCCCTATAATCCGGGCAAGTCCTCATAAAATTGAGATCTTTAAAAAAAATTTTTCTTCCCATGCATTTTTAATGACAAGCGGTTGAAAATGCTTACCTATGACCTATAAGGATGTGTCTATACCATGAACCGGAAACGCGCGTTTTCAAGGGCCAAGAGAACCCGGACAAACAGCGTGAAGCCCCGGCGACGAATCTCGAAAGGAGTAGTGAACGCCATGAGACAAAAAGCAGTCGTTATACTATGGATCGCCCTGTTAGTTCCCCTGTTGCTGGTATCGCGGCCCGCCATTGCGCAGTCTGTTGAGGAACAGCCGGCGGCGGAAGAGGTCACTCCGGACAAGTGGCCCAAAACGGCTGACGTTGACGGGGCCAAATATACCATCTATCAACCGCAGCTCGACAGTTGGGACGGCTACCATCTTGAGGCGCGCGCCGCGGTTTCGGTGCTTCCGGCGGGAGCCAAGGAACCGGTCTTCGGCGTGGTCAAGATGACCGCCGTGACCGAAGTAGACCGGCAATCCCGGATCGTGCATTTCTATAACGCGCGCATTGAAAACGCCAATTTCCCTTCGGTCCCGAACCAGGCGGCGCAGTTCCAAAACGTTTTGCAGAACCTGCTCTCCAAAGCCAAACTGGCCCCTTCTCTTGACCGGATGCAGGCGGCGCTGGAAGTGGTAAAGGAGGAGCAAAAAGGGCGCGACGTCCCGGTGCAAAACCAACCGCCTCAATTTATTTTCTCCGATACTCCCGCGGTGTTGATTCAGGTTGACGGCGAACCTGTCTGGCGTTCCGTGGAAGGGTCGGATCTGGTGCGGGTCCTGAACACACGGGCGCTCATTCTGGGGAACAAGTCGGGCAAGGTGTACCTGCATCTGTTTGACGGATTTATGGAGGCCCCGGCTTTATCCGGACCATGGATGGCGGCTAAATCCGGACCGGCCGGCGCCGACGGAATCGCCCAGGAACTGGCCAAAAAGGATATTGTCGACCTGATGGAGGGGCCGCCCGATGAGCAGACCCAAAAGAAACCCAGCCTGAAGGACGGCGCGCCAAAGGTTATTGTGGCCACAACGCCCACGGAGCTCGTCGTGACCAACGGCCCCCCGGACTGGGCGCAGATCACCGGCCAGAACCTCCTGTACGTAAAGAATACCAGCGGGACCATCTTCAAGGACCTGGACGATCAGTATACCTATGTGCTCGCCACCGGCCGCTGGTTTAAAGCCCCCGATTTCGGAGGCCCGTGGCAGTATGTGAACGGACGGGACCTGCCGCCGGCCTTTGCGTCTATCCCTGACGAGAGCCCCAAGGAGAACGCCAAGGCTTCGGTGCCGGGAACGCCCCAGGCTCAGGAAGCCGTTATCGCCAATGAAATTCCGCAAACCGCGCGGGTCTACCGCGACAAAGCCGAATTCACTCCCCATATCAACGGGAGCCCGGAGCTGAAGCCTATCCCCGACACCACGCTGAGCTATGTGTTCAACTCGCCCACGCCGATTATCAGGGTATCGTCTAACCAATGGTACGCCGTGCAGAACGGCGTCTGGTTCACCACGTCTTCGCTCGACGGACCCTGGGTTGTGGCCGATTCAGTCCCGGCGGTCATCTACTCCATACCCCCCAGCTCCCCGGTTTACTACGTCACCTACGTGAAGGTCTATGACGCGACTCCGGATTATGTGGTGGTGGGCTATACGCCGGGCTACATGGGAACCATTGTGACCGCCGACGGCGTGGTGGTGTACGGAACCGGGTACACCTATGTTTCGTACGTCGGACCCACCGGCTGGTACAGCCCGCCCATCACCTACGGGTACGCCGCGAATCCCACCTGGACGCCCTGGACCGGATGGATCGTCGGATTCGGAATGGGATGGGCGTTTGGAGCCGCGACAAGCGGTTTCTACTGCTACGCGCCCGCTCCCTACTGGGGACCCTATTGGGGGCCGTACTACGCCCACGGCGGGTATGTGCGCGGCCCGTATGGCGGCGCGGCGGTCTGGGGACCGCACGGCTGGGCGGCGACCACCGGCAATGTGTATCAACATTGGGGACCCCATACCGCGGTTTCCCGTTCGTCCGCCGGATACAACGCCTGGACCGGCAACGCCTGGAGCAGCCAGGTCGGGAGGTCCTATAATTCCACCACCGGCAGAATTTCCGCCGGGCAGCGGGCGGCGGTCGGGAACGTCTACACCGGGAACTACGCCTACGGCAAGCGAGGCGCCACCTATAATCCCAACACCGGGGTAAGCGCGCGAGGCGGAACCGCGACCCGCGGCAACGCGTACTCCGGCGACCAAAACACGGCTACCTGGGGAAGGGTCAAAGGGCCCGGCGGCCAAACCACATCAGCCGCCAAAGTGAACAACGATTATTACGCCGGCCATGACGGCAACGTCTACCGGAACACCGGCGACGGCTGGCAAAAGTATGATAACGGCGGATGGAACAACGTGCAGAAACCCACCCCGCCGGCGAATCAGGGAACAAGGCAGACGTCAACCCAATCGCTCGACTCCCAGAAATGGTCGCGCCAGGCCGGAGACCAACGGTCCGCCGGTTCGTCCTGGGGATCGGGTAACTGGGGCGGCGGATTCGACCGTAGCGGCGGCCAAGGCGCCCTGCAGGGCGAAAGCGGCGGCGGCTTTGAACAACGCCTTGAAGAGCGGGATCGAAATCTTGGCGGCGACCAGGGGCGCTTTGGCGGTGGCCAGGACCGTTTTGGAGGCGGCGAACGTTCCTTTGAGGGCGGCGCCGACCGCTTCGGCGGCGGCGGAAGAAGCTGGGGCGGCGGCCATTTCGGCGGCGGCTTCAGAGGTGGCTTTGGAGGACGCCGTTAACGGCGCGCGTCTTCGGACACGACAACGAGGAGGTTTTGGGAGGACGTTCCGATAATTGGAAAACAGACCCGAGCCGATAGACAAGGTGGGCGACTATCGAACCGCCGGTTCCCTGAGGGACAAAAGACCATCATATCCCGCGGGGGATCAAACGCTGTATGTTTAAAAGAAGGTCCGTCGGATAACGATCGCGGCCGCGCGAGGCGGCCGCGATCATCCGAGAGTTTTAACGCTTAGTAACTATCCGCGTAGCGGAATCCATACACGATGCAGTCCGCGGATCCATAGTAATTGCTGATCCCCATGATCTTGATCGACGATACAATCTCGTCGTCAAACGAGTAGGTGTAGTAGTTACCACCGGGGTATTGGCCCGCCAACATCCCCGTGTCATACCCGTCGGCGAACGTAAACCCGGCGGCGTTCAGAATATCGCCCGATAGACCATATGCGACCGTAAGCGCCCCGTGCTTCGATCCCGTCCCGACCGCGGTATCTATTCCATTGGGCGGCGAACTGCTGCCGCCACTGGAGTCACCCATGCGGGGACCGAGAACGCCGCCATAGGCGACACGCATCGCGTCGACACGATCCCACCCCCACATGGTTAAATGAGTAAGCTCCAGTTTGAGCGAGGTGTCGACGACGAACTTGCTGTCGTCAGAGGTTCCCTGGGCGTCGGAATAGATCTCGCGCGTCAGTTTGACCGTGACCGGATCGGGATAGTTGGCGGGATTCATATACGGCCACATCGCTACGTAGTCCAGAACGATGAGCGTCATCTGCCGGATATATTGGTTTTTCGCGTTGAATTGCCGGACGTTCAGGTGGTCTCCCGTCGTGGGGATCTCCACGTTGTCCAGTCCCTGCTGATACCAATAATTCGTATAGCTCACATATGAATCCGTGAGCTGTGTCATCTTGGTTTTCAAGTCCTCCACGGCCGTGGGCGCCCATCCCCAGGACTCACCGTAAAGAATGCCGTCACGAAGCAGCGCGAGGTAGAGATTTGCCATCTGCACGAAGTCCGTCAGGAGCAGCAGCTCGTATCCTGGCGCCTGAAAGTTCGGCTCGTACAGCTCGAACGCCCCTTCCGCCACGTTAAACTTTTCGGAGATATAGGTCCCGGTGTTCCCCTTTGCCGGGTCGGAGGCGTTCAAGTAGTCGTTCAGCACATTGTTGAGGCCCTTCAGGTCATCGTCAACCTGCGTTTTGACGAGGGCGTCGATTTTCTCATCGATCAGCTCCTCCACGGCCGCCTCGATCACGCACCACGTGTCATCCTGCGCCGGCCAGAGGATCTGGACCAAGCCGGAAACGAGCCACCCCACTTCCGGGATTTCCTGTAAAAGACTCGTAATCACAATCCCGATATCCGCGCTTACGGTCTGCGCGGTCTGCGAACTGCTGCAATCGCTTTCCGAGGCGTCCGTCTGGGCGGTTTTGAACACGCCGCTCATGTCAAAGAGAGGTCCCTGGGTGTTAACCCTGCTGACGTTCCGCGGCGTTTCGATCGCAAGCAGCGCCTGCTCGAAATCGCTCTTCGTCAGGTTGGTCGCGCCGTAACCCTCCAACTCCGCGCCCGGTACCTTGGCGAGCACATACAGCAGCGCCGTGCGCAGCGCCTCCGCCTGCTCCACCCCCAGAATCCCGGATTCCATTTGCCGCCGGGCATGGATCACGGCCACACCCAGCAGCGAACGCGCGCCCAGATAATTGCCCGCTTCGAGCGCGCCCTGCGCGCGGCCGAGCATTCGGGTGTGCCCCGCGACGGTCGGAGCCGCCGCCCCCAACTGGGCTACGGAATCCACCACGCGCGCCAAATCGCTCGCAGCGCGTTTAGCGCTCGCATTGTCTCCTCCATCGTCGTCTCCACAGCCGGCCATAAGAATCGCGGCCGCCAGCGCCAATACCAAACCCCATACGCTCACCCTCATGCCCTGCCTCCTTTCAACTGCGGATTATAGCTTTACGCTGCTTCGCATTGCATTATGCGCCACGACGCCTTCCTAGTAATAAAGCCGGAATACCCGGCTCACCCTGAACAATTTACTTTTTATTAAAGCTTTATTTTATTTCATATCATTAAATATATATTTAATTATCTTTATCTTTTTATATATTTTTTCATATACCAATTTTTACTGTTTACAACAATAAAATTCGTATTTTTTCATGCAGCCAAGAAAAAAGATTGGAACACCGCTTTGTCTTGCGCCGCCTGAGGGTACATGGATGAGAGCGCAGACAACTGAGACCAGGCTGGGATGACCTCACCGCGCGCGTCGGAAACACTGTTTCGAAGTAAAAGCAATAGCAATATTAAAAAAAACACCATGAAAACCTGCTTCAACTTCTATGAGTTTTGGCGTTGACAGCCCATAAATGGGGCAGTAGGATTTGATACACGGCGCCGGTCTACTAGAATATGGTTTTTACTAACCCATGAAGAGGAAAGGAGAAAAGGACATGGAAAATTCTGCTTTTCTGGTACTGCACTATCAGAATGGAGTTGCGCATCCTGATGGCGTATGGGGAAAGAACCTATTCCCTCAAATAGAAAAAAACGGAGCGACAAAAAATACAATAAAAGCGCTTGAGGCAGCCAGAAGTAAGGGAATGCTCATAATATATGTTAATATAGCATGGAGACCCGGATTCCCAGAACTCCCTGAAAACACGTGCGATCTCCTCAGAGAGGCCAAGGAAAAGAATGAATGCCTTGTAGGATCGTGGGGCGCGGAAGTAATCAAAGAACTTGAACCAAAAGAGAACGAAATAATTGTTATCAATTTTGGTTCGGACGGTTTTGAAGGCACCGATTTGGACATGATCCTCCGCGTTAATAAAATAAACAACCTCTACTTTACAGGACAATGCATCGAACATGTGGTAGCCACTACACTTAAGCGCGCCGTCAATATGGGCTATAGCGCTACGCTCTTGACAGATTGTACAAGCGGTTTTGAGGACCTAAACTACGACGCTATGTTAAACATATTGCCCCTTTATGCTAAACTGATAACATCCACTGATTTCATCTCCTTATAATAAACAAAAGCTACGTGGCTTGCCCCCATTTGGTGGACCACGTGAAGAGGTGGAATCCGGTTGACACATCATCCCTATGTGAGCCCCCGCCGGAGGCATTTCCGCCGGTCGCCAGGACAATCCATGGGATTGTCCTGGTTGCGCAGCAACAAGCGGTTTTAATCAAGTCTCTTATTGGTATCCCCACATCCAATCCCGAATAGTAATACCGGGCGGAACCGAAGCGCCACTCTTCAGGTCTGGCGACCAGACGCGCTCTGACCGGGAGAAGTGGGTGCGGGGAAATTGGACAGGCCGCTTAGGCGGAATCCTCGAAAGAGGTAATTATTCGGTATCTGGCATCATCCAGTGAATGGTATTCTGTATCAATTTACAGTATTCGGGGTTCCAAAAAACATCGATCCGATGGCCGGGCGCCATAAAGCAGACTTTCCCCTCGCCATAGTGATGCGCCCACCCGGCAATCGCTTCAGCGCCATAATCCCGGCCGTCCGCGGCTATAAAGGTTTTGCCATCAATGTTTTCGCTGCGCATGAGAATTTCGTCGGGATTTTTACCAAAATGGACAAAGTGTTGTTCATCGGTGATTATAAAATCGTGAGCGCCGGCGGTGACAGGATGGTTAGGGTTGGTAATTTTGACTTTAAACGGCCTAACCGGCGGGTGTCCGATAAACGCGCCTCCGAGTACCTCTCGCGTGTCATCATTGGTTAAGGCGATATGGCTGCTGTTATGTAAGAACAAAATAGCGCCGCCTTCACTGACATAGTGTTTTAAAGCGCGTCCTTGCTCGCTTGTTATCCATGGTTGGGGCGCCTTGTCGTAGCAGGGGATGGCAGGGTCACTGATATCAGGGGTGTCCTTTTCCATAATATAACCGGGATAGCGCGTTACCGGTATTCCGTCAAAATCGTCAGGATAGCCATTCGGCCACTGAAATCCATCACGCAGTATGATTAACATCGCGTACCGGTTAATAGCGGACGCCGATAGTTGTGATACGTCATTGGTGTAGACGATTTCCTTGCCCATCATCGTCTTGATAATCTTATCAAGGGCGGTTCTAATGTAATCGGGATTGTGAAAGCTATCACCGATCAGCGCAAAAATTTCTGCCATAACAGACCTTACGTTAGATTGAAAGGCGAGAAGCCGCTTTTCCGAAGCGGTCGATTTGAAAACACTCAATGGTGTATCAGCCTCAACTTTGGACCCCTCTAGTGAAGCGTCAATCACACCAAACCGATACCGAAATCGGGTTCCGCTGTCAACTTTGATTTCTTAAGGCATGGTCATATTTGAGTCATGATACAATGTTTTTGAATATGAATTTCCTGTCAAAAGCACATTATTCTCGCTCCCAAGTTGGACTTGGGGGCGCATCGATCGGCGGGGAGCTGAACTCCCCATCCACTGGTCCGTTACCAGGTACAGAGGCTGTGAAAGTATTCAGCGCTCTATCCTCGCCCTTAAGTCTTTTGGCTCAGGGGTTGAGGCGCTATATAGTGGC
>ENA-OSEO01000980-OSEO01000980.1-sediment-metagenome-genome-assembly--contig:-NODE-980-length-60271-cov-6.514719_pt1 | contig 60271 bp, 57 predicted proteins | sample MGYA00237883_ERZ534232 | MGnify/ENA metagenome assembly ERZ534232
TATCAGCTATGAGCTATCAGCCTGCGACCGTTATCCGTGATCCGTTGTCCGTCAGAACCGCAAACGCCCTGACCCCTAAACCTTGAACCCTGAACCGTTGAACCTTTGAACCTCGAAGCCCCTATCAGCTACGAGCTTCCCACACCCCACGGACCAGACAAACGCATAAAATCATAGACGTCCCCATTCTTATCCGCTGAACGGGGAACCGGGAACCCTCAAATGTAAAAATATAAAGGGCGTCCCCCAGCCCATTCATAACGAAAAATCGTAAGATTAATCCACCTGTTCAACCAACTCAATAGTGACCAATTACCATTTTTCTAACTTTAACTCAACAAACCCAAGTAACCCAACAAGCTCAAGTAACCCAATTATTCCACAATCCTAACCCCAGTAGGCGCCCCAGGGGCCATTTCGCCACCAATTGTAATCGGATATCCATTGCTCGCATTACCATTCCCGTCCACAACAAACAGATACGCAGTCGCCCCATCCTGAAACGAACCCTTGTTTGGGGTGATGGTTATCGACGAACTCGACCAACTGGTCGGCACTTGGATTTCTCTATGCCTGCAGTTTTCCCAAACCTGATTATCGCCGATCTCCACTCTGGCACGGGTGCCCATCTGTATGTAGATGTCATCAATGAAAATAGTTGCATCGCTAAGCTCCCCGCTACTGTGATTACCCCAATAGTTTTGAAACTGCACATACTGCCTTGTGAGATCGGAACTTCGTGTCTTGAAATTACCGACATAATTCCTGATGGTACGAACCAGCTCATCCTGTTTGTGGATAAAGTATTGAAAGGACCCATCCACCTGACCTGCACCGGAATTTTCCTTGAAGTAGTACTCTAGACGAACCCAGGTTTCTGCGGGTACGGCCTCATCGGAACTCATCCAGATGCTATCGCTACCTGGATACCAATAGGTTCCTGAGGCAACCGCATTGATAACATATTCTTGGCTATGCGTGCCGTCAGAATTATACCAATCCGATTGCATCATTTCGGGATGTGTATCGCCATAGCTGGCCGTCGCACTCAGACGCCACTTTTTCCACTGCCCGGATTCAGAGCCCTTCTGAAATCGGACCCACCACGAGACATAGATGCTGTCTATGGCATGTCCTACATTAAATGTATACCCACTTCCCCACTTGTTCTCAACTGAATCGTCAATTCTTGACAAAATGGCTTTATTGCCACTGTGCGCTCGGTCGCTTGATATTCTTGGGGACGTAAAACCTCCAAAATCAGAATCTGCTTCCCACTTGGCTTTAGTTAAAGCGGCACCTAATTGTTGTTCTTCTATGAAATCCCCAAGCCACTCGATCCCCATAGTATGTGTCCCAAAACCTGCACCAGAGATGGAGACTGAACCCCCGATCCCAACCGGTGAACTGACTGAGCTGATGGTAGGGTCGGCTTGGGCGACCGCCGTAAATCCTAAAAACAACGCGACGAAACACAATGACGCTATCTCGACATTTCTTAACATATTTCACTCCTCTTGGTTGATGTAGTCTTGCTGGTTGTTAGGCAAGCAAGTTTCATACCCATTATCATGGTTTCTGCAAAAACATAGCCCTCCATAGGCGACTTCTTCAGGTGATGCAATACTGTGTCTAAAGCCGTGCTCCTTTGGTGAGGAATCTCGTTTTAAAGCTGTACAGGGTGGATGGCCTGCGCTTATCAATTTGTCGTATCTTGGCCATAACAGAGGGCTTGAGAACCTTTCGTTGTCCTAACGCTGGGTTTAGCCCCAGAATCCCGTCCTTGAAGCCTTTCGCAAAATAGGGGAAATAGCCGTCGCGGATGGCGTATGCGAGCATGGGAACCAAGCCACGGATAAGGTAAAGGGCAGCATAAGAGAATGGGAAATGCCTGGCGGCTAACCAGAACTGGTTCCTCGTGTCATAGTAATAGTTGAGCCACGGCTTCCTTCCCAAGTCAGAATGGAAATGTTCTACAGTGATTGCCCCCCAGTAGAGGATATCATATCCCGCATCCATCATCCTGTAGGCCAGATCAGGACCTTCGTGGCTCAAAAAAAAGCCCTCAGGATAGTACCCGGCATCAGCCAGCGCGTGGCTGCGAAAGGCAACGGCGCCCTCGGTGATCTCATAGGTGGTGATCATTTTGCGTGCATACTGCTCGGGAAGGCAATGATGAACCCAATTGCATAACTCACCCGTGGAAGGATTTACAATCCTGAAGTTAACCGCCCCGACAGAGGCTTTTTCCTGAAATATTTTGCATACTTGCAGAATTGCCTGATCCGTTAGACCAAGGACATCGTCGTCTAAAGTTATCACTACTTCGCCCGAGGCGCTTCGCAGTCCCAGATTCCTGGCATCTGCGCCAATATTCCGCTGGGTTCGGATATATCCCAGAGTAGGGAATTGGGCCTGTACCATTTCCCGGGTCAGATCTTCAGAGCAGTTATCGACTACAATAACCTCGAGGGGTCGGTATTGAATCTCCCCTATGCTCGCGAGAAGATTCTTGAGAAGAGTCATCCTGTTGTAGGTCAAGATGACTATCGTAACCGGAATGTTCACGGATAGCCCTTTATTCTATCGAAGACCTTTGTTGTGCGCGTGCGAGGGGCCCGGATGTCATAGCTAACCCTTTTCCATGTAATGCTCAAACCAAGCCTGAAAGACAATAAGCGCCCAGATCAACCTGTCGTTGATTTCACGGCGGTTGAAGTGATCTTCCATAACCCTTGCCACGGATTTAGCATCAAGCAGGCCATGTCGGTTCAGGTTCTTCTCGGAAAGGATACGTAAAGCAAATGGCCTGAGGTCGGTTCTGAGCCACTTTGTCATGGGGCCGACAAATCCCTGCTTGCGGTGACGCGTTACGCTTTCCGGCAGCAGGGGTGAGGAAGCATCCCTTAAGATACGTTTCTTTGTTCGCCATCCCACCTTCATTTCGCTGGGTATGCCGGCGCAGAATTCCAGCAACTTGTGGTCGATAAAGGGAACCCGAACCTCTAAGGAATGGGCCATGCTCATTCGGTCTGTACACGCAAGGATATCCTCAGGGAGATAGGTCTTGATGTCGCAATAGAAAACCCTGTCCATCGGATCGGAGGCATTTTCCGAATTGAAATAATGGAGATAGAGGTCCGCGACCCTTTCGAGCCCTTGCTGGTAGCCTGCGCTGTCAGAAAAGAGGTGCCCGCCGTTCCCCATGGTGATAAAACCGAGGTAACGGAGGTCTTGAGGTTTGCCTGCGGACCTTACAAAGCGCTTCAAATGGTTTACGGTGTAATGACCGTCGGCCCTTTCCGGGATCTGTTCGATAAGAGCGCGCAGAACCTTTTCCCTGAGAAACCAGGGAATCCTGTTGTAAAGCGAGCTCAGCCTGAAACCCAAATAGCGTTCATATCCTCCGAACGCCTCATCGCCACCCAACCCCGAAAGGGCCACCGTAACCTTTTCCCGGGTAGCCTTGCAAAGATAATACGACGGAATTGTGGAATGATCTGCAAAAGGCTCGTCAAAAGACCTGACAATATCTTCCAGAATCCCTCGCGGGTCAGGATCCACAACATATTCACGATGATCGCAGCCGTAGCGTGAAGCCACTTCTCTGGCGAAAGCCCGCTCATCCAAATACCCTCCTACATCACCCCCAAAGCCCATGCAGCATGTGTTGATGGGTTCGGTGGCATGCCGGGCCATCAAGGCTACAATGGTCCCCGAATCGATTCCTCCGCTCAAAAAGGCGCCCAATGGCACATCGCTGATCATGCGCAATGAAACAGCTTCTTCCAGAAGCCCCATGAAACCGTCTATGAAATATTTTTCAGACTTGGACCGGTCAGGTTGAAATTGAATGTCCCAATAGGGCCGTATTCTCATCCCACCATTTTCAATCTCGAGAGTGTGTCCGGCTGGGAGTTTGCGAATATGCCTGAAGATAGTCCATGGCGCAGGAATGTAACCCAGTGTGAAATACGCCGCCAGTGCATCCTGATCCATCTCTCTCGGAAACGTCCGTTGATGAAGAATGGCCTTCATTTCAGAGGCGAAAAAGAACTGCCCTTCATACGTCCCATAAAAGAACGGTTTGATGCCCAACCGGTCTCTGGCAGCGAATAATTTTTGTCTCTTCTGATCCCATATGGCAAAGGCGAACATGCCTCTAAAACGGTCAACACAAGAGGTTTCCCACTCCTCATAGGCATGGACAATTGTCTCGGTGTCGCTGTTTGTCTTGAAAAGATGCCCGCGTGCCTCAAGATCCCTTCGGATTTCCTGAAAATTGTAGATCTCTCCGTTAAAGATCACACAGACAGAGCCATCCTCATTGAACATCGGCTGATCCCCTGTGTGGAGATCAATAATGCTGAGACGCCTGTGTCCCAAATAAACCTGAGGATTCAGGAACTGACCGGATGCATCGGGACCTCTATGTATGAGTAAGTCAGTGGCTCTCGACAGGAAAGATTCCTCTCGATCTAGGACGCCATCCAGCTTCAGAACTCCAAATATGCCGCACACTATCTTCCCACCTCTTGACTCAAGACAGAGTATCTGGAGATTAAAAGCTCTGCAAAATCATCAGCTACAATTCTAGCCCCCTCATTAGTGTAATGGACATTATCTCCAAAGTACTTAGTATTTTTTGGCAAAATGCCATTTAAATCAATAAAAGCGACACCCAATTCTTCAGCCACAGCCTTTATGGATCGGTTAAACACCTCCGAAGCAACAATGATTCCTCTCAAAGAGAGCTCTACAAAAAAACGTCGGAAGTCCGTGAAGACTTCAGGATGCTGATTCAGGTTTTCATTATTAATAAGAACCGGATATGATGCTACGATTACCTTGATACCACGGCTTTCCAAGAAGTTTATGAGATTTCTAAAATCTGTTTCAAAAGTATCAATATTTTCTTGTGGAACAACATCAGTCGGCTCATTACCATTGAGTCTCTTCTCCTCTATGGATCGGACCTGTCCGGACATCCTTCTGACCTGGAATTCTCTGAGGATCACAGGCGGCAATGCGCGTTTCAACGCCTCTTTCATTTTTTCAAAGACCCTTAATTCGGGCTTCATTTTTCCCAGCAAATGAATCACTTTCCCTTTTTCTTCACCCATCTTCGCACTGACCTGCTTCTTAGAGAACCGTTCGATACCAACAGCGTAACCGAACGGATTGACGAGAAGGATTAGTATGTCGGGCTTAAATCTGAGCACATACTTTTCCAAATATGATTGATACTTATTAAGATCCAGACCAACGACCGCTGCATTGATCACCTGGAAATCCTGCTCATCCAGCATTTCCCTTAATTGAGCAGGCCATTCCATTGCTGGAGATTCATAGAGCCCAAAAGTCTCCGAGGTTCCCATGCAGACAACGCGGACCAATCCATGCGATTTTTCCAACTCTACCTCAGGTCCGCGAAAGCCATACCGATTAACATGCCATTTCTCAAACCGGGAGCTGGGGACATTATGTCGTATTCCATCAGGATCAGTCGCTCTCAGGCATTTAGAAGAATAGTGCCCAAAAAATGGGGCTCCATATCGAATATGATCATCAATCCTGGCAGATACTTCCATGGCCAAAAAGAACAACCCAACCGAGATGCATAACGTAACCGGATACTTGGCTATCTGTAACCCCATTTTCATTTCGCGATGTAGCAAATTAGAATTGAAAGTAGATAAAGCTCTGAGTCTTGGCGCCATACAGACAAAGCAAGTAGGTTAGGACGCCGTAAGAAATGCTCTTCACATAAAGCGGCTGCGTAGACCACGAACTGAAAATAAAAAGGGGCGGCTTGGAAAAATAATCCGGTCTGACCTCCTTGAGTGTCTTGATAACCATTATGAAGAGCGGCAAAAAGCAAAAAAACATCAGTTTGGCAAACATGTCGCCACAGCCGCCGTCCAAAGAAGAAAGACTAAATGCCTCTTTTAAAATCATTCCGATCTGATCCAAGTTTTGCGATCTGAAAAAAATCCAGCCCAAACATGTGAATTGGAACATGATGAAGGCCTTCAGCATGTACAGTCCCAGTGAGGTATTCGTTGGGACACCCATTTTCGTGTTGCCAGTTGCCAGCCTGTGAACCCACAGAAGAAAGCCATGGTAACCGCCCCAGATAACGAAATTCCATGCTGCACCGTGCCAGAGGCCCCCCAGAAGCATTGTAATCATCAGATTTATGTACGTCCGTATTTTTCCCTTACGGTTTCCGCCCAAAGGGATATACAGATAATCCCGCAGCCATGAAGAAAGGCTAATATGCCATCGCCGCCATAAATCGGAGGGATTGACAGCAAAATAAGGCTGTTTGAAATTGTGCATCAACTCAATACCCAGGCATTTTGCAGTGCCCCTTGCCATGTCCGTGTAACCCGAAAAATCCCCGTAGATTTGAAAGGCAAAGGCCCACGTGGCGATGACGTATTCCATTCCGGTCGATTCTGGATTCCCGTATATCCGATCAACCATAATCCCAAGGTTATCTGCGACAAAAACCTTCTTGAAGAGCCCCCAAAAGAATAGCTCGATCCCTCTCAAAAACCGTCCCTGATCAAAATTTCTTTTCCCCTCAATCTGCGGCAACAAATTCCCGGCACGTTCGATCGGTCCGGCAACAAGCTGAGGAAAGAATGATACAAAAAGGGCAAAATCCATGAAACTGTATGTAGGAGAGAGCTTGCCTCTGTATATGTCTATGGAGTAGGTCATGGTTTGGAATGTATAAAAGGAGATACCTACAGGAAGAATGATATGCAGCGTGGGAAACCCCGGGTGCAGACCTAGCTGGGATAACAGTGAACCAAGACTGTCCGAAAAAAAATTCCAGTACTTGAAAAAACCCAGAATCCCTAAGTTAATGACAACACTGATAATAACGAACTTCTTTTTCCGAATGCCATCTGATTCATGTATCTTTATTCCGCAAACAAAATCGGTAAGGGTTGAAATAAAAATGAGAAATAAGAATCGCCAGTCCCACCACCCGTAAAAGAAGTAGCTGGCCACAAGGAGCATGCGGTTTTGCCACCGGTGTGGCAAGAGGTAGTAAAGAATTAGAACGACAGCAAAGAAAGCGAAGAATTCAAGCGAATTGAACAGCATAGGGGCCGCTCTAATGAGCCGTTTCAGAATGATTCAACGGCAGACCTGGCTCAGGTGTTTTTGCTAATTTTTTGGGAGATCTGCGTCTATCGCGTAAATTGGATAGCCAAGGCGTGATACCAGTGCATCGAAACGATAAAGAGCCTGGCGTGTCTTCCGGAGCAACATGGATCCGAGAAATCGCCATACAATCGGCAGCTGGGCTGACCCGAGACTGAGTCAGAGAAAACGATCCCTTGTAGCCAAGGGAGATCAGATACGCCTTGTGTTCGTCGTCAAAATCATCGGCACCCCCATTTGGATACGCAAAAAACTCCGAATTCCTCGACAGGAGAGTGTCAAGCCTACTTTTATTGATCCGGATTTCACATTCAGCTTCCTTGGTGGAAATCGCAGTAAGTATGGTATGTGTGTGTGTATGGCCACCAAAGCGGATCCCCGAGGAATACGCTTTGAGGATAGCGTCTCCGTCCATAGGCAAGAAAAGTCTTCCTGGGGAACCAGCGTTTCCTAATTTTTTATAAAGGCTTCTTGACATTTCCTCTATGATCGGATCCCGCTTGTCGGGGGAGAGATGTTTGAGTCTATCAAGAGAGCCCGTCCCCCCTTGGGTTTCTTCGAATGTATCCTCTGAGGGAGGCAGTGCCCTATTGATCCAAACACGTTGACTCGGGGGGACGGTGTTAAGAAAGAGCCAAGCCACGTCAAACCAAAAGGGCTCATGTCTCTCCACATACCTCGTAGGAACAAATACAATGGGAGTTATGGAAAGAGACCTCAGAATAGGCTCAGCCAGCCGGTAAAAACTCTCATAAGCATCATCAAAGGTAACAAGGGCGGAACTGGGAGGCAGTGGTTTATTTGTTTCTATGGACTGAAGAAGTTCATCCGGGTGGGTAATTCGGTACGCCTTTTTCAGCCACCTCAATTGAGCTATCATGTCGTCCAGATGAACAAAAGTCGGAGGCAGACCTCCCCTGTTTCTCGGACCGTCATAAATGCCGTGGTAGGCAAGCACCAGAAGCCGTTTTCGGTTAATGATGTTGAAAATGGCCGGAATTCCAGTTGCCCGAGCAAGAATGTATTTAAGATCGGAACCCATTCTGCCTTACAAATGGAGGGATCAAATTCGAGTACAGCAGCATCGTTTTCCGAATCATCCCTTGGATTGAGAAATTTTCAGAAATGAATGTATGAGCGGCCAACCCACTTTTCTCAGCCTCTTCCGGGCTATTCAAAATAGCTATTATTGATTCCGCCAGCACCTTCGAATCATTGGGAGGCACCAACTGACCAATATTTCGGTGGCACACCAGTTCAGGGTTCCCGCCCACATTCGTTGCCACCACCTGAAGTCCCGCGGCCATGTATTCCATAATCGCGTTGGATAGCCCCTCGGAATCTGAGCAGATGACTCCGATGCGTATACGTTCCAACAGCTCATGGACATCGGATCGTCTGCCCAGGAATTGTAAGGATGAATTCAGGCCCAGAGTCGATGCAAGGCGCTCCAGGTCAGGTCGCAGATAACCATCGCCGATGACCCAGAAACGCACATCCGGCCTGACCGCATGTACCCTGGCTGCCGCACGAACAAAGAGATCCACCCGTTTGACCGGTCGGTTGAGGTTAGCAACGATGCCGACAATGGGCTCGCGTTTTTCAGAAGCGGCAGATGATGTCACGCACTCTCCACTATCGATACCATTGTAAATCACAGCGATCTTGTGCCGCGAAAGGCCTTCCATGGCTATAGCCCGATCCCTGACCGCAAGGGAATTGGCCACCACTCGACAGACAAAACGGTTGGCCAGTCTAAGCAGCAGGATGTCCTTTCGCGTAAGATGGTATCCCAGGTCACGTCGTGAGCTGATGATCCGTTTCACTCCTGAAAGCCTGGCCACCATCACGCCCAGGCTGTTGCTGGTCGGGAAAAACGTGTGGACCAAATCGGGATGGGTCCGACGCAGAATCCTAAAAAGACGGGCCAAGGCCAGAGGTGACCTCGAAAGGTCGGACGACGCCCCGAGGCTCCTGATAACCACGCCAGGGAATTGGATCCGGGCCTCTTCGGCGAGAAAGGGACTATCCTGAAGGGATATCAACTCGACAGCGTGCCCGGCCCTGGGAAGGTGTTTGAGCAAATAGCCCAACTGCTTTTCAGTCCCTGCATTGACTGTCCTGAAAAAGTCCACCAGGTAAGTTATCTTGAACCTTTGAGATCCCATAGATCGTGGAGTAATGGGTAAGACCTTGGAATAATGGAATGGTGGAATATTGGAATGATGGAATAACACCTTGGAATACTGGAATACTGGAATACTGGAATTATGGGTTTTAAACCTCTGGACCTCTGAACCTTGAGCCTCTGAACCTCTGAACCTTGAACCTTCAACTCACATATACAATTCCACGTCCCCATCCCCATGGCAGAAGTGCCACTGGCCCGGCTCGAAGTCCTTTCCACACACCTTGTATGTAAATCTTGGAGTCCGCCCAGTCGCGACGAATCCAAATCTTCGGAAATAGGTTCTTGCCTCGGCCAAGGTGGCAAACGCATAGATCCGGGAAACCTTCTGTTCCTTGAAAAACATGAGAGCTTGCCGGATCAGGGTATGGGCGCATTCCTTGTCCTCGGGCAGGCAAATGAGGTCTACCACCCAGCCTTCGTCCTTCTTGGCCCCTGTGACATTTAAGACGATGGCGCCCCTTGCCTCCCGACCACCCGCACGGAAAATCTGGTACCTCTTTCCCGGACACTCCCGGTAGCGCCAGTGCAAATATTTCTGATCCTTACGGAGAGTTAGAAATGGTCGACTACCCAACTTTTTGACGAGGCCATCGAAGCTTTGGTCAAAGGAATCAATGGCACTCACTTCCACAGGCTTCCTCAGTCGAGGACTGGGCAGCGCTATACTCCACAGAAAGAGGCCGATCTCCAAGGCCGATCTTGCCCACTGGCCCTTTTCCAAGCGGGGTCTTTGTACCTTAACCAGGTAGTCCACATTGGAAACATCCATAAAGCCCATGGATCTCCTGAGTCCATACATGGCTTGACTGGTCCCCTTGGCCATGACCAGATCCCACCTCTTGGCCGCCTCATCCACCAGCTTCTTTCCCAGCCCTTTTCCCCTCATGGAAGGGACCACCAGCGAATCCTGCTGCCACGAGGCATTGATTGGGCGACCGCTTGACATGACCGCTGCAGGTACGACCCCCACACAGCCGACTATTTTTCCGTCCACTATCGCCAGGGCAGCTTTCTCGCCACCGGAAACCTCGGGCCGCTCCTGTCGCCATTTCCACAGCTCTTCGAATCTCTCACCATTACCCACGTTGGCACGCATGAACGCCAGGAAATCCCCCTCCTCCCCCGGCCTCACCATCCGCACCTCAATCTTAGGATCAAAGTTCTTGTCGGACTCAGTACTTAACGATTTCACTATTCAACGATTTCACTATTTAACGATTCGACCCTCAGTCTATTTGACCATTTAACGATTTACCGACTTGACGATTCAACTACTTGACCATTCAACTATTCCCCGATTTGACCATTTGACTAATCTTCTTACTCGTACGGATTCGTGCTCTTCTCTGCGGTTATCCTTCCTGATCTTTTGATGCCATCAAAGAGTTCCTTGATATGTTTCGGCCGGAGTTTCTTGAGGTTCACCCATTTGAGTCTCCCCAAGGTCATGGGCTTTAGCCTCAATTTCCACTCCATCCAGAGCGAGTATATTCGCCAGAATACAGCATACCCCGGCCAATGCAGTCTGGAACACAATCGCTTAAACTCCTTGTCCCGTTCCGTCGTCACATCGAGCCTTACCACCCCATCCTCACCGATCCGCGTAGGGATGAACTCGTATGAATCAACTCCGCTCTTGGACAACCTTATCTTTAATATTGCACCTTTCCGGTTCTCTTCCGTGAGCCGGATCAGTCTTTCCTGCCGCTCTCCATCCTTATCAATAAATGACCATTTGAATTCATCAAAAAAGAAGTTTCCAAGGCTATAACATACCAGGCCTCTCCCAATTCGTACCACCCCTTGTAACACATGAGGATGATGCCCCAAAATCAAATCCGCCCCTGCCTCAACGAGGTTGGTCGCGATCTCTCTTTGTTTCGTCGATGGATACCTGTATTCCTCAATACCCCAATGAAGCAAGACCACCACGATGTCAGCAACTTCTTTGGAGGCTTTGATCTGATCTACTGTCTCCTCAAGATCAAAAAACGAAACGCCGGCAGAAATATTGCCAGCATACGACGGTGATTTGACAATCACCGAACTCCGACCTAAAAAAGCGACCCGTAAGCCCGAGAGAGTAATGACGGAAGCGGCGCAGGCTTCCTCTGCGTCTCTTCCTGCCCCAACTCCAATTATACCCGCTTCATCTATCGCTCTCATTGTAGCAAGGAGCCCCTCTTCGCCTTGGTCCATTGTATGGTTGTTTGCGAGACTCATCACCCCAAACCCTACGTAACTGAGGATTTGCGCCCACAAAGGCGAACCTCTCAGGGTGCATTTTCCAGCCACGGGACATTTCTTGTTAATCAGAGGGCCTTCCAAGTTTCCCACCGCAACCATCGACCCCTTCCGTATATTCGGAAAGAAGTCGAACAATTCCTTTCTCGGCCTGTCTGATCCCTTTCCCTCAAAGGCGATATCACCTACAGCCCATATCGTAATCGAGGAAAACCCTGGGTTGCCTTTATGATGTTCCATCGCATATACCAGTCGGGCTCAACTTGCAAATAACCTCCTGAAATTTGCCTGAGACTGGATTCCTCTCAATAGCTGGCACAACTCTGATGTGGATCTTTGTTTCTTGTCCCATATATTGCTTTACCTCTTGGAGCGCTTTGCACTCTACTTCCTTGTCATAACTATGAGTGACTTCAAGAAATAAGTTGATCTCACCCAATTTCTCTTGTACGACTTGCAGTGCACTTATCTCCGGGAGGTCAAAAAACATATCTACCAGCATTACCCCTGCTACAGTCGAACCGTCCGGCCTGTACAACAGGTCTGTTACGCGACCTTCAAATTTACTTATGAGCGGCAGCTGGCATCCACACGAACAACGAGCTTGGGAAAGCGTGCACCGATCCCCAATTCTGTTTCTAATAAGGGGCATTCCGTAATTGAGGAGATCAGTGATAACAATATCTCCAGGTTCTCCAGGTGCAACATGGCCAGCACTGGAAACGACTTCAACATAAACACTGCCCAAGTCAACATGAAACCCATTGTGTTGCTTGCATTCGAACCCAACACAACCATGCTCACGTGTACAATAGAGGTCAAACACCTCGCCACCAAAAACCTCTTTCATTAAGTTTCTCTGCCAACTTGTGAGCCTTTCAGCCGTACAGATAACCGTACTCACTTGGATTTGGTCGAGACCCTTTTCTTTTACAAATCGCGCGAATTGCGCGATCGCATTTGGATATCCATAGATAACCGTAGGCCTGAACTGATTCAAACGCTTGTGAAAGTCTAACATCTTCTCATCACTCATCACAGTGCACGGCAAAGTCTCCTTGCCGCTGGCAAACTTTCTGAGCTTTCGCTTAAAGTTGGGCAACGCATTCTCATCGGCCAAATCTTCGTGCGCTCCCCATACTAACGCACAACGGTCTCCAACTCTATACCCGCACATCTCGAGTATTGCCAATTGCCGGCCAATCCGAGCGGCAGTGCAATCCCTGTCGCGGTAGAAAGATGAGTGGGTGCCCGTTGTCCCGCCTGTATAACTGATTTCAAGCTGAGCCTTTTCAAGTCTTATAGAGACAAGTCTCTCTCTATTCACTTCAAGAACATCCTTTGTCATTAGAGGGAGCCTATGCAAGTCGTCCGGAACTCTTATCTCGCTCTTACCTAATCCCACCGCATCAAAAATCTCCTGATAATAAGGCGATGAATCGTAAGCATGATGTAATATTCTTTTCAGTTTGGCAAATGACTGACTGATTATTGTCTCGTAGTCCTCCTTGACAAATCGACGGAAATCCTTTTTGTGTGCCATGACGCCTCGATACCTATCCCTCCACATAAAAAGCGAGTATGCGGCTCTCCTGGCATATTTCTCAAGGCCCATCATTCTGCATCTCCTTGGCTGAGACTGTCAAGAACAAGAGAGAACCGAGATGCAATGGTGGAAAATCGATATCTCTTGACTCTTTCAAAATCTGGCGAATAATTTAATCCTGCATTTCTGTGCTCCTGAATGGCATGACACAAAAACCGAATCACAGGCATTGGATCATCTTCAAGTAACGAGACCCCAAGGTTCATCTCCCTAATGATGCTCTCCGCCTCCCCAGGAGGAAAGAAACCTAAGATCGGTCTTTTTGCTGCGATATATTCATAAAGCTTAGATGGTATATATGTTGCACTTTCCTTCCCTGTGCCCAGAGACGCCCAGAGAAGGTCGGCATGGCACATAAACTTTCTGGCTTCCTCAAGGGGCACCCACGGCCTGATTTCAACCATATCCTCCAATCGCAGTTCATGAACAATCCGCTTCGTCTCATCATCCCTTGCCCCGAGAAGGATGACTTCGATATCCTCTGCCCCCAACGGCGGAACATCCGGAGGGGTTTGACCCGTGCGCCAGGCGGCCAGGGCATGGAAAAGCGCATAGGGCTTGAACCGGGGATAGAAGGTGCCGGCATGGACGATGGTCAAAGGGCCGTTCCTTTTTGCTTTTTCATAATATTCAGGGGGAAATTCCTCCCAGCCGTTCGGCAGAAGATGGCATTTTCGCTCTTCAAGGAATGGGAAGGCCGCCAACATGTTATTCAGGTTCGCTCTTGTATTGGCCAGGATGACAGAGGCCTTTATTAACACCCGCTTTTCAAGGAGTCGTTCCATTTTGAGCAACCCCTGGTCGATGATGCCTTTGTCACGGTAGGCATTGAGGGTCCACGGATCCCTGAAATCCGCCACCCACGGTTTCTTGGTCAGACCAGATAAGATCTGGCCGGCAAGATGTGTGGAGTGAGGCGGGGAGCTGCTATAGATTGCATCGATCCCCCTCTTTCTGCAGATGCGCAGTCCCTCTCGCACAGCAAACGGAACCCAGAGAAGCATGTGGTCCGGAAATGAGGATACCCGCATCAGCACGCTTCGCAAGGCCCTGCAAGCGGCATTTCTTGGTCGCTTATCCCTCAACCAGAGCCAGGGATCCAGAGTCTTAGTAAAATGCACCCTTACGTGCTCGCCAAAGATCTTGAGGCGTTCCGTGTCCTCAAACATATCCTTTCTCGGCTGGATGGTCACCACGTCCACATCCCAACCGAATTGAGGCAAATACCTCGCAAAACGCTCAGACCGAACAGCGCCGGCACTGGCATTGGGAGGGAAAGGGTAAGAGAGCATGAGGAGACGGTTCATTCTTGAGTTGGCTCGTTGGCTGGTTAGCCCGTTTTCCGGTAGGCCGGTTGAGGGCTTTCTGACGGTGATCCTACTGGCAGGTTGAGACATGTCTATTGAATTACGAACTGCCGTTTTGCTCGTGATTATTGCCCATTGGGCTTTCCCCGATTTTCTTCGCGTCAAACATGGGCTTCTCGGATGTACGGCTTTTTCGCAAGTATTTGATCAACCCATCTATCATCTTGCGAATTCGCTCACATTGATCATAGTTCGATTGGAATTCGTCTTCATTAATATAATTCTGATCCAGTGCAATGTAGAGGCAATTTTGCACTTCAGAGCAAGACCTTCTCGAGTACCTCAAGAAACGAATAAATTCATTATTCGAGCCAGCGTCAAATCCTTCTGAAATGTTATTCATGATCGAAATTGCGGCTCCTGTGATCTGACCGGCCAACCTGAAGTCCTTAGAAAACTCCTTCTTTCTTGTGTGATCATAAGCCGACTTTGTAAGCTGCCTGGCTTGTTGCCAGCACTCCAGATCCTCAAACCTCTTTATCTTCATACGTCAGAACCTCTTGAATTAGCGCCACCGGTAACCAACTAACCGGCTAACCGGTTAACTCCGAATCATCCTCTTATCCCTTCCTTCGCCAGATTCTCATCGTTTATCATCAATAGGGCGTCGATGAAGAACTTGGCGGCCCAATTGAGCATCTCGAATTGACCGTAAGGACCATCAAAGGGAAAGCTGCCCTTGACACCACCGCGAATGCCGGGATTAGCGTGATCGAGATTCTGAGTGCGCTTCACAAATTCAATGGCCTTTCTGGCTGCGTCTTTGTACGCTTGTTTCCCTGTAATTGAATGCGCCCGAAGCCATGCTACAGCGGCCTGCGCATCCCCGGTAACGCAATCCCAGTCCGCTTGTGCGGACCAGTCTGATGCCAGTCTTCCGGGCATTCCGCCATCCGCTCTCTGGCACCTCAAAAGGGCGTCGAGTGCCTTCAAACCGGCGTCCACATATTGTTTTTTATCCAGACAAATGCCGGATTCAAGAAATCCCCTTGTAGCATAGACAATGGTATGTAACAGGGGCTTCTGTGGATCATTCAAACAGTTTTGTGAGAACCATCCGTTGGATTGCTGTCGAGCCAGGGCAAAATCAAGAAAGCGTCTTGCAGATTCAGTGTATTTATTGTCGTTGGCCTCTCGCCCCAGTTCGACCAAAGACCAGGCAACCCGGGTATTGTAAGTTGTTGCACCTTTCAGCGCATACTGGGAATCTCCTCTCGACCAGGAACCGTCTGGGTCCTGGACTGAAACGAGGTAGTCTCCTGCCCTTATGGCTGCATCCAGGTATTCCGGTTTGCCAGTTTGTCGGTGAGCAGCAAGCCAGCCAAAGATCACCTGGCCAGTGTTGAACACCGCAGGCGAAGGCGCCGCGGTCACCACGCTGCCCATAACCGCTCCCGATGGAAGTTGTATCTCAACTTCCCAGTCCGCCATCTTGACCGCCCTATCGAACAGGTCCTGGTCGCCCAATCGCTCTGACAGGGCAAACATGGTAGGAATGATATAGCCGCTTGTTTCCGGATATGATGCTTGCCACCCGAAAGGCCCGTATCCCTTGTATCTTGCGGCCTTGAAGGCACGGGAAACGCCTCCGTCAGAGGAAGAATCCTGAGCGAGTGCAAGCCACTTTGCCGTTTGGTGCAGATGTACCTCATCAGATTCGGCGGGTCTTCGACCTTGCCTATCGCCTGCAGCCTCCTTCTTCGCCTCCATGTCGATAGGTAAAACGGCCCACAATCTCTTATTCATCTGCTTAACTCATTCTTCAGCAACCAGTACGGTTCTGGTTAGCTGACACGAAAGCCCGGAATAGTCTTGGTGGGGATCCCGATATAATGTGAAACCGTGCAAACCCATTGCCACAAATGGCCCGAGCCGTCCCTTGACTTTCTGTGGGATCGTTCAATTTCCAATGCCTCTCCTGAGAGCAGAAACCGAGCTAAGTCTCTTCTCAATTCAAACAGCTGGGGCCATACATTTTGAAAAATAACATCTCTTGCCTGGCGCCAGTTCCTTCTTAGGAATGCGTTATAGATGAACGCACGAATATACAATTCAAAGTTGTTTCTGCAGGTGAGGTAATACTTCTCATTCAGTTTCTGCTGATCATGGAGAACGGTACATAATTCCGAAAGGTATTCTTCAGCATTGACGATCTCTTCAGCCGCCATAGCCCGGGTTTTGCCATTCCTTGTATCTACAGGCAATACTTTCACTTGTGTAAGGTCCTTCCCACTGAAGTCCGCCTGAATAACGAGCCCCAATCTCGAAAACCGGTGAGGCCCATCAGACATATCAAAAATAAAATTCCCAAGGCTATAGGCAATAAACCCATCCTTGTAAAACTCATAGCCTTGCGGCACATGCGGATGGTGGCCTATGACCAGTTTGGCGCCCGCATCCACAAGACCTCGGGCCAGGCGGATCTGATGAGGGGTAGGATACTCGCTGAACTCGACCCCGAAATGCAGATAGGCGATCGCTATATCTACCTCTTTCGTCAATAATGCCATGCGGTTGAGTGCATATGCGTCTTCAAGCACACCGGCACCCCATCCAAGGCGTGTTGCAGCAGAAATCTCGGGCTGTGCCAACGCCAAAATCCCAATGCGCAAATCGCCCTTCGTGATGATAAGCGGAGACCTCGCCTTTTGGGCAGACCAGCCGGCACCCACCCATGAGATATCCAGTTCCTCAAGTACGGATATGGTATCCGCCATACCCTGGCTGCCGTAGTCGGCAATATGGTTGTTGGCCAGTGAACCGACATGGACACCTAACTCCTTCAAGAACTGTCCGGCGCATTTGCTTGCCTTAAGAGTTCTAAAATAGTCCCACAGTGGATCTTGCCTGTCAGTCAGCGGGCATTCGATGTTGGCTACAAAAACATCAGCATCTCTGAGAAGGCCCTTCAATTCGGCAGACACCAGGCTTTCCCCCTGCCGCAGAATCATGTCTTCCGGCCTGCGCCAAAGCGCAATGTCTCCACAAAATGCAATCCTCATGAAAGACCCATCAAAGTTGAACGGACTTAAGTTCTTTTCTACCGAAACGTTGTTTCAGTATCCTGATTGCCGATTCCTTTTCGTTTCGGCGAATGATTCCGGTAACCCAAAGGAGCCACAGAAATAACAATACCAGGGCCGAATCAAAAAAAAGCGAAGGGATTAAAGTTGCAGGATGAATAAAGAAACTTAAAAAGAAAACAATCATTGCAATTGCCAACATCGAAGCCATTCGAAGCCATTCGAAAGGTATTGCAAAAAACTTCTTCGAAATGTAGTTAAGCGCTGTTATCTTGAATACCAGTGAGAGAAAGGTTGCCAGAATTGCTCCCCATATCCCAAGTCTTTTGATCAAAACGAAATTCAAACCCAAATTCAATGCGCCCATCACCAAATTGACATAAGTCCAGTACTCTGTCTTCTCCTTAACAAGGATGCCAAAGGCGACATGGTGATCAAGGGCGTATATTACATAGCATAAGGCTACTGCTGGTACATAAATTGCCGCACCCCAATATTCTTCGGGAGAAATAACGCTTATCAGGTCTTGAACAAATATAGACACGCCCAATCCCACAAAAATCATTAGGCCGGTGAAATAGGTGGCGATGCGTGCATAGAACTCCAAAGGCGCGTCTTGCCGGTATAATGCATACCTACGAGGATCCCATATTTGCATGAACGGGACCCTTACCAGGTAAAAAACCACATTCCCCAACTTGTACCCGAGGCCGTAAATACCTACATCAGAGAGAGTGAGAAATGCCCGGATAAAGTACCGATCAGAGGCGTTAACGATCAAAGATGCCAAGTTGGCTGGAACAATCGGTAAGCTAAAGCGGAGCATTCTCTTCGCGATCTGAAAAGAAAACCTCACACCAACCTTTCTAAGATACCAAGGAAAGACTAAGATACAAAAAGCTCCAGCACTTATGATGTTGCTCACAAAGAGCCCCAATACCCCCCACTCAAGGATAACAATGAAGAGTATGTTAAGAGAGAGTGCCAGGAAAAGCTTCAAAAGAGAGAGGATTACATAAGCCGTCGACCTTTGTATAACCCTCAAGTAGGCGTAAATAAGGTGGAAGGTCTGGTTGAACCAGAGGGTCCCCAGAGCCAGCAAAATGTAGATCCATTGCTCTCTTCCCTCAAGAAGCAAACCAGCCAACTCAGCTGAGAAAAGGCTCAATCCACCAAGTACCAGGAAGCCAAGCAAGGGCACTCCTACGAATACAGTGCTTACTACAAGATTTGGATCTCTCACTTCCTTGTCATAGTAATATCGGTTTATGGCCCCGGCAATGCCAAGATTCAGGACAATTCCGATCACCTCCATGGTGAGTCCTACGAGCTCATTAATGCCATAGTCCGATGTGGTGAGATAATGGGTATAGACCGGCAGCATCAAAAAGCCGATCAAACGACTCAAGAGATCTCCAAATCCATAGGTTGCGCTGTGACGCAACAACGTCTTCAATTCTTTAGCGAAATCTGCCATAAACTAGAGAATAGATACTTGTAAATTGGCGCGAACCATCCTGCCCTCAAAAACCATATCGTCTGTAAAATTGCTGAAGAAACAATACACGCTGGAACATGTTGAAAACGTATTGCTTTTTCTTGACTCTTTGAAACAAAGCCTCCAGTTCTGAATTGTCAAAGAACTCAGATATACAATTCGAACTCAGAAACATCTTTTCGTAGTCGTCTATCAGGTTTCTGCCCAGGAAAAGCCACTCCGTTTGATAAAGGAAATAGGGCAAAAGCCCGCTTGTGGCCGATGACAGTCTTAGTCGGAGATTTACATATTTTCTCTTTAGTTTTGTATTAATGGAATCTTTTCTTATTCCATAGGAATCCTTAAACGGGATATCCTTTATTTCTTGAAGCGTATTAAACAATCCCTGGTAAAGCACTCCTCTTCGTAGACGAAGACTGAGATTATATCCGAAATCCATAAGATCGTAGTCAAAGCCCGGTTTGAAAGCATAGGCATAATCCTCTTTAAAAGACAAAAACTCGATTACATACCGTCTAAGCCTGCCATTAAAATAGGCTCCTTGACTCCTCCCCACAGCGTCAGACTCAATTCGCCCATGTTGAATAGAGGAAAAGATAGACTCTAATAGTTGGAGGCCTTGCTGGTTTTCCCAGTTCTTGAAATAATTCCCCATCGTCTGTGCTGAGTTACCGTAGACCTTTATAAAATCCTCTTTCTCAAAGTGCTGATAGGTATATGGGGCGCTGAATAGTATGTCCAAATAAACACCATCATACAAAGCATTTATCTGATTGTCTTGGCTAAAGAAGTCTCTAAAAAGGGGTGCGTAGAAATATTGATTCAGGACAGCATGGATCCTTTGCTCTTGCACTATCCCTTTTAGTGCTTGTCTAAAGTCGGCATTGTCGAGCATTGTATTTGAAAAATAGAACCAGCTTCCCTGCAGCGCATCGGAAACCTTTCTGGCAAGGCGGACCTCATCACCCAAATCATATGTGAGCGCGTTCAGATGTTGCCTTTTGGACAAATAGTACGCGATTACCCTTGAATCAAGCCCGCCGCTGAGGGGAACAATGGCCTTTTCTTCCAAATCCGCGAGCCTATAGATCGTCTGCTGTAATCGACCACTGAACTCCTCGATCAGACTCGGTGTAATTTGATCGATGGTCCCTTCAGTCGCAGGGATATCCCAATATCTTTCTGAGTCGAGTTTGAGAGGCCTGATAATATTGCCTGTCATCAAAGAGCCATACGGGAATCTTTGCACACCCTTTGCCAACGTGGCGTCATCCAAAAAAAACCCGGAGATCAAAACCTGTTTCGCGGCGTCGAGATTTTTTTCTTTTGGCACGAGTCCTGACTCTATGACCCGCCCAACATCTGGCGCGAAGATGAATGCCTGATCATCTTTATAGTAGAAGGAATTCTTACTGCTGACGCGATCGCCAATAAAAATGAGTCTGCTTGCCTGCACTATCAGACAACAAAATGACCCTTCAATCTCTTTCAGGGTATCTTTCCCTCGTTCTTCATATATCGGGAGGATCCGATCAATCATCTCTTCGGCCCAGCATAGCTTTGCGTCTCCTCTGAATTTCCCATATCCACAAAAACCGATCAAAAGGCTGTCTCGGATCAGTTTCAGTGACATATCCTGATTGTCTCCAATGTTTCTCTGTGTCAGGCCCACACAAAAGTGTTTGCCCACCAAGACCGTATTGTGAAAGTCCCGCTTTTCAATGCAAGCCATCATTAAAGAGAAGGCTTCTGCTCTTTCGCAAGGGCTTAGAGTTGCTTCATCAGCAACAATACCAAACAAACCAATCACGCCTTCTCTCCAAAATGACTATTTCGCAAATGACGGGCTAACTTCAACCAGGTGTTTTTCTCTATTGATGCGAAGAATGCTGGCGACAACCCCTGCCATCATGTACCAAAAGAAAATGTAAACACTATGACTGCCCATACCTATGACAAGCCGGACAATCGTAGCCACCAGAATAGCTGTGAAAAAATGTCGATCAGCAGCGTCTATTTGTTTATTCTTCGCTGCCAGCCATGACGATTTCCAATAATTGGAAAGGAACATGAACCAAACAACAGTCCCTGAAACTCCCAAGTCCCCCATCAGTTCTCCATAATGATTGTGTGCCCAGAGGCCCCACCCAAACCAGGCTCTTCTTGCGATCGGATAGCATCCAGGTCCCACACCGAGAATCGGCCGCCTGATCATCATTTCGATGCCGTTTTTAAGGCCGGATATTCGGGAGCTTGAGGACACCCCGGCGGCGTTAGTGCCAATGTCCTTGATGGTTTCCATATACGCCATGTATTTTTGACCGGCAACAAAAGGGAGGGAAAACAACAGAACCACACATAACAGACCCGCCAGGGCTCTCCGTTGTGAAAACAAACTCAGGCAGACAAGAAGACTCAGAAGGCCGACAAACCCACCCCTCGATCCGCTGACAATAACCGCGTAAAGGCATATTGAGAATAGAATCGCCCCCACAAATTTTAGAATCACATTTCTGTTCAACACCCCGAGGTACCAAAGGAAGGGCATCGCCTGCAATGTAATATTTGCAAGCGCGACATGCCCGGCTCCCATCCCGCCGCTCGTTACGGCATAGTCTGTACCTACATCACCGACTCGTTGAATAACATTTCCTGTCATGAAATTGTATATCGCTTCATAAGACATCAAACAGGTTGCGATGCTAAAGACCCAGAGAAGCACCTGGACGTCTCTCTTTGTATCGGGCAGAGTCACAACCATGATAAAAAAAGCAAAAACCTTGGAAAAATCCCACATCCAGTCCCAGGAAACCTTGAAGTCCATAGCCTGGACCATGGACAGGAGCATAATCCCAAAAAGGATGAACATCCATTTTATTATGGGTTCTTCCTTGACCTGAAGGCGTTTCAGGCGGTCGGATGAGAGAGCAATAACAATGAGGACGATGACCCCGGCTAAAAGCTCGATGCGAAGAGCCTCAAGTGCGGGATAAAATACACCGGGTCTCACCATCATGATGAGGAGATAAGAAAGAAGCCCATAAAATGGCCGAATGACCATCCCCACCAGAAAAACAATGGACAAAACAGTGAGGATGAGTCTTATGGTATCAGGATGTGGCATGGAGTGTTTTGAGTCAAATGTCAGTTATGCTGATCCACGCACGTTTTTACACGATGCCATCCCGAATAGCATGGTCAAGGGTTGCCTTAAAGGCGCCCATAACACATTGAAAGGCGTTTTCTCGCATGGATGGCTCAATGGGGATTTGCAGAATTCTGTTGTAGAGGTTTTCGGTCTTTGGTAAATTTGCCCCGCTTCTTTCCCAACCCGGCGACATGTGAATGGGAAAATAAAGGGGCATCAATTCGATGTCCCGGTATTGCATTTCCCTCTTGTACAGGTCTTGTAGCTTTTCAATGTTCATACTCCCTCGAACATGAAGAACATATTTGGTGCACACGCTCATAGCGCCTTTTTGGAGTGATCTAATGGGCTCACAACATGAAATTAAATCACAACAGCCATTTAGCCACCTATCCAGGATGCTCATTCGATCTGTTCTTACGCTTATTAATTCTTCAAGCCTTTTGAGTTGCCCCGAGCCGATGGCTGCATCGATGTTGCTGAGGCTTCTGAGAGCAGCTTCATCGTCTCCTCTCAAACCAAACACCCGATCAAACAGTGGCAGAAAAGGAAGGGTGAATCTTCGCCAACGCCTGAAAAGGACCCAATAGAGGACCCGCTTTATTTTACTGAGGTAACGTGGCATCTCGACATCAAGGGTCCCCACTTTTCGCCATAGGCTCTCCGAGTTCGTTATGAGCAGCCCGCCACCCGTGGCGGTCATTGTTTTTCCTGGACCGAAACTGATGATGCCGGCATCGCCGAATGTGCCAACAAGCTGGCCGTTTAACTTTGCTCCGAAGGATTGGGCCGCATCATCGATAAGCAATATTTTTCCCCTCAACCCCCTTTCTTTCAAGGCCTGTTCAAGCTTATCAATATCACCGGGATTCCCGAAAAGATGCGTGAAGATGATGGCTTTGACTGATGAATTGAGCAGTTTCAGGATGTGGGTAACGCTTGGGTTATAGCTTTCGTTGATATCGCAGAATAAGGGCATGGCGCCCGTGCGGATGATAGCCTTTGCAACCGTTTCGCAACAGTAGGAGGGCATAATCACATGATCGCCCGTTGAGACTCCCCAAGCTCTCAGCGCCGCGTAAATGGCACCCTGACCGCTGTTGAATCCGAACACATACCGCATCCCTGCTTTGCGACGGATTTCCTCATAGAGTCTGAGAATATGAGGGCCCTCGATTAGCTTCCCAGTTAGAAGACATGTAAGGATCGCTTTATGCTCAGCCAATCCCCACGCCGGAACACAATACGGTACCCGGTAAAATTGTTTTCTGAAGGAGTTAAGTCGCGAAGCGAATTTTGAGAAAACAGGCAATTGGTTGATTTGTCCATTAGTTAGTGCCGCCCATCCGGGAATCATCTAATGGCACTGACGGGGTATTGTGAAAGTGATCACCTAGTTCAACTGATTATGCCTTCTCGCAGACAGCCATAAGGCAATCACAGCTTTTCACAATACCAATTGACGTTACGGTTATGTGTCGCGACAATTCAGCGTGAAGGGCAGCTTTGGAATATTTCGCGCCACTGTTCATACCACCGGCATGCCTGGTGCTCTTATTCCTTCGAATTATTGTAAGCGTTCACAGGTTTCGGGTTTCGGGTTCCAGTTTGAGGGCAAAAGCAACAACAGCGACCTGATTCGAACCTGGCGCAGGATTTATTTTTGGCAATAAGCGCCTATTCGAGGGCCAATTCCGTAGCTGGAAGTGACGAATGCGGGCTCGCTGATGGCATATCGATCTTCAGACAGGAATGGAAGGAAGCGAGAAACAACCCTAAACCCCTGAGCCTTTGAACCCGTGAACGGTTACGAATTATTCTTCAAGAAACATTTCTTTATTATCAACAAAAGGCTTTACAAGATTAAAAAGATTCGGGCGTCTTTGAATGAATTTGGGCACAATAATTTTATCCCTTGACGAAAAGTTTGTAAATCTGCCTTCCTTTTTACACTGTTCATAGAGGTTCTTATCACGGTAGCCAATGACCCTTGCAGGGTTTCCTAAAACAATTGCACAGTATGGGACTTGATTTATTACAACAGAGCCCATTCCAATAATTGCCCCTTCATGGATTTCAACTCCAGGTAAGATTGAAACATTCGCGCCAATCCAAACATTGTCGTGGATATAGACGGGCTTTGCCAAATCCTTCGGACTATGGGGAATGGCGACCCCATCTCTGTATACGTGATCAGCTGTCCATATTGTGCACCCAACAGCAATTCCGACATTATTTCCGATATATAATCCACCCAACGAATGAATAACCGACTTGGATTGTATTAATACATTGTTTTTTATTGTCACTCTTCTTCTATGGCTTATAAGACATCCAGGTGAAATTGAACAATTTTTACCAATTTGTCTAAAATTTTCCCGTTTAGTCTGATTATATTCTGTATAGATCAACCACCTTAACTTATTAATAAAGTGGATTTTTCTTAATAACCACTGTTTAATAAGATTTGCCATTTTTAGATCAACTCCGATTTAAATATGTTTTCAACAATTATTTTGAAATCATTCCTGTCCAAAAAGGTTTCTTAGGAAAACGGGTAGAAAATGTCCTCCTCTTGGGAGATCGTAGTCTTGGCAGACAAAACGAAATCCCAGGGAAACAAGGAGAACAAAGACCATGGTACGTTATGCAAAGGTTTCGGTAGGATGACGACGACAATTATGTCTTGTCCCGGGCCCACGGCTTCCCCTGATCAATTACTGTTTTTCTTTTCAATCCTGTTAATCGTGTCTGATAGCTATTGACAGGACTTTTTTGACAGAAACGATTTCAGGCCTTTCAGAACTGAATACAACTTGGCTTTCTTGGGGCGTAGCACCAACTCTCCCTTGTAGCATGGAATCACCTCGGCGGAGAATCTTCGCTTGAAGTGGAAAAGGCCGGATTCTTCCAAAGGCTGACCATTTAGCTCATTCTCGGATACGCCGCCCAGGTTGAAAAGGCTGAAGCCCTCATTCAAATAGTCGGTCATGGCGGTCCACAGGACCAGGTCGGGCGCCGCTTTCCTGAGCCCTTGATCGCTGGCTGAGCTGAGCATATAGTAAGCTGATCCATTGAAACCCACAAAAAAAGCGCCGCTTACGACTTGAGCGCCATCATACGCAAGATACAGGCGTCCAAGGCCTGGGTCCAGCAGCCCTTCTTTCAGCAATTGATAATGCGCAGCTTCTGCAGGTCTTGGGAATGAAATTCCCTGCTCCGTCTTTCTATTGTATGTCTCAAGCGCCAGGTCTCGGAACGCCATCACCTCCTCAAAATCCGTTGAGCGGCTCACGCGGAGGCCTTCCTTCTGGCCTTTCCGAATCAGGTTCCTCTTTTTGCTGTGAATTTTCTTCCACAGCTCCTCTTTTGTCTGGCCCAACGCCACCAGGAATTCCCACCGTCTCCCGACCTCAAAGCCCATCTCACATAAGATATCAGTACCCTCAGGCGTTCCAAAAGAATGAACGTTCAACGACGCGCAGCCCCGCTCCCTGGAAAAATCGATAAGGGCGTTCAGCATTTGGCCGTAGTGAACCGAACCGTTGCTCGCCGGAAAGCTGCCCAAAGACAGGGTCTTGAAAAAAGGCAACCCGCCGACTCTTTTCTCCCTCACCAGGGCGAAGCCCAGCGCCTGGACCTTCCCCGAGGCATCCAGCCAGCGCAGGTACAAGGGGGAGGCCTGGTTGGCCTTTGCACTGAAAAGACTCCATTCGTAGCTGTGAAACGGGCACCCGTTGAGCTTCCGGACGTCGTCATTCCAGAGTTCGGGATTCACGTGCGTCTGGGTTTCAATGCGAAACATGGGGAAGGGAGAGGGAGAGGGTCAAATGGTTGATTGGGTTTATTGGGTTACTTGGGTTGATTAGGTTCAGCGTTCCCTGCATGGATGAGGGATTCGACAATGATACGTTCGAGATCCAGGGAGATAGCAAGGGGTACGTCGATATTGTAGTCGTCCTTGTACACAAAGCTTGGCTTTTCTTTGTAGGCGTAATGATGCCACACAGGGGAGAATTCGGTGATCAGAAATCTTCCATCACTCATGATCAAGTCGATGTTGAGCCAGCTCGCCCGGAGATCCCTCGCCAGTCTTACGGATAGGTCCAGGGCCTCGTTCGGCACCTCGCTCCACACGCCGGTACCTCCGCCGTCGATATTCATCTTCCACATATCTTTGTCTGCCTGAAGCCGCCAGTGAGCCTCGACAACCTTATAATTGCAGGTGACCGTTTTGAGGTCGCGATCGATCGTGACGAATTTCTGAGCCAGGAGCGGGGGAGACAGAAAGGGGTATCGTGCCTTTCGCGCTTTGATCAGTTGCCAGTAAAAGAGACGTTGGGTCAGCATGCTGCCGAAGAATTTGGCCGCTCCCCAATGATACAGGTCCAGTTTGGACATCCGATAGAGCGTTTCCAGTTCCTCCCTGTCCAGGACCCGGTAAACCGAACCGCCACCCGCCCCGTAACGGTTCTTGACCACCATGGGGTATCCGAGCCTTTGTTCAGCCAGGGCCACGGATTCCTGGGAAAACAGGGGAATGGTTTCAGGGATTGGGTAGTGGTTTGTGGAAAGGAAGAGGTATTGCCTGTATTTGTCATTGTAGTACTGGATCAGGCCTGGATCCGGGTACATCCGGATATGTGGAAACCGCTCATGGAGGAATGTGATATTATCGTAGACCCGCTGAAGAGCGAGAGGGTGGCTGGATAAATACTCGAACGACGGATAATAGATGAGAATGTCGATCTCGTTGTACTCAAAGGTCAGCCATTCCTGGGAATCGAAGTCCAGGATGGTCGTCTCGATGCCATATTCAGATAGCTTCTTCCGAAAGGCTGAGAAGCGTTCGCGGGACTTGAATAGGACGGCTTTTGGGTTCATTGGGTTTAGCGGGTTTAACGGGTTGCTTGGGTTACTTGGGTTACTTGGGTTTATTGAGTTTAGCGGGTTACTTGGGTTAATTGGGTTGATTGGGTTACTTGGGTTGCTTGGGTTTATTGGGTTACTTGGGTCGAACTCGGTCAAGTGGTTAAATCGGGTTGATTGGTTAAATCGTCAAATCGGTGATTCGTCAAATGGGGAAGGGGAACAAGGGGCACCTTGGCCTGCATGGTTTCCACCAGGGTATCGGCAGGCCTTCGGTCAATTCTGAATTATTCTTTGCTAAGATGAATATAGTCTAAATAAATCACCATGGGATGTGCCAATTGGACGGTAAATACCGCTAACCCTTGAAGTTTGGCCATATTCATCTTGCGATTCGCCGGCGCATTAGCAACTTCATCAAGCGGAATCCTGATATCATTCCACCCGTGAACCAGCTCGAAAGATCGATTGAACCTGTCCTGGTAACGTTGCTCGGATTGGACATGCTGCCTGTCGTTTAGGCGACAAACAATTTTCAGCGGGTCCTTTTCCGGGTTGAAGATACTGAAATTAAGATATTCATAACCAGACCAGTCACCCGGAAGATATTTCAATCCTGTGCCTGAATATGTGTCGGTTGTCAGCACCACCTTTAATGAATGCTTTCCGTGTCTACATATTTGATCCGTCCTTGACGCTTTGCCGCCATTTGTTCTGGATAGCTCCAGGGCTGTTTCAAAGTCAGCCAGAACCGGAAATTGATTTCTTGCTGCGATTTCATCGGCAAAAGCGATAGCCAATGGGTAGGATTCGAAAAGGATGATCCCCAAAATAACGGCCTGAAGGATGCGTAGCTTTGTCTGTGCAAGCATTTTGCGTGCAGGCGACAGGAAAGCCAGCGCGAAAACCACCCCCTCGAGGTCTCTTATCAGATCCCTTAACAACAGCGTTCGACCAAAGAACGTTTGGATGATTTCGGTCAGGGTTCCGATCAACAAAGCGGCACCTAAAAGCCACATGCTCTGGTGATGGAATGCCATCTCTCTGAGCCTTCGCCCGTGCTGAATGAAAAGGTAGCACCATATTGCAAAAACCACTATGTGCCCTAAGCCCCAGGCGGTTTTATAGGACCGGGGTGAGTAATAATCCGGCCCACCCCAGAAGAGCAGAATTAAGCCGGCTAATGCCAGGACCCACAATAATGCACTGAGGGGTTTCATACTGGATTTTGCAAGCGTCAAAATAGTCGAACGGGTTGCTTGGGTTGCTTGGGTTTAACGGGTTATTTGGGTTTAAGGGGTTTATTGGGTTTGTTGGGTTCGTTGGGTTCGTTGGGTTCGTTGGGTTGCTCGGGTTCGTTGGGTTACTTGAGTTGATTGGGTTGAGTTTTGGTCAAATGGTTGATTGGTTAAATGGGTGAAGAGTCAAAACGGTGATTTAGTCAAATGGTCAAGATGTTTAATAGTTGAAGATTGGTTAAATGGTCAAATGGTCAAGTGGTCAAGTGGTTAAATCGTTAACTGATTGTTTAGGACGGTCTGGTAGACCTTCAGGTAATCGGCGGCCATTTTGGTGCTGGTGTAGGACGAAATTGCCTTGTGATAAGCGGCGGTCGTTATTTTGTGGCAGAGGTGTTTGTCGGCATAGAGCGCTTCGTTCTGTGATGCACATCACTCATCAGCGGGACCAATTGTTCAGTTTTAGTGTAGAATTTCAGATTAAATGTTTTAAAACGAGGGGTTTCGCACCGAATTAGAAGACTGAGCAAGCTTCATTTTCACGTAAAATGGAAGCACCCCAACTGCCTGTAATCGTAGGAATAAGTGCTAAAGCACAAGGGAATAAGATGTCCCTGGTAGTTTGCGAAGATTTCGGAGAAGCGCAATGATGACGACATCTTATTCCCTTGTGCTTGGGAATCAATATAATCAGGTTTTTTCTGATCAAATAATATGAAATCCTACATTTAGACCATCCACCCTGAGGAAATGCTTTTCGTTGTTGGTAACCAGGATCAAGTTATATGCCAAGGCACAGGCTGCAATAATAAGGTCAAAATCATCCAGTGGGGTCCCCTTGATTCCAAATTCGACTTAATCATGCCAAAGGTCTCTGCAATAGAAAAATCTACGGGAATGATGTCAAAGTGATTTTCAATACGCCGCACTTTCGCTAAATTCGCGGTTGTTTTCTCTGACTTGTAGGACCCGTAATATAGCTCCATAAGAGAAATGACGCTAATCTTCAGTGGATCGCGCTGGTGGATTTCCAGATTTCGAATCACAGCTTGGTGGCCCTTAAGACTGTAGATCAAGGTATCCGTGTCAAGCAGAAACATCACAAGCCTTCTGAAAACTTGATCGAGCAGCGTCGCGCGCTCTTTATCTCCCCAATGATTTGATCTGCAGGCCGGGAATCTTCCCATGACCCTGCTAATGAAAGCAATGTTTGAGCCGCTGTATCAGACCGGAATGATCGTCGCTTTTGTGATAGATGATTTCGAATCAAAAACAGCACCTGTTGACTCAGCGATCGATTTTCATGAGAGGCCAGATCTTTCAGCTCTTGATACAATTGATCGTCAATACCTTTTAGTTGCAAATTGGACATTGTCTTCAATACCTCTATGTTTTTTCATGAATATAGCCTCAATTTTCATGAATGTCAAGAATGAGCCATCCACATATATTTGCATTACTGAAAATGTCTCGACCAGCTCATGATAGCCGCATTGTGAATATTGAAAAGGTTCAATGGTAGAAAATCTAGAACTCGTCAACACAGTGTGGCATAACATCCCAGCAATTGTGATTAAGCAGAATATTTTTGTCAAGAGCCTCAGTTAGGGGCTTTATAATCATAGGCATTGACTTCGATTTTGAGGCAAATGGAAATTTCTTTAGAAGAATATCCCCTCGATCCGACTGCTGACTAAAAAAAGTCCGAACAAAACTTGCTTTAGAGGAAATCAGGTCAAAAATATAATCAAATGAATGCGCGATGAGCATTTCATCCAATGATGTAAACTGACAGTCCAGCAATATGGCTTCATTAAAGACCTTCCACTTCTTGAAGCGAAGAAAAAACATGGCTGCGAAAGAATTCTCTCTGAAACGCACGATTTCATAGTTTTTTGGGTTGCTAATATACCTCCAATCTTGGTAGCTATCATCAAAAACCGGGCATATCTTTTCTCTTTCTCTTATGAAAAAATCCTCCGCCAAGCCGGTCGAATTGGGCGGAATATTACCACGCCTTTTTCTGAAAGAGAAAGTTGGCTTAACAAAAAAGTGGTATGTATTCAAACGATAGTATCCTGCCCTGTAAAAGGAACCGTAACTCAAACGGCTTGGGAAGCCAAAAAGGAAATCTGTGCCCCGCTGCAAAGCAATCCTCTCACCACATGATAAAACTCTGCCAAAAAGCCCCTTTCCACGAAAGGCAGGGTGTGTTGCCGACTCTCCGGATTGATATCCCACCAAGGGCATGTCTTTGTAGTTAAAATCCCAACTAATCCAAGAATTGAATGAAACGACTTCGGTCCCAGACAACCCGCACACAAGAATGGGTTTTCGCCTTCCTTCTGTTTCAAATCTCCACTTGAAAGTCTGCTCATCACTTGTCCCTTGGAAGACTCGCTTCAAGAGCGCAATACATTTTTGTCTGTCTGTGGGGTCGTATTCTCTGACAACTACTTCATCCATCGTTCAAGTTCCAGCCAACCTTCTAAGAAATGATCCTGCCATACACTTTCTGATACTTCCTCGCCATAACCTCCGCCTTATAGTCTCTCTCAAAAGTTGCGCGGGCGTTAGCGCTCAAAGAAAACCTGAAAGTTTGGTCAGTCATAATCTGATTTATTGCATTCACAACGCTCATCACATCTCCCGGAGAGCAGAGAAGGCAATCAGTGCCATGCGTTACCATGTCTGGAATTCCTCCTACGGCTGTGGCTACTATCGGGAGTGAGAAGGACATTGCCTCCAAAAGGCTCATTGGAGAGCCTTCGGTATCGGAAGAGATCACAACAATATCAGTCACGCTATATAGCTTTGGCATATCATCAACGTAGCCAAGAAATTCTATGACATCACTCAATCCTAACCTAGAGACTAAGGTCTCAAGGGCCGTTTTCATCGGTCCGGTTCCGGCAATCGAGAGCCCGACATTGGGGAATATCCTTCTGAGCTCAGCAACAGCGCGTATGGCGAGGTCGAAGCGCTTAATTTGCACCAGTCTGCCAACGCACAGTAAATGAGGGTTATAATTCATCGATCTGATACCCTTTTCCTTTTCAACTCTTACGGTCGCCAGGTCATTAATCCCGTTCTGAATAACGCCGATTCTATCGTCTGGCATTCCCCTACTTCTTAGCTCAGTTCTTATTCGTTCTGATACCGCTATGACAAAAGCCATGCTACTCAAAAAAAGAGTCTCCAGCCGCACCTGCATAGAGAGCTCCGGGCATTGGGCGGCCTCTCCGTGGTAGGTCATTACTATCGGGACCCTTGCAAATTTTGCAACAAGCCCTCCCAAGATGGCAGCCTTATAGCCGTGAACATGGAGGATCTCTGCCCCTGTATCGCGGAGACACCCATAAATTCTCCTCAGAACACGAAAACTAGCCTTCTGAGCTTCATTTAGAAAGAATACAGGGATATTTGAATTTCTGGAAAGAATTCTACCAACATCCGCGCCATTGGCACTGATGGGGCTTAGGCAAGCAAGAGCAGGTTTTACTCCCAGACTTCTGAGCTGCGGCAAAAGGTTTATCAGGACCTGCTCCGCCCCGTATACCCCCTCACTGTCTATCATATGGAGCACTTTTGGACCTTGAGTTACCATGAACTCCCTCATGCCCCATCAGAGCCCAATCGAGGCGATCCATTTGAATTTTGCAAAATGCACAACCGCCTCCTTCCCTGCTAACCAATCGAAGGATCCTGTTAACTTCTGTATAAAGTGCTTAGTCCCATCACTCGGCCAAATGGACACTCTGCGCAGAGCAAAATCATCAATAAAAGCATTAAAACGTCCGAAGCAGGTTGTGACTCCGGAACGATAACTAGCTTGACCCAGGAGATCCATTACCCTTTTGTCATAATCGGCCCGTTGACCGTAAGGATAAGCGAAATCTATTACCGGTCTGCTAAGTAGATCCTCCAATACCTTCCTTGAGGAAGTTATTTCGTTCATCAGCTCTTTGGTACTTAGAGTGGATAATTGCCTATGGCTTGCGCTATGGCTACCGACTGCAAAACCCATCCGACTGATCTCTGAAAGCCTCTGCTTGTCCATTATTTTCATTAAGGGCTCGTGCCGCCCAAGATCCCATTCGTTCCTTGTGCCGATGTAATCAGTTGGCACATAGATGATTGCTGGCAATTTGAATTCGCTCAACACTGGAAGGGCGTATTCATAAATATTGTGATATGCATCATCGAAGCTTATAGCAGCCAAACCTTGCCCTTGCCGGGCGGTTCTGAGGGAGAGGAGTTCCTCCATACTAACCACCCGGAAATTTCGGATCAGAAATTTTATCTGTTCTCTAAATGTTCCTGGTTCCACACACAGTGGGTTTCCGGGGCATACACCGTGATAGGCCAGAATCATTGTGGGGTTTTCTCTGCAGATCGCCCGACTGATCCCACCCAAGGGTGAGCTGGCCAAAAAAGAAAGAATTTCCTCTTGCCTCAATGTTCCTCGTGCTCCTCAAATGAAGGCGGTAGAGGGTTTGTTGGGTTCGTTAAGTTCGCTGGGTTGATCGGGTTCATTGGGTTGCTTGGGTTTGGCGGGTTTACTCGGCGCGGGGCATCTAACCCAATAAACCCAATGAACCCTATAACACAGAACCCCGTTACTTGGGTTTAGCAGGTTGCTGGTTTTAGCGGGCATCTAACTCAATAAACTCAATAAACCCTCTAACCCAGAACCCCTTTACTTGGGTTGCTCGGGTACATGGGTTGCTTGGGTTTGGCGGGTTTACTCGGCGCGGGGCATCTAACTCAATAAACTCAATAAACCCTCTAACCCAGAACCCCTTTAGTTGGGTTTGTTGGGTTACTTGGGTTGCTTGGGTTTGGCGGGTTTACTCGGCGCGGGGCATCTAACCCAATAAACTCAATGAACCCTATAACACAGAACCCCGTTCGTTGGGTTTATTGGGTTTGGTGGGTTGTTTGAGTTGGGAGTTGAGGTACTTTATGAAACCGGAGTCCATTTTAGAGACCTTTTCAGCCTGCTGGTAAATATTTGTAAAGGTTGTCTCAGAGATATAATGTTGATCGAGCGCTACATAGAGATGGCTCTGGACCTCAGCAGCAGACCCTTTGGATATGAAAAGGTATTGGATAAACTCTTTGTTGCTCTTGCGAGAAAATCCCTCTGCAATATTGCTCATCGTGGACACAGCCGCGCCTTGAATCTGATTTACCAACCTGAAATCTTTCTGAAAATCCTTGCTCGCCTGGATAGCCTCATAGACCAGTTTCACTAGAAGACGGGCTTCCTGCCAGGCCTCGATATCTTCAAAACGGGAGATCTTCATAGCTTCGTTGGTTACTTGGGTTTGTTGGGTTACTTGGGTTTAACGGGTTTGTTGGGTTACTTGGGTTCATTGGGTTACTTGGGTTTAACGGGTTCGTTGGGTTTAACGGGTTGCTTGGGTTGCTTGGGTTTAACAGCCTTTAACCCAATAAACTCAATAAACCCTCAACACGCTAACCCCAACCCACAACCCGCTAACCCGAATGCGCAGCCACTCTGATTTACTTAGCAAAAAGCGAAAGGCCATCTATGTATCTGAAATCTTTTAAATTCAAAGTGAACAACGGCATTCCTAGCGACATCGCTGTTGCTGCTATGATTGCGTCTGGAATTTGAAGGCCGTGGCTTTTGCCATATTTTTCTATCATACTAATTGCCAATTCTGAAATATCGCTATCAAAATGCACAATGTTTAATACATTGAGGGATTTTTTGATCTTGTTTAGTTCCCTCTTGTTGAGAGCACCAAAATACAACTCCATCACTGTAATGGAACTGATGGCAATATTCTCCAACCCGATATCCTCTATAATTTCTATCTCCTTCTTATCACCCTTCAATACCTCTATCAAGATATTGGTATCACACAAAATCATGAGATTTCTCTCTGCCATGCCTTTTGACGTAAATCGTTTAATGTGACATCCCTGCCTTTCCATATGCCAAAAAGGTTTCGAAAATGCAGGGCCGACCTCGTACCCTCTTTTTTGTCCAACTTCTTAAATTCAATAAAAGAAAGCTCCTTCAATAAACTTATAACCATATGTGTTTTTGATTCATCTTTTATATCTAATACTATTCTGTCCATTTTACCTCCGGGTCAGGAAGGGTTTGGCGGGTACACGGGTGCATGGGGGCATGGGTTCGTTGGGTTACTTGGGTTTGTTGGGTTACTTGGGTTCATTGGGTTACTTGGGTTCATTGGGTTTAGCGGGGTTCGCGGGCATCTAACCCAATAAACTCAATAAACCCTCAACACAATAACCCTCTTATCCCTTTCTCGGTTCCCACATAACGGTTTTTTGGCCGATGAGGAATTTGAGGAAGGCGTGGGCCGAGGCCAGGTTGAGGAGGGTGAAATAGTTGAACAAATAGAGTATGGGGGAGCGGATCTCTCTTTTTTCGAGAATGGGGGACACAATTGCACCTAGGTAGGCCATGTTCTGGAGAATGAAAACGAGCTTGTAGAACAGGCCTTGAGTCCACAGGGCAAAATTCGACAAATAGGCGATGATCAGAAAGAGGAAGCACAGATAACGGAGGACCTTGTGGGACCAGAGTTGCCAGGAGAAAAGGGCGGAGGATGAAAAAGACAAGAGAGTACGCATGTCCCACAGGGCCCAGAGGGAACGGAGGGAGACGCGGACCCTCATCTTGTATTCATCCTTGGACGCTTTCAGTGCGGGTTCTTTCAGAATGGCATCAGGTTCATAAACCACTCGAAATCCCTGCTCAACCACCTTTAAGGGCAGGACAAAGTCCGGGAGTTGATCGGCATTCATGGGCTGATAGAGGTCTTTTCGCACCGCATCGATCCCCCCATCCACCCCCACTACAGACCCCAGCCGGGCTTCCAGGCTTCGCAAGACATTTTCATATTTCATGTAGGCGCTGCACCCGTCGCCGATTGAGGTTCCGTCCGGATTGGTGTAGATCATCTTGCCTGTGACATACCCGACTTTTGGATCGTTGAAATTTTGAATCAGTTTCTCAAGGGCCTCCGGGGCATAGAGGGAATTGGCATCGGAAAACACCAGGATCTCACCGCTTGCTTTCGGAGCCGCCATATTGAGGGCCGATGTCTTTCCTGCCCGCGGTTCCTGCCGGATCAGGCCCACTCCCTCATTCTCATATCTCCTGACAATCTCGTCGGTCCTGTCGGTTGACCCATCGGATATGACGATGATTTCCAGCTTCTCCTTTGGATAGCTCAAATCCAGCTTATTAAGCAGCGTGGCTTCTATATGAGACTCTTCATTATAAGCGGCAATGAGGATGGTGACCCGAGGTTCGTCCGCCCCTTTTCTCACCCGCCGGTTCCTCACAACAGAGATAAGAAAGGCCAGCATGGGATAACCCAGGTAAACGTACAGAATCAGAAAAAGGGACGAGAAAAACAGTAGTTTGTGGATGAGCATGGGTTGGGGGGGTCAGGGGTTCAAAGGTTCAGGGGTGGAATACTGGAATAATGGAATAGAAAGCCCGGAATAATGGAATGCTGGGTTAAGAACCCTGGAATATTGGAATAATGGGTTTTCAACCTCTGAACGTTGAACCTTGGAACCTTGGAACCCGGATACTGGATTGTTGGAATAATGGGTTTCCAACCTCTGAACGTTGAACCTTTGAACCTTGGAACCCGGATACTGGAATGGTGGAATAATGGGGCAACACCCGGAATAATGGAATGTTGGAATATTGGAAAAATGGGCTAAGAAGACGGAATGGTGGAATAATGGGATACCGAGATGCTGGAATACTGGAATGCTGGAATCTACTCGACCATCTGACCATTTAACAAATCAATAACTTGACCATTCAACCCTCGGTAACTAAAGCAACTCAACAAACCCAAGCAACCCAACAAACCCAATGAACTCAAGTAACCCAATGAACCCAACCATTTGACCATTTACCAATTCAACCATTTAACCTCGCCAACCCCACAAACCCGAGTAACCCAACAAACCCGAGTAACCCAAGTAACCCACTCAATCCAAGCAACCCAACCCATTTAACTATTTTGTCTGTCTGACCAATTATCTTCTCTCACATAATCCAAAAAGACCGGATAAAAACTCTCAACAAAATTGAGAATCGTTTCTTGGCATTGCTCCAAAGACCTGTCGCCCATTGGCGTGCTGATGCGGACAAAGGCATTGTCTTGGCCTCGGCCCAGGAGTCTTTTCCAAAATGAACTCAGCTTTTGGAAAAACGTGTCCGGGTTGGCCTGATCATACGATTGAAACCAGTAAAGAATTAACTGCTTTTCCGCACCTTTTTCAGCTGTCATGGTGGCATAGGATATGGCGTCTTTGGTTTTGGCCAAGGCGTATTTATCCGCTGCCTTTTCCCGGACCACCCATCCCTGCCCGGGGAAACAGACCAACGGATCATGGGCCGCGCCCACCTTTTTGGTCGTCAGATAATAACCGATATACAGAAAGACCGTGTCTTTTCCATTCGAGTAGGTCTGGTTGACGTTATCATCCAGTTCCAAGGCCTCAACAATCTTCGGGTCCAGTTTGTCGGCGCCGGTGAGTTTCCAGCCCGTTATCTCAGCGAGTGCGTCTGAGAGGGAGTGTTTCTTGTTGGCGGCCTTGGATGCGGGCTCCTGGTAGATGACCACGCTGGTCAGGGCAAAGCAGAGGATGAGGATGATCAGTTTGTATGGTTGAAGGAAAGACATGGATTAGTCAAATGGTCAAATCGTCAAATCGTCAAATAGTGGAGTGGTGGAGCCAAGGGCTTGGAATATTGGAATGGTGGGTCAAAAACCGGAATGGTGGAATGGTGGGTTAAAAGACGGAATATTGGAACAATGGAATCATGGAATGTTGGGGAAAACCTTTAAACCTCTGAACCTTGAACCCTTGAACCTTTGAACCTTTCCATGGCTCTATGTAAGATCATTGGTGTAGTCTTTGATCAAGTGCGCGCGGCAGCGCTCCACGCTGCCCAACATTCCAGTATTCCAGTATTCCAACCTTCCATTCTTCTTCACCGCGCTGGTTTCCCCGGCCTATCCCAGACCGACAGTACCCTTTTTAGAAGGAATAGGCACAGCAACGCTATCATGAAAATGACAAGTCCGAAAACGGTATGGGTAGTCCCTGCTGTCAGGTCGTAGTTAAAGAAATAGAAGGCGAATACCATCAGCGTTACCCGGATCACGTTGACCAGAACCGCCACGGGTATGCCGGAGACAAAGAGGATGGTTCGCAAGACATTGGATCTGAGGGTGAGATAACCCACAATGGCGCTGAGGGTCAGCAGCATGGTCATGGACCTGAGGCCGCTGCACGCCTGGACCACCTGGAGGGTCCTGTCCGGGAGGTGGATCACATTCCCTTCCCGATACACCGGCAGACCAAGGACATTGCACACCGCAATGCTGGCCTTGGATACAAAGAGCTGCAACGGGATGGTGAGCTTGGCATGGATCTGGGCCGGCACCGGGATCATAAACAGGAGAAGAAACAGGGGGAAGCCCAATTCCTTGAGCATGCGGAACCCATGGAAATAGACAATCGCGCCGGCAATCACCAGGATCATGGAAAAAGCTTTTACAGTGGCGATCTCCGCCAGGTGCGCAATAAGATAGATCATCAAGGACACAATGACGATGGCCAGGCCCCAACCAGACGGGTTCACCTGTATTTGGGCCAGGCGTTCCCTCTTTTGCCAGACAATATAGGCGCAAACCGGGAGGATAAAGAATCCGTGAGAATAATCATCCGAGGTGTACCACACTCGTACCAGGCCTTCCCAGACCGGGAAGTAGGCCAGGAAGAATGCCCCGGCCAGCAGGACGGTCAAACCGACTGTAGGGAGATTGAATGGGGCGGAACGATCGGTGTTTGGGGGAGTCATGGGTCAGGGGTTCAGGGTTAAGGTCTGGAATGATGGAACAACACCATGGAATAATGGAAAATTGGAATGATGGGTTAAAACCTGGAATACTGGAATATTGGAATGATGGAAGAATGGGGCAAAACCCGGAATACTGGAATACTGGAATATTGGGGGCCAAGGCCCGGAATAATGGAATGCTGGAAAGATGGAATAATGGGGACAACCCCTGAACCTTGAACCCTTGAACCCGGAATCTTGGGTTTTCAACCTCTGAACCTTGAACCTCTGAACCTTTGAACGGTTACAGATAAAGGAACGAAAGCGAAATCCGCGAGAAGTCGCTTCAGCCTTTCCTCTGTCCGAGACAGATTCACATAGGTCCTGAATTTGGAAAGCCTGGGCAGGTGGTCGATCACCGGGATGTCCGGGTCCACTTCCCATGGGTGGAAATAGAATATGAACGGTCTCCCCTCCCGGTTGATCCGATTCAGAGCCATGCGGGTCAGGGAGTAGGGGAAAATCCGGAAATAGCCGCCGCCCGAGCAGGGAAACCGGCGACGGAAAAGGGTTACCGTGCTCATGGGGAATTCCAGAATCCGGGTCTGGTTCAGGCTCGATTCGGTCTGCCGGTCCGGGAGTTGTTCGATTTTCGGTTCATTCCCATTGCTCAGGTTCCACACAAACGGAAACCTCGGGGCCGACGGCATGCCGTAATAGTCGTGCCGGATGGGGAACACGCTGGAATCGTATCGATACCCTTCCTCCGCCAGCACATGCAGGGCCCAGAGGGTCTTCTTGACAATGGAATAGGTGGGGGCCCGGTACCCGTTGACCGGCTCGCCGATCAAGTCCTCCAACAGCTTTTTGGAGGTGCGGACATCCTCGCGAAACTGGTCCCGGGTCTGGTGATAGATCACCTGATGACCGTATCCGTGAGAGGCGATCTCGTGCCCGCGGGAATGAATCTCTTTGACCAGATGGGGGTAGCGCCGGGCGATCCAGCCGAGGATGAAGAAGGTGGCTCGCGGCCGAGGGGCTGCGCTTAGCTCATAGGTGGCGGCTGGCCGGGGGCCGGGAGTGGTGTCGAGGAGATCGAGGATGCGGAGGGTGTTTTTTTCCACCCGGCACTCATATTGGTTCCATTCCTCCGGTTGGATGTTCCGGGAGAGGGCATGGACCTGGAAGTAGTCCTCAACGTCGATGGTGAGCCAGTTCTGGATCATGGGTTAAAACCGGGTCTCACACCCGCTTCGCTTGAGGCGCAGAGAACGCAGAGAGAGAAAAACCCGGAATAATGGGGAAGAACCCTGGAATATTGGAATAATGGGTTAAAACCTGGAATACTGGAATAACATCTTGGAATACTGGAATGATGGAATGGTGGAAGAATGGGTTAACCCCTGAACCGGGAACGGGGAACCTCTGAACCTCTGAACCCCGGAATGATGGAATGGTGGAATGGTGGAATAATGGGGCAAAACCCGGAATAATGGGGACAACCCCGGAACCTTTGAACCTTGAACCCCGGAACCCCGGAACCACCGTTATAAGAGGGAGTTACCCGCCTTGATCTTGAACAAAAAGCCTCATTTCTGGATGGACAATAGTTTTACAATCGCTTCTTTATAATCATTAAAATCAGATAAATGTTTCTGAAGGATGCCGACTACAATTTCTGCGTCTACTTTATCGTATTGATGAACAACCACATTTCTGAATTTAGCCATCCTTTCCATGCGTTGGAAAAGGTTCTCATCAACGATCCCATGTTCATGCAATATTCTAAAAGCATCAGCATAGGTCTTTGGAACCCTATACTCACAGTCGGATATGATATGGCCCGCAATATCTACACATATCTCAATCATCATCTGAAGCGTTCTTTCTACGATCCGCTGGGTCTTCCATTCGGCAGAATAGACTTCAACCGTCAGGTTTTCAAATTCCCGGATCTGACCAAGATATTCTGCCAGCTCAGAAAGTTTTCTCAAAATGAGTGTCTTATCAACCATGTAAAAACCTCCCACGCAAAATGGCTGATTCCATTACTGAGAAGTCTAAATATCTTCTCATGACGATTGATTCGAACCTGTGTCGAACAAAGGGATCTTTGTCGACAAGGATTCTCTTTTTCTCGATAATTTTTATCTGAAGGGATAGGGGCGCGGTATTGAGTATCACAAGATCGATTTCATCTGTTTCAAGAATGTCATTCAATGCGCCGAGGATCTCGATCTTTTTTTCGGCAATATCATACGCAGCATAAAGATAGACTGCAATATCGATGTCACTCAAATGCCCCGGAATACGTTTAACCATACCGCCAAAGAGGTACGCAAAAACAACGTCTTTGGAAGATCTGAGGTAATCTCCGGCATTGGGGATTCGTAGATTTATATTAGCCGGAAGTTTAGTTAACTTAATCATGTTGTAAGCGTTCGCAGGTTCCGGGTTCCCCGTTCAAGGTTACGGACAACAGAGCCCATTTCGGCATTCCACCATTCCATCCTTCCACCCTTCCAGTTCCAACCCTGAACCCCTGAACCCCTGAACCTCGTTTCAGGTTCCCCGTTCCCGGTTCCTAGTTCAGGGTTACAAAGAGCGGGCCGGCACGTTCTAACGCTCAACCTCTGAACCCGTGACCCTCTGAACCTCTATCAGCTATCCCCTACCAGCTATTTGTATCTCAAGAATTCTTCTATGGGGACGTCGACGTCTTTTGCGATTTGTTTTAAGAGGATTGGGGATATGTCCCTTCCAGGATGCACTGGGACGGTTGTCGCCCTGCCATTATCATGTCTAAACTGCTTGTGGCCACCCCGCTGGCGAACTTCAACAAATCCCAGCTTTCTAAGAATGGCCATAACCTCCTTCGCTTTGAGAACCGGAATGCGTCCCATGTTTAAGCGACGTCTACCAGCTGTGTACCTACAAACTCGCTGTCCACGCTTGGATCGCCATCTTCCAAAAGCATTTCGACAACTTCTTTCAGATTTCGATTGAGCTCATCGAGTGTCTCGGCCTGTGAATGGGCCCCTTGAAATCCGGGTATATGACCGACATAAAACCCTGTTTCGGGGCATCGTTCGATGATTGCGGTGTACTTTCTCACAGTATGGCTCCGGGGTTCGACTGGGTACTGGGTGCTGGGTACTGGTTGCTGGTTGCTGGTTGCTGGTGGAATGATGGAAGAATGGGTTAACACCCTGGAATATTGGAATAATGGAATACTGGGGAGCTGCGCAGCATCCTGTCAATCCTGTCTAAACCAACCCTCTGTGTCCTCTGTGCCTCTGTGTGAGACCCACGCCCTTCCCCATCCTTCCATTATTCCATTCTTCCAGTCTTCCACAAAAGCGTCTGAACCCCTGACCCTCTATCAGCTATGAGCTATCAGCTATGAGCTGCGCAGCATCCTGCCAATCCTGTCTAAACCAACCCTATGTGTCCTCTGTGCCTCTGTGGTGAAATACGAGCGATCAGCCATTTTTCTTGACATGACAGGAATAGCGCTTAGAATTGTTTATCAGTTTATTTGTTTAATTGTTTAAGGAGCAGGTATGCCTGTGATAATGAAAATAAGTCCTCAGGGTCAAATACGGCTGCCCAAGAAGATCATGATGACCCTTGGAATCGACAAAGGCGACTATGTAGAGGTAGAGGTCGAAGAAAGACAGATTGTCCTGAAGCCCAGGAAACTCATTGACCCGGCTCAGGGATGGTACTGGACCCGGGAATGGCAGCAAATGGAGACCGATGTTGATGCGCAGGTCCGCGAGAACCATCTGTCTCCGGAATTCAAATCCGCTGAGGAAGGGCTGAAGTGGCTGAAAGAGTAAAGACCTATCAATTCAGCAGGCGGTTCAAAAAAGGGTATAAAGGTCTCCCCAAAACCATCCAGGAGGCCTTCGATCAAAAGCTGCCGATCTTCTTGGAAGATATGTCTCCTCCCTCCCTTAGGGTCAAACGAATACAGGGTACAAAAGGCCGATGGGAAGGGTCGGTTACGATGAAGTATCGGTTCACTTTTGAATTCGATGAAGGCACGTTGCTCTTCAGGGCGATCGGTACTCACGATATTCTTACCGAAGAATCCCGGCAGGACCGGGGGGAGTCCCGCTGAAGAAAAATGCCGAGATGTTGGGTTGAAAACCGGAATACTGGAATATTGGAATGATGGGTCAAAACCGGGTCTCACACCCGCTTCGCTTGAGGCACAGAGACAGTATCAGGAATAATGGAATACTGGAATATTGGAATGGTGGACTAACCTGGAATACTGGAATATTGGAATGATGGAATGATGGGTTTTCAACTTCTGAACCCCTGAACCTTGAACCTCGTCTCAGGTTCCCCGTTCCCGGTTCCCCGTTCAGGGTTAAGCCCTCAACCTCGGAACCCTAAACCCCTGAACCTTTATCCTGATAATCCTGTCAATCCTGTCCAAACCAACCCTCTGTGTCCTCTGTGCCTCTGTGGTGAAAGTGGCCGTTATCGGACATATTCTATGCTCTTGAGGGCGCTCAAACGCTCATTCAACCGTCTGGTGAGATTATATTCGCCGGCCCATTCTACATATTCAAGGTCTTTTCTCTCCAAATCCTCTGCGCTCCATTCCTCCATAAATTTCCTTGAGGTAACATTGTATTTTTTTTCAAATTTTGAAAGCCGCCTTTTTGCGAGTTTAATAGCGTAGCTGAGTCGCATTGTCTCAGTCTCCAATGCTTCGGCAAGAGCTTCTGCCGCCTTGTAAGGATGAAATGGATTGCCCTTCCAGAGTTCGAACTTGGCGTCCGCTTGCTTTTTGATCTGCGTTGACAACTCATTGTAGGATTCCCAATAGGATCGCACTGTGAAGCTCTTCATTATAGCTCCCGGCTTCTCCCTTCCTTATGCTCTTTAATGGCTTGTTTTGCCATTATTTTCATTGGGCCAGAATGAATGGAAAACAATTCCTGCCAGGCTTGTTCACTTTTTAGATCATAAGCATAATTTCTTAACACCTCCAAGGCCTGATCTCGATGGTCTGGATCTACGCTCTCCAAGATCTCAACAGCCGTTAGAGATTGTGGAGACAGCTTTTCCGGAACTTGCATATTATACACCTCCTTCGATCTGGGGGGTTGTGATCATAACGAAGCCCTGCTGACTTTAACTGCGGTTACTGGCTTGAGGCGCAGGGAACGCGGAGTGCGAAAAACCTTGGAATGATGGAATGGTGGAATGGTGGAATACTGGAATATTGGAATGGTGGAATGGTGGAATGGTGGAATAATGGGCTAAAACCTGGAATACTGGAATATTGGAATGGTGGAATATTGGAATGGTGGAATGATGGAAGAATGGGTTAACCCCTGAACCTCTATCAGCTATGAGCTATCAGCTATGAGCTGCGCAGCATCCTGTCAATCCTGTCTAAACCAACCCTCTATGTCCTCTGTGTGAGACCCCCGCCCTTTCCCATCCTTCCATTCTTCCAACATTCCATCATTCCATTCCCGCCCCACCATTCCACCATTCCATCCTTCCATCCTTCCAGTCTTTCCCGCCGTGTCAAAACCACACTGAACCGTTGGCGAGGAGGACCAGGAACTGGCCGGCCGCCTTTTTTCGGCCCAGGTCGTTCAGGTGGCCGCCGTCGTGGGTATATTCCGGGACCATGGAATAGTAGGTCTTGTCATCCTGCGTAAAGGCGGACCGGCTGCCGTCCGGGAAGGTGGATTCGATCGCGGCGATGTCCAGGATCGGCTCTTTGCCCTGATAGTGCTTGACGAGCATGTCATTGTATTGATTGCGCTTGATATTGTTACATCTATCCATGTCCTTCCTTCCAATGATTCTCTTGACCCAGGTCTTCCAGCTCGTCCGGGTGGTTGTGAGGGGAACCGTGAAATGGATCAGGGCCAGTTTCGGGTATTTCTGCTTGAGCTGCTTCATGGCATTTACATAATCGGCAAAAAGGGCCTCCACGTCCGTATCGGCATTGACATCCACGTAACAGAATTTGAGCGCTGCCGCATCGGCCTTGGCGCCGATCCCATTATCCATGAATTTGACAAATTCATCGATCTTGGTCCTGGGCTCTGTATTCTTCCCCACCCGGGAATGGGCAAAGATGCCGGTGGTGAAATCCGCGGTGTTGGCGGTCTCCTTGATATTCAACTGGATGGCCGGGTATTGTTTCATCAGGTCCTGCATACCCTCCACAATGTTGAATCCCACGGACTGATGGCCGAAATAGACCTTCTTCTGCGCGAGCGTCTCCCAGGTGGACGCCGGGACCTGCTTGATGGCGCTGTCAACACTGTTTTTTTCAGACATGTTGCCTCCGTTGCATGATGCAAACATAACAAAAGCGGCGATGAGTGCGAACACGGGGGATGTCGGTTTGGACATGGCGGAACTCCTTGGGTTCGGGTTAGATAACACCTTGGAATGTTGGAATACTGGAATAATGGAATGATGGGTTAAGAACCTTGGAATATTGGAATATTGGAATGTTGGGTTAAGAACCCTGGAATACTGGAATAATGGAATGTTGGAATGATGGGTCAAACCACTGAACCTCTGAACCTTTCAACCCGGAACATATTGGGTGTTGCAAAGAGGGTCGGTTCATGAGATAAGCGGCTTGTGGAACGTAAGAATGTCAATAGGGGTTTCAAAAAGCTCACCGTTTGGACCGATGCTGTTGCTCTTTACGTAATGGCATACAAGACCTTCGCCCCTTTTCCATTCGAACTCAAGAGAGTGGCCGCAAACAGTATCGATGCGGCCCACAGTATTTCGAGAAATATATCAGAAGGATATTGCCGACGGAGTCTGAAGGAATATTTGAATCACCTGAATATTGCCCTCGGTTCCTGTGGGGAGTTCCACTCCTGCTATGAGAGTTTCAAACAGGGCGATCAAATCACAGATAATGAATACGAACGGTTAGATAAACTGCATTACAAGGTTGAAAATGGTCTGCTCAGATTGATTGAATCCCTCCAAAGGAAGCAACAGAACGGAGTCTGGGAAGATAACTTCCACACCAAATAACCCTCTATCGTTCGAGCCCCCACCCATCCTTCCAAGCCCTTCCCCATCCTTCCACCATTCCATCATTCCATTCTTCCTCGCCCTTCCCCATCCTTCCATTCTTCCACCCTTCCATTATTCCAGCTTTCCAGTCTTCCATCCTTCCATCCTTCCATTCTTCCCCGCCCTTCCCCATCCTTCCATGAGTTCCCGACACCTCCTCCGGTCGATCTTGTGGCTGGGGCTCTTGGGGAGGGACCGGACCAGGGCGATGTGGGGGAGCTTGAACCGGGGGAGTCTTTCCGAACAGCTGCTCAGGATCTGGTCCGCGCTGCAGTCCGCGGCCTTCGGGGCGACCACTGCCGCCAGCCGGGTCCCCAGGAGGTCGTCCGGGACCCCGAGAACCGCGGCCTCCAGCACCAGACCGGTGTCCATGAGCACATCCTCGATCTCCTGGGGGTTGATCCGGCGCCCGCCTACCTTGAGCAGATGGTCCTTTCGGCCGGTCACATAGAAATATCCGTCTTCATCCTGATATCCCAGGTCTCCGGTATGATATGCATTGTCATGCAGGACGTTGGCGGTCCCCTCCTCATCCTGCCAGTATCCTTGCATGATATTGGGTCCGGAGGCCGCCAGTTCGCCGGTTTGACCCACCGGGACTTCCTCCCCTTTTTCGTCCAGCACACGCAGGGTCACATGAGGAATGGGTCTGCCGATGGAGTCTGGCCGGGCCTCCAGTTGATCCGGATCCAGATAGGTGAGACGGGCGGATGCCTCGGTGGCCCCGTACATGATATAGATCTTTGTGTGTCCGGGAAGCGCCTGCCGGAGGTCCTGCTTGAGTCTCGGCGACATGTGTCCCCCGGCCTGGGAGCAGTACCGGAGGGTATGGAGCCTGTCCCGGTAAGCGGCCAAAGGAGACCGGTGAAGGAGATAGGCATAGGTGGCCGGGACCCCGGAGAAACCGGTGACCTCCGCTTCGGCCATCTGCTTGATGACCGACGCCGGATAGGCAAACGTATTGTTGATCACCACCGTGCCGGCCACAGCCACGTGCGTATTAAGGAGCGATTTTCCCATGACATAGGTAAACGGCAGCACCACCATCTGGGTATCGTTTTCCGTAAGATTCAGGTACTCGCATATGGCAGACACGTTTGTGGTCACGTTGTGGTGGGACAGCATCACGCCCTTGGGCGCCCCGGTCGATCCGGACGTGTACACGATGCAGGCCAGGGCCGATGCCTCCATCGGAATATCGGGGTTTGCGGGGTTCCCTTCGTGGATCAGGTCTGCCCACGAAAACACGGAAACCCCCGAGCCGGCCCACTCTCCCTGCGGTTGTGTGAGGATGAGCCGCGGAACGCCGACCGCCGCAAGATCGGTAGCCCGAAGGACCTTTTCAAATCGTGAGGAAGCGATCAGGGCCTGGGGCTTCAACTCCTCCAACAGCGGCCTCAGGCCGTCCGGCTTGAGATCGCTGCTCAGAGGGGCCGATACAGCGCCCGCCTTGAGAATGCCGTAGTAACTGACGACATATTCCAGGCAATTGTCCAGGAACAGCGCGACCCGGTCACCCCTTTGAATACCCTGATCCATGAGCCATTGGGCCAGCGTATTGGCCGCTCCATTGATCTCGGCATAGGTGGCGCGGACATCCCCGTGGATCACCGCAACCTTGTCCGGAAACCGCCGGGCGCTATGTTCGAGGAAGTGGTGGATCATGGGGAACCCGGAAGCCGGAATATTGGAACACTGGAATGATGGAATAATGGAATGGTGGAAGAATGGGGCAAAACCCGGAATATTGGAATATTGGAATAATGGAATAATGGAATAATGGGATAACCCCTGAACCCCCTAAAACCCGGTCTCACACCCGCTTCGCCAGAGGCGCAGAGTGGGAAAAACTCCGGAATAACGTCTTGGAATAATGGGTTAAGAACCCTGGAATACTGGAATGATGGAATGATGGAATGATGGAATATTGGAATATTGGAATAATGGAGTGGTGGAATAATGGGTTAAGCGGAGCTTCAACCGGCATTCCCACTGAATGCAGGATCTATACTACGCTTCGACCCCAGCTGCCATCCGCAGTTTACCCATCATTCCATTCTTCCATCATTCCATGCCCTTCCCATCCTTCCATCATTCCATGCCCTTCCCATCATTCCATTCTTCCAGCGTCACCCTTCTTCCTCGACAGATACTTCTCGATGTTATTGATGGAATCGAGGTTTTCGGGGATCAGTTCCTCGTCTTCGATGGTGATGGAAAATTCCTCTTCCAGATAGCTGACCAGTTCCAGAATGCCGGTGGAATCGATGGTCCCCCCTTCCAGGAAAGAGGTATCATCCTTCAGGCCCTCCTCGTCGCCAAACAGGAAGTTCTCCGCGATAAACCGCCGGATCTTCTCCTTTACGTCGCTCATATCTCCAGCCTCTCCTTTGCATATTGCACCATATGGGAATTCTGCTCCGAATAGATCTTCTCGATCCCCTGGTCCCGGGGCATCACCCCCTGTCTGACCATGTTGGCGATTTCCCAGACATAGGGGTGGAAGCCATGCCGTTCTAGATGGCGCTGATTGGCAAACGCGTTGAGGAGGCAGTTGGACGAATTGGTGTCTGTATCCTCAGGGGCATGCCACCCCAGGCCTTTCAGTTCGTCGATGATGCGGTCTTCATTGTAGGGAAAAAACGCCAGGGGGTGAATGTTGTGGGGGAATCGATCGTTGTATTGGGTGTAATCGTCTTCCGGCAGCAGATAGTGCGTCATCCGTCCTTTGATATCAGCCGGAAAGGCGTTGATAAACGCGGACTGGGTCTGCCGGATCAGTGCGGCATTGGTCTTCATGATCGCCGACTGTATGGGGGCCTGACCCGGGGACCAGCCGAACGCCACCATGGGGATCGACATCTCGAGGGCTGTCTTGAGGACCAGGCTTTTGACAATCCCGATGCATGCCGTACACACGGAACTGGCGCGAAGGAGGGTGGGCGCGGGAAAAATATCCTGTGTGGCCGTCAGCGTGAAGAGTTCCTTTATGAACGGCCAGGGGGGCCGGAAGCATATGTGGTCAATCCCCAACGGATCGGTTATCCTCTTGATGTTTTCCATTGCGGCCGGAGAGACAAAATGATTGTCAAAGGTCAGGGCAATGATTCGAAGACCATACCGCTCCTTTAAGAGCTTCAGGGCGTAGCTCGAATCCTTGCCCCCGCTGTATGCCATGATGGCGTCATAGACAGGGGCCTTTCCCTTGATGCCGCGGATGAGGTCATCCAGGCGAACGCGATAAGCCTCCTTTTTGTCGGCTGTCTTGGTTGACAGGGACTCCTCTCGACGGCAGTGATTGCAGATGCCCGCCTCATCCAACTTGATTCCCGGAAAGGTGACGGGCAGGATGCACCGGCTGCAGATTTGTGGGGGGGTGTGGGTTTCAGGCATGGGAACATCTCCGGAATAGTGGGATGATGGGTTAACACCCGGAATATTGGAATAATGGAATGGTGGAAGAATGGGGCAAAACCCGGAATACTGGAATATTGGAATGATGGGTTAAAAACCCTGGAATATTGGAATAATGGAATGTTGGAATAGTGGGTTAAGACCGGAATACTGGAATATTGGAAGAATGGGTGGGGGAGTTGATAGCTGATAGAGGTTCAGGGGTTCAGGGGTTGAAAAACCCATTCTTCCATCATTCCACCCTTCCATCCTTCCATCCCTTCCATCCTTCCATCCTTCCACCCTTCCATCATTCCATCCCTCCATCCCCGTTAGGGGTTGCGGGCATGGCGCGCAGGTGGGCGGTGGTCCGGTTCTTGGTGGTGAAGTCCTTGAAGGCGCGGTGCACGGCCTCTTCGGGCAGGTCCAGGACGGCTGCGGTCCGGGCGGAGGGCACCTGGTGTTCCCACGCAAACAGGAGGAGGTCGAGCTTGTCAAAGGGGATGCGGAAATAGAACTCCTGATCGCTCACCGGAAGGCTGAAGGTATCCGGACTCGGGGTCCGGGTGATGATGTCTTGGGAAACCCGGAGATACCCGGCCAGTTGATAGATCTGATCTTTGTACAGGTGGGAGAGGGCCTCGGTGTCCGTGCCGCCATCGCCGTACTTGCAGAAATCGCCCAGGATGAGTTCGGTTCGATTGGTGGTCCCGGCCACCACCAGATCGCGGCGCTCGGCTTCCCAGTACAGATGAATCATGCGGGACCGGATCTTGATGCTCGCGAACGCGGTCAGGGTGTGAAACGCCTCCCGGTTCAACCGCTTCTTCTTCACGGTCCCGTCCGGAAGCGCCACCTGGAGCACATAAAAGTTGTAGGCGTTCCGTTCCAGAAGGTCGGTCGGGAGTGCGATATTGTATTTGCACCCCCTGTGATACTCCGGTATCAGATTCCGTATATATTGATCCCGCCAATAGTAGGACCCCACGCTGTCCACCGTGGGCGTGATATCGACCTCCCGGTACTCGATGCCGAGGGATTCCGCATGTTGGCCGGCATATTGATTGCTGATGGGGTTCGACTCCTTTTCCGGAAGGATCAGGCCGACCACATTTTCTTTTCCCACCGCGGCTACGGCAATGGCGGCCATCACCGCGGAATCGACACCGCCGCTGAGCCCGAGTACAATGCCGCGCCTTCGGTATCGTTTACCTACCTGATCGGCCATAAAATCGACGATCTGTTTCGTCTCTGCCGCAGGATCGATCTTAAGGATATCTTTGTGGAATAGCATGGTGACCTCAAGTTGGGTAGTGGGTATTGGAATAATGGAATAGTGGAATAATGGAATGGTGGCACACTGGAATAATGGAATGGTGGAATGTTGGAAGAATGGGTTAACCCCTGAACCGGGAACCACGGAACTACGCCAACGCGAGTCATGGTTCCTGCCTCAAGACTGAAGGCTGTTGCAGCCGTTTAAAGAGGAGAAAGCCGAGTGTTATACCCAGGATATCCAGACCGATATCCATGAAATCTGCTGAGCGACCAGGCACAAAAAACTGGTGGACTTCATCCAAAAGGGCAAAAAGCAGCAATCCTGCCAACACAAGCGAGGTCTTTGCAATCGCTGGCGTCTTCTGATGGCTGGGGAAAAATGATTTCAGCCAGAGCAGCGCGAGAATACCATAGGCTGGAACATGCGCGAGATTCGAAACCACCTGTTCCTCATGCGATCCATTTCCAACCATATCCATTCCCGGGATCGATGAGAGACATATGATGCCCGCAGTGCAGAGGATCGCCAGGAGGAGGTATGGTTTATGGAACGCTGGAATAATGGAATGGTGGAATGTTGGAAGAATGGGTTAACAACTGGAATACTGGGTTAAGATCTTGGAATACTGGAAGAATGGAATACTGGAATGATGGGTTGAAAACCGGAATATTGGAATGATGGAATGATGGAATGATGGGTTAACCCCTGAACCGGGAACCGCTTGAACCTTTCTCCGTATTTCTGTGCCTCTGTGTGAGACCCCCGCCCTTCCACCCATCCACCCTTCCATTCTTCCATTATTCCAACATTCCAACATTCCATCCTTCCATGCCCTTCCCCATCCTTCCACCATTCCAATATTCCATTATTCCGGTTTTGACCATTCTTCCATTCTTCCATGCCCTTCCCCATCATTCCAACATTCCATTCTTCCATTATTCCGGTTTTGACCCTTCTTCCATCCTTCCAGTCCTCCCTATCTTGCGCCTCTTCCCAGGAGGACGGTCTTGGCGGTCTGGAAAATGATCCAGAGGTCCATGACCAGGGACATATGCTTGATATAAAACAGATCGTATTTGAGCTTTTCCAGGGCGTCCTTTTCCGAGGCCCCGTAAGGGTATTTGATCTGGGCCCACCCGGTCACGCCCGGCTTGACCGATAACCGCTCATTGTAGTAGGGGATCTCCTTTACAAGCTGACGCACAAAAAAGCCGCGCTCGGGCCGGGGCCCCACAAAACTCATCTCCCCGCGAAACACATTCCAGAGCTGGGGCAGTTCGTCCAGCCGGCATTTTCGAATGAACCTTCCCACCCGTGTGATCCGCGAATCCTCTGCGCCGGCCCACACCGGCCCGGTCTCCTTTTCCGCGTCCTGGCGCATGGACCGGAATTTATGCAGGCGGAACGGCTTGCCGTACTCCCCCATCCGCTCCTGAGAAAAAATGACAGGTCCGGGCGTATCCATCTTGATGGCAACGGCCACCAGGGCCAGGAAGGGGGCAGTGAGGGTCATCAGTATTGCCGATGCCACCAGATCCAGACCGCGCTTGGACATTCGCAGCAGCCGGGACCGGACAAAACCGTCCGAAAAGATGAGCCAGCTGGGATTGATCTTTTCCACCATGATCTTGCCGCAGATCTGCTCATAGAAGCTCTCTCCATCGATGATACGGATGCCCATGAGCTTGCAGTTCAAAAGCTGCTGGTAGGGGAGGACATTGCGCTTTTCATCCAGGGCCACGATAATACTGTCAGCCTCCTCGGCCTGAACACGGTCGCAGATGTCTTCAAATCCCTGGAAAACGCGGGTCGTGCCGAATTCCCCTTTCACCACCGGCCGCTCCGGGGGCACGATCACCCCCCGAAGGTCATACCCAAGGTCCCAGCTCGCGTTGATCTCTTTCCAGAGATCGGCGGCCAGACCCCCGCCGCCCAGGAGAATGGCCTTCCGGGACATAATATGACGCCGGGTGGCCATCACGTACAATAGGCGCCACGATACAAACACCAGCACCATGATGATCAGGCCCGCGAACAGGGTCTTTTGGCCCTTAATCAAGCCCGGCCAGAAAAAGCAGACCGTGGCCAGGATAATGAGGGCCAGGCCCACGGATTCCAACAGTCGGGCCCCCAGTTCGATCAGCCCCTGTTTCAGGTCAAAGCTGTAGAGGTCTCGAAAATAGAGGCTGATCATTACCACCATGGTAATGATGGCCATGTTAGGCCAGTACAGGCTCAGGACATCCTGCGTCCCTTCGCACTGCTCGAGGAATACCCTGAAGGCCAGAAAGATGGCCCCGAAGATCAACAGACCTTCACCTGCGACAAAGACGAATTTGAGTCGTTGGGTCTTCATGGGTGGGGGTTGGGGTTCAGAGGTTCAGGCACAGATGATGGAATAATGGAATAAGGGGAATAATGGAATAAGGGGAATAATGGAATAATGGAATGATGGAATACTGGGTTAGTGGGTGGAGGAGTTGATAGCTGATAGAGGGTTAGGGTTCAGGCACAGATGATGGAATAATGGAATAATGGAATGTTGGAATAAGGGAATGATGGTGGTTATGGGTTCAGAGGTTGTTTTCATCTGTGAGCTATGAGCTATCAGCTATCAGCTCCTCTACCCATCCTTCCATCCTTCCACCATTCCAGTCTTCCATTCTTCCCGCCCTTCCGACACAGCTCCGCCCCTTGGGTTACATCCCTGCAGGCCAAAAATATAACTGCAATATCGGAAAAATGGAAGAATAGAATAAAGAATAGAATAATGAAGATATTTCCATTTCTCCACAAAAAGTGTCGTCGCTGTTGCCTATATCGGTTAATGGCAGGGTTTGCTTTAGAAATTTGTAACCGTTCACGGGTTTCCCCAACCCCTGAACCCCTATTTGAAATAACCACTCTTATATTTGAGATACGTGTCCTGTTCCGCGGCGTAGTCGTTGAAGACCATGCCCAACATCTTGTCTCTGCCCACTTGATCGACGCACTTTTGAACAGCCTCCCGGGGCGTCTTGTGGGCCCTGACCACCAGGACGATGCCGTCCACATAATTCACCAAAGCGCTCGATTCAGAGGTAAGCTGCGTGGGCGTGGTATCGATGATGATGTAGCGGTCATGGTAGCGTTCCCTCAGTTCGTGCAGACACTCTTTCATGAATTTGGAAGAGAGGAGTTCGGACGGATTGGGGGATACACTCCCGGCTGTGAGCAGCGAGAGCCGATCGATGGAGGTGCGGATCAGGAGGTCGGTCAGTTTGCGTTTTCCGGTCAGGTATTCGTGCAGCCCCTCGCGGTTGGGAATCCCCAGCATATTATGGAGCGAGGGCTGGCGCAGGTCGCAATCCATCAGGAGGACATGCTGATCCACGCCCTGGGCGATGCTGCATCCCACATTGGCGGTCACGTAGGTCTTCCCCTCCCCCGGCAGGGCGCTGGTCACCATGATGACCCGCGGCTGAGGATCGCGCTTGCTGAAGATAATCTGCCGACGCAGGGCCTTGAACCTCTCTGCATCCACGGACCCGGGGGCCGATATCACCACCAGTTTGGGATTGAAGTGGTCGACGCGGACCGTGGAGGCCTCGGTTTTGCGCTCGGGTGCTGCCGGGGGTCTCGGTTCCGGTGCAGGCGGTCGCGGGATCGGCTGTCCGGTGAAGGTTTCTTTTTGGTGTCGTTCAATCGCATCTGAGATTTTGCCCATGGGAGAACTCCCTTTTTAATTGGAATGATGGGTGAGACCCGGAATGATGGAACACTGGAATAATGGAATAGTGGAATAGTGGAATGATGGAATAGTGGAATGATGGAATATTGGAATGTTGGAATGTTGGAATGTTGGAAAATTGGAATAATGAGGAACAGGGGATTAAACTGGTTTCGGGTGTTGCAAAGAGTGTCGGTTCATGAGATAAGCGGCTTATGGAACGGAGAAACATCAATAGGGGATTCAAAAAACTCACCGTTTGGCAAGATGCTGTTTCCCTTTATGTGTTGGCCTTCAAAACATTCGCCTGTTTTCCATTCGAACTCAAAAAGGTGGCTGCAAATAGTATAGACGCTGCCCACAGTATTTCGAGAAACATCTCGGAAGGATACTGTCGACGAAGTCTGAAAGAGTACCTGAATCACCTGAACATTGCCCTTGGTTCGTCTGGCGAGTTTCACTCTTGCTATGAGAGTTTCAAAAAAGCCGATCAAATCACAAACGATCAATATGAGCGTTTGGATGAACTCCATTACAAAGTTGAAAACGGGTTACTCAAGTTGATTGAATCCTTGCAGAAAAAGCAGAGGAACGGTTTCTGGGAAGATACCTTCCAATCCAAATAACCCTCTATCGTTCGAGCCCCCACCCATCCTTCCATGCCCTTCCACCATTCCATCCTTCCATTATTCCAACATTCCCGCTTTTCCTTCCACCCTTCCATTCTTCCACTCTTCCGGTCATTCCCAAGCCCCCAAGGCCTTCAGCACGTCCTCGATCACTTTCTGCCCAGGGGGCGTGAGGGCTGCGGCTACGGCCAGGAGGAGGACGACGAAGATGACGGCGAGGAGTTTTTTCAGCCAGGATGGTTTGCCGTTTTGCCAGGTGCGGACGCCGGCCTTGGGGTCGATCTGGGTGTCCTTGTAGGCGGCCTTGATCATGGGGGCGGTGATTCGTTTGGCGCCATTGGAATAGCCCGCCAGCAGGGCGTTGTCGGCCAGCACATTGATCATTCGCGGATAGCCTCCGGAGTGCTTTTGGAGGGCTGTCACGGCCCCGGGGGTGAACAGACCCACCGCCCGATCGGTCCCCGCGGTCTGGAGGCGCGTGGCCACATATTCCCTGGTTTCGTTCTTGTTCAGGGGCTGGATATGGTAGCGCATGCTGATGCGCTGGTACACGGGCCGGCACTGGGGCTGGCTCAGCTTGGTGTTCAGTTCAGGCTGGCCCACCAGAAAGATACTGATCAGGTTCCGGTCCCCATCTTCCATATTGGAGAGGAGGCGGATATCTTCGAGCATGTCGTCCGAAATGTTTTGGGCCTCGTCCACGATCAGGATGAAACTGCGATGGAGGCCCTTGGATTCCCTCAGGAACTTCTCAAAGGCGATCAGGAACCGGGCCTTGGACGCAACCGGCTTTTCTGTCTTAAAAATAGACAGCGCCAGGTATTCCATGAACTCATTGGGCGTGAGCCGCGGATTGGAGATATAGACGCACTGGACCCGTTGGTCGAGATTGGCCAGGAGGGCCTTGACAATGGTGGTCTTGCCCGTGCCCACCTCGCCGGTGAGGAGCACAAACCCCTTTTGCTCGGTCACCGCGTAGGTGAGCAAGGCAAGGGCCTCCTTGTGCGTCTCCCCCAGAAAGAGGTGCTGGGGAGTGGGCGTCAGGTCAAAGGGCCGATGGCTGAAGCCGTAGTAGTTTTGGTACATGGAGGCTGGGTACTGGATGAAAGATAATGGAATAATGGAATGATGGAATAATGGAATAATGGGTTAAAACCTGGAATACTGGAACAATGGAATGGTGGAAGGATGGGTTAAAAACACCGGATTATTGGAAGAATGGAATGTTGGAAGAATGGGTGGAGGAGCTGATAGCTGATAGGGGTTCAGGGGTTGAAAAACCCATCCTTCCACCATTCCACCCTTCCATCATTCCATTCTTCCACCCTTCCAGCCCTTCTCACCATCTTTCTCTGTGCCCTCGGTGTCTCTGTGGTGAGATGCGGCTATGAGCTATGAGCTATCAGCTATCAGCTGTTCAGCTCCCAATTCCCGCCAGGATGTCCTTGGCGAAGGCCAGGGTATTGTGGATCCCTTTGGTGGCGAGGATGATGGCGAGGGCCGCGGCGATGAAGCCGACGGTCACCCCGATCACGGCAAAGACTTTTCTCCTTTTGATGCGGCGCAGGTCCTCCGGCGTTTGGCGAAGGGGGAGGCTCACCAGCACGGGTATCTGAAGGGCCTTCTCCGCCTCTGCGGGGTCTTTATAGGAGGCGTCTATCATCTCCCGTCCATAGGCCAGACCGCCGCCCAGGCCAAGGCCCAGCACCAGGGTCATGAGAAGGATTTTGCGGACATCCGGCTCCACGGGGATTCGCGGGACCTTGGCCACGTCGATGACCCGGAATTGTTCCCCTTTTTGTTTCTTCTCCAGATTCACCGAGATCTCGGCCTCCAGCTTCCGATCAAGGAGGGAGTCGTACAGGGACCTGAGGTTATCATAATCCCGTCGTAAAGCGATTATTTCCTGCTCCCGCTGGGGGGTTTGTTCAACCAATCGCTGGTAATGGGTCCGGCGGTCGCGGGCTTTCAGGATTTCGGCCTTGTAACCGCTGATGCTCATTTCTATTTCGGCCAGCTGCGTTTTTAAGAGGTCGCTGGCGCGGGACGACCCTGTTTCGCGGACCTGAACCGGTCTGTCAGCCGCAGCGCCCACGGGGGGCGATTCGGTTTCGGCTTTTTCAAGTTCAGCGATCAGGGTTTTCAGTTTTCTCACATCCGGGTGTTGCGGCGTATACCGGCTTTCCAGCATTTTGAGGTTCCGGCGAAGGGCGGGCAGGCTGTTCGCCTCGGGTTCGGCCCCGCCCTGTTGCGTGGGTTGCAGGATGATGGAGTCTTCCTGACGCTGTTGGGTCGCCAATTGTTGTTCGCTTTTCTCTGCGACCGCGAGCTGTTCCTGAATAATGAGCTTTCTATTTTCAGCATCCCGCAAATTTTCATGCAGACCTTCCAGTTCCTCCTGGTACCGATCGAGCATTCGCAAATTACTTTCCAGGTTTTCGGGCATGCCCCCGATGTGTTCTTCCCGGTACTTCATGAGGAGGGTCTCTTTGTCTCTGAGCCGGCTCTGCACGCTTTCAAGTTCTTCGGTCAGAAAATTGGACGTCCCGATGGCCTGCTCTTCCCGGATCTTGAGATTTTCCGTGATGAAGTTCGAGGCCAGGGCATTGGTCACTTCCATAGCCTTTTGGGGGCTTTCGTCCCGAAAGGCGATAGCAAAGGAATTGGCTGTGCTCCCCCGGCCGCCCCTGGCGATCTCAATCGCGATTCGATCTCTGAGTTTCTGGATCTTATTTTCCAGGGCCATTCCCTGCGATCCGGCATACAGCCCATACTCCGCGATGATCTTTTCCAGGTTGGACCGGCTGGTCACCTGCTGGCTGATCATGTCGAGCCGATCGCCGAGATCCGTGGAAACAATCTCCTGAATATAGTGCTCGGGCACCTTTTGCCTCTGGACCATGACCAGGGTCTCTGCCTTATAGACCTTTGGAATAACCAGCACAGCGGCCAATCCACCGAGCAGCACCGCCAGAAAGCTGAGGATGGCCCACCATTTGCGCCGGCTGGCGATGTCTAAGTAACGTTTAATTTCCGAGTGTTGCATGGGAAGACCCTCGGGGGTTCAGGGTTCAACGTTCAGGGTTAATACTGGAATGATGGGTGAGACCCGGGATAATGGAAAAATGGAATAGTGGAATAGTGGAATAGTGGGAAAATGGAATGTTGGAATAATGGAATAATGGAATAATGGAATGATGGAATACTGGAATAGTGGAATGTTGGGTGGAAGAGCTCACGGCTGACAGCTCACAGTTGAAAACAACCCTGAACCTCTAAACCTTGAACCTCTAAACCTTTGAACCTATGAACCTTTGAACCTCTAAGCCGTTGAACCATGCCCCGTAAATCGGCCGGGCCGTTTACGGGGCAACGTCGAGGAGGAAAAGAGCACATCCGGTTTTAGCCGACGAGCAGCGTCTTATTGTTCCGAAGCTTCCGCCTGCCGAAAGCCGCCAGTCCGATCAGGCCGGCGCCGAACATGAGCATGGTGGCGGGTTCGGGAACTGCGGCATACGCCATATGACTTTGGGCCAGATTCTGAGTCCCATGCTCGTAAAGATTCATCACCAGCCCGCTGTATGACGAGTTGGCATTAGCATTGGCCGCCTGCACCCAGTCGTTTGCCGCAATCTGGGTTTCATTCAGCGTGATTTCATCTTCGAAGTACCATATTGCCAACTGCAAATTATACCCATCCGAATTTGCGTTATCACCATAGTCATGAGTACCCCAGCTCAATGAACCATTAAGGAAATGGTAGTATAAGTAGGCCGTTTGATAGTCCACAGTGTCGCCGTTTGCAGGATCTACGGCCGGCACTTCATTGCCCCCTCCGTATGCAGTTTCGGAGATGTCATAGACATCGTATGTGTATCCGCTGCTGAGATAAATATTTTCGTGGAGCTCCAGGCAGAAGGTCGTATAAAGGTACTGATTGTTGGCCTTATTATACACATTCAGTTCACCGGCGTAATAATATCCTCCGGTATTGTACTGACCGGCCCCTGTCCCGAAATAGACCGTATCACCCACAGAAACATAGGTTGCGTGACTGCTGGGAACAGTCACCAACAAACTCAGAATACCCACCAACAAAGTCCCTAACAATAATGAGTTCTTTCTTGCCGTTGCCATTTCTCTTTCCTCCTAAGGTTTAACAAGCTTCTATTATAGATTGCTGGTTTTTGTTCCGCAAAGGTGGTCAAGCCTTCACTGGGGTTTCTACTTCCTTGCGCGCTTGGCGCATTTTATAATTCAGTTTCGACAATCAACGCAATACGGGACACGTCGTAATTTGATTCGTATTTTTTTAGGGTCATTTACTACGCAATAAGTATTAGAAGTTGTATAAACGGAACGGTGAAAGGGTTCAGAGGTTCAAGGGTTCAAAGGTTCAGAGGTTCAGAGGTTCAAAGGTTCAAGGGTTCAAAGGTTTAGGGGTCAGGGTTAGCGTTGCAATATGGGATCGGTGTTGAGCGCTGTGGCGCGTTGTCCGTGGTCCGTCAGACCTGACACCGGGGACCAGGGAACGGTAAGACCCTCAGATACTTAGAGCGGCGTGATGCGATAGTCTTTCTCAAAGCAGACGGCAATCCCGGTTCCCTCGTCAAGGCGGACCACCTTGCCCCGGACTTGAATCAACGCCTGCTCATTCTCTATGTTTTTGAGCCGCTCCAGCTTCAGTACCAGGTCCAAACTCAAACTGGTACCTTCAGGAAGGTTACCCACACCTTCCAGATAAGCCCCCCCAGCACAGACGTCTCTGGTCAGATAGTCCATGACTTCTGAGGAAACCTCCCGGCCCGAATTAACTTTCACCTGGGCCGAGAGTCTCAGGTCGAACCTTTCGAATTTCCTTCGTTCTTCCATGTCGTCTCTCTTGATGGGGCTCTACGTCTCGCAATTTCACCACATTGTCGTAACCGACTAAAGCGGGTAACCGCAACCAAAGTGGCTCTCAAGTGGCTTCCTATTATCTAAGGGGGGTCGATATTGCCAGACATCTGGACGAAAGGATGTGCCCCTCTCACAATCATCTTCTTGTTTTTGTGACAGAAAACCTCGAGATAAGGCACTAACCCTCGGCAGGAACTCGCTGTGCTGTTGATCTGGAATAGCTCCCCCGCATCCGCCCTCTCTCTTTGCCAGGCATTATCCATTATTGAATTGGAAGAGCGCAATACGCCGAAAGTATGATTTTGAGTATGAAAAAAAGGCATAGTCGTTCAGAGGTTCAAAGGTTTAGAGGTTCAGAGGTTCAAAGGTTCAAAGGTTTAGAGGTTCAGAGGTTGTTTTCATCTGTGAGCTATGAGCTATCAGCTATCAACTCCTCTACCCATCCTTCCACCCCCCCAGCTTTCCACCATTCCACCATTCCACCATTCCACCATTCCATTATTCCAACGTTCCCGGTTTTCCTTCCGTCCTTCCCGTCTCTAAAGATTCTTCGCCGCCCAGAGAGAGGCCTGGAGGCGGTTGGAGACGTTGATCTTTTTATAGACATTGAAGACGTGGGTCTTGACCGTGTGCTGGCTGATGAAGAGCTTCTTGGCAATCTCTTCGTTGCTATAGCCGGTTGCCAGGGAGGAGAGGATTTCTTTTTCTCTGCGGGTGAGGATATCGGTCGTGGGTTCTATTTTGTGTGGTTTGGAATTGTTGGTGTGCATCATGGAAATGCACTTTTCCATAATGCTTCGGGCGATCCAGTATTGCCCCCTGAAAATGCAGCGGAGCCCTTTTTGGATTCTCTCCAGTGGGTCATTTTCATAAAACACCCCGCGGACCCCGAAGCTGACCGCCTCTGCCATGCCGGGGCCATCATGCTGCACATTGAACAGGCACAGATGACACTTGGATACGATGGCTGGATCAATGGCCTGGACCTCGATCAACTGATCTTTGACATGCTTTTTTATACAATCCA